>ERZ501005.45-NODE-45-length-39346-cov-16.606373_pt1 | contig 39346 bp, 39 predicted proteins | sample MGYA00248830_ERZ501005 | MGnify/ENA primary metagenome ERZ501005 (study PRJEB25958, sample SAMN03398565) | human skin metagenome | study: EMG produced TPA metagenomics assembly of the Human Skin Microbiome Metagenome (human skin metagenome) data set. | reverse complement strand
TTCTTGCTTTTCCTTTAGCATATCATGCTTTATTTGGATAGTGCGTAAGTTCTATGTTAGTAAACTTTTCAAAATCAATATTTTTACTTTTAACGATTGTAAAAAAATGCTATTATTTCGCCATTTTATGATGTAAGTTTAGGTATTTTTTAGTCCTATAAAACCCATACTTTTATTATTTAACGATACCAGTTAATTAGCCGCTTCTTTGTGATTTACCCTTTAGGAAACGTTGTTTCATGACCGATGCCAATTCACCCGTGACTGCCAAACAACCCCGAGTCTTAATCATGGCGGCAGGCACGGGTGGTCATGTATTCCCTGCAATGGCAGTGGCACACGAACTTGAAAACCGTGGTGCGGTCGTACATTGGCTCGGTACAGTCAAAGGCATGGAAAATGACTTGCTTGCGGATACTGATTTCACTTATCATGCCATTAATATGCAAGGCTTGCGCGGTAATGGGATAGCGCGCTTACTTAAAACGCCTTCTACGCTCCTTAAGTCTACATTAACCGCGGTTAAAATTATTAAATCTAATCACATTGATATTATTGTCGGATTTGGCGGCTATGTCACCGCGCCTGGTGGATTGGCGGCTAGATTGACCAAAAAACCCCTGATTATCCATGAACAAAACGCCATTGCAGGCATGAGCAATCGTTATCTTGCCAAAATGGCAAAAAAAGTGCTACAAGCCTTTCCCAATACCTTCACCGATTTACCCCAAGCCAAAGTGATAACGGTTGGCAATCCCGTGCGTGAAGCCATTACCAATGTGCCACCCCCCGAATTACGCATTAATCCTGACGATCATCGACCATTAAAATTACTCATCATTGGCGGCTCGCTTGGGGCGCAAGCATTGAATAATAATATTGCACCAACGCTTAAAAAATTAGAAACCATGGCAAATGCCCCACAATGGCAAGTCCGTCATCAATGCGGTAAAAATAACTTTGATGACACCCAAAACGTGTATGACCAAGCCGATTTGCAGAAAACTCAATATGAAATTTTACCATTCGTCAAAGATATGGCAGAAGCCTATGCATGGGCAGATGTGATTGTTTGCCGAGCAGGGGCATTAACGGTCACAGAAGTCGCCAATGTAGGATTACCTGCTATTTTTGTACCGTTGCCGCATGCGGTTGATGACCACCAAACTGCCAATGCCAAAACATTGTCAAATAACGGGGCGGCGTTTTTGATGCCACAAAAAGAATTAAATGCCGAAAGTCTAAGCGAGATTTTAGGCAATTTAAACCGCAAAAAAATCTTAGCCATGGCAGAAAAAGCCCGTGCCTTTGCCAATCCGTCCGCCACTGAACAGGCCGCCAATCTTATCCTTGAACAAATAATGGATCAGCAAAGTTAGCGTTTAGCCATTTATTTGGCTGTTGATCGTCTGATTAGTTATTAAGTAGTTATTGATTATCGTTATATAAGTTAGCAAACATTGAGCCCAATCATGTCTTTATCCAATTCTTCTGTAAAACCCTCAGCCAATCCAACAACAACTTCTTCCCAAGCATCTATAGCTACGGCGCCACTCAAAAAAGCCAGCGCAAAAGTCGAAAAATCTGCAAAAACCACCAAAAAAGTCAATAAGCGACTCATTGAGATACCCGAAATGCGACGCATCGAACATGTGCATTTTGTGGGTATTGGCGGGGCAGGGATGTGCGGCATTGCCGAAGTGATTCATAATCAAGGCTATACGGTCAGCGGCTCAGATATCAAAAAAAGTACGGTGACTGAGCGTTTAACCCAAATGGGTATTCAAGTTTTTATCGGACATGATTCCAAAAATATCAGCGAAGCCGATGTGGTGGTGGTATCATCTGCCATTGACCGCACCAACCCTGAGATTCAAGCCGCTTTATCTGCCCGTATTCCTGTGGTGCGTCGTGCCGATATGCTTGGTGAGTTGATGCGTTATCGTCATGGGATTGCAGTGGCAGGGGCGCATGGCAAAACCACGACCACCAGCCTATTAACCACCATCTTAACCGAAGCAGGGCTTGACCCAACCTATGTCATTGGCGGAAAACTCAATGCCTCTGGTAAAAATGCCTCACTGGGGCAAAGTCGTTATCTGGTTGCCGAAGCGGATGAATCGGATGCCTCATTTTTGTCGTTGCACCCGATGGCGGCAATTGTTACTAACATCGACCAAGACCATATGGAAACCTATGGCGGCAGTTTTGAAAAACTCAAAGCCGCCTATGTACAATTTTTACAAAATATGCCGTTTTATGGACTGGCGGTGCTCTGTGGCGATGATAAAGAACTGTACGGGCTAATTGACAATATCGGGCGTCCTGTCTTAACCTACGGGCTAGAAAAACACAACGATGTACAAGCGGTGGATGTGGTGGCAGATGGCACCCGTACCCATTTTACCGTGCTACGCAAAGACCATGAACCACTCACCATTACGATCAATATTCCCGGAATCCATAACGTGTATAATGCGTTGGCAGCGATTACCATTGCCACCGATGAAGGTGTCAGTGATGAAGCCATCGCCAAAGCCATCGAAAAATTTGCCGGTGTGGGCAGACGTTTTGAAAATAATGGCAACTACCCATTTAAGGATGGTTCGGGGGATGTGCTATTGATTGATGATTATGGTCATCATCCTACCGAAGTTGCCATGACCATCAAAGCCGCTCGCCAAAGCTATCCTGACCGGCGCTTGGCAATGATTTTTCAGCCACACCGCTTTAGCCGTACCCGAGATTGTTTTGATGATTTTGTCGAAGTGTTATCGCAAGTGGATGTGTTAATGCTGCTTGATGTCTATAGTGCGGGCGAAAACCCAATTGAAGGTGCGGACAGTCGTAGCCTTGCTCGAACCATTCGCACCCGTGGACAAGTTGACCCGATTATGCTTAATATTAGTGATTTGGAACAAATTCGCCAAGTCCTTGGCAGTATGTTAAAAGGCAATGATTTGCTCATTACCCAAGGGGCGGGGAATGTCGGGCAGTTATGTTTAGATTTAGCCAAGAACAATATATTTTTAAATTAATACCTAATACATATAAAGTTTGGTAATAGATTATGAGTGATGATGTAAAAAAATTTGGCAAAGTTGCCGTGGTATGTGGTGGCTGGAGTAGTGAGCGAGAAGTTTCTTTAAATAGCGGCAAAGCCGTGCTTAATGCCCTATTATCTAAAGGCGTGGACGCTCACCATTTTGATCCCAAAGAGACCGATATCTCACAGCTACGAGGGTATGACCGAGTATTTAATGTATTACACGGTACATTCGGCGAAGATGGCAGTTTACAAGGCGTATTAGACGGCTTTAACATTCCGTATACTGGCTGTGGCGTGCTTGCCAGTGCTATCGCGATGGACAAATTTCGCAATCGTCTGGTATGGCAGTCTTTGGGCTTGCCAAATGTCCCTTATGTCGTACTCGATGACGATAGCGACTTTGCCCAAATTGAACAAGATTTTGGCTTGCCGCTATTTGCCAAGCCTGCTGCCGAAGGTAGTAGTGTGGGCGTGGTGATGATTGAAAATGCAGGTGAATTGGCACAAGTTTATCCCACGCTCAAACAATACCATGGCGAAATTTTGGCAGAAAAAGCCATGACAGGCGGCGAATACGCTTGTTCAATTCTAGGCGATGAGGCATTGCCAAGTATCCGTATTATCCCCAATGCCAAATTTTATGACTACGAAGCCAAATACAACCGTAATGACACCGTGTACCAGTGTCCATCTGATTTAACCGAAGCGCAAGAGCAAAAAATGCAAGCCCTTGCTAAACGTGCCTTTGCGGCAATTGGCGGCAAAGGTTGGTCACGGGTAGATTTTTTAAAGGATGACAAAGGCGAGTTATATTTGCTTGAACTCAACACTGTGCCTGGGATGACCGACCATAGCCTTGTCCCAATGGCAGCAAAAGCGAAGGGCATGGATTTTGCTACGCTGTGCCTTACGATTTTGCAACAAACGCTTTAATTAATGATTATAAAGCGATTTTAAAAATCTGATTATAGACAACACAGGCATTATGTAAACATTTATCTGAGTTTTTAATTACAAAAAATAGACGAAAATCTACTAGAATATTGAGAAGCTGTTATTTCTTTTTGGGCTTTATTTGTTATGATATAGCACCTTGTCAGCTTGTAGATAGTTTGTTTAGAATATTTTATTTAATTAAACTAAATATTTTGCTGTTTAGACAAAAGGGTTATTATGTCAGACGCTGCCGCCACTTCCAATACGTCAAGCTTATTACAACGCTTGGTACAGTCTCGTAACTTTATGACCCATGCTTTAATGTTAGTAGTCGTATTGTTACTACTGAGTATGGCGGCGATGATGGTCAAGATGGCGAGTCGTTTACCGGATGCCCCGATTCGTATTGAGCAAGTAGGCCTCAATTCGGCAGAATATTATGAGTTACAGCGCCAATTGGGCAGTCACGCACTCGGTAACTTTTTACAAGCCGATTTGCAAAGTTATATTGATAAACTGGGTAAAATAAGCTGGGTTGACCAAGTGGATATTCGCCGTGATTGGCGACAAGGACTACTTGTCAAAGTTGTGCCAAGACAGCCAGTTGCCAAGTTTGGAAGCGAGCGCTTGGTGGACGCCAACGGCGTGGTATTTACGCCCGCTGATACCAGCTTATTAAATGCCCATTATTGGATGCAGTTGCAAGGTGACAACCAAAATGCTGTGGTTATGATGCAACAGGTTAAGCAAATTAGCGATTGGTTTTTGCCACTTGGCCTAAAAGTAGATGAGGTGATCGTAACACCTCGGATGACTTGGTTATTTCGCTTTGACAATGGCTTGCGGGTACTGGTAGATAATGACGATACCTCTGAAAAGTTGTATCGCTTAAGTGTGATGCTGCAAAATCAGCTTCATTCCCAATTGCCTAAAATTCAAACCATTGATTTAAGGTATAAAAATGGCATGGCAATCACTTGGCGTACGGCTTTGACAAGTGATGAGGCAGGTGTAAATAACGCAACTGCCCATCCAAAAAATACCACTCAAAAACCAAGTAAGACAGTTGTCGCCACGCGCCCAAGCACGACAAACCATGATGATGCCCAATCATCATTAGAAAAAGCGCCGCTCGAACAAGATATTACCAATAAACGAGTCACCAACCCGAAAACTGCCGCACAATCGCAATGAGCTGTAAGGTGTAACTAAAATAAGTTGTTATGAAAAACCCAGAAATTATCGTCGTCATCCACCTTACTGCATCTGCTATTCACACCGTGATTGGGCAGATATACAGCCCATCTGATATTCGTATCATTGGTCTAGGCTCTGCTAAAAATTATGACTTTTCCCAAGGTACCATTCGCCATCGTGAACGCCTCAAATCTGCCATCAAAAAATCCATGCAAGATGCTGAAGATATGGCAAATTGCCGCATTAATAGCGTGTGGCTTAGTTTTTCGACGCCTGACTTACTAAGTGTCAATAGTGGTGGTGAAGTCAAGGTGGTGAATGAACGGGTGCAGGCCAAAGATATTGTCGCAGCCTTGACCCAAGCTAAGACAAAACACGTGCCGGATGATATGTATCTGATGCACTATGTACAACAAGGTATTGCATTAGATGGTGGGAGTGACATGGTCGATGATGCTATCGGCATGCAAGCCAATGAGCTAATGGTGCTGTATCACTTGATGATGATGCCTGTGCGCGGACGGCAAAATCTGCAACAACTGCTACAAGAATGTGACGTAAGCATCGACCAAATGCTATTTGACGCAGTATCATCGGCTGAATATGGGCTGTTACCCGAAGAAAAATACCATGGCGTCTGTTTAATTGACATCGGCTCATCGACTACCAGCGTTTGTGTGTATCGGGAAGATAAGTTGGTTTATACCCGCTGTTTTGCCGAAGGCGGTCACCATGTTACCTTAGATTTATCAGTTGTGCTTGATATTACCATTGCCGAAGCCGAAGCCCTAAAAAAACAACATGCCAATGTCGATAGACTTGGCATTGATGCCACACAGTTTTTGAGTGTAAAACGCTCGCAATATGACGATGAAAAAACCATCAATATGCAAGAATTAATGGATATCACCGAAGCGCGTTATCTACATATTTATGCAGCAATTAAACATGATTTAGATGCGGCAGGGCTAAGTGAATTTTTACAACAAGGCTATGTGATTACCGGCGGCGGGGCAGAGATGAAAGGGTTATTGGCTTTGACCAAACGCTTTTTTGCCAATAAAGTACATAAGGTGAACTACCATTCTGCCATCACACCCTATACCCCGTATGGTGACGATGATGAAAAATTACGCAATTTAGCGACGTTGGTTGCCCAACGAAAATACCAAACCGCCTTTGGCGTGTTACTTTATAGCCAAAGCGATGCCTTTATGCACAGTGAAAAAAGCTCCCCAGATTCATTACACGATGCCCCAATGCGACAAAAATTTCAACAGATTGGTAAATTATTAAGAAAATTCTTTTAAGCCAATGAGATTTTTTCCGTTTGGGCATAACTCATGTTATGATAGAAAAAATTTTATTTAACCAAATATTAAGTGTTAGGATTGCAGTTATCGAATAGGGTTTATCCCGACTAACGAATATTTACACTTACCCTAAACCAAACTATTACAACACTTTATCAATCAAAGTGTTATTAACCTTTGTGGAGAATGTGGGATATGGAAGCAAAATTTAGTATCGTACATGAAAATAATGATACTTTTTCAGACTCAGCCCGATTAAGTGTGATCGGTGTGGGTGGCGGCGGTGGCAACGCTGTCGAAACCATGGTGCAAGATGGTGTCAAAGGCATTAACTTTGTGTGTGCTAACACTGACCGTCAAGCCCTTGACCGGCTCTCTGCCCCCAATAAAATCCAATTGGGCGTTAAAAACAATAATCGTGGCTTAGGCGCCGGCGCCAATCCAGAAGTGGGTCGTGAAGCTGCTGAAAGTGATGAGGAACAAATTCGTCAACTGCTGCAAAACTCTGACATGATTTTTATCACAGCGGGTATGGGTGGTGGTACAGGTACCGGAGCGGCACCTGTGATTGCTCGACTAGCCAAAGAAATGGGGGTGTTGACGGTTGCGGTCGTGACCATGCCTTTTACCTTTGAAGGTGGCAGACGCACCAAAGTTGCCAAAGAAGGTATTGAACAATTATCAAATTTTGTAGATTCCATTATCACCATTCCAAACGATAAATTGATGTCAGTCTATGGCAAAATTTCGATGAAAGATGCGTTTAAAAAGGCGGATGAAGTGCTGCTTCAAGCCGTGCAAGGCATCTCAAACATGATTCGTAAAGACGGTTTTATCAATATTGACTTTAACGATATTCGCACAGCGATGACAGCGCGAGGCCATGCGATGATGGGTATTGGCAAAGCAAGTGGTGAAGACCGCGCCGAAGTAGCGGCAGAAAAAGCCATTAAAAGTCCGCTACTTGATAATTTATTACTAAAAAATGCCAAGGGTTTGCTTGTTAATATCGTCGCAAGTTCGGATTTTAACTTTGATGAGCAAGACCGTATTACCAAAAAAGTAGAAAGCTTGGTCGATGTCGAAGAAGCCAATATTTTCTATGGTGTGGTATTTGATGAAGATATGGGTGATGAGATTCAAGTCACTGTGGTCGCAACAGGTTTGACGCTTGATAACACCGCTAACCGTGCAACGCAGCCTAATCGCTCAAGCTTTGTTGCGGATACCAGCATGAATACGCGCGTGGCAACTGGCACCCATGAACCTGCCTACAACCAACGAGAAGCCACCCCAACCACAAACAGTATCCCTGTAGCCCCACCGGTTCAACAGGCCACAGTCGCCCCTCAAGCAACACAGCAGCCACAACAACGTACTGGCAATAGTATTCAAGACTATTTACGTCGTCAACAAAATAAGTAACCTTGAGTCTTATTTTATCACCCATCGTTATTGCCTCATAACGATGGGTTTTTTATAGGATAAAATCTAACCATTGACAATCAATTGCTAGATGCAACAAAGCAAAGTGGGAAAACACGCCATGCAACAACGTACAATTGCGAAAATCACAAGTTTAACAGGTATCGGGCTACATAGCGGTCAACCCGTTACCCTACGGTTTTTGCCTGCCCCAGTGGATAACGGTATTGTTTTTTATCGTAGTGACTTAGCCAATGCCACACCTATTCTGGCAGATTATCGATCGGTGAAAGATACCCAACTGTCCTCGAATTTAAGCAATGACTCAGGGCAGCGAATCGGAACAGTTGAACATCTGCTTAGTGCCATTGCCGCGCTTGGGATTGATAATTTAGCTATTGAAGTGTCGGCAAGCGAAATTCCAATTATGGATGGCAGTGCCAATGACTTTATTAAAGTGTTACAACAAGCAGGCATTCAAGAACAAGCATCAGCCAAAAAATTTATTCGTATCTTAAAAGATATTGAAGTAATTCATGAGGATAAAATTGCTTGCTTTACCCCGTTTAATGGCTTTACGCTCTCCTTTGATATTGAATTTGACCATCCGGCTATTTCTCCAGCACACAGCCATTTTACCGTTGATTTTAACACTAAGAATTTTATCGAACAAATTTCCCCTGCCAGAACCTTTGGTTTTTTAAAAGACATACAATACCTTAAGCAGCAAAACCTCGGTAGGGGGGGTAATATGGACAATGCGATTGTCTTGGATGACACCCAAGTGCTAAATCCAGAAGGCTTACGCTTTGCTGATGAGTTTGTACGGCATAAAATTCTTGATGCAATCGGCGATTTATATTTAGCCGGTCACCAAATTGTAGCAAAGTTTTACGCCAAAAAATCAGGACATATGTTAAACAATAAATTATTACAGGCAGTTTTTGCTGATCCTAGTAACTATGAAATTGTAACAAAATATGAAAAATTCCCGCCCCAAATTGATTATATAAATTAATTGATTATCAAAAAATTCTAAAAAATACCATTAATTTTTTAATGAGTGCGTAACATTAATGATGGGCTAATAAGCTGACAGGTTTTTTTAAAAAAGATATCTTTTTTATCATAATTAATTTTTGATTAAAAAGATATCTTTTTTTTGTATCGGTAGCTAAGGTGAGCTAATGGCTGGCATACTTTAGATATCTTTGTTACATTCCAATAAAATCGTAAATTCTGCTGAGCCTTGATAACATGGAAACGCTATTTTTTGACATGTAAAAGGTTCAACCATTAAATAAAGTAACATTATTTACATAAAATTACATTTTAAATTAGGTGTTTTTAGGTTTTTAGAAATTTTTGTAACACACGCTGAAGTGGGATATCATCCGTGACAAGTTCAATGACCTGTGCTATATTTTGCTTTGTAAATTCACTAAGTTCACAAGATGTTACATTACTTACATTCTGCTTACTTTGTAAATCATCTTTTTGCGCAAGCGGTGTGATTGGTTCAATCACTCGAAATTTTAGTTGTACCACACGCTGCAAATTGGGCTCAAATTGATGTAATTCAGCCAATAAAGGCTGTTGACTGTAAGTAAGATGATTCGCAAAGGTGTAGTGACTGGTACTTAGAGTGAGCGATTGACCGTGATCTGTTATGACTAACAAGGTATCAAGTAAGTCATTGGGCAATAACGATTGCCAAGCTTGTTTGATAAGGTAAGTTAGATCGCGTAGTTGCTCAAGGTGACTTTGGTGTGGCAGCTTTAAATTAGTCAGCCGTTCTGCCTGTGACCCAAGATGATTCGTCGGTTTTTTAACGGTAGCGTGCTTCATCGAATTTCCTAAGTGTGCCAGTGATAAGCGTGAACTTAATCGATATCAATTAAATTTTTTCAATCGTAAGTGTAAGAGATTCGTTGATTGAAATACAAATGCTTTAAGTTTGATTTTCTTTTTTAGTAAGGTAAACCAAGCTTAAACAAGAGGATAGATTAATGAAATTAGCGACTTTAGCCGCATTACCCGTCGTTGCTTTAATGAGCTTAACTTCTGCACACGCTGTTATTACTTATGCCACTGATGATGATGGCGAAGATTATTATGTATCATCTGACCGTGATATTAACGAAGCCATCCAAACTTTAAGTCGTCAAACTCAGCAAAAAGAAGACCGTTTAGCCACGCTTGCACAGCGTCTTTCTACTCAGCCGACCAATACGATTATCACGATGCCAACCACCCAATATGGTTATACAGCAGGTGCTTTATTGGCGGTACGTCCGATTAGCTCAAGCATGCCAATGACCTCAAAATTTGGCTATCGTTATATTTTTGGCAAAACTCAATTGCATAAAGGCATCGATTTTGGTGCGCCGATTGGTACACCCGTCTATGCCACAGGCAATGGTGTGGTGACACATTCAGGCCCTGGCACAGGTTACGGCCGTTATATCGAAATTGATCATGGTAATGGCTTAACAACTCGCTATGGGCATTTATCAGCCACGTATGTGAATGTTGGAGATACAGTATCAGCGAATCAAAACATCGGTGCATCGGGTAATGAAGGTCGTTCGACAGGCCCCCATTTACATTATGAAGTGCGCCAAAATGGTCAAGCCGTCAACCCGCAGACTTATTTAGCATTAGCCCCAGCGCGCTAATTGTTTAAAATTTGTTGTTAAAAAAACTGGTCATTGAGCCAGTTTTTTATTTTGTCAGATTAAAAATTTAGCCAGTGTGTTTTATCATGAAAATCGGGTGGATTGGCGTGATTCACTGCATAAAAAATTGGTTGGTTGTCTTGTTGGTTAGCTTGGTACAAGATAGCCGTTGGATTAATGAATTGAATTTCTTCAACGCTAAACTTTGCTTGTTGTGAGAATAATACACTAAATTGATAAATTAGCGTTTCGCTCATCTTAGCATTTTGCCATTGAAAGCTTAAGTCCACACTGGCTTTTGGTGGCAGGGTATTGGGGTTTCGATAATCGTCAAATTGGTAAATAGCAAACTCACCTATTAGACTGGCATTTATTTCATAATAGATTGAATGCTGGCTGCCCAAAAATAACTCCAAGCAATTCTTTTCCCATAAAAAATCGTGTTGAATCGCTTTTGTTTTATCAAAAATTGGCGTAGAAATAACATTAGCATAATTTTGAATAATAAAGGTTATTTCTATCTGCGCCTCTTCAGCTTGAGAAATACCACAGGCTACAGTGGGCAAATTTATATTACCTCGCCGATCATCAGGTTTTCTTTGGACGACAGGGTTTAGCTGAAAAAAACTTCTTCGATAACAGACGGAGCGATCAAAGCAATCTTCATGAATCTGCTGTAATTTTTGCACAAAAGCGATATCACCAGTCAGATTCACGTTAGCCAAACCGCACTAAATTCGACAATTTTGGATTCGCCTCTGGGTTTTCACGCAAGAGTAGCACCACTCGTCCGATATTATTAATCAGTTCTGCCCCTGTCGCCTTACAAATCGCCTGTGCCATCGCATCACGCTCATCTTTGCCGCCTGCAGGGATTTTAACCTTAATCAATTCATGGTCAGTTAACGCACGATTAAGTTCTTCGATAACCGTATCGCTTAACCCATTGCCGCCGATTAATACCACAGGGTTTAATTGATGCCCAATGCCTTTAAGTGCTTTTAATTCAGCATTGCTAAAATTTGGATTTGCCATAATGATGTCACTTCAAGAAAAATTGACTATTAGTATAACATAAGCGCTTTAAAAGTCGCTGTGCTGACAATAGATAAATCCCCAATCAATGCTACAAACGCCAAAAACTGGTAGCAAATGGGCATAATACCATTCAAATGATGCCAACTTTTCACTATTTTGTGTTAAAATGGCAGTCTATTTCTCACCTTAATATCTTACCTTTTTGACGCATTGAATTTGCATTATGGCAACTCGTATTACCAACAAAAAACTCTCAAAAAGTAGCCGTGCTTGGATGAAAGAGCATATCGACGACCATTATGTTAAATTGGCTCAAAAAGATGGTTATCGGGCTCGTGCTGCCTATAAACTATTAGAAATCAACGAAAAACTTGGGCTAATAAAAAAAGGCATGACCGTGGTGGATTTGGGCGCTGCCCCTGGCAGTTGGTCACAAGTGGCGGGCAAACTTGTAGGCGAGACTGGCAAACTTATTGCATCCGATATTTTGCCAATGGATACGCTTGAAAACGTGACTTTTATTCAGGGTGATTTTCGTGAACAAGAAGTCTTTGACAAAATTATGGCAGAAGTCGCAGGCAAAAAAGTTGAAGTCGTCTTATCGGACATGGCGCCCAATACATCAGGATTTGCTGCGGTTGACCAACCTCGTATGATTTATTTGTGTGAGTTGGCAATGGACTTTGCTGAACAAGTGCTAGAAGAAGGTGGAACGCTTGTCATCAAAGTGTTTCAAGGTGAAGGGTCAGATGAATTACGCAAGCTAATGCAACAAAAATTTGCCAAAGTACGCAGTATCAAGCCTGCTGCTTCTCGCGCGCGTTCTAAAGAAATGTATTGGATAGCAACCAAATAGCTGCTATTTTCAGTTATGTGGCAGTCTAGCAGTAGAAAATAACATGCAAGTTACCTTTACTAGAAAATAACAGATTTCGTGCTTGATAATAGCAGTTACGGGCCCTATATCATGCTATATTAATTTATTGATTATTCACTTTGCTTTATTAATCTGTTTTAACTTCATTATTTAGCAATGCCCAAATTTTAACCACCGAAATGCAAAGGATGGAACAATAACGTGAGCGACATGGTGAAAAATACCTTATTGTGGGCGGTTGTGATCGTGCTGTTGGTGCTAGTGTTTAGCAACTTCGACACCCATAATCAACCCGATAAGCTCAACTATTCCCAATTTGTGACCGCTGTCAATTCTGACCAAATCAAAAGTGTCAAAATTGATGGTGAGCAAATTTCTGGCGAAAAGAAAAACGGGTCAAGTTTTGAAACGGTTCGCCCGATGATTCAAGACAACGAATTGATGCCAAAACTGATGAAGCACAATGTCGAAGTGCAAGGTGCGACACCCGAGCGTCAAGGTGTGGTAATGCAACTTTTGATTGCAAGTTTCCCTGTGCTACTGATTATCGGTTTGTTCCTATTTATTATGCGTAACATGAACGGTGGCGGTGCGGGCGGTGGTCGAGGCTTAGGCCCGATGAGCTTTGGTAAATCAAAAGCTAAAATGTTGTCTGAAGACCAAATCAAAGTCACCTTTAGCGATGTGGCAGGTTGTGATGAAGCCAAGCAAGAAGTAACTGAAATCGTTGATTTTTTGCGTGAGCCAGAAAAATTTAGCAAATTGGGCGCGACTATTCCTCGTGGTGTATTGATGGTAGGTCCACCGGGTACGGGTAAAACCTTACTTGCCAAAGCCATTGCGGGCGAAGCCAAAGTCCCATTTTTCTCAATCTCTGGCTCTGACTTTGTCGAAATGTTTGTGGGTGTCGGTGCTAGTCGTGTCCGTGATATGTTTGAACAAGCCAAGAAAAATGCCCCTTGTATCATCTTTATTGACGAGATTGATGCGGTTGGTCGCCATCGTGGCGCTGGCATGGGTGGGGGTCACGATGAACGTGAACAAACCCTTAACCAATTATTAGTCGAAATGGATGGTTTTGAAGGCAACGACGGTGTGATTGTTATTGCTGCAACCAACCGTGTGGATGTGCTTGATAAAGCCTTGCTACGTCCAGGTCGTTTTGACCGTCAAGTACAAGTCGGCTTGCCTGATATCAAAGGTCGTGAGCAAATCTTGCGTGTTCATCTTAAAAAATTACCTTCAACCATTGGGGTGGATATTCGCTCGTTGGCTCGCGGTACCCCTGGATTTAGTGGTGCTCAATTAGCCAATCTGGTTAATGAAGCGGCATTATTTGCAGCACGTAATAACAAGCAAAGCGTGGATATGAATGATTTTGAGGAAGCCAAAGATAAATTATTCATGGGTCCAGAGCGTAAATCCATGGTACTGCGTGAAGAAGAGCGCCGTGCGACTGCTTATCATGAAGCAGGGCATGCGTTGGTTGCCGAAATGCTCCCTGGCACCGACCCTGTACATAAAGTTACCATTATGCCGCGTGGTTGGGCACTGGGTGTGACATGGCAGTTGCCAGAGTTTGACCAAACCAGCGTCTATAAATCAAAAATGCTTAATGATATTGCGATTTTATTTGGTGGTCGTATTGCTGAAGAGGTGTTTATCAACCAACAATCGACTGGTGCCTCCAATGACTTCGAGCGAGCGACCAAAATGGCGCGTGCGATGGTCACCAAATACGGTATGTCAGATGCGCTGGGCGTGATGGTATATGAAGAAGATGAAAGTCAAAGCGGTTACTTTGGTGGGGCTTCTCGCACAATTTCAGAAGCAACCCAACAAAAAGTTGATGATGAAGTTCGCCGTATTTTAGAACAACAATATGACATCGCCCGCGAATTGATTGAAGGCAATGCTGACAAAATGCATGCGATGGTCGAAGCTTTAATGAAATGGGAAACTATTGACCGTGACCAATTGCAAGACATTATGGCGGGTATCCCACCACGCGAGCCTAAAGTTTATCAAGAGCCTGTTAGAGTAAATTTTGATAAACCAAGCAATCCACCCTCAAGTGGGTCGGGCTTAACCCCGCCGCCGTTACCTGCAATGTAAACTATCCATAATATGAGTTACCCAAAAACCGCTACCAACTTGATAGCGGTTTTTTTGTTTTTCACTTAAAATAGTAGAAAATTTTAGCAATCATTGCGGACATCATGCAGTTACAGCCCATTCCCAACTTTGCCATTCATTATCATAATCAAACGCTTGATTTGTCTTATCCCCATATCATGGGCATTTTAAATGTCACCCCAGACTCATTTTCTGATGGTGGTCGATATAATCATATCGACCAAGGCTTGCGTCACACCGAGCAGATGATTAAAGACGGGGCGACGATTATTGATGTGGGGGGTGAATCTACTCGCCCAAACGCCAGTCCTGTGAGTGAGCAAGAAGAAATTGACCGAGTCATTAAAGTGGTTGAAGCGATTAATCATAACTTTGGTGAGCAAGTGTGGGTGTCGGTTGATACCAGTAGCCCGAACGTGATGATACTCGCCAGTCAAGTCGGCGCCAAAATTTGGAATGATGTACGCGCGTTAACCCGTCCCAATGCCGTTGCGACAGCTGCCAAACTTGATATACCTGTCATGATCATGCATATGCGCGGTGAGCCAACAACCATGAATCGGCTAGATACTTATCAAGATTTGTATGCTGATGTATTGACTGAGCTTCAGCAACGCATTGATGAGGTAGTCACCGGTGGGGTAAAACGAGAAAAGTTGATTATCGATCCTGGTTTTGGCTTTGCCAAAAATGCGCAGCAAAATTTGGCATGGCTGAATGAATTTTATCGGTTGCACACGTTTAATCTACCGGTTATGGTAGCATTATCACGTAAACGCTTTGTCGGTGAAGTGCTTAAACATACTAATTTGCCCCATGAAGCGACTGATAGAGACATCGCCAGTATGGTTGCAGGATTACTTGCGGTTCAGCAAGGGGCATGTATCGTACGCACTCACAATGTGGCTGCGACCAAAGCAGGATTAGCCATGTGGCAAGCGATCAATTGTAGTAATACTACTTCTATAAATTACTAAGTAAAGGAAATCTATGCTAACAGTGGGTATTTGTTTATTTGATGAAGTTGAAGTATTGGATTTTGCAGGACCGTTTGAAGTGTTTTCATTAGCTGAAAACGAACAAGGTGAGAAACTGTTTAATGTCATTGTCATTAGCCAAAATAACGTAATCAAAGCTAGAAACGGCTTAACAGTTTTGGCAGATTATAATTTGACCAACCATCCAAAAATCGATGTTTTGGTAATACCTGGTGGTTATGGTGCTGAACAGATTGAGATTCATAACACTGTATTATTAGAATGGATAAAACAGCAATCTAACCAAGTAAGCATTCTATTATCTATCTGCACAGGGGTATTCTTGCTGGCAAAAATTGGCTTATTGGATAATCTTAAAGCGACGACCCACTGGATGGATGTAGCGCAAATTCAAAAAGATTATCCAAAGATTGAAGTGGTAACGAATCAACGCTATGTTGATAATGGCAAAATTATCACATCAGGTGGTATTTCATCAGGTATTCATGCTAGCCTATATACGGTAGCCAAGCTATCCAAGATTGCTATGGCAAATGAAACTGCGAAACGAATGGAATTTGATTTTTATTTAGACTGACGATAAATATAATCAGAGAAGACTATGACCGAACCTACTTTAGAGCAACGAAAAGTCATCTACCGCGCTAGACGTGGGTTAAAAGAATTGGACTATTATTTTGACCCCTATGTGCGTGACCATTTTTTGATGGCAAGTAGCGAAGAGCAAGCCACCTTTGCCCAGCTAATGAGCGAAGAAGACCCTGATTTGCTTGATTGGTTTTTATTTAATCAACCGCCAAAGCCTGAATATGCCGCGCTTATCGCCAAGCTCAAACAGTTAAAAGCCCTCGAGTCAAACCAATAGCAGATATCTATGTCAGCCGCTTCTCGCTTGTCCTTTATCACTATTGATACGCAGTTAACTACCAGCCATTATCGGTGGGCGATATGGACGTCAGTTAGCGTTTTGACGATGGCAATGGTTGGGTTATTACCTCTAGCCAGTAGCTTTCAAATCGCATTGTGGTTATTAGTAATCGTTAGCTTGCTAGTGAATCAACTTGCCAGTCATCAGCTGTTAGCAATTAGCGTTACGCCTGCCAATCGTAAACGACGTCAGCAACGGCAAGCAAGTTTGCTTAACGAGTATGACTGGCAAATACAATGCGTACAAGGGTATTTTTTTACCCCGTTTGGTAGGCTTACAGATATTTATCAAGCCCAGATGCAAGCTGTAATCGATATGGGAATCGCGATGGTGCTTAAATTGAATGTATTTGAGCCGTTTGAAAAAACGGTGCGATTTGTCGTTTGGCAAGACCAAGTCGATGCCGATACCTGGCGACAATTAAAGATTATCGCCCATCACTCGCCCTTCGTCATTTGATAACATACTATTAGACCCGTTATGTGTTAAGTTGAGCACATTGCGATACAATACGCTGTTAACTAGGTGCCAATCGATTTTGTAACTTTACCTTTATATAGCCATTTAAGGAAACAACCATGAGCTTATTAACCAATTTAGTCACACAAATTGCCAGCAATGCTATCCAAGGCCGTATGGGTGGTCAAATGCCCCAAAGCCAAGATAATATGGGCGGTTTAGGCAATATCTTAGGCGGTATGCTTGGCGGCGGCAGTCCAATGGGTGGTATGGGCGGAGTTAATCTTAATAACGGATTTGGGCTTGACGATGTTATCGGAATGGCCACAGGTAGCGGTATGGGCATGAATGCAGGGATAGGTGGCATGGGTAATATGGGCGGCGGAATGCTCGGTCAAGTGCTAGGCTCTGTTTTAGGCGGTGGCATGATGGGCAACAGCATGGGCATGGGACAAAGCCCAAGCCAAGGTGGTTTTGGTGGCAAAGGTATGTTGATGGCGGCACTGCTGCCGCTTGCCTTGATGTTTATTCAGCGAAATGGTGGCTTGTCGGGTGCGTTAAATAAAATACAAAATATGGGTTTTGGACAACATGCCAATTCTTGGCTGAGCACAGACCAACAAAACCAAACGCTTGACACAGGTGCGGTATCACAATTATTCGATGAAGGGGATTTACAGCAAGTCGCCCAACAGACGGGTTTTGATACAAACGAAGTTAAACAAGGCATGGCAGAGTTGCTGCCCCAAGTATTTGACCAGTTAACGCCAAACGGGGACACAGGCACAGAACAACAAGCCAATAGCGAAATTAACGATATTTTATCGCAATTGTCGAATTTATCACACCCTAACAGCTAATTTAGTAATTCCGTATTGTTAAAAACCGTCAACATTGGCGGTTTTTTATTGCAATGGATTGCCTAATTTTGCCATGTCAACCTTTTGCCCTGTCCACAACTCAAAACTCAATGCCCCTTGGTGGATTAACATGCCCAAACCATCATAACAAGTCACCTCCGAAAATTGCCCAAAATGTTGTAAAAATTCAGTCCGCTTACCATACATCATATCGTATGCTGTGCAAGCGATCATATCTGTGTCCTGCAAATTGAGTGATTGCCCTGTTGCGCCTGCGGACGTCGCATTGATAATGACATCAAACACGCCTGTTAAATGGGGTGTATCTAATTTTTTAGCCAATAAGTTTTGACTTGGATAAACTTTAAGTGGGGTAAATAATGCGACCAAGTTTTCGGCTTTTTCAACTGTTCGGTTAAAAATCACAATATTCGCCCCCGCTTGTAATAAAGGTAAAATCGCCCCGCGTGTTGCGCCGCCTGCGCCCAAAATCGCCACATTTTTACCCTCTAATGCCACCCCTTTTGCCAGCAAATCTGTGACCAAGCCTCGACCATCAGTATTATCGCCATAGAGTTTACCGTCTTTGTATGCCAAGGTGTTGACTGCGCCCGCCATTTTGGCGTATTCGGATAGCTCGCCTCGTTGTTTGACCAGATCAAATGCCATTTCTTTAAACGGCACGGTCACATTCGCCCCTCGATGGCTTTTTGTGGACTGATCGCCTGCAAAAAATGCTTCAACCACGGCCACAAAGCTGCCTTTATCGTTGGGACATAGTAACTTTTCATAAGATAAAGTTACCCCAGCTTGCTGGGCAAAAGCTTGGTGCAATTGGGGCGATTTGCTATGGGCAATCGGATTGCCGATCACCATACACATGTAAGGCAGATGAATAGTTTGAAAAGACATAAAACGACCCAAAAAGTTAAAAACTCATAAGCCAAAAGCAATAATCAGAAGCCATAAAGTGTTATACCAATAATGGTTTTGATACCAAACTATTAGCTAAAAGTTATCATAGCAAATTTTGCTTGAGAAGCGGACAACAAGATACAAATAAAATTTTAGGTTAAGTAACATTTTTTCGTTACAATAGTGGCATCTTTTGGTTAACTTGTGCACCGTTATAGCTTATGACGAACTTTGCTTACTTTATCACTCAGCTGTTTCATGCTCGTTGGCGTATGGTTGATGCGCTTTTTCACGGGCTAATGATAGGCGCATTAATCCTCATAACTGGCGGTATCTCGGGCTGTGATAAAGTATCGCAATTGGTGCAACGCATTCGTTATTCTGCCACGAACGCCGCAAGTACAACCTCCACCGCGTCTACAACAGCGAGTACGGCCAATGCAACCACCCAACCTGCCAATGCCAAACCTAAACCCGTAAGTTACCCCTTTCACCAATGGCAGCAAACGCCTATCAATCCCATTAAAGTTAAGGATATCAATGCGGTAAACCAATTTTTGACCGCCCAATTTGGCAAAAAACCCAATCTGCCCACTGTAGATACCCGTAGTCTTGATTATTCAGGCAATCTTGCTACCCAATATCGCTATACGCTTGCGACTGCCCCATACTTTGAGGTCATTGATTCGCCAAAATATATTGAGCTTGGCTGGTATTATGCCAGTGCCTCTGATCATGTTAAAGAAAAACAACTGGCAATAAGCTACGCCGCTAACGCCTATCAACTGGCACGGGCTTGGCTTGGCAATCAAGCAGGGGCAACGCTGGTTGAATCCATGCTTGCAGGGGATACCATTAACAACCAAACCATTAATGGGATGAATATCGCTATCGCACGTTGTGAAGCATTTAGCTGTATGCTCGTACTCAAAAAATAACTGCAAATCAGCTTACCTTTCTTTGGTATAACCCGCGTGAACGTCCAAGCTTTTGGCATAGGGCGGTAAAATTGGTTGCTATTTTTGTGATAAATTGCTAAATTTTCGCTAACAAAATTGCCAAAAGATCATAACGCACATGAGCGAATCATCCAATCAGCCTAACCAAGACCCTAACAACAACTTTAATGCCAATACAACGCCACCCGTAGACAGTGACAGCACCGCCCTTAACCAAAACCAGAACCCCGCCTCTCAACCGACCGCAGCAAGCTCAACACCTCATACCACGAATGAAGTCGATAACGACAGCGACAATATGGATTTGATTGACCGCTCAAAACGCGATTTTACCGATGATGTCACCGGGCGAAACAAAAAGCCCAACCGTTTTCGCGGGCTAGCGGTACTTGGCTTTATTATATTGGTGTTAGGATGGCTTGCCTTTGCTTTTTATCACACCTTATATTCAACTGTGACACAGCCTAAACAAATGATCACCATTGAAAAAGGCGAAACCTATTACGGGCTGATCGACCAATGGGATAAAAAACAAAAGCTATTTGTTGCACCGCTTGCCAAACTATATGTTAAATCCAAAGGCTTCAAGCCGCTACATTCTGGCGTATATCAAATCCCAGAAAATCCAAGTTTTGCCAAATTACTCGATGTACTACAACAAGGCGAAAAAGTGGCATTTGTCAAAGTGCAAATTATTGAAGGTAAAACCGCCAAAGATTTATACCAGCACTTGACCGCCAATAAAGGCATCAAAAACGAAGTTATCAAAGGCAATTCCGTGGATACTGCTAAACTTGCCTTACCGATTCCTGCGGACTATATGCCCAATGGCAACCTCGAAGGTTGGTTCTCGCCCGATACCTATTATTTTAATGAAGGCAGTAGTGACAAAAAAGTGTTGACTGATTTATTCAAACGCCAATACGATGCGTTAATGCAAAACTGGAATGCTCGGCAAGCCGATTTACCATACGCTAATCCTTACCAAGCCTTGATTATGGCATCGATTATCGAAAAAGAAACCAGCGTGCCGAGCGAGCGTGGTGAAGTGGCGGGCGTGTTTATCAATCGGTTAAAGAAACATATGCGGCTACAAACCGACCCCACGGTGATCTATGGCATGGGTGATCGTTATGATGGCAATATTCGCAAATCTGATCTCGAAGAAAAAACCGCTTATAACACTTACCAAATAGATGGCTTGCCACCAACACCGATTGCGTTGCCAAGTATTGCATCCATTAAGGCAGCCTTGCAGCCGAACAACACCGATTCGCTTTACTTTGTCGCCACGGGTAATGGCGGGCATAAGTTTACTAGCAATTTAGCCGACCATAACCAAGCGGTACAAGACTATCTGAGAGTCTTGCGCGAAAAGAAAGCTCAAGGAAATTAATATAACTTATGATAGCCAAATTTATCAGCTTTGAAGGTACAGAAGGCGTGGGTAAAACTACCGTTATTCAAGCCGTGGCTGACCATTTGCGCGCACAAAATATTGCGTTTATCCAAACCCGTGAGCCTGGCGGTAGCCCATTTGCCGAAACCCTGCGGAACTTATTACTAGACCCGGCTGTGACCATGACAGACGATAGCGAATTACTACTGATGTTTGCTGCCCGTGCCGACCATATTGCCAACGTCATTCAACCTGCCTTAGCACAGGGTAAATGGGTATTGTGTGATCGTTTTATTGATTCAACCTTTGCCTATCAAGGCTTTGGAAGGCATTTAGGCAAAACTGATGAGCTAGCAAAAATTCAATCATTGATAGATAACTTTGTGCCCATCTTACCTGATGTCACGGTGTGGCTTGATTTACCTGTACTAGAAGGGATGGATCGAGCCAAAAATCGGGGTAAACTTGACCGTTTTGAACAAGAACAAATTGCGTTTTTCGAGCGTGTGTATCAAGGTTTTGCCTATCAAGCAAAACTATATGCTGATCGAATTCGCCGAGTGGATGCAAAGGGTGATGTGGCTTTAGTTAAAGCGCGGGTATTATCAGCCATTGGAATATAACAATCGCTAGATAAAATTTAGAATGAAAAAAGGACTTATTGTTAATGATAAGCCCTTTTTTATAATTTGGTCGGAGTGGCGGGATTCGAACTCGCGACCCCTTGCACCCCATGCAAGTGCGCTACCAAGCTGCGCTACACCCCGAATAGGCTAGCTATTATATATACTTTACAGATTTTTGCAAGCCTTAACCAATCAATTCTTTTAATAACTCATTAACTTGGGCAGGATTGGCTTTACCCTTACTGGCTTTCATCACTTGTCCGACCAGTCCGTTAAAGGCTTTTTCTTTACCCGATTTGTACTCATCGACCATCGCTTGGTTATTTTTCAACACTTCCTCGACAATGGCTTTAATCGCCCCGGTGTCGGTTTCTTGCTTTAAGCCTTTATCGGCGATGATGTTATCCACCGCATCATCACCATCACCACCTTCTTTAGCAAAAAGGGCAGTAAAGGCTTGTTTGGCAAGTTTGCCCGATAGCGTATTGTCTTTGATACGTTCCATCAATTTGGCGAATTGCCCCACGCTAATCGGTGACGCTTCGATGGTTTTTTCATCTTTATTTAACGCTCCGAGTAAATCACCCATCACCCAGTTAGCCGTCATTTTGGCGTTATCTTTACCGACTTTTGCTACCACATTTTCAAAATAATCAGCAAGCGAACGGCTGGCGGTCAAAATACGGCTGTCATATTCGGGTAAGCCAAACTCCGCTTGAAAACGCTCACGGCGGGCGACAGGCAACTCAGGCAATTTGGCTTTAATCGCTTCAAAATTGCTTGGGTCAATATGCACAGGCAACAAATCAGGGTCGGGGAAGTAGCGGTAATCGTTGGCTTCTTCTTTTTCCCGCATGGCTTTGGTGGTGTTGGTCGCAGGATCATACAGGCGAGTGGCTTGTTTGACTTTACCACCGTCTTCAATGAGGTCAATTTGGCGTTCGATTTCGGCATTGATTGCCATTTCGATAAAGCGAAACGAGTTGATGTTTTTTAGCTCGTTGCGTGTGCCAAACGGTTCACCGGGTTTACGCACCGACACGTTACAGTCGGCACGAAATGAGCCTTCCGCCATGATGGCGTCCGATATGCCTAGCCAAGTGACCAGCTGGTGAATGGCTTTGACGTAGGCGACAGCTTCTAAGCTAGAGCGCATATCAGGCTCGGACACGATTTCGATAAGGGGTGTGCCTGCACGGTTTAAGTCCACGCCTGTCATTTGTGGGATAGCGTCGTGTACTGATTTGCCGGCATCTTCTTCAAGATGGGCTCGAGTGATACCGATACGTTTGCTGTATTCGTTTTTTTCGCCTTCGTTTACCACGATATCGATGTAGCCTTTACCGACGATGGGGTGAGCCATTTGGCTGATTTGGTAGCCTTTGGGTAGGTCGGGGTAAAAATAGTTTTTGCGGTCAAAGGCGTTCATCATGCCGATTTCGGCGTTTACGCCTAAGCCAAACATCACGGCTTTTTCCACGACTTCTTTGTTTAGCACGGGCAGCACCCCCGGTAAGGCAAGGTCGATGATGTTGGCTTGGGTGTTGGCTTCTTGCCCAAATTCAGTACTGGCGGGGGAAAAGATTTTGGTGTTGGTGTTAAGCTGGCAATGGATTTCGATACCAATAACGACTTCGTAGCCTTCGACCAATAATTCTTTTTGTAGGGGGGCTTTATTTTCGCTCATTTTTTATTCCTTATTCTTATGCTTTAGCAATCGGCGATAACGCTTTATGAAAATCTGTCACTTGCTGATAGGCATCTGCCGTGGTCAAAAGCGTTTCTTCATCCCACGCCTTCCCAATTAACTGTAAACCCACAGGCAACCCTCGACTATCAAAACCTACCGAATGACTTAACGCAGGCAAGCCCGCCAAATTCACCCCAATGGTATATACATCGCCCATATAAATTTCGGCAGGGCTGAGCGATGCCCCGATTTTATACGCCGTTGTGGGAGCAGTCGGCGTGGCGATAACATCACAGGTGGCTAACGCCTTGTTAAAATCATCCCGAATCAAACGCCGCACCTTCTGCGCCTTGACATAATACGCATCAAAATAACCCGCCGATAACGCATACGTTCCCATCAAAATACGGCGTTGTACCTCTGCCCCAAAGCCTTCTGAACGTGAACGGGTATATAAATCTTCCAAATTTTTAGGGTTTTCACAGCGATAGCCATAGCGTACGCCATCAAAACGGGATAAATTTGACGATGCCTCGGCAGGAGCAAGTAAATAATACGTGGCAAGCGTGATTTCAGGTTTGGTCAAATGCACCTCAACCAACGTCGCCCCTAAGTCTTCGTACTGTTTAAGCGATTGATTGATGATGTCTTTGACTTCACTATTTAACCCATCACCAAAATACTCGCTTGGCACCCCGATTTTTAACCCTGCTAACGGCTTATCGCTATCGCGTTTAGTCTGTAAGATTTCCACCCAATTTGGCACGTCTTTGTTTACGCTGGTGGAATCTTTGGGGTCAAATCCTGCCAAAGTTTGTAACAAATAGGCACAGTCTTCTGCCGATTTACCAAAGCTACCTGCTTGGTCAAAACTTGACGCATACGCCACCATACCAAAGCGTGACACCCGCCCATAAGTTGGCTTAATCCCTGTCAAACCGGTAAAGCTAGCAGGCTGACGAATCGAACCACCCGTGTCTGAGCCTGTCGCAATCGGAGCAAGTCCACCCGCGACCGCCGCCGCCGAACCGCCCGACGAGCCTCCGGGGACACGGCTGATATCCCATGGGTTATGCACCGCACCAAAATATGAGCTTTCATTATCCGAACCCATCGCAAACTCGTCCATTGACGTTTTGCCGAGCATGACCAGCCCTGCCTCATTACAGTGCTCAACAATGGTAGCGTTATAAGGCGAGACAAAGTTGGCGAGCATTTGTGAGCCACAGGTGGTCAAAACGCCTTGGGTATTAAAAATGTCTTTTTGGGCAAGGGGAATACCGGTCAATGGGTGAGCATTGCCACTCGCTAAGCGTTCATCGGCTTGCTTGGCTTGGGCTAAGGCAAGTTCAGGGGTGACGGTAATAAAGCTATTTAAGTCTTTATCGTGTTTGGCAATGCGGTCTAAAAAATGTTGGGTCAGTTCCACACTGCTAAATTGCTTATTTTTTAAGCCGTTGGCTAGGGCGTTAACGGAGAGTTCGTGTAAATTTGACATTGAGATATCTCTGTTTAAAAATTTTTAATGATAAATTTTAAATTCGCTAATCATCTAAAACATAAAAATAAATTTAGAACGCTAAAATCACTCAAGCACTTGCGGCACTAGATACAGTCCTTCAGCGGTAGCAGGGGCAATTGACTGGTTTAATTCACGATTGACCGTCAAGCCATTGCCATCGACGACATCCTCCCGCAAACGCTGGGTCATATCATGCACATTGGTCAATGGGGCGACGCCATCGGTATTGACGTCCGCCAAAATATCCATCATGGATAAAATTTTGCTTAAATCTTTGGCATAACTCTCGGCTTGGCTTTCACTGACAGCAAGGCGAGATAATTTAGCAACACTAATAATTGCTTCATTAGAAATTTGGTTCTGCGACATAATTTATCCTTAGAAATCTCAAAAATCATCGCTAATATAAGTCATTTAATGGGTATCACAAAAAAACGGTAAATTAAAAGCTAAACCCACTTAACGAAAAATTTATCTTAATAACTTTATAAAAAATACATGATTGTGACAGAATTGTTACCCATAATAATTTGTCACAAAAAAACCAATTTAAACGCTAGAATCTGATTAAATGACTATATTTTGCGATATTTTATCGTTATAATCTAGCACTATTCTATTTTATCGCAAATTAACCGCTAAAAATGCTGTCAAATTTTCGATTGTCATGTAACCGCTGCAAAAGCTTAATCCGATTTTTATCAATCTAACTTTTAACGACCACTTCATTTATCTTAAATAGTTTTATAGATAAAAAGGTGAGTATCAGTATTTTGCAAAAAATTGCCTTATTGCGTACATGATGAAAATAAACACACTTTAGCCATTAGATTGTTAGCTACCTTACCTGCTTTTTGCAGTGTTTAGACCACTGGGAAATGATACATGAAGCTTTTTGGACTTTTTACAAGTAATATTTCGATTGACCTTGGTACAGCGAATACGCTGATATATACCCCCAATAAAGGCGTGGTACTCAATGAACCGACCGTGGTCGCCCTGCGTAGTAATCGTTCCCAAAATCCAACCGTTGCGGCAGTTGGTCTAGATGCAAAACAAATGCTTGGTCGTACCCCACATAATATTACCGCCATTCGTCCGCTCAAAGATGGCGTGATCGCCGACTTTGAGGTCACCCAAAAAATGCTCAAGCATTTTATCGAAAAAGTCAAAGCCAAAGGCTTTTTATCAAATCTCAATGTGGTTGTTTGTGTACCTTGTAAATCAACGTTGGTTGAGCGTAAAGCCATTCGTGAAGCAGTGATGTCAGCAGGGGCAAATAAGGCGTTACTTCTTGAAGAACCAATGGCAGCGGCGATTGGCGCTGGTTTGCCTGTCCATGATGCCAGCGGTTCGATGGTGGTGGATATCGGGGGTGGTACCACTGAGATTGCAGTGATTGCGTTATCAGGCTGTGTGTATGCCGATTCAATTCGTATCGGTGGCGACTTATTTGATGAATCGATTATCACCCATGTTCGCCGCACGCATGGCTGTGTGATTGGGGAAACCACCGCAGAACGTATCAAAACCGAAGTAGGTACGGCGATAGATGATAGCAATAATCCTTTAGAAGTCGAAGTGCGTGGTCGTAGCATGGCAGAAGGGGTGCCAAAAACGTTTACTGTGACCTCAACTGAAATCCAAAAAGCATTGAGTGATCCGTTATCAGGCATTATTGCTGGGGTAAAAGCCGCCCTTGAACAAACACCCCCAGAATTATCATCAGATATCGCCGAGCGTGGTATTGTGTTAACAGGCGGTGGTGCATTATTGCGTAATCTAGATATTTTGATTGCCCGTGAAACAGGACTGCCTGTCACGGTTGCCGAAGACCCCTTGACCTGTGTGAGCCGTGGTGGTGGTAAAGCCTTAGAATTTATCAATAATAAAGCATTAAATATGATTTTTGTTTGATAAATTAAGTAAAATTTTATTAAAAGGACTGATGATTTTTTAAATAGTTCAGTAATAAGGCTTAGGCGGTACGGATTTTTACTTGTATGGCATTTACCATTTTTTCTAAACAACCCTTGGCATTACGGCGAACCGCCATCGTGGTTTTTATTGCCATTGTGTTAATGCTGCTAGATAGCAAAGATCCTACCTGGTTTCAGCCATTGCGCTCAACCACCCATGCCGCCATGCAGCCTGTCTATCAGATGTCAGCTTATCCCGCATTTTTTACCAATTGGGTGGCTGGCACTGCTGAAAGTAAAGAAGCGCTACGTCGTGAAAATATCGAGTTAAAAGCCCAGTTAGCCTTAACCAAAGCCCAAGTCTTGCAACAAGATTATCTTATCGCCCAAAATGCTCGGCTACAGGGTATTTTATCAGCAACCCAACCTGACCATTTTAATTTGGTATTGTCTCAAGTGATTGGCGTGGATAGTAACCCACTTCGCCAAATTATTGTCATTAATAAAGGACAAAAAGATGGGGTTGCCATTGGGCAAACAGTCATCGACGAAAAAGGGGTGATGGGACAGGTCATCAATGTGTACCAAGATACCAGCCGCGTGCTGCTAATTAGTGATGATCAGCAGTCAGTCGCGGTCACTATCAAGCGTACAGGTCAAAAAGCGATTGTGACCGGTAAGGGTAACCCGCAATTTCTGGCACTTGATTATATTTTTAAATCCACCGATGTACGCATTGGCGATGAATTAATTTCTTCTGGGCTAGGTGGGCGGTTTCCTGCCGGGTTTCCTGTGGGACGGGTAGCAAAAATTGAAGCAGAGCAAGCGGGGGGGTATGCCAAAATCATGGTGACCCCGGCGGCAAACTTTGTCAATACCTCATACGTGTTATTGCTTAAGCAAAAAGGCTAATGAATGGGTGCTATGACAGTGACGGTCTATAAAAACAAATCGTTAACGCACCTGTTGGTTATCATGGTGATCAGTTTTATCATCGCTTCTATTTTAAGCATTTACCCATTATCGACCAGTATCGCTTTTTTTCGCCCGATGTGGCTGATCATTGCCTTAATTTTTTGGCTAATTTTTCAACCAGCACGCGTTGGGGTATGGACAGCCTTTTTAATTGGGCTGATTGCTGATTTGTTGACAGACAGTGTCATTGGGCAGCAAGCCTTGTGTGCTGTATTAGTCGCTTTTTTTATCAAATTTATCAGCAGCTATATTAAAAAACTTTCTGCGAATTTAGTATGGGCATTGGCAGCAGCGTGCTTATTGCTTTATCAAGCATGCTTAATCATTTTGCATTTTTTTACCCAGACCGTGTTTGCCCCCCAGCTCTTATATAGTGCAATTATTAGTATTATTATTTGGCCCTTGTGGGTGGCGGCATTTGCCCGTTACACGCGTTAAACGATGAATAATCGTCTACTGATAAAGACTATATAAAACGATGATCGAGTTAGCCACCATCTCTCCTATTATCCTAGCTTCTACTTCGCCACGTCGGCATGCATTACTCAATCAAGTTAACATCCCGCATACTTGTCTAAACGTAGCCATTGATGAGACCCCGTTAATTGCTGAAAGCCCGACAGATTATATTCAGCGCATGGTCACTTTAAAAGCACAGCAAGCCTGTATGTCGTTAGCTTCGAGTGTGCCACAACAGTCTCAAACTATGTTTGTGATTACCGCTGACACGATCGGGGTATTACCCACAGGCGAGATACTACAAAAACCCGTCGATTTTGATGATGCCTGTACCATGTGGCGACAAATGAGTGGCAGCAGCCATGAGGTATGGACAGCCGTGCAGGTGAGTCAAATTGGATGGGTCAAACAGCAGCCTTGTATTATTAGACATGAACAGGTTTTGGTAAAAACGCAGGTTGAATTTGTCAGCTTAACGCCAAACATGATGGCAAATTATTGGCAAACAGGCGAACCACACGATAAAGCAGGCGGTTACGCCATACAAGGGCAAGGGGCGGCTTGGGTTAAAGCGATTAATGGCAGCTATAGCAATGTCGTGGGCTTGCCGTTGGCAGAAACTATTGCGTTATTACAAGCTTTGACCGATACCAAAAACTAAAAAATTTGTAGAGAGAGGCATGTTCTACCTCGATTAACTTAGATAGGGCAAAATAATCACTCTCTCCAATAACCCATAGCTGTAAATAACTTAACTAAAACTGGCTTAAAATTACAAACTTTAAGCCAATTTTGCTTTCACCAATTTTGAAATCAGTGCAGGGTCAGCACGCCCAGTGGTCTTGGCTTTTAACGCATTCATCACGCTACCCATTTGCTGCATGCCTGTCGCCCCTTGTGCGGCAATTTCAGCCTCAACAAGTTGGGTAAGTTCTGCTTCGCTCATGGCTTGTGGCAAAAATTCACTAATCACATCGATTTCAAATTTTTCTTTTTGTGCCAAATCTTCTCGACCGTTGGCACTAAAGATATCTAGCGACTCTTGACGTTGTTTGGTTTGTTTTTGCAAAATCTCTAAAATGCCTGCATCGTCTAGTTCGATTTGGCGGTCGATTTCGATTTGTTTGATAACAGCTTGTACATTACGTAATACTTTGACTTTCTCAAGCGCTCGCGCTTTCATCGCAGTTTTGATCGTATCAGTTATAGTTTGTTTTAAGGCACTCATACAGTCTCCTTGTTCGCATTGGTTAATAGGCTTGTTGTTAATAATGGGTATAAATAATCATCATTAAATGCTGCTAGCTTAGCTAAATAAAGACTTAAGCATAAAATTTATCTACAAAAAAAGCCACTTAATCAAGCGGCTTTTATCATCTAGCTAAATGTTTGTCAGAAGACAAATGTCCAATTAGTAAAGACGAGTCGTACGAACAGATTCACGGGATACTTTCTTTTTGTAACGTTTAACTGCTGCCGCTTTTTTACGTTTACGCTCTTGGGTTGGTTTTTCGTAAAATTCGTGTTTGCGTACATCTGCTAAGATACCCGCTTTCTCACACGCACGTTTAAAACGGCGAATGGCGATATCAACTGGCTCGTTTTCTTTAACCTTTACTGCTGGCATGTAGACTCCTTAAGTCTGGGGGTTGGTTGAGCAAGGGACATTAATTTGGCTGTATAGTAATTTATTAGCTAACAGGGCTCAACTATTAGCATCAGCTCAAATTAGGATAAAAATAGGGGTGAATTTTACGCCTAAAATAATGGCCTGTCAATTAATTTTTGACTTGTTATAGGAATATCTACTATTGTTAACAGCTAAACATATATTTCTTTTACCTATTTGCTAACAATTAAGGTTAACAATAGCTTGCAGAAGTGTTAATATATCCACAATAAACGTAAGCATACCGTTGCTTATCAAGCTTGTGGTCGTGATTGCTGACCGTGGCATAAAATAATTGCGAGGATAACTGTAATGAAGCTAAACAAATCAAGCGCACTTTTTTCAATCTTGATGTTAAGCCTTGGCTTAAATGTGACTGCATGTAGCAAGCACGAAAGCGAAGATGCCAAACCGACCGAAGAAATTGCGGCGGAACAAGGCGAATTGGCAAGAAAAGCCAATCCTGAACCGACTGCCTCACAGCCAGCTGCCTTCAAACCCGATGCCCCTGCTGCCTCATCAAATTCTGCCACGGCAACTGCCTCTACAGCCGCAGCATCTAGCACAAAAACAGCTTCTGCCACTACAACGACCACTACCGCATCTGCACCAGCCACAACAGCGGCTACTGCGAGCAAAGCAGGTGAAGAACTGTATGCCCAAACCTGTAAAACTTGCCATGAGTCGGGTTTAGCCGGCGCACCAAAATTTGGTGACAAAGCGGCATGGAAAGACCGGATTGCTCAAGGCAAAGACACGCTACACAAACACGCATTAGAAGGTTTTACAGGCAAATCAGGCACGATGCCACCAAAAGGCGGTAATACTGCCGCCTCAGACAGCGATGTAAAAGCAGCCGTTGATTATATGGTGTCAAAAGCCAGTTAATCATCATCTACTATCAACTCCATCAACCAGTCTGCTAGGAATTAAAAGACTGGTTTTTTTTGGCAAAAATTTGCATAATGCTTATCATCAATTTTTGAACCATTTCTTTACCTAAAAGGTGACAGTATGACACCTGCGATCAATCTTGCCAAAAAGCTAAAATTAGAGTTTAATACCCACGAATATGAACATGACCCCAACCACCCAAGTTATGGCGTAGAAGCTGCTGAAAAATTAGGCGTCGAACCTGCCAGAGTCTTTAAAACATTGGTCGTACAAAATGACCAAGATAATCTTAGCGTTGCGATCCTACCTGTTGAACAGCGACTTAATCTAAAAAAAATTGCCAAAGTAACCGGGGCAAAAAAAGCGATCATGGCAGACCCAAAGCTTGTCGAACGTTCGACAGGCTATGTATTGGGCGGTGTGAGTCCCTTGGGGCAAAAAAAACGCTTACCCACCGTGATTGATGACTCTGCCAAACTGTTTAGCACGATTTTTGTAAGTGGGGGTAAGCGCGGACTTGAAATTGAACTATCACCGCAAGTATTGGCAAACGCACTGCAAGCCAGTTTTGCAGATTTGCTACAAGAATAACGCCTAACCATGTAAGGATGCGTATGCCAAATATTATTATCGAAACCAGCCGTGATGATTTGATAACAAAGCCTGATCAGTTGCTTGCTCGTATTAATGAATATCTTTGGCAATCTGGGCAGTTTGCTCATCCCACCGATATCAAATCTCGGATATATAGCCCGTCAAATGCGATGATTGGCTTGGCAAGCGAAAGTGGGAATGATTTTATTTTTGTGCGCTTGTATCTGATGCCTGGACGAGATGACACGACGCTACAACGGCTTGTTCAAACCATAGCCGACGCGATCGCCGCACATATTGAGACGTTTGAAGATAAAACAAGTTTTCAGCAATTACATGTTGGGATAAATCCGATTGTATTAAGCCAAAACTATTTAAAGACTGTCATGACGTTTAGCTAACATGTTATAATTTAAACAATTTTTGGTCTCAATAAAAATTGTCTATAACGACTTGCATAATGACTTTGCTTAATGGCTATACTTAATGACTAGATAGTCATTTGCGTTATTCTCATCTCACCTCAAACATAGTAAACTAAACCAAATTTTTTATTTAAAAAAGTCATACCTTTAATATTTTATATTACGCTTTTTTTACACACCATAACCTTAACCCAAGGAGTTAATAATGCTATATCAAGGAAATAACATTGCCGTCTCGCTGTTAGACGATGGCATTGCCAAATTACATTATGACAATAAAACCGAAAGCGTCAACAAGTTTGACCAAGCCACCGTCAAAGAGTTCGGTGAAGCGGTTACTGCGCTTGAAAATGCCAACGATATCAAAGGTTTGATCGTTACCTCAGGCAAAAAAGTATTTATCGCAGGGGCAGATATTACCGAATTTGTGGCATCGTTTAAAAACCCTGAAAACGAAATCGCCAGTTGGGTGGGCGACATTAATAAAATCTTTAACCGTTTTGAAGATTTACCCTTTCCTAAAGTGGCTGCTATCAATGGTGCGGCGATGGGCGGTGGTTGTGAAATGACGCTGGTATGTGACTACCGTGTTATGAGTGACAAAGCTGTGATTGCTTTGCCAGAAACCCAACTTGGGATTTTCCCAGGTTTTGGTGGCTCGGTACGTTTGCCACGAGTGATTGGTATTGACAACGCGTTAGAAATCATCGCCACCGGAGCAACCCAAAAACCGGCTGCTGCGCTAAAAGTCGGTATGGTGGATGCGGTGGTAGCTGCTGACAATCTTGAAGCCTCAGCGATTGATTTGGTCAAAAAATGTATCGCAGGCGATTTAGACTGGAAAGCTCGCCATGACGAAAAAATCAATCCTGTAAAACTCAATCAAATTGAACAAGCAATGGCATTTAATTCTGCCAAAGGCGTATTATTTGCTAAAGCCAATCCTGCTCAATACCCCGCACCAAAAATTGCCCTTGAATCAATCGAAAAAAGCGTCAATTTGCCCCGTGATAAAGCCATTGAAATCGAATCTGCCAACTTTGCTAAGGCAGCAAAAACCCCACAAGCTGAAAGTTTGGTAGGGCTATTTTTAAACGACCAAGCGGTCAAAAAACTTGCCAAACAACACAGTGCCAAAGCCCACGATATCAAAGAAGCGGCGGTACTAGGTGCAGGTATCATGGGTGGTGGTATTGCTTATCAAGCGGCATCAAAAGGCTTGCCAATTATTATGAAAGATATCAAAGCAGAACAGCTTGATCTAGGCATGAGTGAAGCAAGCAAACACCTATCAAGCGGCATGGCACGTGGCAAGGTCACAGCCGAGCAAATGGGCAAAACCTTAAGCTTGATTCGCCCGACTTTAAACTATGGCGACTTTGGTGCAACTGATATTGTGATTGAGGCGGTGGTCGAAAATCCAAAAGTCAAACATGCGGTGCTTAAAGAAGTTGAAGGGTTGGTCAAAAAAGACTGTATCTTGGCATCAAACACTTCAACGATCTCTATAACCTACTTAGCCAGCGTGCTTGAGCGTCCCGAAAACTTTGTGGGTATGCACTTTTTTAATCCTGTGCATCGTATGCCGCTTGTTGAAGTTATCCGTGGTGAAAAATCCAGCGAAGAAGCGATTGCTACCACCGTTGCCCTTGCCGAAAAAATGGGCAAAGTGCCAGTCGTGGTTAATGACTGCCCAGGCTTTTTGGTAAACCGCGTGTTATTCCCGTATTTTGGGGCATTTGAACTATTGCTAAAAGAAGGGGCAGATTTTACCCAAATCGACAAAGTCATGGAAAAATTTGGTTGGCCAATGGGACCTGCCTACTTAATGGATGTGGTGGGTCTAGATACTGGCGTACATGGTGCGGAAGTGATGGCAGAGGGCTTTCCAGACCGCATGAAACCAGATTATAAAGGCAGCATTATCGCTTTATACGAAGCCAAACGTTTGGGTCAAAAAAATGGCGTGGGCTTTTATAAATATGAAACGGATAAAAAAGGCAAACCTGTCAAAAAAGCTGATCCAGCAACCTTAGATATCTTAAAAACTGTGGTAGCAGACAGCAAACCATTTGACGACCAAGAAATCATCGATCGCATGATGATTGCCTTATGTAACGAAACCGTGCGTTGTTTAGAAGACAATATTGTATCGACCCCTGCTGAAGCAGACATGGCGATGATTATGGGGATTGGTTTCCCACCATTTCGTGGTGGCCCTTGCCGCTATATCGACCAAATCGGACTACAAAATTATGTCGCATTGTGTGATAAATACGCCCACCTTGGCAAAGCCTATGAAGCCCCGCAACTGGTACGCGACATGGCAGCCGCTGGCAAAACCTTTTATCCACAAGCCTAATTGATAACTGACAAAACAAATAAAAGATTCTAGGAGTATAAAAATGGCATTAAGTCCAAAAGATGTCGTGATTGTCGATGGCGTGCGTACCGCAATGGGCAAATCAAAAAACGGGATGTTTCGTAACGTGCGTGCTGATAGTATGTCAGCCGAGTTGGTACGAGCATTGGTCAAACGCAATGAATTTGACACCAAGCTGGTTGAAGATGTAATTTGGGGCTGTGTTAACCAAACCCTCGAGCAAGGTATGAATATTGGTCGCAATATTGGTTTACTTGCCGACATTCCAAAAACTGCTGGCGGTCAAACCGTTAACCGTCTGTGTGGCTCATCAATGCAAGCATTGCACACCGCCGCCGCACAAATTATGACCAACCAAGGCGATGTGTTCATCATCGGTGGTGTTGAGCATATGGGTCATGTGGGCATGATGCATGGTGTGGATTTGAATCCTGAAGCGTCAAAACACTATGCCAAAGCCTCAAATATGATGGGATTGACCGCAGAAATGCTTGGGCGTATGAACAACATCAGCCGTCAAGAACAAGATGAATTTGGTGTGGAATCGCATCGCCGTGCGTGGGCAGCGACCCAAGAAGGTCGTTTTAAAAACGAAATTATCGGTATCGAAGGGCATGATGAAAATGGTAACCTACAGCTATGTACCATTGATGAAGTCATTCGCCCTGATGCCAATCTCGAAGCCTTCCAAGCGTTAAAACCCGTATTTGATCCCAAAGGTGGTACCGTTACCGCAGCAACGTCATCCGCACTATCCGATGGTGCAGCGGCCATGCTGATTATGTCTGCCCAAAAAGCCAAAGACTTAGGCTTAACGCCACGTGCCCGTATTCGTAGCATGGCGATTGCGGGTTGTGATGCCGCGATTATGGGTTATGGTCCTGTACCTGCCACCCAAAAAGCCTTAAAACGTGCCGGCATGAGTCTCGACGACATCCAAACCATTGAGCTTAACGAAGCGTTTGCCGCTCAAGGGCTATCGGTATTAAAAGGCTTAAATCTACAAGATAAACTCGACATCGTCAACCTAAATGGTGGCGCGATTGCGTTAGGTCATCCATTGGGTTGTTCGGGTGCACGTATCACTACCACACTACTCAACGTGATGGAACAACAAGATACCCAGATTGGGCTTGCGACCATGTGTATCGGACTGGGTCAAGGTATTGCCACAATTATTGAACGGGTGTAAGACAAAAATTTCATTAAAAAATGCGCTATCAAAAGATGGCGCATTTTTTTGCGTATTTATAAAACATTAAAAACAAAAAAGCCAATCAATCAAGATTGGCTTCAATCGTTTTTCATTTAGAAAAATTGGCGTCCCCACGGGGATTCGAACCCCGGTTACCGCCGTGAAAGGGCGATGTCCTAGGCCTCTAGACGATGGGGACACATTTACTATCCAGTCTACTACCGCTAAACTTTCTAGTAACTCCAACCGCTTTCACCGTTAATGTTGAAGTGGAGCGTATGATATAGATATTCAAATTGACTGTCAAGTCTATTACACAAAATATTTAATGTTTTTTCGCTTACATAGTATTATTTGCAAATTAAGGGGTTCGCTTATTATCTGTGCGATTGGCAGCGGCTTGTGCGCGTTCATTTTGATGATTCGCATCGTCCCGTACTTTCTTCTTTAATCGATAATTTAGCCAAGCATAGGTTACTGCCATTAGTACCACTGCTCCTAATAAATATAAAAAAATGGTCAGCCAAATACTACCTTGAATCATGGTTATTCTCCTTAGAAGTTAACATATCATCTGAAACACACTTTTTTTAAATAATAGATCTTATGTTAATTTATTAATTTTTTTAAAATTTTATCTTAACAAATTTAACCATTATCTTATTGTCTATCTTGTAAATTCTTGTGGTAAACACGTTAAGTAGTAATATAGGCATCCTAAAAAATAGTCAGGCTAAAACAAGAATGAAGATTAGCAAGAATTTTTCTGCAATTTCATAGTGTTTTACGTTAATATATTTTGGTTTTAACAATAGCCAGATTAAGCCAATTAAAAAATTTTTTCACCCCGTTTTGGGCGGCATGCAAAATTGCCGTCTAAGAGATTAACCCGTTACAGTATCAACTTATAATAAATAGTATTTAGGATATTCCCATGAAAATCGCCATCAGTGACGGCATCGACTATGCATTAAATGTCAAATACCGCACCATTGACCTTGAATCTACCGACTTTACCAATATCGCCGCCATTGTGGTGACGATGGTAGATTTACCCCGTGTGCATCAAGAAATCGAAGATTTGGGCTTTGATATCCCGATTTTTGTCGCCTTGCCGTATGGCGATGTCGTGCCCGATGAGTGGCTACCGCACGTGTATGGCGTGCTTGAACTTGCCGATGACCAAAAATTTTATAATGGGCAGCTGGTGAATGCCGCCGCCAGCGATTATATCGACACACTTGACCCGCCATTTTTTCAGGCCTTGATGGATTATACCGATTATGGCAATGCGGCGTTTGATTGCCCAGGGCATCAAGGCGGGCAGTTTTTCCGCAAGCATCCGTCGGGCAGACGCTTTTATTTGTATTTTGGTGAAACGTTATTTCGTGCTGATTCGTGCAATGCCGATGTGCGATTGGGCGATTTGCTCATTCATGAAGGACCTGCGTATGAGGCACAAGCCCATGCCGCCAAAGTGTTTAATGCGGATAAAACCTATTTTGTGCTTAATGGCTCGTCGTCATCGAATAAAATTGCGATTGGAGCATTGGTCGCCCAAGGTGATTTGGTGCTGTTTGACCGCAATAACCATAAATCGGTGTATCAAGGGGCGCTTTCAATCGCAGGTGGAACAGCCGTTTATCTGGAAACTGACCGCAATGCTTACGGCTTGATTGGCGGAATTCCTGCGTATTGTTTTGATGAAAAAGTCATCCGTGAGCGTATTGCCGAAGTTGCTCCCGAAAAAGCCCAAGACGAACGCCCGTTTCGCCTTGCCGTGATTCAGCTTGGCACGTATGACGGCACGATTTATAACGCTCGCCAAGTCGTCGATAAAATCGGGCATTTATGCGATTATATTTTGTTTGACAGTGCGTGGGTCGGTTATGAGCAGTTTATCCCGATGATGCGAGATTGCTCGCCGTTACTCTTGGAGCTCAACGAAAATGACCCAGGTATTCTGGTCACCCAATCGGTGCATAAACAGCAGGCAGGCTTTTCGCAAGCCTCGCAAATCCACAAAAAAGACAACCATATCAGCGGGCAGGCTCGCTATGTCAATCATAAACGCTTTAACAACTCGTTTATGATGCACGTTTCGACCAGTCCGTTTTATCCGCTGTTTGCCTCGCTCGATGTCAATGCCAAAATGCACGAAGGCAAGGCAGGGCAACGCATGTGGCATGAGTGCGTGGTCGGGGCGATTGAGGCTCGCAAGATGCTCCTCGATACGTGTACGATGATTTTGCCGTTTGTGCCGCCAAAAATTGATGGTAAAAACTGGCAAGACTATGACACCGAAGTCATCGCCAATGACATTCGCTTTTTTCGCTTTGAGGCGGGCGCAAGATGGCACGATTTTGAGCATTATGCCGATAATCAATACTTTATCGACCCGTGTAAACTGCTTTTGACAACGCCTGGTATTAACATGGAAACAGGTGAATATGAGGCGACAGGCATACCTGCGGCGATTCTTGCCCATTATCTGCGGGAAAGCTCGGTGATTCCCGAAAAGGCGGATTTAAACTCGATTTTATTTTTGTTGACCCCTGCCGAAACCTTGGCAAAATTTCAGCACTTGGTCGCTCGCATTGTCCGCTTTGAGCAACATATCCGTGAAAATAGCCCTGTCACCCAAGTGTTGCCAACGTTAGCAAAAGCCTTTCCGCAATATCGCAATCTGACGATTAATCAGCTTTGCCAAAAAATGCACGATTTTTATGCCAAACACAGTTTAAATAAACTGCAAAAACAGATGTTTGAGCGGGAGCATCGCCCCGTCAAAGCCATGCGGGCGTATGATGCGCATCAAGCCTTTATCCGTGATGAGGTGGAGCTTGTGCCGTTATACGCTATTGAAGGGCGGATTGCGATGGAAGGGGCGTTACCGTATCCGCCAGGAGTGTATTGTATCGTGCCGGGTGAGGTGTGGGGTGGGGCGGTACTGGCGTATTTTATGGCGTTGCAAGAGGGCGTGAATAGCTTACCTGGCTTTGAACCAGAGGTGCAGGGCGTGTATTGGGAATATGATGAAAAAGGGCAAAAGCAAGCGTATGCGTATGTGCTCAAACACTAAGTGAAAACCGCTTTGCAATAGAAAACGAAATTTTTCTAGTAAAAACGGCATCCTATGTCAACTATATAAATGATAATGATTTACATTTTCAATAAAATCATGGATAATCTTGTTCGTTTTTAACCACTTTTGAGGTAATAATGACGATAAAAGATTTTCGGATTTGGATGCGAGTTGCGCATCGCTATATCGGGTTTTTTATGGCGGGAATTATGCTAGTTTACGCCCTAAGCGGGATGTTATTGGTGTTTCGAGATACCGACTTTCTCAAAATGACTCAACATATCCAGACCCAAGTCGCCCCGCAATTGGGCGAAAAACAGCTTGCCAAAGCCCTACAACTAAAAACGGTGGACATCACCAGCCAACAAGGCGATATCCAAACCTTTAAGGAAGGACAGTATAATTTGGCGACAGGGCAGGCGGACTACACGGTCAAAAAACTGCCAGCCTTGCTAGAAAAAATGAATAATTTTCATAAAGCCCCATCAAAAGGCAATATGGGCGGGTTGAATGTGTTATTTGGGGGGTGTTTGTTGTTCTTTGTGCTATCGAGTTTCTTTTTATTTGCCCCAAGCTCTAGGATTTTTAAACGTGGATTGGCGTTTGTCGGTGTTGGGGCGATTTTATCTGTTATTTTATTGATGTGATAAGTACTTTAAATCTAAAAAAAGCCTTTGCAACAAACAAAGGCTTTTTTCTTTGCACACGACAAAAAAACAAAAAAGTCTGATAAAACAAGGCAT
>ERZ501005.44-NODE-44-length-41497-cov-8.908402_pt1 | contig 41497 bp, 50 predicted proteins | sample MGYA00248830_ERZ501005 | MGnify/ENA primary metagenome ERZ501005 (study PRJEB25958, sample SAMN03398565) | human skin metagenome | study: EMG produced TPA metagenomics assembly of the Human Skin Microbiome Metagenome (human skin metagenome) data set. | reverse complement strand
TCGCCCTCGCGCCTACAAGCGGAATAGACCGGGCCGTGTCCTCGCTTCGCTGCGGGCCGCACCACCCCGGTCGATTCCGCTTTCCGTTGCTACCCCGCCTCATCGGCGGCGGCCTAGTCAGCCGCATTCGCGGCTGTTTTCTATTTCAAGGAGGGAGGGGCCGATGCACCTATCCGGCACAATGACGGCCGACGCGGGCACCAACTGCTAGAAGGCGCACGACATGAGGCTATCAGATTATTAATGAGCCTCTACATAGCTTAGGACAGTTAGGGCCACTCTGTTATCCCTTGCCGCTAAATGCCACTGGGCACCACCAAATGCCGCTGTCTGCCGACTATATGCCGATCGCGTGCCGCTTGTTTTTTTTTCCGTGCCGTTTGTCTGCCGGTACAGTGCCGTTTTTCTTTGTTAAAGTAGCGTCACTGAAGAGAACCGCTATCATGAGGGCATTATGAAGAAGTTGGTTGAACCGAACGGTGAGAAGGTGCGTGAATTGCGTAGCGCTAAGGGCCTTCTCCAGAAGGTGCTAGCTGCTCAAGTTAACATTTCAGTTCGTACACTCAGATATATAGAAAACAACAATAAACCCATTCCAGAGTTTCAGTTAGTAGAGCTTGCTCAAAAGCTTGGTGTCGCGCCAGAGACAATACAGCCAGTCAAAGTTCAATCCTCCGTCGTCTCTTTTAAAAGACAATCTTCAATCGATCCTTACCAGGTACAGTTAAGAGTTATAGAGGATGCGAGGTCCATCATAGAACTATGTAATGCTGCTGACAGATGTACTTGGACTCTCGACGTAGATCCTAACCGTGAGACAGCCCCACTTATGGAGGAAATGTTAAAATTAGTAAATCGTATCACCATGGGGCGTTCGGAATGGAATATGGACTCATACGATACAAATCATACATATCACGATATTTTCCGCTATGTCCGCATTAAAGAAATTATTGACGAACTTTCTTTAAATAAAGTTAGAATACTGGCAAATACTTATGATTACCGCTTTAAGAATGAAGAGGGAAGTGTAATATCTGAAAAATACATTTATGTAACATTCGGAAATTGCAGTAGCGATTCAATCATGAAATGGATTGATCCTGGCATAATTATTAAGCCTCCTGTCAAACCATCTTTCGATGAATTTTTAGACGATGACGATGAGCTACCGTTTTGATAGATGAATGAGGATGGATATGATGCAAGATCAGTACTCTCTGTTCGGCAATACTGAGCGCCACCTGAGCGTTGTTCGTAATGATGTTCGTACAGGTGATGCCGCTGAGGCTTTTGTTATAGCTAAGCTTCTCAAATGGGGTTACGACGCACACGATGCTCGTCGTGACCTACCGTACGATGTTGTCGTTGATGATGGCATTGGGAGCATCTGCCGAATTCAGGTCAAAGGGCGCGGATGTGCAACCAAAGGTTCATGGGGATTTCGCGCTCTGCGTGGCAACTGGAGATCTGCAACAGGTACTTATGCTTATACTGATGCTGATTATGACGTGTTGGCATTCGTCGCGTTGTCGCTTGAGAAGGTTCTGTTCTTGCCTGGCATTCATCCTACCTTTAGAGCCAGCACAGCCGATTTCTTACGCGAAGGCGTCGAACTGGAATCTTGGCATCAGGCGCTCCAAGTGTTTCGAGCCAAGACGTCTCCCCCTGTCATCAGAAAGACGTTGGGGCGGGGTTAGGCTAACTTATTCTTGTTTACATTTCTGATGGTCATACGTCTCCGGCGGCAATGGCCGGAGGCGCTGTTCAAGGTCAGAAGCTGGACTTCGTTTTCCCTCCCACGGATTTATTCAGGTGCCGGTTTCGTATCCGACTCTGCTGTCAAGATTCTAGTTATGCAGCAATGATCACTGGTATGGCTCCAGCTTAAGCCGAGGCACAGACGGTCAGACTTTCTACCTTCGACTTGCTTTACCCCTCCGGCTGCGAGTTAACATCATCAGCCCTGACGACATGATACCGCTTGTTGACGATGCCATTGCGCGGATTGCCGCGATGGTGAGGACGGACCAGTTCGACCTTACCCAGCCGCACCCGCATGAAGGCTCGCACGAAATGTAATGCCGTTATGCCAACACCCCGGCTCCCGGTCCTCGTACGGGTCAGTTCCTGGTCGAGGTTGATGTGAACATCGCGCCAAGTTACCAGTGGCTCCTTGCCCCGTGACACGCGCGTCTTGTTCAACCTTGATAGATCAGGACCAGCCTGGAGATCCGCGATGCGCGGTGTGTTGATGAGAGCTAAGGCAGCAAGAAGACTCTGAATGTAAACCCAGAAGTTGTCTCCTACGCCTTTAATGGGACGCTCATTCAAGCGAAGCAAGTTATGGATGCGCACTGCCGCCAGATCGCCTCCCGGCACCGGAACCACAGCGCGCCGCGTGGTATCAGGCAGATTGAATTCAAAGAAGAATGGATATATCGGATGGCCGGGCATGCTGATCGCGAGGACGGCTTCGCCAGCATGGATGCTGCCGTTGTGTCCGGTTAGCAACCATCCGACGCGATGGGTTGGACGCTCCCATTCCAGCCACGTCACCGGAGCCGGCAGGAATAGGTGAGGACGGCTGGCTTCAAGAGCCTTCTCATTCTTAACGAGGCCAAAAACCGCTTCTGTCGCCAATGGCGATAGCCGGAAAGGAACCGCCGGCGCCAACGCCGCGACCGCTATAGCGGCCATGGGATTGCGACCTGCCCGCTGAGATTTGAAAAGAGCGGCATAGTCGTGGAAGAGAATCATCTAGGGCACTCCACCGCGAAACCATATGTTGCGTGTCATGTGTCATTATATGAACTTCGCCGTAATCAGCGTCAATCTTCACCACTCGGGCCGGCGAGCGGCTCTCAAAAATTTTACAACGACAGCTTGAAACTCATTTTGGTTCATCGTATATGCTGTGAACCAGATTGGTTCATGGAGAGAAATCGTGTTCAATATCAATGATCTTGTTGGCGGGTTGCTTCGTAGCGGCAACCAGCTCGCCCGTGAAGGAAAGCCGGAACTCCGCTCGGATGGCGGAGGCACCACGCTTCGCTTCGACCCGGAACTCCGGCGCTTCCTTGACGCTCATTCGCAAGCCATGGGCGGTGCATCCCTCCAGCAGGTTGTCTCCATGATCCTGACGGGCGTCATGAGGGCTTCCATGACCGAAACCGCCGCCATGCGAGTTGATCGCCTTCGCAACCGTGTCTTCGAACTGTTCGACCGCCACGGCATTGACATTCCGACCATGAGCGAAATCTTGCAGGATTTCGACTGCCCACTCTCACGCGACGCCCTCGTTGAACGGCTCGACAACAAGCTGCTCGACCAGTTGACGGAACTGTTCGATGTTCAGCGAGAGTGGCTCCTGGCGCAGGAGCCGTACATCACGCCGACCTGGAAGAATCGCTGGTATCGCAAGAGCGCTTCGTTCGTGGCACATGTCATCGACTTGGACACTCAGGGCCTCCAGCCCAGGGTGTGGATGCTGACCCGTGGATCGTTCGATGCCGATATCTGGGGCCTGTCAGGGCATCAGGAAGGTGGCGACGATGTGATGGTTGGCATCGTCGTCGAAGCACAGCGGCGCACCAGCAAGGGGACCAGCTTCTCAACCTTCGAGAACTGGGGCGATGAGCCGTGGTTCCACATGCCGAGCCGGGCTGAGTTCCGCGCGATCGCTAAATTCCTGAGCGACCCACCGGGTGAGGTAGAGCAAACCTACGCCGCTGCTCTGTGGAAGGACTACGATTATTTCACGCCTCGGGACGACCTCGACGGCCGCGGCATTGCCGTCCATCCGGAGGTGTATGACGCCCTGTACCGGCACAACACGATTACCGTGCACGAGATGCTGACTGCACCCCGGCAGATGGGGGCCGGGTGGTCCCTTCTGGAATGCGGACGGCAGTTCTCAGGTAAGCAGATCGAGGCTGAGACGAAAGAGGTTTGGGATAATTTCAACACGATCGTCCAGGTGCTCGACCGCAGTCGCCCCTGGCTGCCGGCCGAGGAGCGCCCGAATGCCATGGCAAAATCCTGCCGCTCCATGGAAGAGATCATCGCAGCAACCAAGGCGCGGAAGTCCGCATGACCTTTGCCGAAATCCTCGCTCTGGCTGGCGCCAGCAAACACCCGCGCCAGCCGGGGCAGTGGACTCCCGCCGCATGCGCCGCTTTCAATTCCGGTGAGACGGAGGCGGCAAGGCTGCTGGAGGCTGCATTGGCTTGGGAATTATCCGCTGGACGTGTTGCCAGATCGGAGAGTGAGTAAATTATAATAAAATTTTGAGAAAATTTTTAGCAAAGAAGGCGGCTGCCGCAAACAAGCAAGCCGCGCCCTAAGGGCACGGCTTGCTAGAGCGGTGTCCGATCAGGTTGCACATACCGCCAAGGCAGTCTGGCGACATAGACGCTCCAGATCCGAACTGCCCGGTTCAACCTGATCGGACACCGCTCTAGTGCACAGACGCATTCAGAAGATGCACGAGAACGGTATCCAAACCCTCATGCCGCTTACCTCTGGGCTGAATCTTCTGAATGCGTCTGTGCACTAGCTGAGGGGGTATACTCAACTGAAAGTCGATTAATTTAAGAGGCATGAAAGTTCAGAGATTGCAATTCTCGCTGAAGATGTGTAACTTTGGCTAGATTGTGACTGAGATATTCTGCCCTCTAGATAATTAATTGTGTCTTGGACAGTTCTCAAATGAAACCCTTGGCTTGCTGGTGATCCTGCTCCTGGTGGAAAATTCGACACCAAGCTCTCGACAGAGTTCCGATTAAAGTTTCCTCGCTCTTGAAGCTGCCTAAGGGCGAACAATAATCCCCCTGGAGCTGATCTAATGTTTGTCAACGTTGCGCCACAAGATTTTTGAACCGGCCTTGGAGCCGGTCTTGGCGCAGTTACAGCAGCAGCTGCAACTTTGCGTGGCACAGGAACATACGCAGAACATGAATGTGTATATCGATTTTCATGAAGTATGTCGACAATTACTGTGGTATTTTTCCCTGAAGTACCTGTTATGGAATATGACTTGCTTCCAATATAGACCTCCGTACCAGGATCAGCTAGAGTATATTTTTCACCATCTACTATCACTTCTGCAGATCTGATTACGGGCAAATCTACATCAGAGCTGCGCCAATTGTATGTAAAAATAGTATTGTTTCCTTGTGGGCTTGCCCAGCATGAAAAACTTTCCTTTTGTTGCATGCATTCTTTCCATGCACTTACAACTCCTGCAGAGACACTGGATTGAGCGAAATACTCAAATGCGGTCTTGTTTTGATCTGACGAAGTTTCAGAACAATTATCTTGTTTCCATGAGCGAAGTTTTTCCTCCGTTAAACTATTAGCGTCTTGTTTTCCTCCACCACCTTCGGCAGAAAAAATTCCATATGAGACAGATCCACCTGCATTATCAGAGCTTGATGATTGCTTTTTAAGATAATCTCGAGCTTCGCTCAAAGAGGCATTACATGCCCAATACCTTTCTGCGTTTGCATATCTCTGATCTGACTGGCGCACTGATTGATCGAATAATCCAGATTGCAAAATATCACTGCATCTATCTTGCCCATATGCATTATGGGCCATCATAGACATGAGGGCCGCAGCTGCCAATGATGCACGCCACAACACGTTATCTGGATTCTTCAATTTTCTCATCTGTCCACCTCTATGTCCATTCTGTTCGACTCACAAAACCAGTACAGCGCCGTCAGAACCAAATCGGTAATCGATACGTTGTCTCGCTCAGACAGCGCCTTGACCGCATCCGCTAGATCCTTCTCCAACCAGATCGTGACCTGTTTCCCGCTTTTGGGAGCCGCTCTGTATTCCGGACGTCCTCCTTCCTGCTGGCGACCGAGGAAGTCAGTCAGGGCCTCCGCATAGACCAAGCGGATGATCGTCCCCCTGGCTTTAGCTTCGGTGCGAATTGCAGCACGGACCTCCGGCGGCACTTTGACGGTCAGGTTCCAGAGGTTAGCTCGTGTAGTCATCGTCATCCGACAGGTCATTGATATGGCTCCATGACCATATCTTTATTGACCATGACGCGCAGCGGGAATCCTTCGCGGATCGTGATAGTCGGCTGCCTGTTCAGCATCCGCCGGGTTATTTGCTGTCCGACGCGGGCCGACTCTTGGGCCACGGTATTGCCTACCGTGTCCATCAGCGACTCAGGACCGTAGTAGCCGCCGCCGCTGCCGCCGGCCAGGTTGCCCGCCAGGGCAATGACGGTGGAGAGGGCGATGCCGGTGCCTGCCTCCTTCAAATGATAATCGACGCCATCGGCCAAGCCCGATTGCCCGCGCTGATCGGTGCCAACCATGCCGTCGAGCTTGATGCTTTTTCCGTTCGGCATGATGAGCCGTTGCCACACGACGAGCGCCCGAGACTGCCCATAGGCGACCACGGAATCATATCGGCCATAGAGCTTTGCCCCTTGCGGAATGAGTTCGTAGTTGCCGGAAACCGTGTCATAGACCGGCTCCGTGACCGTGCCGATAATGTCGCCTGGCAGATCGGAGTTTATAGCCGTGACCAGTGCTGCCGGGATGACCGTGCCCGCCTTGACCTCATAGGGCGACAGAGGATCGCGATACGGTTCATCCAGGTATTCCTCAATGTCGCGGTTCTGTTCGAGGAACTGGATCTTTGAGTGCTGCCGGTTCTGATCGTCCTCATCACCGCCGCCGCCCAGGCCGGCAGCGTAGTCCGACCGACCGCCGGCAGCGGACCTCCCGACTGCCCCGCCTCCGGCTCCTCCAGTCGCTTCCCGACGCTCGCCAGCTCCCGCACTTGCCACCTGAGTTGGAGTCGACGCCGGACCTTCCTGATCGAAGAACAGTCCGCTCTTGCGGGCCGCCTCCCGTTCCGCCAGGAGCTGCTTTTCCCGTTCCCTGTCTTCAGCAGTCGGTTGCCGACGCTGTACCCGATCCGCCAGAGGGCCGGCCTGAACAGGAGAATCCGGACGCACAACCGGATCGGGAGGAAGGGCCGGAGCGCGGATCGCCGCATAGTCGATCGGCAGATCATTCAGGGAGTCGGGTTTGGCATAGTAGCGCGACGGTTCCGCCGGATCGTGCTCCGCCGCACGCTGGAACTCCGGCAGGATCAGGCCGAACACGAGGGCCGTAGACAGAAGCAGAGCGCCGGTCAGGCTGACGCCGACGACGAACTTCCTGGAGAAGCGAGCGACCTTCTGAGGCCGGTTGTGCAGACTTACCGGCTGCTGGGGTTGAGGTGTTTGCTGCATGGCGTCAGTCCTTTCGCTCGATGCGGACGATTGTTTGCGGCTCCTCGCCAAGCCGCAGCTCCGCCGCCGACAGCAGCCGATCCACGACGTAAAAGTTCTTTTTGACACGGTAGTTGACGAGCTGAGCATCACCATTCGATCCGAGGACGAACAGCGGCGGCGCTTCCAGCACGCCGAGGTTCGGCGGGAACTGGACATAGGTTTTCCGGCCATCATCGAAGACCTGTTGCGGCTTCCAGGCCGGCTCATCGCCCTCGACCGTCTCGATGCTGTAAGAGAAGTTCATCTTGTCCAGAGCGACGCCGGTAGAGATGGTTTCCTGCTCGCGGGCATGCTGCGCCTTGACGTTCGCCCGCATTTCTTCGACTTCGGCTTGCGGGTAATTCCAGGCCACGGAGGCGTTGTAGACGCCGCCCTTGACTGATTTCAGCTCGATCAGATAGGCGCGTTGATCCGTCGTGATGAGGAGGTTGGTGGAGAGATCGGGCCGCAGCGGCTTGACCAGCACGAGGGTTTGCGAATTCTGCCCAGTCCCGGTAACAGTTTCGCCCACCACCCACCGGACGGTATCGCCGGCAGCCTTGCGGATGAGCTGCTCGCCAGGCCGCAGCGCAATCATCGAGACATAACCGGGAGAGGTCCAAACCTCATAGAGAGAACCGGGCATGTAGTCGAAAATCTGTGTCGCTTGGATAAAGCCTGCCGGAGTCGACCGGCTCCGAGCCTCCTCGTTCGCGCGCTTGATAGCCGTCGCGATCGGCACCGGCTTTGACCTGGCCGACTTCGGCAGCTCGCGAAGCTGCGGCGGCGCCACGGGCACTGGCATGGCGACAACCTCCGGCATCGGCTTGATAGCTTCGGGAGTCGCTTGAATAAACTCTGTTGTCGGGCCGGAGAGATCCGGCGAAGTGGCAGCACAGGCCATCAGGCCCAAGCTGGCAGACGCGGCTAGAAGGACGGCACGGTATTGCGCCATTTGTCGGGTTCTCCATAGAAAGGTACTTAAAAAAAGTACCCTGTTAAGGATTGGCGAAGCCGGCCATCGGCACGGCTCCTCGTGAAATTCTGCATAGGGTACTTAATATAAGTACCCTATGCCATGTCAACAACAAAGCCGAGTGGTTCAGAACTCGCGGGACCAGTTCAACGTTTCGATGATGATGCCGAGAGGGTTCTTATAAACCTGCTCTTCCGTCGTCGGCGGTTTGATGCTCGTGGTGAACAGGCCGGTATAGCTGTCTGTGCGATGCACCGCGTTGCCGACATAGAGCGTCTCGCGCCACCGGACCTGATAGCTCCGCTCTGACTGCTTGACGATGCTGGCAATCTCGACGGTCTTGGCCGTTTTACCCACGTCCTTGAACGGGTCATTCTCCTGTGCGTAGGCGCTGAGGGCCTGTGCCGCCTGCTGGCCGAGGTAGTCGTAGGCAGAAAGCCAATTCTGGCGCAGCACGACCGGATCGGTCGGCTTGGATCTGACTTTGTTGACCCAGAGAGCCAGATAGTGCTTGAGCTGTGCATCGGTCGGATTGTAGACGCCGGCCGCACCGGAGCGCAGCACATCGCCTTGCGCGTCGATCTGGACGACGATCGGAAGCACTTGCCGCTGCTGGCCCTGCCAGATCAGGCCGCCGGCCAGGGCGAGGGCGAGGGCGACGTTGCCGAAGGCCACCATCCGCCAGTTCTTGGCCTGGACACGCGCATCTCCGATGCGACTGTCCCAAGCCTTTGCCGCCTTCGTGTAGGGTGTCTCAACAGGCTCCGCGACGGCGTAATTCGGGGTTGGCTTACGAAAAGCGACCATGGTTATTCTTCCTTGCTTCCAGTGTTGCTGGCGGTCATGCCGCCGGAGCTGTCAGGTGTTGAAGGGTAGACGGAGCGGGCGTGCATGAGCGTGTTGCCGATACTGCTGGCGCTCTTGACCGGAGTGGCGTTGCTGTTGGCTGGCGCCGGCACAGAGGATGCCGCCGACGAGGAAGAGGACGAGGGCACCGCCGCCGCTGCCGCACCACCAACAGCAGCTCCGGCCGCTACGGTGCCGCCGGCGATCGCCGCACCCGCCAAAGCACCGGCTCCCAGGCTTGGCCCGCCGCTGACCAGACTTCCGGCGACAGCCGGAACCGAGATGGACAGGGCGAGGAGCAGGAGAGCGCCGAGCAGGATCGACAGGGCCTCGTTGAAGTTCGGATCAGGGCCGGGCCGGAGATCCCCGAACATGCTTTGGCCGACGCTGACGATCACCGCCATCGCCAGGACCTTGAGACCCGACGAAGCCACATAACCAAGTGCCCGCTCGCTGAGGAATGTCGTCTTGCTGTAGATCCCGAAAGCAACCAGGGGAAATGCTGCCAGAGTGACGATTTTGAACTCAACAACCGTCACGACGATCTGAATTGCCAGCACGAAGAACGCCGCCAGAATGCCGATCATCGCCAAACTGATGACGAATATATCCGCGATGTTCTTAAAGAAGGCGACTGGCCCGGTTAGTTTGCGGATCTGACCCATGAACAGGTCTATGATTCCCACACCGACAGCCGCGACCGTGCCTGGTGAGTAGAACTGCTCGACCGTCATGGAGCTGCCGCCAGCTTTGAGGCCAAGCGTGGCGAAGGAGGCCGCGACCGTCTGAGTCAGCGCCTGCCAATCCCGCAGCAGAAAGGCGAAGAAGCCGATCAGCAGCACCTTTCGGAGGAAAGGCACCATGAGACTGCCATTCTCTTCGAGGGACCAGAACAAGGCAGCAAGGGTCAGGCTGATGATGATGAGGGCGCCATACAGATAGTACACGTCGCCCTGGATCAGCCCGAAACCAGTATCGATCACGCGGTTGAAGGCACCGTTAAAACGGTCGATGATGCCAATGTCTTGAGGGTTCACGCATCACCTCATTTCGACTTGGAGAACGGGTTGATCGGTTCCGGCGTGTATTTTCCGGAGTCCCGCATGAACTCCCTGTGAGCGGCATCGGCTTCCCGCTTAGCCGCATCGCTTGGCTCCTCCCAGCAGGCCGCCAGGGAAAGGCAGGCCAGAGCCAGCATCATCACGCGCATCTCAGTACCTCCGAGTGAAAGGATTGATCGGGGCGGCCGTGTAGTGCCCCATCCCCTTGCGAGCCGCTTCATTCATGGCATCGGCACGGGTAATCTCCGCCGCTTCATCGGCTTGGAAGGCGTTCACGGCACGGCTTTGTGCGATCAGGACCGCTTGCAGTTCCTGGACCTGACTCGAGAGGACCGCGAGAAGTTGGTTACTGGCCTGGATTGCCGCCGTCTGACCAGGCGCAGCCTGAGAAGCCCGAACCGTTGCGGCCACGGCGGCATTCGTCTGCCCCATGTTCTGCTTGATCTGGCTTTGCATCTGCATCGCCTCACGCGTCTTTGACTGCTGTTCAGCCAGCCATTCGCGCTTTTTGGCCTCCAGCTCCGCGAAAGACGGATCGTTGTAGAGCTGCGGATACTTCTCGCTGAAAACATCCGCCAGATCGACGGATTGATAGCCAATGCCTTCGGTCTGCTCGAACAGGCCAGCAACCCGGTTCAGGAGCGAGGTAAGCCCATTCGCGTTGTTGGATCCGATGCCTTGCAGCATCCGGGCATCGTTTTCGAGCATGCGGGCATCGTTCTCCAGCATCTCGATTTCGTTCTTGATTTGCTCCAGGAGCCGCAGGCCGTTGAGGATTTGCGTCACTTCGGTTGCATAAACCACAGCCGCCGCCGTGCCGATGCCAGTAGCGAAGAAGCCGCCGGCCACGGCTCCAGCAAGCACGAGCGACCTGGCAAGCCTGCCGAAACCGCCGCCATCTCCGCCACTGCTGCTGGTGTTGCCATCCGTCCTGATGTTCGAATTGTCTTTGAAGTATGCCACGTCGCTCCCCTCTCCGCTCGACAGGTTGTTGTTTTCGATGGTGGAGTCTTGGGCATCCGCGACGATCACAGCGTTCTTGCCGGCTTCGACCTCGTTATCCGTCACGACGACGTTCCGGGCGTCGTAGTCGGCACCGTCGCGATACCATCTTTCACTGGTCCAGCCGCCGACGCTGATGCCGTCGTTGAGACAGCCATAGACGCCGTTGCCGGTGATTTGGATGTTCTCTGACCCGCCCTTGGCCGCGATGCAGGTGTAGCCAGCAGAGCCGGACCCCACCTCGCCGGGCGTGCCGATCAGGTTCTTCTCTATGACGCTATCCGTGACGCCGACGAAATCGATGGCCTGGTCATTGATCGTGCCGGTGCTGCTGTAGTGGATCGCGTTGCCCCGGATCAGCAGGTTGTTTACGTAAGAGGCTTTGATGCCGTCACCCCAGGCCCCGACGATCGTGTTACCCACGATCGCGATGCTCCCCGCACTCTCCGGCTTGCCCGTGGAGCCGAACAGGAAGACGCCATTCCGACCACCCTTGACGACCAGCCCTTGAACCGTGATGCCCGAGCCACTGACCTGTACCGTGTCGGAAGCGCCGGGACGGTTGCCATAAGGATTTTCGACAATCGCCTTACCGGGGTTCTGAGCGCGAAGGGTGATGCCGGAAGTGACCCGCACCGTCTGCCGGTATGTGCCGTCGAGCAACACGACTTGATCGCCATGAGAAGCGTTCTCGATGACATTGCTGATATTGTCCTCCGGCGTCACGGTGAGGACAGCCGCCCGAGCCTCTTGCGAGGCCAGGGCAGCAACCAGGGCGACGAACACAGGACTACTCCGCCGCACAGGCCATCTCCTGGCCGGCAAGCTGGTAAGCCTCTTGGTGCAGACCCTTCTTTCGCAGCCAGGCAGCCGCGAAACCTTCCCGCCCATGCTCCCGCAGGACGCTATCGATGACCTTCTGCTCCTCCGCCGAGTTGGAGGCACAGAACGCCAGTTCGGCTTTCGACAGGGCCAGCTCGAACACGCGGTTTCCCGAGCGGCTCTGGTAGTAGTATTCCCGAGCCGGCGTAGCCGTGGAGATAAGCGATATCTGTTTGTCGTTGAGGCCGAACTTGCGGTAGATGCCCTCAATCATCGGTTCACGGGCACGCGAGTTCGCCAGGAAGATCCGGGTCGGGCAGCTCTCGATGAGTGCCGCCGCCAGATCACTTGAGGCGATATCTTCCAGGGTTTGGGTCGCGAAAATCACGGTGACGTTCCGCCGCCGCAGGGTCCGCAGCCATTCGCGGATCTTGGCGCCGAACAGAGAGTCAGCCAGGAACACCCATGCCTCATCCAGCACCAGCAGCGTCGGACGGCCTTCGGTGAACCGCTTTTCTAGCTTGTGGAACAGGTAGGTCAGCACAGGAATTAGCGCCGCCTTGTTCTCCATCAACTGTTCCATTTCGAACGTCTGCCAGCGGCCATAGCCGAGATTGCTATGATCGGCATCGAGCAGATGCCCATGTGGGCCGTTCAGAGTGTAGGACTGGAGCGCATCGCGGGCCGAGGCGTCTTGAATCAGGGTCGCCAACAGCGTCATAGTCCGCTGCTCGACCGGCATTGATGCCAGATTGGTCAGTGTCGACCACAGCTCCGACTTGAGTGCAGGCGTGGACTCCACCCCCTCGCGACGGAGCATGTCGAGCAGCCATTCTTGCGCCCAGGCCCGTTCCGCGTCGTTGTCGATTTCCGCCAGAGGCTGAAAGGCGAGATCGCCGCCGGCACCGAGATCGAAGAAGTCGCCGCCAACGGCAAGGGTGATTGCCCGCGCTGACTTACCCTTGTCGAAAATGTAAACCTGCTGGTCCGGGTAGCGGCCGGATTGAGCCGTCAGCAGGGCAAGGAGTGTCGATTTACCGGAACCGGGCGGGCCGATGACCTTGGTATGACCTACATCGTTCTGGTGTAGAGAAAGCCGAAACGGCGTGCTGCCGCGCGTCCGCGTCACCAGCAACGGCGGGCCTTTGAGGTGCTCGTTCCACGTCGGCCCTGCCCAAATCGCGTTGACCGGCAGTAGATCGCACAGGTTGAGCGTCGAGACGAGCGGCCGGCGCACATCGGCATAAGCCTGGCCTGGCAGACTGCCAAGCCACGCCTCGACCGCATTCAGGTTCTCGACCTTGGTGACGAACCCGAGATCGTCGATGACCTTCTGCACCCGCTGCACCTTGCGGGCAAGGTTGGTTTGATCCCGGTCCCATACTGTGACCGTCGGCGTGAAGTAGCCGTAGGAGACAAGATCCTCCTCCAGCTCCAGCAAGGCCATGTCGGCGTCAGCGGACTTCTCGACGGCCGCCGTATCTTCCAGCCGGCTTTCCTCGCCAACCAACATCTCGCGAACGAGCGTCCAGAGGCCCTTTCGCTTGCCGAACCATTTGCGCCGCAACGTCTTGATGTGCGCCGCCGCTTCCGCTTTATCGAGCGGGATGTACCGGCACACCCAGCGATATTCGAGCGGCAGCTTGTTCAGCTCATCGAGCAGACCCGGCAAGGTACGCGACACGTAGCCGCGAATGCTGATAGTGGCGAGGTACTTGTCACCGAGACGCGGCGCCAGGCCGCCGACGAAATCCGTGTCGGTCAGCAGCTCATCGAGGTAGAACGGCACGGTCGGCATGGCGACCTTCACCCGCCGATCCGAAATGCAGGAGTGCAGGTAGGTCAGGGTGTCGGAGCCGTCGAGCGGGACAACTTCCGGCATGAAGGTGCTGAGCAGACCGACCAGACCATCCGTGGTCGATACGAAGTGGTCGTAATAGTCCCGATAGTTCGTCTCGCTGCTGGTCGGCGCATTCTCAATCAGCATGGCCTCAAGCCGCCCGGCATTGTCGGTCGGCGGCATGAAGGTGAATGACAGGTAGTAGTCTGTCTCGAAGTGACGGCTTTCACTCTCGAAGGTTTCCTTGCGCTGCTGCTCGATCATTGCCGATACCGGATCGGGGAAAGACGACGAGGGGTAGGCCACCGAACTACGGCGGGACGCCTCGAAGTGCAGGCACCAGTTGCTCCCGAGACGCCGCAGGGCGTTGTTGAGCCTCGCCCGCACGGAGATCAGCTCTTCCCGTGTCGAGCTGTCCAGGTCAGGACCGCGAAAGCGGATCGACCGCTGAAAGGCCCCATCTTTGTTGATGAGGATGCCAGGGCCGATGAAGCCGGCCCATGGCAGATAATCGCTCAGTCTATCCGGCTTCTTGCGGTATTCCGCGATGTTGAACATCGTCAACCCTCCAGGTTGGTGCGTTGCCAGAGGTGCCGGCGTAGCACCTCGAAGAAGTTTGAATCCCGCTTGGTCATCCAGGCTCCGAGGGAGTGCCCGATGATCCCGAGCGGCACCCCGATCCACCACACATGCAGACCGAGGGTCAGTGCTGCCGCGAGAGTCCCGTTCATGATCGCGTACTCTCGCGGAACGCCGGCCAGCAGGATCGGAGAGGTGAGAGAGGTGTGCATTGGCACCTCGTATCCGTCCGGCTCGCCTGTCATCAGACCACCAGGCCGCCGGCGAAGCCGAAGAAGGTCAGGCCCCAGGAAGCCGCCGCGAAGGCAATGGACAGGCCGAACACGACGCCCAGCACCTTCCGCATGGTGCTGCCGCCTTCCGAGAACGCGAACGCAGCGCCGGTCATGACGATGGCGATGACGCCGATCGCTTTGGCGACCGGGCCGGTGATGGAGTTGACGATCTGTTCGAGCGGCCCTTCCCACGGCATCGTTGTTCCGGCCGCATGGGCGGCGCTGGACCAGGCAACGAGGACGAAGGCGGCGAGCAGAGTCGGTGTGTGCTTACGAAGCATGCTGGGTTCTCCAGAGGATGAAGGAAGTTTTGTAAGCTTGAGGGTACTTAGAAAAAGTACCCTATACGATAGCGGCAGGGTACTTAAATTCAACACCCTACCACTTATGAACATGAGACGGTTTCGCGTAGATAGACGCCATTTTCATGACCCGTCACACGTACAATTTCCTCGACGCGCCGGCCTTGGGATGTGCGCCGGATGTAGACGATCACATTGATGGCCGAGACGATTGCCCGGATCGGAATCCGCGCCGTCACACGCCCAACCAGATCCTCGATCCGGTTGAGGGCATCGGTCGCGGAGTTGGCGTGCAAGGTGCAGAGGCCGCCGGGATGACCCGTGTTCCAGGCTTCCAGCATGTCGAGCGCCGCGCCGTCGCGGACCTCTCCGATGATGATGCGGTCGGGCCGCAGGCGCAGCGTGGCCTTGACCAAATCCTGTATCGTGACCGGCGGCACCGTGCGCTTGGTCAACAGCTCCAGCCGGTCATCGGCCGAGCATTGCAGTTCCGGCGTGTCCTCGATCAGCACGACGCGATCCCCTTTGAACACAGGGTCAATCAGCATGGCGTTCGCCAAGGTGGTCTTGCCCGAGCCGGTGCCGCCGGCGATCAGGATGTTGTCTCGCTGTGCTACGGCCTGGCGGAGAGCATCGGCCTGCAAGCCAGTCATGATGCCCCGCTCGACGTAATCAGCGAGCGTGTAGATGATTTCGGGCCGCTTGCGGATCGTAAACGAGGGAGCCTTGACCAAGGGCGGCAACATGCCCTGGAACCGCTCGCCGGTTTCCGGCAGCACGCCCGAAATCATCGGGTTCGCCGCCGTGGCGACTTCCCGGATGTGGTTGGCTATGACGCGGATAACCGTTTCCGCTTGATCGGGCGTCAGCGTCTCGCCGGTATCGATACGGCCTTCGCCAATGCGATCCAGCCAGATTTTGCCGTCAGAGTTGACCATCACCTCGACCACCATGGGATCAGTCAGGGCATTACGGATCGTCAGGCTCATCGCCAGGCGAAGCGCTTCGATTTGTCTGGTCATAACGATAGGGTTCAAGATAGGCATTCTGCTCTCCTTAGTGTTTAGAAAAAGTACCCTAGAAGCCCTGCCGGGACGGCAGCAGGACCGTTTCACCTTTCGCCGCCTGCTTTGTCTCCCGCCGGCCAAGGGCCGGCTTGAGCTGGATTTCTGCCTCGCCCTGCTCGACCTCCGACGCACCGTCGAAGAAAAGCCCGCCGCCAGCATCGAAGAACTCGACAGCCCGTTCATCCAGGCCATCCGGCAGTTCGATGCCATCCCGTGTACGAGGCTTTGGCGGCTGTACCGGCACCGCGGCGACTTGGCGGGCCGGCGGCGCCGGGTTCAGATCCGGGTTAGGCAGGTTGCCAAGGGACGCCTGGACAAAGATTTCATCCGCGAACTGCCAATCCGGCTCTTCCAGGGAAGTCCGATACGAGGCAAGGGCGCAGCCGAGCGGATCAGCCTTCGGCTTGCGCTCCTTGCACGTCTTCCGCAGCCGGTCCATCCGTGACGCCGCAAGCTGCATGTTCAGGCACGGCTCGAAGATCCCCTCGTTTGGCTGCGAAGACTCAGCATGTAGGTCAGCCTCAAGCCCAGCCAGGCCCAACCGGAGCGAAGCTCCGCCGAGCTGGCGCTTGCGGGCCGCTTCGATTACGGCCGCCATGCTGGAGAATGTATGATTTTCGGTTTGACCGATTTCGCGAAATGAGTACGGCTGCCCCTGACTTTCCGCGATCACGATAGCGTGCATCAGCTTCTGATCGAAAGCCGGCACGCAGGCAGCAATGAGCGTTACCAGGTCCATAGCGGCTGGAAAACTCCCTCTATATCGGCGTTGTTGATCGGACCGTAGTACCGGCTATCGAAGCTGTGCGGCACATCGGAAAAGACGAAATACTCGCTCGGATCGAAGGGACGGCACTCCTTCCAGATCGGCAGCGCGTTACCTCTGCGATCCTGGCGCTCGACCGTGGCGATCGGCTTGGAGTCTATGAATGCTGTGTCGCCTCTCAGGCAATAGGAGTTGCCAGGCCCGGCGACGATCCGCTTGATGATAAGCAGTTTGTTCAGAGCCGGAACGCTTTGCTCGACATAGCGCTTAACCGCCGGTTCAGCAGAGTCGGGAACGTGGAAAGCGACGATCCGCCCCTGTTTTGGCTCAGCCCCGAAGTCGCGCACATACAGACCGAGGGGGATGCTTGCCGAGCGGTTCAGCAATACCAGCTTCACCTCTGCTGCCATCGAAGCAACGACAAGCACAGCCGGAACAGTGGCGGCAGCCAGGGCATATCGAGTGCGGGAAGAAAGGTGGAGGTAACGCATGGCATCCGTTCTAGATGTTGCGTGTCTTGTGTCATAACACATTATCAAAAAGATAGGGCTGCATCAAGAGGAAAATGCATGCATGTATATTCAAGGCATGGCAGAGTTCGCGGGGGGGGGAGAAAGAGCTAAGGGCCTCGCCCTCGCGCCTACAAGCGGAATAGACCGGGCCGTGTCCTCGCTTCGCTGCGGGCCGCACCACCCCGGTCGATTCCGCTTTTCGTTGCTACCCCGCCTCATTGCCGGCGGGCTAGTCAGCCGCATTCGCGGCTGGTTCCTGTTTTAAGAAAGGAGAGAAAGACATGGTACGCAGTTGGCTCTATCAGGTGGCGGGTTGGGTTTGCCTGTACGTCATCATCAAGACCGCACTCTTCGGCATGTAAAAACAGGAGAAAAAATCCTCTTAATTACATTCAGAAAGTGCATGCAGACTGTATTAAGACACATAACACTCAACAGACGACAGACCTATGATCCCGCTACACACTATCCCGCGCCTAGCTCGATGGCAGGCGGGTCGCCGCCAAGCCGAGACACTTCGCCGGTTCCTTCTCAGTGATCCAGCGCAAGGTGTTACCAGTCTGACAGGGCAAGGTCACGTCTCTCTTCCTGGCACTATCCTGACTAACAGGTAAATCCGAATAATTCGTGTTGGCAGGCCAAAAGGATACTTTCCTGGCAGCATCCTTATTTGGGATGGTCAAGTAACGTTTGGGGATTTATAGATACATCGTTCAGATATTAGTGCAGTCAAAATCAAGAAAGATTGAGAAGAATGGCGACGCAAACTGGCACAGAAGCTGCGAATATCCTTAATGGAACCTCACTTGCTGACATTCAGTATGGCAAAGGGGGGAATGATACCCTCAACGGCAATGCTGGCGATGACAAGCAATATGGCGGCAATGGGAATGATCGCATCATCGGTGGAGCGGGCAATGACTTGCTTTCCGGCGAGAACAACGACGATAGCCTATCAGGCGGTGATGGCAACGACAAGCTGTTCGGAGGCTTTGGAAACGACAAGTTCTGGGGAGATGCCGGGAACGACGAAATCCGCGGCGACGATGGCACTGACACTATCAACGGCAATTCAGGTGACGACACGCTATACGGCGGCAATGGCAATGATCGCATCGTTGGGGACGCGGGTCGTGACATTCTCTACGGCGATGGCAATGATGACAGCCTGTCCGGCGGCGACGGCAACGACGAAATACGCGGTGGGGCTGGCAATGACAAGCTCTATGGCGACCTAGGCGAAGACCTCCTCGTTGGCGGTGCTGGTAACGATTACTTGGAAGGCAACGGCAAGGAATTTGACCTGTTGCATGGGGATGAAGGCGATGACACCTTCCGCTTCACCGACAATGACTGGGCGTATGGTGGGTCTGGTAATGATCGATTTAATTACACCACCCCTTCAGCATTTAGCAGTGCGAATAATCCTAACAACGTCATAAATGGTGATATCGGTAACGACACCTTGACCATCACCAACAACACCGCAGGTACCATCACCTATGCGTGGGAGGATACCAGTGGGCAAAATCTCTTCGGAAGTCTCGTCGCGTACGAGTATTATGATGACAATGCTGGTGCCGGTCGTTTCTTGAGCATCGAAACCATTGTCTTTGCTGGAACGCAGAGGGCGATTTACAACGGTGACATCAACGGCATTGATCGAACTGTATATGGCTCAAATCAAGGCGATAGGTTCACGGGTGGCACCGGCGATGACACGTTCATCGGCAATTCCGGCAATGACGAGTTCCATGACTATGGAGAAGGCACCGATCGTTGGACCGGCGGATCAGGAGCCGACACGTTCCATATCACGACCGGGAATGGCGGCAGCGTCAAGATCACCGACTTCCAGTCTGGCGTAGACAAGCTGTTCGTCAATGGGGTTCAGAAGTTCTCCGACGCTGACTGGCTGTTCACTTAGCCTAGGGTATGCACAAGAGTTGCTAGGCATAGTACAAGGGCACGGGCTCTCGTAGGATTTAATCCTTAAACGAAAAATCCAACTGGAACCCGATGCCTACTGGCCATGGCTGATGCCATGCTTTCTCTGCTCAGTTTGTCGCCAGTCTGCTCGAAGGCACTGTGTCTCCCATAAATTAAGAGAAAAATTTCTCTTGCATGCAGCTTAAAAGTGCATGCAGAATGTATGCTGACACATGACACGCAACAGAGGACAGTGCTATGATCCAGCCACTCATCATTCGGCATCTTGCTCGACGGCAGGCGGATCGCCGCCAGACCGAGACACTTCGCCGGTTCCTGCTTTGGTCAGGTGAAGCGGTACGGACCTTCAGGGCCATACGGAATCATCCGCCCCGCCGAGACGCCGACCGCTCATTGCTGGTCAGGCTGCATGCCTCCGGCTGGAGGGCAGAAGATGCCGCCTATGGCCTACTGAAATGGTCGAACGTCGAGCGGAAGGTGCTGGCCGCCAGAAGCTGAGCGGAAACGCCTATAACAGAGATCACCGCCGATTAATATATTGTATTTATTATAAATTGTATATATAATGAAGAGACCATATCGCTCCGAAAAACATCAGGAGCCGGAACCCGCACAGAGGACCATATCGTGACTTGGATCCGCATCACTCAGAACCTGGCAACGTGGAGGCGGCGAGCAAAAGCCCGCCGTCAGTACGCGGCCTGGCGAGATGAGACGGTTCGTGCGTTCATGGACCTGATCGGACGGCCGCCAACCCGGAAGGACGACCCTGGCCTGCTGGCCCAGCTCTACACCGTCTGCTCCAGCCCCGGCCTGGCAGCGATGCAGCTCATCCAGATTTCCAGGCGGTTCCCGCCACAGCTCGCCCCTTACCCTGAGTTCATCTAGCTCACGCCGCCTTTAACGTGTTTCATTGGGCCTTCGCACGCTGCCGAGCCAACTGCCTGAGCCTTCTTTGCTCTTCCCGCTTTGGCACGCGAGGAGCCCTCTCTTGATATGGGTATTCAAGCTCCTGAGAACCGACTGGCGCCGCTCCAAGATCCAGCATGTCCATATCTTGCTTGGCTTGCTGTGCTTGCTCTTCTGTCCAAACTGAAAAGTCAGAAATCACAAGATCCTCGGTTCGCCCCCGGCCCGCCATCTCTGGCTCCGTGGCAATTCCTATGACCTCCAGCACCTGGGGACACTTCAGCTTGATCACTCCCGCATAGGCCGTTAATAAAGCTAGGCGGAATTTTCGATACTCCTCATAATCAAATTCCTCATATGGCGGAAGCAAGACAAAAATATACGCACGGTCACCATCCATCTTTGGAAGAATCGCAGAAAATCTTTCTTGATTTGGAGCGGTTTCCTTTAAGACGGCAATTAACTTATTTCCTACAATTCTTCTTTCAAACCGGTTCAATGAGGCTAGTTTCCGTGCCACTGGCTCATAATCATGCATCTCTCTTGAAGTTACTAGATCCCCATCTTTGCGCTGTTTATTAAAATGTTCAATTAAGTCATCCCATATATAGCTACCCTGATCTAACTTTTTCTTATGCATATATATTTTATTTATTTTAATGTGATTCCATTTATCTTCTATCGTGATACTCGTGTATTGATGCTCTCCTAGTCCAAAACCGTGCTGACCATCTGCGTCCATCGTGGTCAGATAGAACGCAAGGATATCCTCCTCGCCACTCGATGACACGGTTGCACTCTGGATTAGCTGCTCCTTCTTCCGCAGGTAAATGCAAAAATCACTGATGGTATCAAGCTCACCCAGCACGATGTCGAGGGTAACGTCATCGAAGACATGAACATAACCCTTCGTGCGATCGAAATGCCCGACCGTAAAGGCCTTTAGCCGCTCTCCTTCACTATCATCGGCCATAATTGGCGACAGATCCGTGTTAAGTCGAAGACTACCGCTGCCACTGCCACTGCCACTGCCATAGAATGAACGGCAAGCATCCTTGGCCCCCAATGCCACTGCGATACGGTGAATCCTAATACTATCACTAGGCGGCAATGTAATAGGAAAAGGTACGTTGCAAGACGCATCAAGGAAGATTCTATCAGAAAACAATCTTATCCAACGTTCGGCACCGAATATCTGTTCACAAGATTTTCCAATAGCCTTATTATACCACCTATTCCAATCAACTTGGAGGCGATTTGTGTTTTTATATTCACAAGACTTATCAGAAAATATGATAACATCATTACCAAAAACAACCAACAGATCGCACAACTCCTGACCGATGCCTGTTTTCTCTTTACCTCTGTCGGTAAAAACATTAGGAAAACTCCATAGCGACAGGAAAGATCGTTGACAAAGTTTTGCAAGATACTGCTCTGAAGGTGTCTTTCCGCCTATCATGACTACCCATTTTCGTTATCGGACACTGCTTAGCCAAGTTTGACTTGAGAAATAAAAGCAACACAGATCACACATAAGATATAGTCGCCTAATCCGCCAGTCGCGAAGAGATAACGTCCAACCCGCCCGACCTTCGGCCACCAGAACGGCACGCCGCCGGTAATCGCATCGCCCAGGAGATGAGAGCCAAAGCCGACCGCAATGGCAGCGCCGATCACCGGGTCGACCAGAAGTACGGCCGCAGCAGTTGCCGCGATCCAGGCCAGGAGGCTGTGCGTCACGCCGCGATGCCCGAACAGAAGATGAATGGGCCAAGCCAGCCACCAGAGTCGACGCCCCATCTTGGAACCAGGATGGTCAATATCGGGCAGCAGTGAGGCAACGGCAGCAGCCGCATAGGCCGCAGGCTCGATCGGAGCCAGGCCGAGGGCTACCGGCACCGACCAGCTCGCCACCCCAATGCCAAATGAGTAACTCCCATCACCATCGCCAAGCTTTTCCTTTTCAAGCCGTATTGCTGTATATATGCATGCATGGTATTATCGTAACACAAGACACGCAATAGCTCGGAAGGCTTGATGCTCCACCTATCAGATCCCCTCATCCGCGATTGAATCGATACCTTCGCGGGTATGCTCGGGGTTTCCGCGAACCGCAATCTTTCTCTGCTGGCCCAGGCCAATGCCGGATTTGCCACTGCGCTACGCATTGCGTTCCGGGCATCAACCGATCCGCTCGATGCAGCCGATTTGCTTGGCGTACTGGACGAGACGCCAGCAGAGGCCGACGAGCGACTTTCCGCAGAAGCCGTCTACAGAGACATGGACCAGGCAGAAGCCCACGCGCTGATGCTCTCCATTATCGGCTCAAAGCCCCGGCGGCAGGCCGATGCCACTGACTCCCCTTCCATCGCCGCCATCCTTTCAAAGGAGATCGCATAATGACCGCTATTGACGCTGACAACCGCCGCCGGATCGGCTGCATGACAGTTGACGAGGACGACGAGGTTTTCATTGTCCGCTTCCCGTACAACGAGGGCCTTGTATCGAGCATCCGCACCGTCGCGGGCGCTGCTTGGGACAAGGAAGATCGCTGCTGGACGGTGCCGATCGACAGCCGAAGCGCCCTGGAGCAGATGATTACTGAGCTGCGGCCAACCCTGGAGGACGTTGAGTCGACCCGGCAGGCCGAATACGCCAGGCTCCGCGAAGAGGCTAAATCGGAGCTGAAAGCCGACCCCATCGAGAAGGCCAGCACCAAGAATGTCCACCTCGCGATGACCGAGGACGGCAGCCGGATTGTCGTCAAATTCGGGTACGCCGAGAAGGCAGTGGCTCTCCTCAAAGAGGTCCGCGGTGCCCGTTGGGACAAGGAGGCGAAGAGCTGGACGGTTCCCGCCGATCAGCACAAGGAGCTACGGGAGCGTGTCGCCAGCATCAGCCGCAGCGTCGGTCAGGCCGCCGGCAAGACCGGCGGCAAGCGGAAGGGCGAGGACTGATCCCATGCCATCCCCGGATGACAGCTTTGGCCTATGGCCTGCTCGATTGCGTCACCACCGGCTGCGTGCTCAGCACGCCGCCGGCCTTCCCGGTGACGATCGACACCATTGCCGAGACGCTCGAAAAGCCGAGCAAGGCCACGGCCTGCATCATCTCTGTCATCTCGACATACTACGGCCATCCGCAGGCCCGGCCCGTGTTGGGCCTGGCCGAGCTGATGAGGACGGTTATCACGGACCCCGAAATCGGCGTGCTGGTCATGGCGGAGGCTTGTGCCCTCGCAGTCAGCCTCAGCGTCTACATCGAGGACCGCCGCATGAACATCCATGGCGACTACCTGATCCGCCTCGTGCGTGAAGACCTCCCGCATCTTGGCCTATGACCGAGTGCCCCGCTCCGTCCTGTCCACCCTTGCCTTAGAAAAAGGAACGACCTTGAAGCACTGCCTTTCCATCATCGCCGGCATCGCCCTGCTGGCCTCCGTACCCGCAGCAGCCAACCAAACTCGCCCCCTTGCCGACATTCTCCCCGCCATTGCCGCCGCGCATGGTGAACTCGACGCCATAAACTTCGGCTGCCAGCAACAGCCCAGCCCAGGTGTCGAACTCGTACAGATCCGGTACGGCGGCAGCTACATTCCAAGCCGGATCCAGGGAGCCATGTCGGCCGCATATGCCGTGGGTCAGCGCAGCCGGCTCGACTGCGAGAACAGCGCCAATCTGAATGCTCGCCAAACAGCCCTTGTCGAGAGACTGGCGGAGCAACAACGAGCGGCCTGGAGCGCCATGGCGGCGGAAGGCCCTGCCCTGCTCCACTTGGCAGCGGACACCCTTACCGATTTGCCGATGCCGACCGGACCAGTCGATTACGACCCCGTTTTCGGACCGCTCTACACTGACGAAAAGGACTGCCGACGCGAACTGATCGACATGCTAAAAACGAAGATGACGCATTTCACGATGCGCGGCGGCCTGAGCACGGACCCCACCATGGAGATTGGTTCGATCAAAGTTGGCGAGGCAGCCCTGATCCATGGCAAGGCATGTCAGTTCCTTATCGAAGTGCAAGCAATTGACATGGAATCACTCAGCAAGCGAGTTGATGAGACGATAGAGAAAATGAAAGCAGCGAACACAAAGCGGAAATAGCCATCCAGCAGAATCGGATACTCACTCAAGCGCCGCCAGTCGGCGCTTTCTTTTTTGCTTTTTTGCCTTACCCACAAACCTGTACTCGATTTTTTGCATCAGAATTCGACATATAATCCTAAAGAGATACAAGCTCTATTCTTGATTTAGTGCTATATTGTGCATACATGCATACATGAAACTCATCAAGGAAGGGAAGTAAGATGATTTCTCGAACAATTGCGACGTTTTGCGTTATCGCCCCGTTGATGGCTACGGGGTGCGTGACGCAGGGCATGGGCCAGAAACAGGGGTTTGGCACAATTGGCGGTGCTGCTGTCGGTGGATTGGCCGGGTCGCAGTTCGGTGACGGCAGGGGCCGGCTCATCACCACTGGCATTGGCACCCTGCTTGGCGCGTTCCTCGGGAATGAGATCGGCGCCTCCCTCGACCGGGCCGATCACGCCTACCTCCAGGATGCAACATACCAAGCTTACACGGCGCCGATTGGCCGTCAGATCCAATGGAGCAATCCGCAGAGCGGCAACTATGGCTGGGTGCAGCCCGTGAGAGATGGATACGCCACTACCGGCGGTTACTGCCGGGAATACCAGAGCACTATCATAGTAGGAGGGCGCAAACAGCAGGGCCACGGCACGGCCTGCCGGCAACCCGATGGGTCCTGGCAGATCGCGAACAACTGACAACAACCAACCCGGATCGAGAGAGGACAAGTCTGATGAAGAAACATCCCGCATTCCTCCCCTTGGCCTATGCCATGCTTTGCGCCCTGTTCGCGCTGATCGTTTGGGTTTCCGTCACCCCCGGTTCCCCGCAGCAATTCATCGCTGCCGCCGCCGGCTTGATCGGCTCCATCGGTTTCGGCATCCGGGCTTACCGCCTGGCGCCGGCCCGGATCGACCGGCAGCCCTGATTTCATCGTCTCTAAAACGGTCGATTTAGGGACACATCAGGAGCGCACTGGCGGTGTCAGTTTCAGCAATTGATTGCGGTAGGATCCCAGCCGCCTTCGCCTCTTTGGAGACCCTGCAAACAATCGCTTTATTAGAGGCAGATTGCAGTGAGATGCTTTTAAGTGGCTGATTGTTTGCAGTAGGGCAGTGCAATGGAAGAGGCTGGCCGGGTCGCGGAAAGTGGGACTGTAGGCCTGTCGGATCAGGCCTGGTCCAAGGCGAGGCGACGCGCCGAAGTCATTGGCCCCCTTGGAGAATTGTCGCAGGCATCCGACGACATTGTCGGCGAAGCGGCCGAAAAGCTCGGGCTTTCCAAGAGAATGGTCTACTACCTGCTGCGACGTTGGCGTCAAAGCGGCGGATCCGTCGTGTCGCTGGTGCCTGGCAGGAGGGGTGTCCGCCGAGGCAAATGCCTGTTGCCGCAGGAAGTTGAAACCGTCATTTCCGTGGCAATCACCGAAGTTTACCTGACCCGGCAAAGACCCACCGTGACCAGGCTTCTGGAGCACATTGAATCCCGCTGCCGGGACGCCGGGCTGCGACCGCCATCGCTGGGAACCGTTCAGGCGCGGATCAGGCGGATCGACGCCAGGCAGCGCCTGGAGAAGCGTGAGGGACGCGATAAGGCCAGAAAGCTGAGTCCGGTCATGGGGCGGTTTCCTGAACCGGACAGGATCCTGGATGTGGTTCAGATCGACCATACTCCCGTGGACCTGATCGTCGTGGACACTGTCCACCGGCAACCGATCGGCCGCCCCTGGCTTACTCTCGCCGTCGACGTTTTCAGCCGCTGCATTGTCGGAATGTGCCTGACGCTCGAAGCTCCTTCCGCCACATCGGTAGGGCTATGCCTGGCGCACATGGTGACAGACAAGCGGCCCTGGCTCGAGCGGCTTGGTGTGCAGGCCGAATGGCCGATGTCGGGCAAGCCAAAACTCGTCCACGTCGATAACGGATCCGATTTTCACAGCGAATCCCTGTCTCGGGGATGCTCCGTGCACGCGATCAACATCGATTACAGGCCGCCGGGGCAGCCTCATTTCGGCGGCACCATTGAACGCGTGATCGGCACCTTCATGCAGATGGTGCATGATTTGCCCGGAACCACCTTCTCGAACATCCAGCAAAAAGGCGACTACCAGTCCGAAACGAACGCCGCCCTGACCCTGGCGGATCTGGAGCGCTGGCTTGTTCTGGCCATCGCCGGCAAGTACCACCTGGAGGTCCACTCCACCCTCGGCGAACCGCCGATCCGACGCTGGCGCCGCAGCGTCGAACAGTCCGGGGAGCCGTTCCGGGTGCGCGACCCGACGGCGTTCCTGATCGATTTCCTACCGATCGAGCGCCGCCAGCTTCGGCGTGATGGTTTCGTCCTCGACCATATCGGGTACATGAGCAACGGCCTCAAGCCGTGGATCGAACAGGGCAACCATTCGGCCAAGTTCATCATCCGGCGCGATCCCAGGGATCTCAGCCGCATCTGGGTTCTCAGCCCGGAAGGGGGCCACTACGTCGAAGTGCCTTACCGGACCCTGGCTCACCCGGCGATCACATTATGGGAACATCGCGCGGCCGTCGCGAAGGTCCGGGAGGAAGGGCGCAAGGCCGTGGATGAGCAGGCGGTGTTCAGGGCGATCGACATGATGCGCCGGATTTCCGAACAGGCTGTCGCCTCGAAGAAGTCCGCCCGCCGGGCCTCGGCGCGGCGGGAGCACCTGGCTCGAGGCACCAGGGCCCGTCCACCTGCGGCGCAAGCCGCTCCACCCACAATCACGGCCCGCGACGAAGCATCCGGAGAGGTCAGCTCTTTCGAAGTCGAGGAATGGTAAGACGATGAGCAGGGTCGAGGGCCGAACCACCGACCTGTCGAATCTCCTTCCCGCCGCACGGGAAGCCGCCCTGCTGCCGGACAAAGAACGAAAGACACGGATCAGGGCTGACCGCTGGATCGCATATCCCCGCGCCATGGCGGCGCTTGCCGAACTGGAAGACCTGTTCGCCTGGCCGCGGCGGCAACGCATGCAGAACCTGTTGCTGATCGGTCCAACCAACAACGGCAAGTCGATGATCCTGGAGAAGTTCCGCCGCGCTCACCCGCCCCGGCCGAGCGATGATCAGGAAACCGAAATCATTCCCGTCGTCGTCATGCAGATGCCATCCGACCCGACAGTCTCCCGGTTTTACCAGATGCTGCTGTTTGCCCTGAATGCGCCGGTCGCCAGGACCGGCAGGCGCCTGCAGGACATCGAAACTCTCAGCCTGAACATCCTGCGCCGGACGCAGGTCAAGGTGCTGGTCATCGATGAATTGCATAACATGCTCGCGGGATCACCCAGCCTGCAGCGGCAATTCCTGAACCTCATCCGTTTTCTGGGCAATGAACTTCATATTCCCATCATCGGAGCCGGGATCGCGGAGGCGTACCGGGCGATCCGCAGTGACGACCAGCTTGAAAGCCGGTTCAAGCCTTTCATCCTACCGCGCTGGGAGAACATGGAGGAAGTTTCCGCCCTTCTTGCCAGCTTCGCCAAATCATTTCCGCTTCGCCGGCCATCGAACCTGGGCGGCCCCGAGATGGCCAGTTACATCGCGGCGCGAACCGAGGGCACGATTGGCGAGATCTCGACTCTGATGGCGCGTGCCGCGATCGTGGCGATCGAGACAGGGGAAGAGGCACTCAATCAGCGCACCTTATCCCTGGCCGATTATGAAAGTCCGACCGAGCGCCGCCGCAGGTTCGAGCGGGAAATTTCCGGATGAGCCGGTGGCCGCTGCACACGCCTCCCCTGCCCGAGGAAGCCCTGTCGTCCTGGGTCGCCCGCCTGTGCGCGCAGTACGGCATGGATTGGCAGGAACTGGTCGAGATCAACTTTCCCGCGCTTTATCGCCCGACACTCATCGCCGATCTCGACTGGAATCCTCCCAGGCATTTCATTCAGATTCTGAGCGAGAAGACCGGGGTTGATCCCACGCGGATCAGGCAGATGACTGTCGCGGGATGGTGCCCTCTCCTGATCGATCCGCTGGAACACTTCGAGGAGAAATACACGACCTACACCTGCCAGAATGAAATCTTCATCAAAGCATCCTGGAGGAAAACCTGGCTGACCAGAAACAACAGAAGACCAGTAAACGGATCGTGGATCCCCTGGATCAATACTGATGACTTCTGGAGCAGAAACCAGGTTCGGGCGTGCCGGGAATGCCTTGAGGCGAATCGTTATCTGAAGCTACACTGGATGCTCGGATGGATGGTCACGTGCCCGATCCATTCCTCTCCCCTGGAGCAACTGGCGTTCACTGCCGACCTGAAGCATTTTTTCCGGCACAAGCCAGATCGCGAGGTGGCGGCCCTGCCTGCGGTGTACGCTTTGGACTCTCTCACCCTGCAAGCCGTGACCGGCGGGAGGGTGACTCTAGCCGATGACAAAGTGCTTGGAGCTGGTGTATGGCTTCGGTGGCTGCGCGGCCTGCTCGATGAGCTGACGGCGCCAGTTTCCGTCACGAAACGCTTCTCCGATCAGATCGGCAGGTTCTGGGAGGAGGGCGCATCGCACTCCGACAGCCGAGATGGCAGACGGTGGCGTCCCTTTGAGAAAATGCCCGCCGTCGATCGACATGAGGTGATGAATGTCGCCGCCGTCGCGGTGGAGCATCTGCGGACAAGCCAATGTGTCGCTGCTGGGGTCGATGGAGCACTGCTGAATACGCCATCGAGGATCGTCGGCGATCTTCCCTCGATCTGGTCTCGCCGGCTCTCGAAGTGGATCCTGCCCCCTGATCCCTTTGTCGACCCAAACGTGAAACTGACGCCCGACCAGAGACTTTCACGCTATATGCGCGAAAACCAACACATGCTCGACTGTATAGTTTCAGAGTGGAGAGAGTCACCCGCCAAGGTTCTGGAATGGCGGAACGCGTTAATCCTGATGGCAAAGGGGGACTCCGCACAAGAAAAAGTAGAAATTGAAATTTTCTATCGTCAGCTGGCTGAACTGGGCATCCCACTACCCGCAGAGCCCGAACGCTCTGTCACATAGCTTGCCGGCGCGGGGACTTTGTGGAACATAGATTGTGTTACCGCCTATGTTGCAAAATTTGCCTGTCACGCGGGATCGGCGGGACCTTGCAACATAGACGGCCGTTTATGTTGCAACGGGAGCTCCTATCGATATGACGAATTTTGGGTATATGCGAGTGTCAAAAACCGATGGGTCGCAGACAACCGCGCTTCAGCGCGACGCCCTGCTCAAAGAAGGGGTGGTCGAGAAGAACATCTACGAGGACACAGCTTCCGGTAAACGGGACGCCCGGCCCGGCCTGATCGCCTGTCTCAAGGCGCTTCAGCCCGGAGACTCGTTGCTGGTCTGGAAACTGGATCGTCTCGGCCGTGATCTCCGCCACTTGGTCAACCTCGTCCACGACCTCAATGCCCAGCAGGTCGGCCTTCGTGTGCTGACCGGCCACGGTGCCGCGATCGACACGACGACATCGAGCGGCAAACTGGTGTTCGGCATCTTCGCCGCCCTGGCGGAATTTGAGCGTGAACTCATCGTGGAGCGGACAACTGCCGGACTGGCGGCCGCGCGCTCCAGGGGACGTACCGGTGGGGCAAAATTCAAAATGACCCCGGCGAAGCTGAGGATGGCCCAAGCTGCCATGGCAAACCGCGACACGTCGGTTGAAGAATTATGTAAGGAACTCGGGATCACGAGGACAACACTATATCGGTACGTTGATGAGAACGGCACGATTCGAGAATACGGGCGCAAGTTGCTCGACTTACGGAAACAGTCATTATAAGTTCCGAACACATGTCAGGTACGGCACCTGATGAACTCAGGAAGCAACTCGCATGCTCGATTAGATCTTCGGGGGATTGCTCAAGTTATCCAGTGCTTACCTCCTCGCGGACAGTGTAGGGTAAAATTAGGAGTGCCGCAGTGGCAAATCCAATTCTGGGCAGGAAGGTGCCCTCCGGACCAATCCCAGTCCATAAAACTCCAGCAATCGTGCTGGCGGTCAGCAGAACAACACCAGTCACAAGGTTATAAAAACCGATTGCTGTCCCTCGCAGGTTACCGAAGGTCAGGCCACTACTGGAACAGAGATGTTGACCGTCGGTTTAACATAAATCATAAGCGTTCTGCCTCGCGGCAGCGTTAGGTCTGATTTTGCTGAGTCCCAGAGATCTGCTGGGACAATAATCTCCGGCAGGCTCACAGCGCTGCTTGTTGCTTCAAACCCGGTCTGCGCCAGCCTCAAAGCTGTGATGGCAATGGAGTATTCCTGCATGAAATTGGCAGTTGATCAGTTGCTGGCGCAGAATTGGGATCGGCTTTTTGGATATGCTGTAAGCCTTGCCGGCGAGCATGAAGCAGCCAAGGATCTTCTCCAGGAGTGTGCCGTACGGGCTCTGACGGCCCGGGATGTTCCGAAGATCCCTCAGGCGGGTCGCGCCTGGCTGTTCCGCATCGTGCGCAACCTGTGGCTCGATGGATTGAGGACTGCACACCGACACCAGAAGGCAACCAGGGGCCTGCAGGCACTCCCGGAAAATTCCTGGAGCGCTGACACCGAGTTGGTAGCAGGGATCACAATCCGTGAGGCCATGGCGCGACTCGATCCCTCCCACCGCGAGGTCGTTGTTCTGATCGATATAGTCGGCTTTCGTTATGCGGAGGCTGCCGATTTGATTGGTGTTCCGGTAGGGACCGTCATGAGCCGGCTGAGCCGCGCACGCTCCACTCTGCTCGACACCATAGACGGGCAGGAAGTCGGAGCAGGTAAAATCGTGCAGCTGGCGGATAGGAGGCGTCAATGAAACCCTCCTGGGAGGAAATCAACGCCTACGTTGATGGCGAACTGGCGCCGGAGGAAGCGGCCGCTGTAGCAGCCGCCATTGCCGCGGATGCCTCACTGGCCATGGAGGTGGCACGTTTGGCTCAACTCAAGGCGACTCTCGCCGGTGGATTCGGGCCGGCTCCCTGTCCCGTGCCACCGGTCCGTCTCCGGCATGGGCGTCACTGGCCCCGGGCCGTTGCTCTTGCTGCCGTAATGGTCGGTGGCATCGTGGTCAGTGCCATCGTCACAACGGATATCCTGGCGAGGTTGGGGACGCTGCCGGAAAATTCTACCGCCAGCCCCTTGATTGCGTTTCCGGCTGGCCCGGTGCCGGTCCAGGTCGGCGATACAGGGTCCGACGCTGTGCTGCCCGACTTGGCGAATGCCGGTCTCCGCCTCGTGTCTCTGTCTGCCACGACTTCACCTGATGGTTCCATGGCGATCTACCAGGGCTCCCATGGCTGCCGCGTCAGCCTTTGGGTTGGGCCCGAAGCGGGTCTCGGTCGAATGTCGGACACCGAGGCTGCCGGGCCGCACGTTCACGCCTGGCATGTCGGCACACTGGGATTCGTCCTAACGACAAACGGGATGGATCCCAACCGTCGCTCCATCCTCAATGCCGCTGTCGAAGCCGCCTCCCGGAACCCCCTCCGCCCATCCCCGGAGGTCCGCGAAGCACTAGCCCAGGTGCCGATAACGGGTCAGGCTTGCGTCAGCTGAAGATTTCCTGGAATAGAATCGCCGCACTCGGCGTCTCATCCCCCGCCCTGGCTTGTCACCGCATCATGCGGTGTGCCCAGGCGCAACAGCAATCGAGAGGAGAACGGGATGGTCACGCGGCGGCAGCTTCTAACTGGACTGGGAGGCGGAGCGCTGACTCTCGGCACCGGCATGTGGACCAACCGGACGGCCTGGGCGCAGGCGGCGGGTACCGTCACCCTGCCCTTCGAGAACGGGGAACGGCCCTTGGTGCAGTATCCGGGCAAAAGGCCTCTGATCCAGTTGACCTCCCGGCCGCCCCAGCTGGAAACGCCTTTTTCCGTGTTCGGCGAGGGCGCCATCACCCCTAACGATGCCTTCTTCGTCCGCTATCATCTCACCCTGTCGCCTCCGGAGATTGATCCGGACAGTTTCCGGCTGTCGGTGAAGGGCAAAGTCGCTAAGCCGGTCAGTCTGTCGCTGGAGGATCTCAGGCGTGAGTTCGAGCCGGTCGAACTTGTCGCCGTGAACCAGTGTTCCGGCAACAGCCGCGGCTTCTCGTCTCCCCGGGTTGCAGGCGGACAGCTTGCGCATGGGGCCATGGGCAACGCGCGCTGGAGGGGGGTGTCCCTGAAGGCCGTGCTCGATCGGGCGGGCGTTCTCGATGGTGCGCGTCAGGTCGCATTCAACGGACTTGATGAACCCGCGGTGGCGGAAACACCGGACTTCGCCAAGGCACTCGACATCGACCATGCCCGCGACGGCGAGGTGATGCTGGCCTATGCCATGAATGGCGAGGATTTGCCCATGCTCAACGGCTATCCGTTGCGCCTGGTGGTGCCGGGCTATTACGGCACCTACTGGGTCAAGCACCTCCATGAGATCACCGTGCTGGACGGAGTCTTCGATGGCTTTTGGATGAAGACCGCCTACCGCATCCCGGGTAATGCATGCGCCTGCGTGGTGCCGGGAGCCAAACCGGCGACAACGGTGCCGATCAACCGCTTCAATGTCCGTTCCTTCATCACCAACTTGGCTGACGGAGCACGGGTCAGGGCGGGCGGCGACGTTGTGATCAAGGGGATCGCCTTCGACGGCGGCTACGGCATCACCGACGTCACCGTCAGCGCTGACGGCGGTCGGACCTGGCAGGCCGCAAAGCTGGGCGAGGATCTCGGCAGATATTCCTTTCGAGAGTGGCAGGCTGTGGTTCGACTGGAACCAGGCAAGCATGCCTTGCAGGTCCGTGCGGTCAACCGCATCGGCCAGTCGCAGCCGCTGGAACAGCTTTGGAACCCAGCCGGCTATATGCGCAACATCGTCGAGACGGTCACCGTCGTCGCTGCCTGAGCAAGGAGTTTAACATGAAGATCCTGCTGAGCCTGACGGTTCTTGGCGTCGTCTGCTGCGGCGCGGGTGCCGGAGCCGAGCCCGTCTCCTACGAGTTGCCGCCGGAAACGGCCGAATTCAAGCCGGGTCCCGGTGTGGAGGTTGCACAGGCGAACTGCGCCGCCTGCCATTCGGCCGACTACATCAGGACGCAGCCCCGTGGCGCCGGCTTCGGCCGGGATTTCTGGCAGGCCGAGGTGAACAAGATGATCAAGGTCTTCGGCGCTCCCATCACGGAGGAGGACAGCAACGCCATCGTTGAGTATCTGACCAAAGCCTACTGACCCGGTCGGGTCAGGAACTGGGCGAAGAGGGGGCATGTCCCCCAACCATTCGATCAAGCATTCGAGGAAAGCCCGCCCGTGAGCTTGACTTATGGGTGGGCTTCCCTGCGACTTCAACCTGGCCTTTCACAGATGAAAGTGCTCGTCGAAGGCATCGTTCACCTCGACGTCTGCGATCATCTTTGAGCAATGCTTACCCTTAGGACTGTTCAGTTCTGTTCTGATCGAACGTGTTGTCGTGCGAAGCAGTCTATTTGGTGAGTTGGATCGCGTAGAAAGAGTCTGTTATTGGACGAAAACATGTAAATCTTTGATCGACGGTTCCTGAGCTTTGGGGTGCTATGGTTCCATTCTGTCGTCTTCTCGGTGCGCTGAGTGAGTTTCTCGATCCGCGGCGGGCGGAGGGCCAGCTTTATCCGCTGGCGCCGCTGCTTCTGTTCACCGTACTGGCGCTGCTGTCCAGCGCGACCTCGTACCGCCGGAACATCTGTTTCCTGGAGCAGCGCCGGGAGGTGCTCAACGAGTTGTTCGGTATAACCCTGAAGCGGGCGCCGTCAGTCAACACCCTGCGCACCGTGCTCCACGACCTGGACGGCAAGACGCTGAAGGGCAGCTTCGACTACCTCAACAACCGCAAGGCGGCCCAGGCGCTCAGCGCATTTGTCTCGGAGGCGGCGATTCTGCTGGCGCGCAGCGAGATCGACAACAAGAGCCATAAGATCCCGCTGCCCAGTGGATGATCCTGGAACTGGGCCTGAGTGGCGTGCTGTTCACCGCCGATGCACTACACTGCCAAAAACCTTTTGAGCTCGTCCGAGACATCCGCAACGCACTGCTCGCCCAGGTCAAAGCCAACCATTCAGGCCTGCTGGCCACGCTCGAAGGCATCGCCGCCACCCAGGTCGCGGCCAACAGCTTCGAGAGTATCGATCTCAGGAGCCACGGCCGCTATGAAAACCGCACGCTCGAGACCTTCATCGTCCGGGGCAAGATCGACCCCGAGTGGGACAGCTTGATTGTCCAGGCCGCCCGCCTGACCTGGCACAAGGACACCAAGTCCGGCCTCTGGCATGCTGCGGAGGACATCTCCTACGCCTGCCAAGTCTCGGCGCCGAGGCGTTCGCCCAGGCGGTCCGCAGCCACTGCGTCCGCGACGTCACGTTCGGCGAAGACGCTAGCCGAACCCGCATCAAGCCCACTCACTTCGCCCGCTTGCGCAGCTTCGCCATCAACATCCAGTGGACCAACGTCGCCCGCGAATTCTAATTCGTGTGTAGTGGCGGAACGTCGTTGCCCTCGGTCATCGCCCGTAGGCAACGAGCCCGGCTCCCGCCGCGATCAGCAACAGGCCCAGCCAGTTGGGCAGCGAAAGGTGTTCTCCGAGGAAGAGCACGCCGAAGATGCCGACCAGAACAACGCTCAATTTATCGATGGGAGCAACGCGGGCGGCATCGCCAAGCTTCAAGGCACGAAAATAGCAAAGCCATGATCCGCCGGTTGCCAGGCCGGACAGTGCAAGAAAGAGGTAACTTCTTGCGGACACCGATCCGAAGCTCTGCCACTGCCGCGTGACCGTGAGAATTCCGCCGAGCAGCGCAAGGACGATGACTGTCCGGATGAAGGTGGCGAAGTCGGAGTTGATAGCTTCAATTCCAACCTTTGCGAAGATGGCGGTAAGGGCAGCGAAGCCTGCTGACAGAATTGCCCAGAAGATCCAGGACGCCAGAAGTATTTTCATGACGGCCGTTCCTACAGGAGGTGTCGAACGATGAGCAGCGCGAGGAACAAAGCTGCCAAGGACCCTACCAGGGTTCCACCGATATAAAGGGCTGCTGCGCCGAAAGCGCCTCGTTCCATAAGAAGAATGGCATCAAGGGAAAATGCCGAGAAAGTCGTGAACCCGCCGAGAACGCTCGTTGTTAGAAAGAGCCGCAAGTGCTGGCTGGACTCCCCAATCAGCGCCAAGTAGGCGACCACGAACCCCATCAGCAGGGAGCCGAGAATGTTGACAAGGACTGTCCCGTATCCAACACCGGGACCAGAATGTTGCAACGCCAGGACATTGGCCCCATGCCGCATGGCACCGCCAAGGCCAGCGCCGAAAAACACGATACTGTAGGAGAGCATTTCCACACCTCGATGTTAGTCCAACACGAAGGCGCGGCAGGGAGGCCTGAAGGTACAAAACTCCTACCCGCGCCCAATGCGCCTGGTAGGAGCCATCAGCCTGGCGGCGGTTGTCGGGAAGCCCCATTCCCATCAGGTCGGCACTCTACACGGAAAGGTGAGGATATCAAGAGGAGTGAATGCGCGAGGACACTTGGTCGCGCCTCTTTACACCTCTTGAAACCCTCGGAAAGCAGGGGTGCTCAGGCAGGAATGTCCCCTGCCAGCCCTTAGACAGGCATAATATCGCCAGCCAGGTGAGTGAGGCGTGCCCACAGTTCATTATCTTCCGGTTAGGACAGCCTCCGTCTCGGACGGTGGGGTATCCCCCTCGACCACAAGTACGGACGCCTTATTACGGGCAGTTCCGGCATCCGGCTGTGGACCTCGCACCGCCCCAACGGCGGAGACGGTACCGGCCCCCTTGTCGTTTGTTTTGAACGCTGCCAGCGGCACACTCCCATCCCCGAGATAGACCTTGTAAACCGTGTTCGGTTTCAACTTGCTGACGCTCACGTCAACGAGGTCCACCAACCCCGAGGTCCGCGCCACATAGGAACCTCCCCCTTGCGATCGTGTTGGCTTGAGAGTGACCGTCATGGCTTGCATGGCTTCGGGAAGTGGTGACAGGTTGACGCGGCTGTCGCCCACGCCTGGCGCGGCACCCGGCATGTATACAAGCGCCTGGGGCGCCTGACCGATCGGAATCCGTGCCACGGCTGCGTTCTTCTCCGCGTCGATCACATCGATGGCGTCACCATTCTCCAGGCCGACATAGAGGCGGCTGCCATCTCCCGAGGCCCAGATGCCGTGCGGCAACGCGCCGACTGGGATGGTCCCGACCGGTTTCACTTCGGTCCCGGTCGTGAACACCTTGACGGCATTCTCGCCGCCGACGGTCACATAGGCCAGCGTGCGGCCACCGTTGCGGCCAAAGGCGAGATGATTGGTGATTGGGCCGGTATCGATGGTGCCGGCAACCTCGAGCTTGGCGACGTCGATGCGGGTGACCTTGCCGACATCCTTGTGCGTGAGCCAGACCTCCTGGCCATCCGGCGACACCTGGACGAAGGGAGAGAAGGGAGAAACGACGGGGATCCGCTTGACCACCGCGCGCTGGACGACATCGATCACCTCGAGGACGGGGTTGAAGCTGTTGCAGACGAACGCGAGTTTGCCGTCGGGGGAGAACACCACCATTCCCGGGCCATCGGTGGTCGGGATCCGGCCGATCTCTTGATAGGTCCTCGGATCGACGACGGCCAGATGGCTCTCGCCGCGAACCGTGACCCAGACCTGGGTGCCGTCGGGCGTGAAGAAGCCCTCGTGCGGGTTACGGCCAACATAGGCGATGCCTTTCACGGCGTTCGTAGCCGTATCGATGAAGGCGACGGAATTGGTTACCGTTGAGATCGCCACAAGGGTCTTGTGGTCCGGCGAAAAGCCGAGGCCGTGGACATTGACCTGTCCTTTATAAAGCGGGCTCAGCACCTCCGGACGTGGGTTGCCGAGCCGGATCTGGCCCAGCAGCGTGTTTGAAACGGGATCGATCACCGAAACCGTGTTGCTGTTCTGGTCGGCGGTGTAGACGCGGTCGCCCACCTCCGGTGCCGCCAGGGCGGGCGTGACCAGCACGACCATGGCTGTCAGCAGAAGATGTCTCATTGGGCGTTCTCCCCAGTTCCGGAGGCGTTGGTCTGTTCATTGAGCAGAGTGCGCATGAGCTTGATCTCGTATCGCTGCTCGGCAATGATGGATTGGGCAAGGTTGCGTACCCCAGAGTTCCGGGTATGCAGCAGGACGATCCGCGCCATGTCCACGGCTCCCTCGTGATGAGGCACCATCATGGTCAGGAAATCGAGGTCCGGGTTGCCAGTTGGCTTGGCCGCCGCCATGGCGGCGTGCATTCGATCCATGGCATGGGCCATCAGTGTGTCGAAGGGCACGGAGTTGTCCACGGTCATCTCGGCGTCGGGCCGGTTGGCGACAGGGTGGCGGGCCGAGTGATCCGGGTTTGCCAGTGCGGGAACAGCCGCCAGAACTAAGGCGGCACTCAATATCCAGTGTGGCCGCATGAAGGTCCTCCTCATCAGGTTCGGCCAGATGGGACGCCGTGGCGTGCCGATCCATTCCCGGTAAATAACGACGATCCGTTCACAAACGCGTGACGAGGATTTTCAGACGAACGGGAGCGGAGTTGGACTCTTGCCATCTCGCGTCTCAAAGGCATCAGTTCCCCGATCCTCGGCCATGCCGGCGTTCTCTTCATCGCCAGCTTCAGCGTCGTGCTGGGAAAGACGACCACCCAGCTGTGGCATGGCAACCTGTCGCCCCCTCCATACCGATGGAAATGGCCATGGCAGCCAAGTCGGATTTGGCTTCCATGTCCATTGCACGAATCACTCAACGGATTAGGCCGGTTCGATGCGGTCCGGATCGATCCAAGTCCTGCAGCATTATCTTCACGGCCGCGTTTTGCGGAGCCTGGATTGAAGATCCGCTCCAGGCTTCGCACCCACTCAGCTCGGGAGGTTCGGGTCAACCTGCCAGATCTCGTTCATGATCAATCCGTTTCGGTAGGTGATCACTTGCCGTACCTTGACATCAGCCTTTCCCCTGTAGAGCTCGTTGAGACTGACCGTGGCGCCCTTGGGATTGGTACTCGTCTCCATGTTGGCAGAAGTCGCGCCAAGCGGCCCTTGCGCTTTCGTGAATTTCGCCCAAACCTCGGCGATCTGTGCTCCGCGATAGGTACCGTCGAGCGGACCGCCAATCCATTCCAGGCGCGCATCCGGTGCGTACTCAGTAGCGAGCTTCGCGACATTCCCGGAAGCAATCGCCTGAACGTGCATGTTCGTCTGCATCTCTGCGCTTGAGGCTGGCAAGGGGGTTGCGACCGCGGAAGCCTGTTGGGATGCCGGCGTCGTGGATGAAGTCGCGGCGCAGCCGGCGAGCAGTGCGACAACCGCGGCAGCGATGGCTATTCTGAGCGTCATGAGCATTCTCCTAATACGAATGTGTGGTTTGGATGAGCCGCCACATGGACGCCACTCCGTGAGCCGTATTCCATAAAAAATATAAAATTCGATCGGGAATGATGCGACGTTCCCTGCGTCCATCGAACGTTACATGACGCAAACCTGAGAGGACAGATCATGAAAACCTTCGCGCCCGCCCTTTTCCTCGCCACGCTGATTGCCGCCGCCCCGGCCTTCGCTGGCCCCGCCTCTGACATGGCCACCAAGCGCATCGACGCAATCGCCTCAGGTGATATCCAGGCGATCACTGACGCCTATACGGACAGCGCCACGCTGCAGTGGATCGGCGGCCCACTTGACGGTACCTACAGCGGACCGGCTCTGAAGGACGTCTGGATCAAATTCCTCAAAGCTCAAGGCTCGCTGAAGGCAGGCGTGTCCAATCTGGCAGAGAGCGCGAACCCGAAGGGAGCGACGGTGACCTCAAACGTAGTTTTCACGGGCAAGAACCAGATCAAGGTCCGCTACATCCAGGTCTATCGTGAAGGCAGGCTGATCAACGAAGTCTGGCAGATTGATCCGACTCTGCCCGGCTGACGCACATGGGACGGGGCGGCTGGAAATCGACCGCCTCGATCACTCTCTTCACTCAGGAACCGGTTCCATGAAGGCGCTCGTTACAGCCCTTACTCCCTCTCGTGCGTTGTCCGCCACTGAGGACTCCGAAAGTTTCAGCGGACACCTGAATGCGTCAATCGGGATTGCAGATGATGGGTGGCTGAGGTGCGGAATACGCTGCCGGCAGGATCTGGAGACAATGCAATGAGCGAAAAAGCGGCGCTGATCGAGCCGCACATTCCGGCGCTGAGGCGGTATGCCTTCGCCCTGATCCGCGAGGACGCCGCGACAGACGATCTCGTCCAGGATTGTCTGGAGCGGGCAATCAGCCGGTGGCACCTGCGGCGGACCGACGGCGACGTTCGCGCCTGGCTTTTTTCTATTCTGCACAATGTGTTTATCAGCCAGCGTCGCCAGGCGCTCCGTCGCGGTCACCATGGCGTGCTGGACGACATGGCCGAGCTTTCCAGCGGAGTGGAGGTTCAGGAACATGCGATGGTACATCGTGACATGCTGCGCGCTCTCTCAACCCTCCCGGACGATCATCGATCGGTCCTGCTCCTGATCGGGGTTGAAGACTTATCCTATGCGGAGGCGGCGAAGGTGCTGGGCGTGCCGGTTGGCACAATCATGTCAAGGTTGAGCCGGGCACGGGATCGGCTTCGCAGCCTCATCAACGGAGAGCGTCCCGCGGCACTCAGGAGGGTGAAATGAACGGACAGGCTCCAGTAGGCGAGGATGATCTGCACAGTTACGTCGATGGCCGCCTGAGCCCCGACCGCGTGACGGTCGTCGAAGCCTATCTTGCCGCACATCCCGAGGCGGCATCTCGCGTCCATGACCACGAAGAACAACGACGCACTCTGCGAGCGCTGCTTCAGGCAAAGCATGATGAGCCTGTTCCGGCACGGCTGCGCGTTGCCAGCATCGAAGCCAGAAAAATTGATCGATGGAGGTATTCGTTCAAGCGCATCGCCGCGGCTGGACTATGGCTGCTCGTTGGGGCGGGAAGTGGTTGGATGGCGAACGACTTGCTACCCGCCGGATCACCGCCTCCCCAGGGCTTGGTAGTTGATTCCGTTGACAGCCTTGCCAACGAAGCGATGAACGCACACCGGGTTTTTGTTGCGGAAATACGTCATCCGGTAGAAGTGGATGCCAGTCAGGAGGCGCATCTGGTGCAGTGGCTGTCCAAACGGCTCGGCCGTCCCCTGCGCGTTCCTGACCTTTCGCGGGAAGGCTATCAACTGATGGGAGGGCGGCTCCTTCCGGCATCCGATGGGCCGGCAGCCCAGCTTATGTACTCCGATGCCGCAGGGAAGCGATTGACGGTTTACCTGACGAGTGAGAACGGAGCCGGGACGTCTTTCCGCTACGTCCGTGACGGCGAAGTCGCCGGCTTCTACTGGCGCGAGGACGGTTTCGGCTATGCCGTTTTTGCCGAAGCCGATCGACAAATGCTCCTGGCAACAGCGGAAGCAATCCACCATCAAACCTCCGGCCTATGAACTCGAAACTTTCCAGCCGTGTTCCAAACATCAGGTACCCCCGCCCGCTGCCAACAGTCCACGGTGAGGTGGCGCCACAAGGATAAGCTTGAGCAGTTCGTCCTCGGCTTTCGTCTTGTAGCGTTCCCTATGGCGCAGGATGAGAAAATGCCGTTTTGGCAAGGCCATGGGAATCCGCACGAGCGTACCGGCGCGCACCGAAGATGCGACAACCAGGTGGGAGATCACCGTGGCTCCAGCACCGGCCTCGATTGCGGCGCGAACGGCCTCGTTTGACGGCAGCTCCAGCTCCACAATGAGCCGCTCGGGGGAAAGCCCGGCGCTTTGGAGAGCTGCCTCGAACATGGCGCGCGTACCCGATCCCCGCTCACGCAAGACCCAGCGCAGATCAAAAACCTCGTCAAACTCAATCGAGGCACGGGCGGCCCATGGATGGTCGGTACCCACTACCAGCACAAGCTCGTCCTCTGCAACAGGCTCGGCTGCGAGTGCCGGGTCACTGGCGACACCCTCGATAAATCCGAGGTGCGCTGCTCCCCCCCGTGTCCATCCCATGACCTGTTCGGTGTTGCCGATCCGCAGATTTAACGTGATGCCAGGAAAGAGGTCGCGGAAGCGCCTCATCAAAGATGGCAGCCAGTAGCTGGCGATGGTCTGGCTCGCCTGCACGGTCAGCACGCCTCGCTCCAGCCCTCCCAGTTCCGCCAGGACCCGTTCCGCCTTCTCCTCCCGGGCCAGCACGGCGCGGGCCTCG
>ERZ501005.43-NODE-43-length-41958-cov-17.156003_pt1 | contig 41958 bp, 54 predicted proteins | sample MGYA00248830_ERZ501005 | MGnify/ENA primary metagenome ERZ501005 (study PRJEB25958, sample SAMN03398565) | human skin metagenome | study: EMG produced TPA metagenomics assembly of the Human Skin Microbiome Metagenome (human skin metagenome) data set. | reverse complement strand
AACTACTGATGAATATTTACCAAAATTAGTTTAGTGTTTTCTGTCGTGTGCAGAGCTTGTTTATATCGATAACAGCCAATATTTAAAAAGGGCGAGATCATCGCCCTTTGTTGCTAAAAAATTACAGCAAACTCTCTAAATCAAGGGTCAATAAACGGTCAATGGCCGCTTTACTTTGGTCGATATCAGCGACTAATGCCATGCGAACATGATTTTTGCCTGCATTACCGTTTGGTGTATCTCTTGATAAATATCGTCCTGCCAATGCATGAATATTGAGTTTTTCATAAATGACTTTGACAAATTGTTCATCATCTTTGACAGGCACCCAAAAATAAAACCCCGCATCCGGGCGACGAAGAGGCAATTTATCCCCCAGTTTATCCAGCCATAAATCAAACTTTTGCCGATATAATGTGCGATTGTCTTCGACATGCTCTTCATCTTGCCATGCAGCAATTGAGGCTAACTGATGATGAATCGGCATGGCACAGCCTTGGTAAGTACGATATTGGGCGTAAGGCTTCAGCAATTTAGCATCCCCTGCGACAAATCCCGACCGCATGCCTGGTAAGTTTGAGCGTTTTGACAGTGAGTGAAATACGATACAATTGTGAAAATTATCTCGTCCCAGTTTAGCACATACCTCAAGTAAACCTATTGGCGGCTCATCAAAATACAGCTCGCTGTAGCACTCATCACTCGCCAAAATAAAACCATATTTATCCGACAATTCAACCAAGCGTTGCCATTGTTCAAACCCCATCACCGCCCCAGTTGGGTTATTTGGGCTACACACAAACACAAGCTGGGTTTTTTGCCAAACTTCATGCGGCACATTGTCATAGTCTCCGATAAAGTCATTGTCTGCGGTACAATTGACCAAGTACGGCTGCCCACCTGCCAAAAGGGTTGCCCCTTCATAGATTTGGTAAAACGGGTTGGGCATAATGACATAAGGTTTTTTATCGGCAATTTCACGGTTAAATGCCGCTTGCACGAAGCTAAATAACGCCTCACGTGTGCCCATCACCGGCAAGATTTGGCTATCCATATCCACCGCTTTGACTTGAAACCGTGATTTTAACCAGTCGGCGATGGCTTGGCGTAATTCGGGTAAGCCGTTGGTAGAAGGGTAGTTTTGAATTTTGCCCAAATTATCCTTGATAACATCCAACACAAACTGTGGTGGGGTGTGCTGAGGTTCACCGATACCAAGCTTAATCGGGGTATAATCTGGGTTTGGGGTAATGCCTTGTAATAACGTTGCCATCTTGGCAAACGGGTAAGGGTAGAGCAAATCAAGTTGTGGGTTCATAGGCGTATCGGTCTAATCAAAAGTAGGGGCGTAGGGTATACGCCCAAAAAAAAATAGTTTCTACTTTAAACCGATTTATCGAGTTTGCCAAGACTAAACAAACTGTTTGGACGGGTTATTTTTTACGCATTAAGGTGGATTTGCCAAATAATGACTCAACCAAATCCACCGCCAACACTGCTGTACGGTTACGTTCATCGAGGGCAGGATTTAATTCCATAATATCCAGCGATGCCATCAAACCGGTGTCGGCAATCATTTCCATACACAGTTGGGCTTCACGGTAGGTTGGACCTCCCATCACCGTGGTGCCCACGGCAGGGGCAATCGACGGGTCAAGAAAATCCACATCAAAACTAACGTGTAAATGCGTATTGTCACCCATGCCTGCCAACGCTTGCGCCATGGTGTAACGCATCCCATTTTCATCGATAAAACGCATGTCGTATACTTCAAGTCCTTGTTCGTGAACAAAGCGTTTTTCTTCGGGGTCAACGCTGCGAATACCGATTTGTCGCACCTGGGCAGGCGTGATAGCAGGCACATGACCGCTCATCTCAACCAACGCCGTCGCCCCAAACCCACACAACGACGCCACAGGCATGCCATGAATATTGCCCGAGGGAGTCATAGCAGCAGTATTAAAATCGGTATGGGCATCCAGCCACAAAATACGCAATTCTTTACCTACCTCACGACAATAGCGCGCCACCGCCGCAATCGAGCCAAGCCCAAGCGAATGGTCACCGCCCATCAAGATCGGCAGCCATCCTGCTTTAAGTTCAGCATATACCGCATCATGCACCAACTGGTTCCATTCAATCGCTTCGGGCAAATGGCGATAACCATCAACAGGCGGCTGCCAGGGATTGGCAGGACCTTGGATATTGCCACAGTCTTTAACATCAATCCCATGACTGGCAAGGGCGGTATCAATATTGGCAACTCGCAACGCCTCAGGCCCCATACTCACACCACGCGCCCCCGCACCAATGTCTGTGGGCGCACCGATTAACGAAACTAAATTTTGATTTATCATTGTTGTTCATCACTCTATAAAAAATGGTAAAAATTTTTGCCAAACGATAGCGTATTTTTGATGAAATGTCTATCGTGAAAGCGATGTGATGTCCTATGCTGCATTTAGCTGGATAGTTTGACAATGGCTGGGTGGCACAGTGTTAAAAATAGGTTTTTGATAGGCAGCTAACATCGATAAACACAATCATGTTAACTGGGTATGTTTTAGCGTGTTAAGCATCACCACTATCAAGCAACGCTTAACAGATTGTGGTCAGCAGTTAAGGTTTACTAGCTCGATAAAAAATAAGAACACAGCTAAAGCATCACATTTTTAGGTAATTTGGCGTTTATGCTGCAGATGTGATAAAGCAATAAGTACCGCCATTACCGCTATCGCTACCAAAGAAGCATTGAGCGTCCCTAAATCTAGCCCGCCTTTTGCCATTGGTTTGGTCAAGAAATCGCCAAAAGTCGCTCCAAAGGGACGGGTAAAAATAAACGCAATCCAAAATAATAACACGTGATTAATTTTAGAAAAATAATGCAATAGCACGACCAACAAAATGATACCGCCTGTTATCATCGAGCCTTGCAGATAGCTTAAATCCAATTGATCGCCCAAAAAGTCGCCAAATGCCGTACCTAAACTGTTAGAAAATAAAATTGCTACCCAATAATACAGCTCTTTGCCTCGCTCGAAAATCGGATACACTTCGAGCGAATGATATTTTTTATACCACAATACTAAGGTCACTAATAATCCCGAAAACAGCACTAAACTTCCGCCTGTATAACCTAGATGAAACGTGCGGTCAATCGCATCGGAGATTTCTGTTCCCAAGGTAGTTGTGCCGATAATCACCAGCCAAAACACCACAGGCACGAATTTTTTTAACCCAAGCTGAACTGCAAGCACCACTATAAAGCCCAAGCCAGTGATAGCAATACCTGTCAAATAGCCCAAATTTAAGGTTTGGGCGATAAAATCCCCCAAAGTTTCCCCAAGCGTGGTGGCGACAATCTTTAGTAGCCAAAAAAGCAAGGTCACTTTGGCAACTTTATTAAATAATCCGTTGGGTTGCTGGCATGTTGTAGCGGGGTTTGATTGAGAAAAAGCAGTCAATGAGGTCATAGTGCGCTCCGTTTGCAAAAATAATGTGTCTAATCTGTCCAGAATATGACAAATAACCTCACTATACGGTGCAAAACTTAGCCCAACCTTAGTGATGCCGAGCGTGATAAATTCTTAAAAAATGCGTTATAAATCACTTGCCATATTATTACACCCCATGCAACGCAATTACAATTTTAAAAGCGAATTCGTCGTCGCTTTTGCCTTAAAAATTTGAAATAATAGACCTGCTTTGGGTGGGTCGAAATAAGCATGACGAATAAGACCACCATGTCCTCATCGGTTTTCAGCCCCAAAGCACAATAAAAAACCCTGCTTATTGGCAGGGTTTGTTTTTATACCAGTCTTAGGCTTTTACAAAGCCCTCTATCAAATTGTCTTAATCGCCATCGGTGCGGTATCAGGCACAATCACGCCACGGCACACAAAATCATTTATAAGTCGCACAGATGGGCTTTTCCATGTTTGACCTGTATTTTTATTCGTGATAATTAGCCCATCGAAAGTTGCTGTAAAATCTACAACATCATTGGTGTTAAGCACGATATCATTCGACAAATCAATGTTAAACTGCTCACCACGTGACGCTGCATCACGATAAGCAATCGACAGCTTATTGTCGCTAACTGTTAGTGTTAATCTGCTATCGGGGTTATCTAAAATGCCGTTCGATTCGCTGCCGTATAACACATAATAATTTGGTCTAGTGTGTGTTAACTCAAAATTAATGGGTTGCTCTGATAATGCTTGATAGCCTTGTACGCCTGATTCAAGCGTCCCGCCTGTATATGTCAAACTTGTGCCATCATAGGTACAGTTTAATAATTGGGTCAAAGTAGCAGGCTGTGTGCTTGTACCGCCCGTACTGCCTGTGGTGTCAGTAGAAGGCGTCGATGCACCACCTGACGTAGTATCAACGGGCGGTACAAATGCTTCGCCCATCACAATCAAATCCGCCTCATCGATTTGGTTGTTCACATCGAGTTTGACCCACACAGGCGCATTATAATTAAACTCTTTGCCATCAGTAAGCTTGTCAGTGACAAACGCCGATTTTGCCGTTGGCGTATCTGCTCCGAAATAGATATGATAATTGGCAGCCGTATTACAGCCGATGAGCGTCACATTGCCTGTGGCGACTTGTTGCCAGCCTTGGGTAATGGTTAAACGTTGGGTTAATGCCGTCATAATTGACTCCTTTAGATTTAGTTGATTTAGGTTAATTGAATTGGTTAGGGTTAAAAGTAACGAGTTGATTAAACCGTCAAACTACTACTATTATTAAAGCCTTGTCGTTGACCGTCTGTTAGATAAGCAGCCACACCACAAGATAAACTAACGCCATGATAGGTTCTGTCAGACGGTAGTACAAATGTGTGCTCAAGCTTATTACCCGTGGCTTGTATCGTGCCACTTAATGCTGCGTTATAAGTCCATGAGATTTGGACACTATCAATTGTCGTAAAGGTAAACGTATCAGGTGAATAACTAAGCCACATCGTGACATCCATCGGTTTACTGGTATCAATATCGCCGTGTGGACTGATATAAGCCACAAAATTAACGGTGTCAGGTGAGGTAAAGTACGAACTTGATAAATCAATACCCATTGAATATGTTGGATTTGGCGTAGTACCTGTTGAGGTGCCAGTCGTCGTTCCTGTTTGACTACCTGTTGTCGTTCCCGTAGTTGTCCCCGTTGTCGGCGCTGTCGTTGTCACACCTCTATTCTCTAACGCCGTAATACGCTCCAACGCCTTTGCCAGCTCAGTCTTTAGCCACCTATCATTTTGAGCCAGCTCCACATGCGGGATATTATCCACACCGTCAGCACCGCCTTGCACGGGATCATCGAGATCAATAATCGTCAGCTCATCGTGCCATACCGCTTGTACCGTTAATTTACTCGCCATACTACCAGTCCTCTTCATCAAAAATAATCAAACCCAAATAATCAAACTCACCATTATGCCTTGCCAATCCGTCATGCTTTAACGCACCCCGAAAATCAATGCGTTTTAACACCGCTCGTGCGGGAGCAATTTCCACCAATGCCAAGCGGATTTTAACCGCCTGCTCACGGGTAATCGGGCGAGCCAGCTTTAAGTCATACTCCCACCAGTTTGGCGAACGGTACACCTCACTGCCATCATGACGAAAACTACCGTCATGCATCCGATACCCCGTATGCTCAATCAGTACCGCATCGCCAAAACCTAGCACCGCTAGAGCCTGCTTAATCGCCCACGGCGTGCCTTTATAGCGGTGAATCTCAATCGCCGTTTTAATCAGCTCACGACGGGCAGATTCCTCATTGGCAAGCTCCCAGCCATCACCAAACAAGCTAAACTGCTTACCCAGCCACACCAACGCCGAAGCCTCGACACGGTCAATCAAATTAACAAGCAACCCCGACAAATCCAACCGATTAAGCCGCTCAGCGATTAACTGCTCTAGCAGTACCAACCGTTTATCAATATTCACAGACGGTGGCAAAATACTTTGTGCTTCAAACTCGCCAATATTACTGCTCATACGCTTGCCCTAAACTGATAGCCACCTGTTTAACTTGCCCCCACTGGTGAGCCTGTATCACATGATTGGCTATCGGTTTAGCCAGTTTCACGTCATACACCCCATCGACCTTTAAGGTAGCGATAATTTGACTGGGTACAATATCAAAGCCCAACTGACGGGTAGCGGTGGCAAGATACGCATTGAGGGCGGTTTTGGCATTGGCAAGCACGGTGGTACTATCGGCATTTTTAAGCGGATAAATCACCGCCTCAATATCAAAGCTCACCACCTGCGGCGATAAGGCAATCACCGTATCGGTCAAAGGGCGGAGTTTTTCACCTGTGAGCCTCGCTTGGATTAACTCAAGTAATGTAGCACTAGGTAGCCCTGTATCGGTCAGCACATACACCAGCACCCGCCCATAGCCCCGTGTCGTCACCGCCACATCAATAATGGTTTGACTCACCGAACGGGCAAAAAACTCATACGCCGCCCGACTGCCCGCATTGGTAAATGCTTCAGGGGCTAAAAAAATCCGCTCACGTAGCCCCGCATCGCTTTCCACATCCGCCCCACCACTGGGTACGGTACTGTTACTGACCATCAAGCCATCCACGAAGTTATCGCTCAGCCACTCATTAAGCTGTCCCATCTGCCAGCCATTGCCAATCGCCCCCGCTATCGTGCAGACAGCATTTGCCGTCGCCGACGTTTGACCCACCCCGATAATCGCCTGTTCCGTGGTGGCAAAGCTCACCTGACCATTACCAAACTGCGTACCGATAGGTAACACAATTTGCGTATTTGCAGGATTTTTTAGGCTAAAAGTCGCCACACAGCGAGCCGTCGCCGCAGGCAGACGCACCACGCCTACCAATTTGGCAAGGTAGTCGAGCATTGGAGCACGAGCAAAGTCCACCAAATTTTGCATTGCCGCATCTTGGATTTGCTCACGCACCAGCGTTTCACGGTATGCCAGCATATTAATAAACAACCGCTCAATCTGAGCAGGTTGCAGGGTTTTACCCGTCTTATCCTCCCACCACGCTATCATCTCAGCCGTGATAGCTTGCGGGTCACGACCCACAAAATCGGGCAAAGGTAAATTGGTAGCCGCCACTTGGCTCATAACTTTATCTCCACATCACGAGCCACCCCATCGGCAAGTACATAAGTCACTTTTGCCACAAGATGCGCGTTTAGATTGTCAAAGCCCATCGCCACCGCCACCGACTTGACCCGTGGTTCAAAGCGTAAAATCGCCGTGGGACAAGTACGAGCGAGGTGTACCATCGCCACATCGGGGTCAGCATCAATATAATCCAACCCCTCATTGCCAAACTCAGGGCGATGCACATCGCTACCCAAAGGCGTGGTTAATATCAGGCTAATGGCTTGCTCCACATCGGCTACCCCCTCGACCACCCCGACACTATCAAGCGATACAGGATTAATCGCAGGTTGCCAATGCGTTGCATTACTATAAATTGTCATATTCTTTGCCAAAATAAAAAGGCTACCCGTGATAGTGTAGCCCTTATTGTCTTGGATAGATTTTAATAGACATTAAAAATCATCACATTGAATAGTAAAATCATTGCATGATATTGGTCAGCGACCCTTTGCCTTTTTCTAAGTGTCTATGCCCTTTTACCGACACCCCACCCACAATCACATCATCACAATAAATCACCTTTGCCCGAATATCCTTGGTATTCATGTCTTGGGCATTGGTGGTCGGGGTGTCAAGGTTCACCGCCTGCACCGCTTTAACTGTGGTTGCTTGGCTGTCAGGGTCATACTGGATTCTACTGCCATCATTAAAATCAAAGGTCAGCCCATCACCCTCAGGCTCGCTATCAGGCTCACTATGTACTGCCCCGAGTACCACGCCCGTTTCGGCATTGTCCGATAACAGTAGAGCAACTTGCGTCCCCACAGGCATTGCCCAGCCCGACGTTTTACCCAGCGACTGCATGGCAAGGCTCGTTAGCCACGGCGTTTCCATACCATCCGCATCTTCGATGGTGCATTTATAGCGTAACGGCTTACGCTGTACTTGGCTTATCACGCCATAGCGTAAATCAAGCATGGTTATTTTCCTTTATTTTTTACTCTTTATCTTTGGGCGGATTTTTGACTGTTTGACAGCACAGGGGCAGTATCGATACGTTTAATACTGGTGTCGGTATAAAAGCCACCGCTTCTATCCACCGTATGCGACACATCGCCAATCTGATACCGCCCCGACAGCACCCCAAATCCCTGTAAATCTGCCACTTTACCCGCCTTAATATCCGTGCGCCCCCGACAAAAGCTAATATCCCCCGTGGTCTTTTCATTATTGGCTTTGTCAAGTTTTGCCTGAGATTGCAAACTGGCATCGGCATCATTACTGGCATGGTGACGGCTATTGATTTGGTCGCTACTGGTCAGATACTCGCCCGGCTGGTCAGCCTGTTTATGGCTTTTGTGGGTTTTGCGTTGTTGGGCGTTGGTACTGGTTTGTTTGGCAGACTTTGCTACATCACGGATTTTATCGGTAATACGATAGCTGGATAAATCCTGCTTTTGCACCGTTACATGGGTGGGCAGACTTTTTAAACTGGCAATTTCGCTAAAGATAAGCTGTTTTTTCTTCACATTCACCACATAGCCATACTGGTCAGCTAGGCGTTTTAAATAAGCAATATCGGTTTCTTGGTACTGCGTCGAGCGTTCAATAGGGATATCTTTAATTTTCCCCACCAAGCTTAAGCCATGCTTTTGGGCATAATACCGAGCGATTTTTGCTAGGCTACTATTATCATGGGCGGTGTTGTTTTTGGTGCGAAGCGGGTGTGTGACCCCTGTCGCCAAGCCTTTAATCGTCACCGTTTGCGGGTTATGCCCACTGATTTCGATTTCATCGATTTCAAACATCCCCGCATCGAGCGTCCCGAGCTCATCGGTGATTTTGATAGCGAGCGTATCGCCTTTGCCTGCGTACCAGTCATTCGACCACTTATCATGGGCATCGTGTAGCGTGATTTCGAGTTCATCGCTTTCACCGTTTAGCTTATCGGTGACGTGCAGGCTGATAAAGTCCGCATCGAGCGAGCGACTGATATCCTTTTGATTATACAGCACCTGCACCGTGGCTTTGGGTACGTCCACGGTGTTGTCAGTTTGCGGTTGTATCACGATAGCCACGGCGGTAACTCCTGAGCCACCACACTGTCATTATTTGGCGACACAATCGGCACCGCCACCACCGCACCCGCAGGCAGGGTAGCAGTGATTGGTAGCTGTGGATTGGCTTGTAACAGCTCATGATAGGCAAAAGGGTTGGCATAGTAACGATAAGCGATACTATCCCAACGCTCCCCTTGCTTGGCAATATGGGTCATAAATCCGTTCATTGGTTTACCTTTTATCTTAACATCAGCATCACATTATTTTTGGCGATTTTGGTGGTCATATCCCCAAACAACGCCTTACCCATCGTCGCCACCGATTTGACTTGCCCCAGTACAACGGGCATATCTTGGACGGTGATGGATTTATCAAACAGCCCCTTAACCGCCTTTGCCTGAGCAACCAGACTGCGACAGTCCGCCATCATGACATTATCCAGTAAAGAATTGTTTGTCAGCCTGTCTAGGACAGATTGACTACTACCGACAAAGCCTGTCATCGACGACCCTAAATCTTTCGTCAAATACCCCATCGCCCCATCACTTACGCCTTCTGCCATCATGGCTTGCTGCTCAAGTAGTACCGCTTGGCTTTGGCTTTGCATCAGGGCGGTGACCGTCTGAGCAAGGTTTTGGGACGTGGCATTTGTGGCATTTAACTGCACCGCAGGCGATACCGCTTGGCTATTAATCGGCTCGCTACCTGTTGCCACCGCCACCGCATTGGGCTTTTTGTCAGTATTGCCGACGTACTCTTTGAGCGTGACATTCACGCCCAGCCACAGCGGGCGACCATCATCCGATAGCCACTTTTCAGTCACGGTCAGTTGGGTGATGACATACCAGCCAAGATGCCGACCGCCCATCACCAGTTCACCCGCTTTAAGATTTGACCGCATGGTTTGCAGGCTATCAAGGCGGGTTTGCGGGTCGCCATTATCAATATGAAACTCAAAGTGTAAGCGTTTTTCAATCAGGCTATCGCCCACGCCTTGCAATAGCGGCTTTGCCCCAAAACGGGCGTGTTCAGCGTACTCGGTGTTGTAGTCGCTATCCATCGCCGTGGTGTCGATTTTATCCAGTAGGATAGTGCCAAATAGTCCTAAACTCATGTCATTCCCCCAAAAAAATTACGCATACGCACGGCGTTGTTTACTTGCCATTGCCTTATCCAGCATTTTTTCAAAGTCACGTTGGTGATGTTGTAACGCCTGCTTGATATCCTCTTGGCTGGCATTGCCTTGCACGGTGATTTGGGGGTTATAGTGGATTTGATGACCGCCTTTAGCAGGGCTGTCAGCATGGACAGTATATTTGCCATAGGCTTTTTTATACTCGGTATTGGCGATTTTATTTGCCATATTATCTGAGGCTTTTACCGCTGTGCTAGTGCCGTTATTAATCCCGATTGCCGTGCCTTCAGCAATGCCACGACCAAACTTCATAAACAATTTAGAAGGCGAGTTGATTTGCATAAGTGATTTAAACTGGCTTGAGATACTATTTGCCATGTTGGATATGGTGGCTTTAAGCGCACCCCATTTAGCCTTGATACCATTAATCAAGCCATCAATCATCTGCCCGCCAATGGTCGCAAGCTTACTTGGTACACTGGCAAAAAACGCAATTAATTGGCTTGTCGCATTCACCGCCCAAGCATAGCCTGCTTTCAATGCATTCCATACCCGCTGTAATACAGGAGCGATTTTATCCCAATTCTTATAAATCAAATAACCTGCAATCGCAATCGCTGTCAAAGCTGCCCCAATTGGCGTAAAAATCAGTGAACGACCTAACATTAACAACGCCCGACCACCCCACAATAACGCCGTACCCATAAGCCGTAAGGCAGTTACCAAACGACCACCCACAATCACCGCCAGCCGTCCCAGCCCAGTTGCTGCCATCAACCCTAATCGCCCAACCAAGCTCAAAGCAGAAATCACACTACGCCCAATAAACCCGCCCAGTGTCAAAAACGCCTTGCCAACCCGACCAACTGCCGAAGCCAGCCGAGCCGCCCAAGCCCCACTCATACCCAACGCTTGCAAGATAGCAGGCAAGCGAGCAATACCCGACAGTCGCAGGGCAGAAAACAAGGTCATCGCCCCCCGCAGTTTAGCCAATGCCACCCACGCCTTACCAATGGGGGATAACAGCATAGCAAAGCCAAGTCTTACCCCAGCCACCGCCAACCGCATCCCCAATAAGCTTGCCACTACCTGCACGCCCGTTTTAATCCCTTCTTTATGCTGGCTGATAAACTTTGTCATCGGACCACTAATAAAGGCATTTAACTCATTCGCCAAATTCTTTAATTCAGGAGCAAACTGTCCACCAAGCGTTGCCAAAAAATTCACCCCGGTACCCTTAACAGCGTCCCACGCATTTGATAACGTACCTATCTTTGCATCCCGCCTTTGCCTCATATCTGCCTGATTATCTATCGTTGCTTGAGCTTTTTGATAACCTTTCACCCCAAAACTTGCCAACGTCTTAGCCAGTTGTCCGCCTTGCTCACCAAAAACTCCATGCAACACTTCAATGACCCCAGCATCCCCATACTTGGCTTTTATCTTATTGACATCAGACTCAATCTTTGCCACGGTATAATCCATCCCTAGATACTTACCATCTTTACCATAAAATTGAAAATCTGCCCCCGCATCCTCCATCATATGCTTGGCTTCGCCTTTCATCCCTTTTTTAGCCATCGCAACCATCTTCGGACCCATTGCCAGCCGTTCCAAAAAGTCTTTAAAATCCACCCCAAATGTCGATCCCTCATTGCCCCACTTAGAAGCCAACCCTTCAATTGCCAAGAACTTTTTAGTATTTTCAAGCCCTGTCAATCCAAGAGAATTTAATGTCGGAGCGGCATACTTCATCGCCTCATACATATTCTCTTTTTTAAGACCAAAGCCAAAAAAGGTACGTTGTACCAAATCACCCGCTTGATACATCTCACTTTCTTTAAGTCCATGAGCGTGCATCATTTTGGCAAAAAACTCCCCACCACTTTGCTGATCCATATTCATCAGCACATTCATATAAGCCGACGTGCGTAGCCCACCATTGACCAATAAATTATCACTTAACCCTTGCTCTTTTAGAGCCTGAGCCAACCTAAAAAAATCCGTCACCGTACCGGGCAACTGATTACCCAAAAATATCACTTCTTTATTTAACGCTTGAAACTGCCCGACCAGACCATTTCTATCCATCATCGCAATTTTAAGGTCGGTCGCAGCGTCTTCCTGCTCCATAAATGCCTGCATCACCTTACCCGCACCATACAGCCCGACCCCCGCAGCGACACTGGCATTGGTAAAATCCGAGCGAGCGTTACTTAGCCGTCGTTGGTTGTTCTCATTAAACCGCATCGCACGATTGAGATTATTTTGAGCAGCGGTCACACGGTTAATCATATCAGCGACCTCCCGATAGCGATCACGCAGACGGGATAAATTATCCGAGTTACGCAGTCCCGCACTTTGCAGGGCTTGCCCCATGCCTAGGTGTTGGCGTTGTAGCTGATTGCCCATCTCAGACAGCGACCGCACCTGCCGATTCACCCGCTCAAAGGTACGGTCAAACTGCCCACTTAACGCCGCATCGATACGCAACGCAATATTTAAGCTACTCATGGCTTATCCCAATCCCATCATCAAAACCTAAAAAAAAGCCCCACCGCATGGCAGGGCAATAATCAGCGGGCATTTTTCATCGCTTCCTCACGGGCTTTAATCACCTCTTGAGCAAAATCCGCCCACTCTTGTAGCTCGCTATCCTCAAGGTCATCTAGCACCTGCGGCACCCACTTATAATGCTCAGCGAGTATTCGCTGATTAAGCTTCACCTTGGCTTGACCCGACTCCCACCATGTCGGAAAATCGCTCAGACAGATAGGTATAATCCGCCATATCCATCTCACCAATATCCTCTAATGTTAGACCGCTACTATGGGCAAGCATGGCATCGCCCAGTTCATCCATATCTTTTTTATAGCGGTTTCGCATCTCTTTCATGGTCTTTTGTTTGACCCGTTTAAGCGTCACCTCAGTGATTTTCTCACCCGTTGGCACATCGATAGGGTAAAGTAGCTCAATGGTTAGCGAGCCGTCATCATTGGTGGTTTCGGGGCGTTCTTTTTGGGAATCAGTCATGGTATTATCCTGTCAAAGGCATTGGGGTTGATATTGGGGTTGATAAAGTAGGGGCGTATCGCATACGCCCTATCGTTAAAGCCTTAGCATATTCCAAGACACACTTTTTCTCTTTTAATGAGCATTAAAAAACCCACGCATCGCATGGGTTTTAAAAATGGTCTTAAAAATTAATTCGCCCCAATATGAGCCCGATACTGCTCTAGCAAATCCACGCCATCCACGATAAAGATATTATTGAGCACATCAACCTCAAACAGCGTTTCACCGCCCACCATCTGCTTGACCGCCAAGGTAGTAAACCCCGACTCAAACGGCACATTCTGATGCTGTTGCCATTGCCCCAGCGGATTATCATTAAAGCGTACCGTCAGCAGCGTTACCATCGGCGTGCGAGTCATGCCAAGGCTACTATGCGTCTCGATACTTGAGCGTACTTGCAATGTCACAGGCACATACGGATTAGCCGTTTGCTTGGCATATTGCGGGTAGAATGAATTCCACTTAATTTTACCGCCAAACTTATCAAAGCCTGAGAACAGCTCATACGTCCCCACCAGTCCCAGCGATTTTACCTCTTCCATCTTGGCTTTTACCGAATCAAGGTTAATATCTTCAACCTTACCAATCATATTATTTTGCCCGAGGTACACATTGCCATTGGTAATGCGGTTTACTGCATTGGGTGTTCCAATCATACACTCACTCCCTCAGTACCAATCACGGTTTGTTGCCCTGTGGTACGTTTTAAGGTTAATAGATATTCAAAGGTGATATAGCTTTCATAGGTGATACGCTCACTTGGCACTTTATAGCCCACCTTATACTGGATACGGATTTGCCCGTTGGCATACTCCGCTTGACTGGTGCGTGATGGGTCAAACCAGCACTCACCGCCGATGATTGCCCCACGCCCTTTAAGCGACCGTAAAAAGCCATTGACGTACTCGGTCAGCCCATCGGCTTGGGCTTGGTCGATATCGGCATCAATAAATTGTAAGCTGCCCATCTCAATGGACTGCTCAATCACATCACGGCTACGGCGTACCTGCTCAAAGTTTTCAATGCCGGTATCAGCAGGGAACGCCGCCGTGCGGTTACCCCACGTGCGATAGTTTGTCCCCCAGTCCTTAAACAACGTACTAATACCACCTGCATTGAGTAGATTCACGTCGCAGTTCGCATCATTAATACGAGCGGTCAGCAAACGCTCGATACCGACCACGCCTTTTAGCTCTTTATTCGAGCTTGACGACCACCAACCTGTTTGGCGGGTTGGGTCAGCCGTGCCATTATCGGTTGCCACCCGAATGCCTGCCCAATGGATAGACGAAGGCTGTAGCATATTGTCACCCGTCTCAGAGCTTACAAGCAGGTGTGGATAACAAGGGCGAAACCGCTCACTACTGGTCGAATACACCGTAAGACCTAGCGGCGGCTGATTCCCCCGACACAGTAACGCCTCATCACGGGTTAGCCCAAGCGGATAGTCGGCATAGCTTACCCCCCGCAACGTATCGGCTAAGGCTTCAAGCTTGGCAGCCACCGCAGGGTATGAGGAAAAATTCGGGGCGATGATAATTTTGGGCTCAAAGCCATATTGGGCATACGCCATCTCAAACAGTTCTAGCCCGTAGCGGTCGCCATGCTCAGTCACACCGCCCAAGACATCCGCCAGCGTCACCATCGATGGGTCACGCCAGCTAAACGCCATTTCTACCGTAGTGCTACTGGCGGGCAATACAGTGTTAAGCACGATTTCGCCCGTACTACTTAGATGATAGCTATCATCGGTGAGCGGTTGCCCGTCCATCAAGATATCGCTGGCGATACGATAATCAAAACCACCAATCACCGCACCCCCTGCGATATGGGTCACAGGGGCGGTCATCGTTTGCGGGGTGAGCGTGTCATCGCTCAACACATTAATCACCATGATTGTTCCCACCCCATAGCCCCGCAGGGCGTTTAAGGCATTGGGGAGGGTGTAGTGGCTGTCATGACTGCCAAATTGGGCATCGTCGCTGTCATTTTGACAAATCGTGATGGTATTGGCGACGCCTTTAGGGGCTGTGCCGATGATACCGACGATAGATGAGCGGATTTCATTGACCACTCGTGTACCGCTGATTTTGTTGATGGTCTCAGCACCATGTAAAAAACTGGTCATGATATTTCCTTATTATTCAATTAGAAAATTACAATGGCATTACATCGTAGAGAGGTTGCCATCATTGATTTGCTGGTTTGCCGCACAGCTATGCACCGTCACATCATGACCCCATTGTTCTTTAACAAAATCCACGGCATCATCAGGTAAGTTATCAATCAATTTTAATATCAAATTGATGGATTTCGTCGCATAAAGCAGGCTAGTGTCACTGGCTCGCCCCTCAATTAAAATCGGCTGATTAACAGTTAGATGACCGTGAGTATAATCAAAATATTTATCCAAATTGTATGTGGGGAATAAAGCTACGCCACTATTTAAAAATAAACTTTCAGCGATACCTTCAGGCGTTTTATAATTTTGCCCATATACCTGTGTGTAAGCATCTAAATCTGCTTGTTTAACCGTTATGTCAGTATTAAACTCAGCTACCCCATTCACTTCTAGCGTCGCTCGCAACATGACACGGGTCTTGGTGTCAGGCAAAGTTACTTGCGGAATAAAAGACAACGAAGTCGGCTGACAAGCTGATGGCATTTCTACTAACAGCTTTCTAGCTACCAGTCGTTTGACATAGGGATGTTCAGGGTCAGCCTGTACCGTCGCATTGGGTAGTAACATCGCAGGCAGACCGCTATTTTCGGCTTGTACCGCCATCACACAGCCCACATATTGATAATTTTCCATCACAAATCCTTAATTTAAGTTAAAAACCACGCTAATAAATAACAGGCACGCTGACCATCACCGTTGCCAACACCACCTGATACAGCCAAATCCCATCTTCTTCACCGAGAAAGTTCTCAGACACCGCATACACTTTTTTATCACAGCCCGTCGGTTGCCACCCGACTAACGCATCCCGTAGCCTATCGCACAATGCCACCGCACCATCCCGCCCATACAGTTGCCGAGCCAACACATTAAAGGTCAGATTCACCGTGCGGTCTTGAGCCACCATAAACGTATCAATCGGTAGCCCAAACTTACTGCCCGACCATGCCAATAAATACGCCCCCGTGGGGTGATTGAGCCGATAGTTACTAGGACTATCAGGAAACAGCTCACACGCCACATCATCGACACGAGCCGTCAGCGTTTCGAGTACCTCATCAACCAGCCCCACCGTGGTGGTGTGGGGGACAAAACCTGTCGGCATGGGCGTGACATCGTTGTTGATTAACATACGTTTTTCGACCCCATTTACTTAGTATTGACTTAACCGACTAGCATCAAACTGGCGCACCCCTGAGCGTACCTTGATTTGCCCACCTTCAGCGAGCATATCGCCATTGCCCGACACACTACCACCCGCACCAGTCGCTGAACCTGCATTGCTACCATCCACCGAGCCATCGCCAAGGTTTAGCTTACCTGACTGCACCAGCTTAAGACTAGCAATCGCATTGTCATAGCTGACAACCACCGCATGGGGCAATTCCTTGCCATCGGGACGGCGGTTATACAGCCACCAGCGGGCGATAAAGGTCGTCCATTCTTTGACCAGCTCATCCACCGCAGGCAATGGCAAGGTATAACGCCCCCGCAAAAAGCCATTAATACTATTGGTCGCAAAGCGGATTGACCTATCCACAATTTCCCAATTTGGCAACGTGGCTTTAGGGTCATCATTGGATAGCTGGGTAAGCGTGCGTTCAGGGATTAACTCAGCGATATCATCACGGGTGCAGTACATCGGTTAGCCTTATGCGTTCGGGGTCGCTGTTGCAGTTTCCACAGGGGCAGTTGCCGTCGCTTTTTTCTCATCGTCAGCGACTAGCAAGGCTTCTAGCTCGGCATTGGTGGCTTTAGCATCATGAGCAATGCCACGTTTGTCCAGTTCAGCGTTTAGCTGGGCTTTGGTTAGATTGCCATACGCATTGCTATCATTGCTTGGGGCATCAGTGCTTGGGGCATCAGTGCTTGGGGCATCAGTGCTTGGGCTATCAGTGCTTGGGCTATCAGTGCTTGGGCTATCAGTGCTTGGCGTAACCGTTTGAGCAGGTTCAGCCGCTGCCACAGGCGCAGGGTTATGTACTTCAACAATCGCCCCTAGACGAACCAGACCTGCCGCTTGATTGTCTTGTAATTGGATAGTTTCACCGATTCGATGAACTCTACTACCGACATAGGCACGCATTTTAAATTGATAGGTTTTCATGGATTCTCTCAGCTTTGTTAATCAGGTCAAAAGCGAATTAAATTCGCTTTTGGGTCTTATTAGCGACCAAATGCGAACTCGAATTCGCATTTGGATTTGTTACAGGCTAGGTTACAGGCTAGATACCCCGCACGATGCGGATAATTTCACCGTCGTTTTTGGCTTCATCAAGGGCATAGCCGTTGGACTTACCGCTTGCCAAGGCGATGGCTTTACCCTCTGCTCCGACTTCCACCTCTTGCCCGACCGCAATCGCCCCGCCAGCGGTGACCAGTAACACCCCATTGATATTCACAGGGCAGGCTTCACCCGCATCACTGTCCGCTTCACAGATACCCGCCGCCTTACTACCCGCTGCCGCCACCATGCCATCAAAGCTCACAAAGTGTAGCGCCGACATCGCCATCGCCGCCATGATGGTGGTGGTCAATCCAATCTGTTGTGTTTTCATACCTTACCTTTATTGATAAAAATTAGTTGATTGTCTGTAGGGGGCGTATCGCATACGCCCTCAAAAAATTTAGCTAAAAAAATTTAGCTAAAAATTAAGCCGCCACTTTAAACAAATAACCCGCATCACTACCGAGCAGATAAGGACGGAAGTTATCAGTATTACGCACCAGCTCAAGCTTGCCGTCTTCGGTACGGGTATCCACCATCGGAAAGCCACTACGACGGATCGTATAACCATAGCTTGGCTCATACACATTGCGGTTGGCATTGGCTTGTTTTTTCGCCACATACGCCATCACTGCACAGCCTTCCCAAAAGTCGTGGAACTCATCATTGTCATCGCTATAGATAGACTGCGCCACCACCACAGTGTCAAGCTCAAATAGGTCAGCGATATCTTGCGCATTGAGCAAGCCACGTTTGGTATATTTGGTCATATCCAGTAGCTTAGGATGACGACGCAGCACATAAAACACATCACTTGATAGCACCAGGGTATTAGGCTTACGTCCGATTTTTTTACGAATCGCTTCTTTGGCATCATCAAAGATACCCACGATATCAAGATTTGGGTCGCTAAACCCCGCACCCGTCAGTATCATCTTGTTATCTGCCGCATAGTTATCAGGATTTTGAGCAAGGTCAGCAATTTCTTTTTCACGTCGCAGGGCGATACCTTCCGTCACCACATTGGTCGCATGAGCCTGTAGTGGAAATGCCGATTCAGCATCTTCTCGGTAGTCAATCGGATACTCAAGGTCATGCTCTTCGGTATGCACATCGATATGCTTAAGGTTTTCAGGATTGATACGGTTTGATTTAGCACGTAACGCGCGCTCAGTGTTATAGATTTTAAAGGCTTCTTTGCCAAATTTTGGGATTTTGCCAGCTTCTTTATCGACGGTGACGATAGGCATGAGCACTTCACCGACCATATCGGCATTGGCATAGCCAATGGCAAGGTTGGTTAAGACGGGGTCAACGACCCGCAGATTAGATAAACGTCCCATACGGACACTCCTTAGCAATAATTAAATGATTTAAGTAGGGGCGTATTATCTACGCCCAGCGAGATAAATTTTGTGATTAATTCCCCATCACCACCGCAGCCGCTTCGGCATAGCTCACACTATGAGCCTTAGCATATTCTTTGATTTTTTGGTCAGCCAGCACACGTTCAGGGTCAGCATTTTCGCTATAGCTGATATTGGCTTGGTGTGGGGCATTGTTTTTGGTGGCATGTTCACCAAACATGGCATTCACAGGTAGACTATCGAGCAGGGCTTTAAACTCACCGCTTAAGGGTTTTGCCGCTTCACCTTCACCAAATGACACCGTTGTGTTGCCATTGTCCAGTTGGGTCAAGATAGCCACCGCCACGTCTTTTTGGGCAGGGGGTAGCTTACCTGCGGTTACCAAGCCTTCAGCATAGGCGACGTGTTCAGCGGTTTTAGCGTCACGTTTGGCTTGTTCTTGGGCTTTTTCCATATCCGCCAAGCGTTTTTTTAACGCTTCATTTTCTGCCACCACCGCAGGGTCAGCCGCGACCGCAGGATTGGCAGGGGCGACAGGTGTGGTAGTGGTTGTCACAGGGGCTTGGGTAGTTGGGGTTGGAGTCGGTTGATTATCAGCACTCATCACAGTTTCCTTTTCGGTTGTTACAGGTGGGTTTACAGGCTTAGGGTGGTTTGCTTCACTAAAATTAGGCAATAGCAAGGGTTGATACACCGCTTGCTCTTGAGCGTCCTCTTGTACGTCCGCCTTTGCCAACGTGCTAATCCATAACGGCAGCATGGCAAAAAATTGCTTGAGACCTGCCAGCAAATCATTGGTATTGGTTTCAGCAAAATTCACAGTAAAGGTACTGCCATCGCCTTCGCTAAATTCAATCGGTTTTAAGCCCTTAATCGCAGGCGGTGTCGCTCCCAAAAATCCTAAATGTTTGGGATACCACACCCCCCGCTTGGGGTTATTTGGGTTATTGGGTTCATAGAACGACATCGACACCTTTTTGAAGCGTCCGTTATCGACCATTTCACCAAACACCGGCTCAACTTGAGTAGGAATGGCGATTAGCTCATCATCGACCACCTCAAAGCGGTCAATCCAGCCATAGGCGGGGTCGTCGGTTTGTGGGTGTCCGATGACGATGGGCGCTTCATGCACCGCTTTGTTATAGGCATTTGCCGTGGCGATAAGGTGTTCACGGTTAAAGGTGATGGTTTTGCCGTTCATGTCGGTGTGTGTGCCAGCTCGAAAGGCGGGGATTTTTTTCATAGGCTTGCCATTTAATTTTTTACCCACAACAATGGGGCAGAATCGGTTAGAATTTGTTAGGTAATGGCGGTTAGTGTTGCAGTTTTTGGCGGGGCGTTCTTTTAATGTGGGTTAAAAAATTTAAAGGGGTTTGGGATGGTTGGTAATTCAAATAACTCAAATACAAATAATACTAAGGCAATAATAGCGACTATTACTTGGTGTTTAGTCTGGGTAGGCGTAGCAATACGGTATTACAATCTTAAAGATTCAAACACTCACATAACATTAAGTGATATTGGTGGTTATATCTCGGGTGTTTTTGCTCCGATTGCATGGTACTGGTTTTACCTAAGTTATAGAGTTCAAACTGAAGAATTAAAATTACAAAGAGAAGAATTAAGAAATTCCGTTGACGCCCAGCAGGGTTCAGAGATTGCATTACACCAGCAAGCAGATACACTAAGGGTTCAAACAGAGACCTTAGCTGAACAGTTAAGAATTGCCAAAGAACAGTGGGAAATTCAATTACGAGAGAAAGAAAAGAATAAGCCAAAATTTGTTGTAAAAGGTTATTTACTTAACTATTACCTTCCAGCAGACGAACAAGATGTCACAACATCTATATATGATTTAATCCAAAATGAAAACAACCTAACCTTTAAAAAATCAACTGATTACAATGAAAACAGCTATATTTTCGGTTTGGTTCTAACTTTGGATATAAAAAATGTGGCAGGTGACTGTAAAATAAAAGATGTACGATTATTACAGGATAACCAAAAAAAATTAACTGGTAACATTAAAGCTTGGCATGCGAATTTTGAAGAATTAAAATTCGAAATAGTTTATTTCCCTCAAAATAACGATATTGTAAGAGAAGAGCAGTTTAAAGGCTCACAGTTTAGTAATATCTTTCAGAATAGTTATATTGAATTTAGTTATTCGTTTGGTTTCACGTCTGATGTTGATAAATATCGTATTAAATATAAACCTAATACCAATCAGTATGAAATTGAAAAAGTAGAACTTGCAGATTGTTAAACACACCTCGAAAACCCCGTTCAAAAACGTTCATAAACGCCGTCTAACATAAAAAAGGTGGGATAGCCCCACCTTTTAATTTAAACGCTTAAAACGCCTTAAAATCGCCCCTAACGATTTGGCTAAATCCCATTTCCCAAATACGCAATCGCCAGCCGAATAATCGCCGCATTACCTTGAGCCGATTCGCCTAAATAAGGTCTCGCAGGAATCGTCCCCCACGGTATCGGATGGTTTCGACTATCGCGCCCGAATGCCCCTTGAGCCGCTCCGTATTGCTGGGTACGCCCATAGATAAGGTTTGTCCCGATATCCACCGCAGACGACCCCGCCAGTTGCCAATGAATTTGGTTCATCAGTTGCCCCGACAGTATCAGCGGGCGTTTTGACAGTACACGGTTAACGCCACGGGCATTGATTTTGCCCGACTTACCCACATGTTTACCGCCCAGTAGCTTTAAATACGTCGTTTGGCTATTGGCTGCCCAGCGTGACCCATCGGGAGCGGTACTACTCATAAAGCGTTGTTTGGTTAAGGTCGTTTCTGACTCCCCGATTTGCATCAGTAGGGGCGTGATATGATGCCCACGAGCCTGTATTTGGCGTAAGGCATTAAGCGCCGTTTCATCCTCGACTTGAATCCGTAACGCAAACATCAATTCTCCCCTTGCATATTTTGCAACACCATTTCATAATAAAGCTACCTAGGCATAACTGCGGTGAGTCTCCCTCCCGCCACCAACCAACGCGCTAGTCAATAGCAGCGTCATCGGTTTCGGTGATTGGCGAATGGTATTTGCCATTGGCAGAACTCAGGGAGCGTTCTACTAGGTACCACTTTCTTTATCCAGTAAAACCTCACCCCGTTTTTTTATCGCCGTATCTTTGGTACTATCGAGCCGATACGATTTAAGATAGACTTCTGAGCCATCTGCGGTTTGGTGCAACACCGCTGTGTAGCGAGATTTTTTACCATCCACAAACCCTTCCACCCATAACGTCCGCTGAGATAATTCCTTGGTATCTTTATCGTAGTATTGACGTACAATCAAGGTCGCATCATCGATGACCCGTTGTACTTTGGTATAGCTTTTGGCATCAAACCCGACATTGCCCTCACGGCTTATTGCCTGCTTTAACGCATCATATTCACTTAGATTGATGACTTGGGTACTCACCCCCAGTAGCGATTGTTGATTTTCTGACAACACAGCGACTGGATATTTCTCGCCTGTATCTTGTTCACGGATAAGCCGATTCTTATCCAAGCTCGATAGTTTCTCATAGCCCTCTGTCTGCTTCACTGTATCCTTTTGAGCATTGGTTCGCTCTATCCAGCGATAAAACACCCCATCGACCATCCAGTCTGCCACCAGTTGTTTCGCAATCTGATTTGGATAACGCTCAAGGTTAGGATACCAGTCCACATTCGGCACATAGCCAAACCCCGCCTGCACCCCCTTGGGCATACGGATATCTTTACCTTGCCATTTCACCGTTTCATACTCATCAATGGGGGCGTCTTCCACTTGGTCAGCGTAGCTCGCTGGACGGGCATACACGGTACACTTACAGCCAAAGCCCTGTGGTGGATAATGCACACTCCACCACGGGTCATTGGCGTAGAGCATTGTCCCATTCCATGCCAGATGTTGTAGCCGTGGATTCTCCAGCGTCGTATGCACATACTCCCATATCGGGAAGGCTTGCAACACTTCAGGACGTGTCATTTGGTTATAGCGACCTGCCGCATGGCTCATACGCAGATTGGTATCATAAATAACCTTTGCCCGCCATGCCCGATAATCCTTATCACCCGCTAGGTCAGCCCAACCATGCTTGGACACGATAGCATCAAAGTCTTTGCTAAATTGCCCAAGGCTCATACCCTCACTTGCCGCCTTAATCACCGCATCATGCAGGTCTTTAAGCAGCTCAGCCTTGGTCGCCCCAGCCACCACAAACGCACGGTCATGGGCAGCGCCGTAGATATCTTGCCAACTATCCGTTGGTATACGCACCTTTTGCTTGAGATACGCTATCTGCTCGGCAAATGGCAACTCAAAATTATAGGCAATCTGTGTCATATTAACTCATCAAAAATTCTAAAAGTTGAAATCCATCCTTCTAGAGAGATATAATTCAAGTAGTAGAGGCTTAACTTCTTCTCATTCGTTTGCAACTCACTTTGCAGACGTGGATTGAAATATGCCCGTTTCATTGACCACTTCAGCCCGACCAGCTAGCTCACCCGCCAGTAGCCCAAGCTCCATCACTTTCACCAGTTCATCAGTTTGCAGTTCGCTAAATTCTTGGGTCAAGGCATTGGCAAAACCTGCCATATCTGTGCCTTTTACCACATGAAAATCTAGCAAGCGTTTGATGCGGGTTAGCCAGTCATACACCACAGGGTTGGCATTATCTGCCATTTGGCTAGAGACACTATCCACCCAGTCTTTGACAGGCGTCACTTCCCCAAATTGCAACTCAGCAAATTTTGGTACATTGGCAGATACGTCAGGCGTTTGCGGTAACAAATCCCCATCTTCCAAACGGTACGAACGTTGGAAATATTGATTGCTTAGATTCGCCCCCGCTTCTTTGAGCTCCTTATCTCGCTTGGACTGTTTATCATCGACTTCTTCTTGATTCCATAGCTGATAGGGTGGGCAGTATTCATCCTCCCCAAAGTGCACATCCACTACCCAGCGAGCCAGTTTGGTGAGCGTTTGCATCACAAGCTGGGCATCACCATCACGGATATCTTGGGTTACCTGTAGTCCTGCTTGAGCAGAAGCACGATTCGATGTCGCCTCAGTGGTTTGGTTCTGCCCGAGTAGGGCGATATTGATTTCACCCTTACACATTTCAATCAGTTCTTTAAAGATTTCGGTCGTGGCATTTTTCGATACCGCATCTTTGATTTCGATACTATTGTCATCAGGTATTACTCCAACCGCATCCCCAAACAACGCATCAAGACTATCGAGTAGTTTATTGATGTCGTTTTGGGTTGCCCCTCGTGGGTGCTTACCCAGTAGCCAGGGCGTGCCATATTTTTCGGCAAAAGTTACCCAAAACTTTAACCCACCTTTTTTGAACACCACCGCCCAATAGCACATCGACAAATCCGCAAAGCCATACGGATTGACATAACTGGCATCTTTACGGGGTAGCAAAAACTTACGAGACGGGAGTAATTCACCTGTTAACATATTATCCCGAGTCCGCAGCCGTAGCTGATTGTCCTCATCAAAACCAAACCAATGCTGCGGTTTTGCCACCACATCATAGGGTAGCCATGTGCTGCTATCCCACATCACTTCCATCGGCTGATAACCAAGTAACGGGGCTTCTAAGATATTATCAATGATGCTTGGCATATCAAGGTTATCAAACACTGAGTCAAGCAGCTCTTTAACTTTCGGATTACATTTTTGCTTAAACCCTCGCTCCATTGCCCGCACCGATGCTTTACGCCGACGTATAGCCCCGCCCACGCTGGCATCACTTTTGAGCGTTTGATATACCTTGATATCCATGCCCAGTTTTTTTAGCACCTCATCGGGGTTCGGTAGTATTGCCCCCATCACCCACAAGTCCATGCTGCGACTGCGACTAGCAATTTCTTGGCTTAAGTCAGTGGTCACAGCTTTATTGAGCGTTTTATTGACAAGGTTCACAGGCTCACGAAACGATACATTAATCGGGGCTGTGCCTGTGGCGTGCAGATTGCGATAGTTCATCCAAATTCCTAAAAATAAAAGTCTTACAATTAATTAATAACAATTACTCATACCCAGTAATCAGACGACGCAACCGTGTCGATAGCTTGGTCGGCTTACGGCTATGGGCAAGTACCTCGCCCTTGGTAAGGTTACGGCTAGCATAGTGCATCAGCGCCAACGCAATACCCGTATCACCGTGGCGTTTTTGCTTATCCTTACCCTCGTTTTTCGCCGCTGGCAGTTTGGGTACACCGCCAATCACCTCAAAGGCGAACAAATCCGACAAGATATTTTCATGTTGGGGGATATCCGTCAGCATTCCATCTTCCAATGCCGCCTTAAACGGGGGCATATTCAGGCTATACCACGCTTGCGATAGCTTAATCATCTCGACCCGATTTGCCCCATACCGTTGCCATGCTTTCTCGGCATTCGCCGCCCCAATACCGCCTGCATCCATCGCCATGCCCATCAGCCGAATACCGTCACAGATATAGTTCAACACCTGTTCTTGCTGGCTAAACGGGATATTGTGCAGTTCCACGATAAAAGCGGTCTTTAGCTGTAGCCGCTCGGTCTCAAAGCCCACAGGGTAGGCGGTGCGGTCACCGTTTCGCCCATAGTCCGCCCCCACATAGCACTTGGCATCGGCTGGCATACTGGCAAGGATTAAATCAAGGCTATTTTGACACCATTTTTCGCAGTCTTTTTCTCGCAGATAATCAGGGAGCAGGTTAAACTCATTGTTTTTCTCATAGATGATATAGGGCGTAGCAAGGCTCATAGCGCTTTGGATTAACGCCCGAGACAGGTATTTACCCCCGCTTGCCTTTGGAATACAGTTCAGCTCCTCATCCACGTTATCGGCATAAATATCACGGATACTATTTGCCCATGCGATTTCGCCTTCTGCCGACCACGTTTTCCCCGTTTTTAGACAAATCCGCTCATATAGCCCCTGCTCAAGGGCTTCATCAAAGGTACATTCATGTAGCGTGTACGGTTTACGCCCTGCTTTTACGTCTTCGATAAGTACGTTAAACGGATTGGCAACCCCATTATGCGTTGAGATAATCCGCACACAACCGCCCCAAATCAGCAGGGCAAACGCTGCCTTAAGTAGCTCCGCTAGGTTGTCATGGAACGCCGCTTCATCAATGACCACCCGCCCTTGTTTACCCCGCAGGTTACGAGGGGCAGACGATAAGGCGGTGACCCGAAAGCCACTGGCAAACTTGACGGTATAGGCAAGGATGGATTTTTTCTCATCGCCATCGTCAAAGACTTCCTCATGCTCTTCGATTTCACCTGCCGCAAGGCTATAGTATTTTGTCCAGTCCGCCACATCACGGATAAATTCAATCGCCATGTCTTTGGTATAGCCGATATACCAAGTGTCCTGCCCACGGGTTTTTGACGCTTCAAGCGCCGATTCGCCAGCCTCCGCCCACGAGCCACCAATCCGCCGTGATTTGACAAAGATTTTGACAGGCGACTGGTCAGCGACCCATTTTTGCTGATAGGGTAATAAAACACTAGGCGTTCCAGCGACTGGTTGCATATTGGGTAAATTTTTCAATCCGCAATCCCCAAGATTTTTGCCCGAATCAAGTCCGCCGTTTCATCCGACAGCCCACCCGTTTTGACAATGGTTTCCACTTCTTTAGCAGCTTTTTCGGCTTTTTCTCGCACATCGATGGCGTGTTGTTTTTGTAGTACCGAAGCCTTCACGATTTCAGCAATGCCTTTACCTGCCTGTGATAGCATTTTTACACGCTTTTCAGGGTCATAGTTGCTTTCATCCGTCGCTTCTTGCATTTGAACAAGGGCATTAAATAGGTCAGTTTGTACCAGCGACAGTACCGCTTGGCTTCGTGCATCGCCATCATCGGGCGTGGATTCGACAATCATCAATGCCGCTTCAGTCGAGGCTTGCACCGCTGCCAGTTTACGTTCAAGCTTTTGCCCATAGCGGTGGACGCTGGATTTACTGATTTTATAACCTTCCGCTTGTAACCATTCCGCCAATTCGACATAGCCGTTAAAGCCACGTTTCAGCCTGTCCTCAAGTAGCTTTTTGTGTTCGGGCGATAGCTGGTCAATCGCTGTTTCACGTCCCATGATTGCCCCTTAGCCATTCCAATATTTGACAGGACGAGCAATCCCCGCATGGCAGTCCACGGTATATTCCACCACGTCCACCCCAAGACTGGTCAGACAGCTATGCCAGTTACCTTGCGGCTTTTTGTCGATATGTACCAGTTTACGGTCGGCAAGGTAGTCAAGTTGCTTATGGATTTCGTTAGCCGTGGTATCGGCATAGATAGACCGCATCACATCGAGTAGCAACACGTCTAATGCCCCAATCGGACGGGCTTTATCAAGGGCATTCATCAGATGCCAACGCATGGCTTCACGGCGGGCTTTTAATAGGTCAATACTCATTTATTATCCTTAACTTTTGTCTTTGGCAAAATTCGTCAAAGTCGTTTGCACCGCATCAATTTTTGCCTCGACCACGGTAAACGAACGGACAAAGTCCTCTTTGGCGACATACTCACGGGGCAGGTCAGCTTTTAGCATGAGCAGCTCACGGTCGATTTTGCGAATCGCTTCAGACTCTTTACTCATGTTGTCATTGACCTTGGCAATTTCAGCTTTCAGCCCATCATCCCGCTCTTTTAGCGACCCTTCAATCCGCCCAAAAAACGCTTTACCCGCCCCAAAGATTGACCCGCCAATGGTGATAGCCAGCATGATGGCTTGGTATCCTTCAAGATTTAGGGTCATTCATCACCGCCTTCAGAACTATCTACAGCACCATCATTTGCTGTCGTAACCTTGGTACCGATGGTATCAATCGGTTTATGGGTATATAGCCGCAAAATGGCGTTACCGAGTGCCACCGCATTGACCAGTACCGCATAGTTTTCTGCGGTCATCGATTGCTGCAAGGCAGGGACAGCAGCAGTGATAGCCGTTGCCGCCAATACCAACGTGTTAAAGCCAATGGTCTTTGACTGATACCAAGGCTTAGACACGTTATTTGGACGTTTACGGGGTTTGCATTTGCTTGTGACCATTACTGCACCCCCTGTACATACTGTGTTTTACCTGCCACCTTTTTAGCGGTCAGCACTTGCCCACGTTGGCGACCATCAGGGGCTTTCCATGCGATATGCACCCACGCCCCATATTCCATGATGATTTGGTCGAATTTTACCCCTTGTTTTGGTAGCTCATGGGCGAGGAAGTTTGCGATTTCACGAGGTGAGCCAAAGGCAGGACAGACAAAGTCCATCGCATAGCCGTATAGGTGAGCGGAATTTTTTGCCCCGCCCACGGCTTTATTGACCGCAGGTGAGCGGTACGCACAATGCACCGCTACAGGATGACCTAGGGCTTTACGCATGGGTTGCCATAGGTTGATACAGCTATCGATAAGATGTTGTTTGGTGATGGCATCGGGTGTGTTATCTAGCCCCAGTCGTACACCTGTGTCGCTGTGGATAAGTTCTGAGTAGTAGAAGTTTTCGGTAACTTGGAAATCTTGGGGAGTTGTATCAGCCATAAAAAAAGCCCTAATTGAAGATTAAGGCTTTTAGATTAGCGGTTTGGGGTGGGGTTTTCTTTTAATAGGGGTTAAAAAAATTTGAAGGTTTAAGTATTTGTAGGGTGGGTTAGCGATAGCGTAACCCACCAATATATGTTATGATGATATCAGAGTTCCTAGAGAGCCATGCAGTTTGCTGTAGGGGCGTATTGCATACGCCTTCATAGCAGACAGAGTAGCGAGACTACCATGCAGACGACCCCATCAATTTATTGGTGGGGTTTTTGTTTTTCTATACCTTGCCTCAATGCTTTTAACCCTTTCATAGTGTTTTCATGGGTTTCATCGCCCCTAGCAGTAAGGTAAAAGGCGAATGATGAAGATACACATTTTTTTGCATCCCCTGTGCGTGTTGGACAGTCTTTGTCAAAATCATTCCCAAATTCAATAACCTCTAGCATTTGGTCATCAGTAGGTTCGGGCTTTTTATCTTCAACCAATATTTCCTTCGCTCGGTTTATTAATTCTTGCAATGTCTTATCATCAACGCCCGTTTTTTTACTCATTTCTAATAATTTTGCTTGAGTAGGGGTAACATCTAGGGGTTTCGGTTTTTGTTGTACTGGTTGGCTAGCTGGGGTAGAGTTAGGCGGGGCGGTTGAAACCAAAGGTTGTGACGCATTTTTAGCAATTTCTGCACTATTAGACGTTGAAATGGCTTGTTTTACAGTCGGTTTATTTTCTTCTTCCCCTTTCGGTAGCAAGAATAAACCCAAACCCAAGAATATAGCGATAAGCACCGCCCCGCCCGCCAACAACTCTTTACGTTCATGTGAGCCATTAATATCAAACAACTGCGGTTTTATCATCGCAATAATGATAACGATAGGCATAACCACCAATGCCAAAATAATCAAAATCCCTGCAATTATCTCCATAAATCATCTCTTATGCCGTTTATGCTTCGGGCATTTTTTACCACCACCGCCTTTATTGCAATCACAGGCAAAGCCATCATGGTCACGGTCAAGTCGCTTATAGCCCGCTTTTTTGGCATTAAAATAGGCTTGAGCCGCCGCTTGGTTAGCAAAACTTTTACAACTTACCGCCATCGCTGGGCTTACCAACATCAAAGATAACGTAATAATTAACAAATGCTTCATAAATAAATCCTTTATCAAATAATTGTAGTTATTTCCTCATCAATAACACAAATAATCATACTCTTTAAGTTCTTTTTTTAATTCAACTTTCTTATCACCTATTGCATTATAAAAAAACATATTAGCCACACAGGGCAAAAATAAAATAAAAGCTAATATATTATTCTTAAAAAATACACTAATAAGCATAGCAAAGAATAAAACAGCCATTATCCCACCTGTAATATTCTCCATTTTAGTAAGTCGTGCTATTTCCCATTTACACCTTTTTTTTCTACGATAAGATTGAATATCAAAATGGCAAAAGACACACTTAGGGCTATCTGCCCAGACTGTATTTTTACATCGTGGGCAGCACATCGCACCTAACTGACCTGGTGTAGGCAAAACACTTGGCATATTTTCATTGAAGTTCACATTGCCAATATGCTCACCATAATTGATATAGCCGTTATTTTCCAAAACTAATATCTCCTGAATGGTTCCCATGATTAATATAGCCATGATTAACCATAACTAAGCCATCAATCACTTTCTTTGCAGAAGCCTTATTTTCAGCTGATAGGCTTTGAATACTATCCATTATTTGTTTATCTTGCTCAGAATATTGCACACTAGGATTTACCACGCCTAATATTACATAACCAACATCTAACCCATGCTCACCCATAGCCATCAGTTTATCTAGTGGTACATTCGACTTTTCAGACCAGTTATATAAGGTATTTCTAGCAATGCCTAATTTTTTTGAAAGTACAGTAATACCCACTCTCTCAATTTCTTGAGTTAGTCTCTCTTGATAATTGCTCAAAATATTTAACTCCAAATAAAAAAATCTCTTGAAATGCTCAAAATTTTGAGCAATAATTAACTTCAAGAAAATAAGGTTATATCCCTACAATTAACCTTTTTATTAACCCAACTGGAGTTTTGAAGATGGCAAAAACTAAAACCCCGCAACAAATTAAAGACGACCTACATGCCAAAGGCATCACCCTTAAACAATGGGCAGAACAGCATAAGTACCCTGCCGCTGAAGTTTACAAAGTTCTAAACGGAGAACGCAAAGGTCGCTATGGTCGTGCCCACAAGATAGCTGTGGCATTAGGACTTAAATTAGCTTAATTAATTAACCTTATTTTACCCTTTTTTTACCCTTTTTCAAGCAAGGAATAATAAAAATGAAAATCACCGAATCCGTTAGTTGGCTCACCATCGCATGGTTCATTTTAGCCCTAGCGTTTGGCATCAACTTTTTTATCGCCCAAGCCGACAACCACAACCTCGAACAACGCTACCACCAATGCTCAGGAAAGTATTACTAGGAGGCAACATGGCAGAAGCAACCAAACGAGCCTTAAAAATCATCAAAGCCATGCGGTCAGCGACCTTTAGCGGGATATCCGTTACCGAGCTTGCACAAAACCTCAAAACATCTGCAACCAATATCTGCCGAGACCTTGACGATTTAGTGAGCGAAGGCTTTGTCGAAAAACGAGAAGACGGACGTTATCAGCTATCCATCGCCATGCTACAGCTAGCCACCAGCTATCAAACCGAACACAACCGCATGACTAGCCGACTGGCAGAAATTAACGAACGCATTAACCGCACCCTTTAATTGAGACCTATTTATGAAAGACGTAACCCCACTAACTCCGACCGTACAACCAACCACACAGCTAGCTGTTGCTACCGCACGCCTAGCCGAAAGCCTTGGCTATCAAGGTAGCCTTACCATCGGCTCGCTTGAAGATGAAATTCGCTTCTATCAGCAACGCACCGCAGAAGCCTGCATTGAAATGGGTAAACGCTTACTTATTCTCAAAGAAATTTGCCCACATGGCGAATTCGCTAACCGCATTGAAATGCTTGGTTTTCAGCCCCGTATGGCTCAAAAATTTATGCAAGCAGTACTCAAAATCACCCAATCAAATGCGAATTCGAATTCGCTTTTGGCATCGGCTGGCACACAAACCAAACTTCTAGAACTCGTCACGCTGGATGATGACGACCTAGAAGCCCTTAGCCAAGGCGAAAGCGTAGGCAGTATCACCCTTGATGATATCGAAACCATGAGCGTGCGAGAACTCAAAAAAGCCCTCAAAGAAGCCCGTGCTGACAACGCCGCAAAAGAAGAGCTACTGGCTGGTAAAGACCGCAAAATTAACGAGCTTGACAGTAAGTTATCAGTTCGCAAACAAATCGACCAATTTGCCATCGTCCAAGCCGAAGTCGAGCAACACATCAACGACGAACTTGCCCAAGCCACCGCTTCACTGATGACCGCCGTTAGCCAATTTAACGCCAAAGTCGAAGTCTTACGCACTCAAGCAGGCGAAAACTTCTTACCCCACATGAAGGACAAAATCATCCAAGACACCAGCCTAGTCTATCAACGTATTGCAGACGTAGGGCTAGACATCGGCATCGACCTCAACACCATGATGACAGGCGACGACTGGATGACAGACACCCAAGCCGAGTAACCAACATAAACCCATTAAAGAGAAACACATGGACACCGCCACTTTAGACTACCTAAGAAACTTGTCAGAGCAACTACAGACCGCAAAACACGGTCAAAAAACGCCACTCATTGACAAAGCGGCGGTATTCCTCAACTGCTCAAACAAACAAGTTTATGAAATGCTCAAACAAGCAGGACTCCAAAAAACAGTCCGCAAGCCCCGAGCCGACAAAGGCAAAAGCCTGATTACCAAAGAACAAGCCGAGCTTATTGGGGGCATGATACTAGTCGCCACCCGTGCCAATGGCAAACGTATTCTGAGCGTAAAGGATGCCACCGAAATCTTACGAGCCGACGGCAAACTGCCCGACGTGGACACCACCACCATACTTCGGGCATTACGGGCATACCACTGCCACCCCGACCAACTCGCCACACCCACGGCTCACACCCAGCAACGTAGCCTACACCCCAACCACGTTTGGCAAATCGACGCTTCCGTGTGCGTGCTGTTTTACCTGCCAAAAGGCGGACTGGCAGTGATGGAAGAAAAAGAATTTTACAAAAACAAACCGCAAAACATCAAGCGGATTGAAAACGACCGTGTCATTCGCTATGTCATCACCGACCACTATAGCGGGGCGATTTACCTTGAGTACGTCACAGGGGCAGAGTCGAGCGAAAATTTAACACACGTCTTTATCAACGCCATCCAAAAACGTGAAGCCAACGACCCACTGCACGGCGTGCCGACCATTCTAGGCATGGACAAAGGCTCTGCCAATATGAGCGGATTATTTCTTAACTTACTTGAGCGACTACAGGTTACCCCAATCGTCCACGCCACAGGCAACAGCCGTGCCAAAGGCTCAGTCGAAAAAGCCCAAGACATCGTCGAAACCAAATTTGAAAGCCGCTTAACCTTTTTAAAAGTCAAATCAATCGAGGAATTAAATAGCTATGCAACCAAATGGCGTACCCATTTTAACGCCAACGCCATCCATAGCCGACATAATCATACCCGCAATCGGATTTGGGGCAGTATCACCCGTGACCAGTTACGCCTTGCCCCAGCGGTTGAAATATGCCGTGAACTAGTCACCACCAAGCCAAAACTTATGAAAGTGCGTGGCGATTTGACTGTCACCCATACCATCAAAGGCTATGGCAACCAAAGCTACGACTTGACCCATATCCCACAGATTTACCCACGGGCAGAGGTCGAGATTGTCGTCAATCCCTATCGAGTACCCGATATTGACGTGTGTTTTTCAGGGCAAGTTTACACCGTCAGCCCTGTCACAGTCGATAACGCAGGCTTTGCATTAACCGCTCCTGTCATTGGCGAAGACATGATTGCCAAGCCCGACAGCATGGCAGATACCAACCGTAAAGCCATGATGAAACAAGCCTACAACGCCGACACCGAAGCAGCAGTGGACAAAGCCCGCAAAGCCAAACAAGCCGCCTATGACGGTGTGGTCAATGCGATGGCAGATGTTGATAACAGCCACGCCGAGGGCAACGTCCCAATGATTATCGCCCGAGCGGGAACAACCATTGATACATCCGCCCACGTCGCTAATCGAATAAATAGCCGTGAGGTCAAACCTTTGACCCATGTTGATGCCGCCATGCAAATTCGTGGCATTCTAGGCGATGGGTGGAAAACAGAATACTTTGCAGAACTTCAAGCCCAATACCCCAATGGCGTACCCGTCAGCGACATCGACAAAATCATCGACCGCATTCGTGATGACAAACCCGTCAATTACCTCAAAGTGGTGAACCAATGAACCTAAAACACTTACTCGAACAGCATCACATCAGCCAACGCCAATTCGCTGAAAAAATGGGCATCAGTACCTCAGCGGTAAATAATTTTATCAATCAAGGTACTTATCCAAAACGGATAAGCCAAGCCGATTTTGATAACAAGGTGAATCAAACCTTAACCGCCTTGGGCTTATTTGAACTATACCAACCCACCCAACCCACAACTGAAAACCAACCTAAAAACCAAAGCAACAAATCGGAGGACGACTTAATGCTACTACGCAAACAAACCCTATCCCAACCTGCCAAAAAGCAATTTGGACTATTCACCAATCCCTTCACCTCAGATATTCGCTCAGCTGAGGAACTTTACCAATCCACCGACACTAGCTACGTGCGTGCCGCCATGCTACAGACCGCCAAACACGGCGGATTTATCGCCGTCACAGGTGAAAGCGGGGCAGGCAAAACCACCTTAAAGCGTGACCTGATTGACCGTTTGAAACGAGAAAACCAGTCGATTATCGTCATTGAACCGTATGTTTTAGCTGCTGAAGACAACGACATCAAAGGCAAAACATTGAAAGCTGCCCACATTGCCGAAGCGATTTTGCACGCCTTAGCCCCCTTAGAAAATGCCAAACGCTCACCCGAAGCCCGCTTTCGCCAAGTGCATAACGTCCTTAAAGAGTCGCATAAAGCAGGCAACAGCCACGTGCTTTTGATTGAAGAAGCCCACAGCCTACCGATTCCAACCTTAAAGCATCTCAAACGCTTTTTTGAGTTAGAAGACGGCTATGACAAACTGCTCGGCATTATCTTAATCGGACAAAACGAACTGGCGTTAAAGCTATCGGAGCAAAACCCCGCCATTCGTGAAGTCGTGCAACGCTGTGAAATCGTCACCTTAGAACCAATTGCCCCAAGTGAACTAGGCGCGTATCTAGCAAAACGCTTGGGTAAACAAGCCAACCTAAAAACCATCATTGACGACAGTGGCATCAATGCCATCGCCAGCCGTTTGGTGCGGACTGACAACAAAGGCAAAGCCATACAAAGCCTGTTATATCCGCTTGCCGTGGGCAACCTTTTAACAGGAGCAATGAACATGGCAGCCGAATTGGGCGTACCCGTCGTCAATGCTGACATTATTAATAACGTTTAAAGGTGTAAGCATGAAAACAAAATGCCCCAACTGCGGTGCGACCCACTCCCTTGACAGCTTACTTATGGCAAACAAAGGCGGGGAAGCCTTTTTACAAGCCTTTGACGTACCGCCCGAGCTTAAAACGCCCTTGATTCAATACCTTGGCTTATTTCGCTCGGCAGGTCGTGACCTTAGTTTTGACCGTGTTGCCAAGTTGCTAGCCGAGCTTAACCCCGTCATCAAAGCAGGCAAAGTCACCTTTGACCGTCAAACCTTTGACACGCCCATCCCTGCATGGAGTTGGGCGATAGAACAGGCGATTAAGGCACGCAAAGACGCACCCGCCAAGACGACAAACGCAAACCCTGCATATGGCGAAACTATCATGTTAAATGGGCTAAGAAAACCGTTATTTAATGGCAAAACCGCTCAAGAGACATGGGATATCGTCAATCAAGCCCATGAAGGTATGGAAAGCTTGGACGAAACTTACGAACGTATCAAACACCAATATTAACTCGTAGGGTGGGTTAGCGAAGCGTTACCCACCAAACTCAAACCAAACAGGAGTAATTCAATGGCAAGCACCATAAGAACAAAAACAGGCAATGCAGAAGAACTATCAAAAACCCGCATGATTATCGCACTCGATATGCTTTTAAAGGCAGTTTATGACTTACCTGATATCGAAAAACGATTGATGAAGGCTAAACAGCAAGTGTTATTCCATCAAATCAATCTATCATTGCAAACCCATGAAATAATTGACCAAGCCTACACATCTTTATTGGCTCAATTACCCATTTTAAGACAACAGGAGAACCAGCATGGCTAAAACCACCAAAATCAAAACCGTCGCCAGCGTACTTGCTTGCCAAAGCAAAGACCAAGTCATGGACTTTATCCGCCAAATCGGTGACAAACAGCGAGAAATCGTGCGTATCGAAACCCGCATGAATGACAAAATCGCCGAAATCACCGACAGCCACAAAGGCGACATCACCCGCATCAAGCTAGAAATCGAAAGCATGACCACCGCCGTACAAACATGGTGCGAAGCCAACCGTGATGCCTTACTCAAAAAAGGCTTAAAAACCGCCAATTTGATTACAGGCGAAGTCTCATGGCGGTTTAATCCCCCAAGTGTCAGCCTACGCAAAATTGATGACGTACTCGCCAATCTTAAAGAAAAAGGCTTGACCCGCTTTATCCGCATCAAAGAAGAAATCAACAAAGAAGCCATTCTAGCCGAGCCACTAGCCGTGGCAGACGTGGCAGGTATCAGCATCAAAAGCGGCAACGAATACTTTGAAATCAAACCCTTTGAAGTAGACGTGAAATAATACAAAACCGCCGTCAGTCGGTCACTGACGAATCCAAAACCTAACGAAAGGAAAAATAGTATGAACAAATCAGACCTAATCGCCAAAATCGCCACCGATGCAGGCTTAACCAAAACTCAAGCCACCGCCGCCATGCAAGCGGTCGAAGTTGGCATTACCGAAGCCCTTGCCAACGGCGAAGAAGTCACCCTTATCGGCTTTGGCACATTCAAAGTGACTGAGCGTAAAGCCAAAACAGGACGCAACCCAAAAACAGGCGAAGCGATTCAAATCCCTGCCAAAAAAGTCGCTACATTTAAAGCAGGCAAACCCCTCAAAGATGCTGTTAAATAACCCGTAAGGTGCGTTTAACGCACCAATCACGATAGAAAAAAGGTGGGAAATGCTTGCATAACCCACCCTTTTTAAACCAACAAAAGGAAACTACCATGCAAAACATTCAAATTATTGACGGTGTTGTTACCATCGATGGTGTCATTTACCAACCCATTTACCATGACCCAACCGTCAAAACCATCGGCGAACTTATCAAAAAAGTACGCGAAAGCAAAAACTTAAGCACCGCAAAACTGGCTGAAAAATCAGGCTGCACCAAACAACACATCAGCAAAATTGAACAAAACAAACATGGCTTAACCCTCAAAGTCGCCAAACGCATCAGCAACACCCTAGGCATCGACATCCGCCAACTTGCCCTTCTTATCAACGAATAGAACAACCACCATGTCAAAACTAACCACAACAAACTTAACCCCTGCTAAAAACCACAAAGGCAAACTTATCCAGCTTATCCACATCGCCAAATCCCAACTGCACCTAGACGACGACACCTACCGAGCCATGCTCACCGCCCAAACAGACAAAAACAGCACCAAAAACATGACCCTCACCGAACTTCGCACCGTTTTTGAACACCTCAAAACCGCGGGCTTTAAAACCACCCCCGCCAAAGCCACCAACCTCAAACGAGAAACTAGTATGGCAAATGACGACCAATCAAAACTTATCCGTCACCTTTGGTTATCCTTACATGGACTTGGCGAAATCAAAAACCCCAGCGAACAAGCCCTCGCCAAATACATCGAACGCCAAACAGGCGTATCAGCCCTACAATGGCTCACCATGACCCAAGCCAGCATAGTAATAGAATCACTAAAAAAATGGGAACTACGTATCCTAAAGCCCCGTGCAACAGCCTTTCTAACCGCCATCAATGAACAACGCATCAATAGATTCTTATTCACCCCCGAACTACTAGACTGGGTACACCAACTCGCCAAAGGCAAATACACCCCCATCGATACCGACAACTACACCACCTTTACCCAAGCCTACCAAAAACTGCAAGCCTAGCCAACCAAACACCCCCCAACCACACGCCCTAGCATCGACTAGGGCTTTTTCAACAAAAACGAAATAAACTCGCTTTTATCCCTCCCAAATCCGCTAATTACCTATTATTACCCCGAATACAAACGCTAAAATACCCCAAACACCTTTTGAGGAATAACCATGACCCAACCACCCAATCGACCGAACCGCAACCAAGGCAAACACAGCCAACTTGGCAACGCCTTACTTACCGAAGTCAACCAAATCGCCATCGACAGCCTACTGAGCCACAACATTGACCCAAGTATCGCCGACCAAATCGCCAACCACCTACGCAACAGTATCGCAAACTTATGGGGTGGACAGATTATCTACATCCCAAAAGACATACAAGCCAAACTATCCGACCGTGACACCCAAATCTACACCGAATTCAACGGCAAAAACCACAGCGAACTTGCCAGCAAATACAACCTCACCATCGCCCGCATTTACGAAATCATCAAAACCATCCGCAAAAATAAACAGCCCGACTTGTTTGACTAACAAATCGGGCTGTACCCACGCCTATTTATACGTAAACTTTCAAGCCTATTTTCATTTCACATACTGCAACACCATTACAATTTCATCCCACCAAATCCTAACCATTCCCACATCTTCCCACCATTTATCACGCCCGTCTGTTATAATTATCTAGTCTCTGTTCACCTTAGCAACAACAGCAGCTTTGAAAGAATTTTGTCAATACAAACTAACTTTGTAGAGATGTGGTTAAAAAATTTGCAAAGTGCTCAAGGATAAAAATTTTATTGGGATATAACGTAAGAGAATAGAAGTTGGCGGAGACGGAGGGATTTGAACTTTTATCGTAAATATATGATTTATATAATTATATTTAATATATAACCTATAATATACCAACCATTATACCAACGAAAAAGAGTTATTGGGGCAGATGGATTCCGCACTTTTAATTTGTATGGTTTATGTAAATTGAAAAAATACTCTGATATACACTATTTCAAAAAAGCTTATTTTGAGCTATTAAACAGATTTGTAAAATGAATTGATTATAGCAAAATATTGAGTGGCAATGTTTACCGCTTTGGTAGCTTATCTAAAGCAACCCGTTTGTCACTATATTTATTATCAACATAACCAGAAATTGGTTGTTGCCATAGCTTTAAGTTATTAAAGCCCTGTTTTTCTAAAATAGATAAGGTGTTGTTTGTTTTGATGAATTGACTTTTGAACTCATTAGCGTTCACAGCATTAAATGCTTTAAATAATGCCTTAGTATTTTTTAATTGACTACAGGCAATAACTAATTCATCTTCAAAATTAAGGGTTTGTTGAACGATTCCCCCTAAAAACTTTTTGCTTTGTAGAATCGCCAAGTTATTGTTAAAGCGGTCAATATTCGTAGAGGATTGAGCCACATCGGTATCATAAACCACATACACAAGGGTATTTGGCTTAAACCGTCTTAGGTGCTTATTAACGTCTGTGTCCCACAGATTGATTTTCTGAATTTTCCCAATCACTTGTAATTGCTTGAGTAAATGCTCTTCGGTTTCACCTTCAACAAAAATAAGATAGTTTTGCATTGGTTAGCCCCTACAATAATTCGTCAATGGCTGTGGTGTCTGGTAGGGTGCTAAACACATCATTTTTCACATAGTTAAGTAGCTTTCTGTCGTTCTTTTTAAATAACGTCTCTGGTTGCACAAATTGGCTGTATTCATTGTCTTTTTTCAAGAATACATAGCTGTGTATCGGCAGATTCATCTCAAGAATGTCATAGTTGTGCGTGGTATAGAAAAATTGGCTGTTAGGCTGTAGTTTCTCGATAATCAAATTAACAATTGCTTGCTCAAGCTCCGAGTGGGCAAACGCCATTTTTTCATCAAGAAAATAGGTGTCAGGGATTTGGTTTCGTTGATAGTCATTTAGAACACGAGAGACAAATTCAGCAACCATAATCGCATCATAAGTCCCTTTGGATAGACGTTCAGCATTGGCAATTTTGCCTTGTAAGTCCATAAGTACCGTATCATGATTGCCAAATTTGATACTGTAGCCGTTATCGCCTGTGGCATCACGGCTGACTAGCACATCGGTTATCGATTTATCAAAAGTTTGTAAAATGGCTTTTAACACATTGATATTTATCAAGTTAGTATTAGGACTATGCTCAAGGTTCTGCGAAAATTCATTGTTAGAGAACACATACAGCCAACCGCATTGAACTTCTTTTTTGAGGTCATCGAATAAATTGCTTAAAGCGACAGGGTATTTCTCATCTGTATAACTGGTGATATAACGTGTGTTTCTAATGGCTATTTTTTCTTCCCACACTTTATCAAGGCGTTTGCGTGCCATCGCCACGCTGTCATTCACGCCTATGGCAACTTGGGCATAGGTAAAGCCAATATTGGATTGGTTGGGTAAAATATCAAGTTGTAAGCGGTGCAGTCGGTGAGCTTTGGGCGTAGCAAATTCTACTCGCAGTTGAGCAGGTTTGTCTTTGTGATAGACGTGAGTATGGAACTGAGCAATGGCTTTTTCTTGTAAGACGATAAAATTTTGCATGAAGTTTAATAACGTGCCTAAAGAGGTCTTACCACTCGCATTTGCCCCAGATAAAATGCACACTTTACGAACGTAAAATTTGGGTCTATCGGTCAAATATTCATGCGTGATGGTACTATCTTGGATAGGGCGTTGATAGGTCAAATCAAGCGTTGCCTGTCCAAAGCTGAATAGGTTGTCGATATAAATGTTAGTAAATAGCATTTTAGTTCCAGAAATTGGAATTTGATGAGGCTTATAATAGCAAGTTTATATGGATAGGCTCAAGCAGTTATTTAAAAATGGCAAGCATTTTTTACACGGTTTTTTAATAGGATAAAACTAAATTTTTATTCAATAAATCAAGCGTGATAAAATAAAAAGGCGGATAGCATAATTTATACTAATTTATCATAAGTATATGATTTAAATATTATTTTTATTTGACTTGCAAAAATTATGTTGTTAATATTTATTTAAATTAACAAATATGGATTTAATTATGTCTTTATTTTTTTTAAATACTAAAAATAATATTTATCGTGCGACTAAAAAATATTTCGAGTTATATGGCGTTGATTTACCTTTTGCCCATTTCTATAAATACCTTGATGAAGATGGTAATATTTATCTTAGAATTGAAAATGGTGGTGGTTATAACCTATTAATGTTTTCTACCAAAAAAATTAATGATGTCGATGAGTTCGCTAATGAATGTCTAAAAATAGGTATTGACCTAGATGGTTATGAATATCGTGGTAGCTGGAGGTACTAATGAAGAATAAAAACCAACTCGCCACCATGACAGGGACAGGCGTGGCGTTAAAAAATGCGAGTAAAAGTTTAAAAATTACTAATAAATTATTGGCGGAAGTTGATGATTTTGAAAAGCATTGGCAGTGGTGGTTATCGCTTGATGATAAATGGCGAATACTTTTTTTAAAAAAAGAATTAAAGTTAGATTGTGTGGATTATAAATGGGAATGGAATAAATATTCAAAACAAGATGAAATTACTATTAATCAATTAGGTATTGACTGGTTCGATAAAGAGTTGATGAAAAATTATATTGAAAACATTTTAGCATTAACACAAGTTGAATGGATTAACTATGTAATTAGTGATATTTCTGCATTAGCAAATTTAACCAAGTTATCGAGTATTAATTTAAGCCGTAATGAGATTAGCGATATTTCTGCATTAGTGAATTTATCTTATTTAACTAAAATTTGTTTTTGGCAAAATCAAATCGATGATATCTCTATATTAGCAAAGTTACCCAGTTTAATTGAACTAGATTTAGGAAGAAATGAAATAAGTAATATTTCAATTTTAGTAAATTTAACCAATTTAACTTACCTTAATTTATGCAGTAATCAGATTAGTAGTGTTTCTGAATTACGGTGTTTGTCAAGGTAGTTGTCACCCATATACAAATCAAGCGACTAAAATCTTA
>ERZ501005.42-NODE-42-length-42416-cov-9.517504_pt1 | contig 42416 bp, 71 predicted proteins | sample MGYA00248830_ERZ501005 | MGnify/ENA primary metagenome ERZ501005 (study PRJEB25958, sample SAMN03398565) | human skin metagenome | study: EMG produced TPA metagenomics assembly of the Human Skin Microbiome Metagenome (human skin metagenome) data set. | reverse complement strand
CTTCTATGTTTGCACCTTCGACTCCAGCGCCGCTCCGGTTTCGTGAAATCTTCCAAGAGGGAAATCCAGATGATTGAAAAGCTCAAGATCACGGCAAATCAGCTTCTCGCTATGCCTCGCGGGGATATCCACATTTCGCCCGATCCTTCCAAGATCGGCGAATGGCAAGTTGTGATGCTTGGGAAGGTCTTGGCCGATGGGATGGAGCGGGAAACCGCTCTTACCCTGGCGCGGCGGCTTTCTTCCTGGCGCTATGATATCGATGCGGTTGCGAAGCGGGCCGAGGCGGAGGAAGCCGAGCGGGCCGAGCGGCAGCGGGAGCAAGACGCCAGGGAAGCCCGGAAGCTCAATCCGGAGCCGGAAAAGGAGCGGAAGAAAGCGCCAGGGCGCGGAAAAATGGGACGCCCAAGGAAGGGCGAATAAACCGTCTTTTGTGTGCGGTACTTGTCTTATGATGACAAGTAGGAATTCGGACAGTCACCCGGAGTTAGATCGATCATGAAGCTAAAAGCCCTCCTCCTCACTTCCTCGCTTTTCGCCCTCGGCGCTTGCGCCACGGAATCGCCCGTAGTTGTTCAGGGGGAGCCCGTTGTGGTTGCTGGCCCGACTGTTTACCGCAATGTGCCGGTGGCGGTTCCCACGCCCTTCGAACTTCCGGAGGATTCCAAGCCGGGTAAACCGAAAGCCAATCCGGAAGCGGCCACGGTCGCGGCGAATGCCGAGGGCTTGATAGTGCCGAGCCCTAACGACTTCATCGGCGCGGTTTATCAGCCTCCATATGACAAAGACTTTTGGTACACGCTTTACGTGGCCGAAGGGGATCAAACAGACGTGGAATTCGCGCCCGGTGAAGTGCTCCGTTCCGTGGCTTGCCCGGATGCGGGCGTTATCTTCAATCTCACGCCCTCGACCTTCGGCCCGGAAGGTGCGGAGGTGGATCAAGTCCACATCAAGGCAAGGCGGGCCGGTGCGAAGATGCAATGCACCTTTAACACCTCCTTCGGCCCTTACCGGGTGCGGGTGATCGCCAGTAAGAAGACCAAACACGTAGCTATCCGGTGGCAGCATCCCGGCCCTACCCTGATGCAGATTTCGAAGACGGATCGGAACCGCGTTCAAGGCAAGTTCGCCATGTGCGGAGCCGGTTCGGATGATCGGTTCAAGCTCACCGGGGACTTGGAGGAATGGGGACTCCGCCAGGGCGACGTTTCGACCGATGGCAAGCTCACTTGCATCAAGTTCCCGGCCACGGCCCTCGCCAACGGTGGCCCGGTGGCGTTTTTCGTGGACGATGATGGGACCAAGCGCCCGGCTAATCCTACCGTGATGGGGAGCCATTACGTTTTCGACGGGCTCCAAAAGCGGATCGAGCTTCGCTTTGCTTCCAAAGCGGTTTTGATCGAGAAGGAGGGCCGATAACATGGTGGATCGGATGGCAGCGCCCGAATTCGTGGACGATTCCCGGCCACGTTTAAACGATATCCGTGGATGGCCCTTGGTCGGGATGTTCGCGCTTGGTCTTGGGACTTTTGCGGGTGGAATTTGGTACTTCACGGCCGGAGATGCCGCACCCATCAAGCGGCTTGGGAGTGATGGGGCGCAAACCATCGCCAATGCCGCTCCGCTCCCTGGCTTGCCCACGGACTATACCCAAATCAAGCTCCCGCCACCGGCTCCGGCTCCGGCTGAAAAGCCCGCTCCGGCCGAGAAGCCAGAAGCGCCGAAACCAACGCCCGCCGCTCCGGCTCCGAAGGTGGTTTATCAGGGTGGAGGAGGTGGCGGGAAATCCTGGCGGCAGGAAGCCAGGGAGGGAGAAACCAAGCTTGTGGAAATCTCCCGGAATCGTGCGGGCGCTTCTGAGGGCGGAGCTTCTATGGCGGGCGTGGCCGGTGGCTCCGGTGGCTCGGCCGCATCCGGTGGCGCTCCTTCTCGCGGCGGCATCTATAGCGCGGCCCGACTCACTGGCCCGATGGATGGACAGGTGAACGCCCGCACGCCGATCCGCGCCCATACGGAGCAACCGATTGCAACCGACGCGCCCGGATATGTTACGGCTTTGACAATCGGCGATATTTATATGGCGGATAAGTCATGCGTGGCTATCCCTCATGGCTCCCGGCTTTACGGTGAAACCATGGGGCAGGTATCAGAAGGACAATGGAAGGTTACAACCGTATGGACAAATCTCCACCGGCCGTTGCCGCGAAATGACGATATCGAGCTTACCAAAGTGGTTGGAGCGGATCGAGACGGAACGCCCGGTATCGGCGGCAGTGTAAACAATCATTGGTTGCGGAAATTTGGCTTTATCGTGGCAAGTTCGGCTATCGATCTTGGTACGGCTGCACTCGGAGGAAAGGGGGGAAATCGCGGAACGGTTGTCATCGGTGGTACTGTCGCGGAAAACGCCCGGAGCCCTCTAGACGAGTTCGCAAAAAAACAGCTAGATATCCCGCCGACAATCGAGGTAGAGCCGAAAGAGATAAGCGTTATGCTGAGTCAACACCTCGCCCTCGATTGCTTCGAACAGTGAGGGAATAGAAAAATGGCAAAGTTTGAGGGCCGGGTAAGTCGGCATTTTGGGCGACTTCCTGTTGAGTATTGGGAAGCTCTTGGATCAAAGCCCGGAGTTAAGGCGGAAGAAGCTTTAATTAAGCTATTTAACGCCAGAAAAAGAGGGAAGGTTTTTACCTTCCCCACTCCACCAATAACCGGGAAGCCGAGAAATATATGGCTTAAGCCGGAAACTTCAGATGAGTTAGATCAATTCGCGGCATCTCATAACGCAAGCTCCATCACTGCGGTTATGATTGCGGCCCTTAAATACTACCTCGGCGACCAAGCGCCCGAAATCTCGGCACCCACAAGCAAAGACCCATTGATTCGAAAAGGGCGGCGACCAAAGCGCGACCTAAAGACGGCACCCGTCGAGCTTACCGTATAATCAGCGCCCGGCCGGGCTTGATCGGCTTCACCCTGGAAGCGGACTCACCTTCCAGGGCGGAAAGCCGCGATTCCAAGATCATCCCGCATCGAAGGGCCAGATAGCCGATTCCTCCGAAGGTGCCGAGGGCGGAAGCTCCCGGCCCTATCGAGCCCATGGCTTCCAAGATCGGGCAAAGGGCGATAGCGGCGATAGCGAAGAACGAAGCGGGCAACATGGGCTTTCCTCCTTACTGATACAGCGTGATGTTGTGGCCTTCCGGAACGCGCTTTAGAAGCTCCGTGTCATACCACCAGCGGAGCCAGAAGCATCCATAGCTCACAGCGCCCGCCAGGATGCCGAGGATCAAGCCCATTATCTCAAAGCTATCGAACACCATCCCGCAAATCAGCAAGATCGCGCAAGCGATGCCGGAAATACGGCCGATCAGATGGCAAATCAGGTGAACCGGGCCGCGCATGGCGAGCATAGGCAAGAATGGCTTATTCAAGGCTCCCTCCGCTTTAGGTTGTTCTTCTGAAGTTACCACACTCGCCGCAAGATGGAACGGGACAGGTGGCCCGCAAGCCACCCTCCCGCACTTCCAAAACCTTTTGGAAAATCTCCCTCAAAGCCTGTTGATGATGGCCCGGACTCTTTCATCCTCCCGCCACCTCATGAAGCCAAGGGCTCCGATTTGGATGGCGGCAAGTCCGAAGCTCGCCGATCCGGTTCCGAGAGCCAGGACCATCCAGGGCGACTCCATCCCAAGACCGGCCGATATCGCCAGGATCACGGCCAGGGCGGCATATAGGGCCGTTCGGGCTCGGATGATGCGGAAGTCGAAGGGCTTCCGAGGGCTCCACCCGTCATACATGCCTAGCCACATGCAAAGCTTCATCAAGGCATAGGCCGATATCACGGCCGGGATAAGGGCGAGGTATGGGTGCCCATAGAGCTTTCCCACGGTGAGGATTCCGCCGAAGGAAACGGTAAAGAGGGCCATGGCAATCCAGCTTCCGGCCGAGACATAGCCACCTCCATAAACCCGATGAGTCAGGTTCATGGCGGCAGGTATCACGATCAGGAAGCCAGCCAGCATGACGGCAAAGCCGAATAGCGGGGAATTGATGGTTTCGCTCACAGTCGGTTCCCTTGTTCTCGTTTCGTTAACTTGTCTCGACAAGGTAACCGGAAGGGGTGGAATCGACTACATAATTTGAAGACCTTCCAATTGTGGCTCGATCAAGCCATATTGAATTTCACCCAAATTCATTTTAATCACGGTTTTTTGAAGATACCCCATGAATGACACCAATAAGCGCCAGTGTGGAGCCCTAAACCGTCAAGGTGAGCCATGCAAAAGGGCTCCGGCAAAGGGGAAAACCCGTTGCAAACTTCATGGTGGAAAGTCAAAGGGTGGGAAGGAGAGTAAACGCTTCTCTCACGGCATCTATAGCAGCGTCCTAACTCCCGATGAGCTTTCTATTCAAGACGCGCTATCGGCCCGCCTAAGCTCTGTTGATGATGAAATTAACTTGATCCGCGTTCGCCTTTTGCGGGCTCAAAGGGCCGAGAATGAAGAGCGTTTAAACGGAACGCTTCAAATCGAGGAGGTGAAGACGGTTGTAGGGGGCGAATTCTCAGGAACCACAACCACAAGCCGGAAAACGGACTGGCCCGGTATCATCGATAGGCTCATGGGGCGATTGGGCCAGTTGATGAAGGTTCGCATGGAATTGAAAGTAGCCACCGGAGATAGTGAGTTTTCGGGCGTTCCTGTCGATGAAAGCGCGGATCGGGCTCGGCGGATCAAGGAAGCTCTTGATGCTATGGATGGAGCGGTAACCGCTATCGAGGATATCCAAACTAAAGAATCTTTTTAATTCAACGGTTTATGGATTGGGCCGCTAAACCAGACAACACCTACATATGATTCTATGTAGGTCTTGTCTGGTTTAATGAGAAATGCCGCAAGCCTTTGATTCCAAACGAAACCGTCTTGACTCCCGCTTATGCTTTCGATCATGAGCTTTCGGGTACGTGGACACGCCCGCAACCCTTCCATATGGGAAAGCTTCGGCCCTTGGGATAATGGCACCCACTGGCAAGGGCCGATTAGCGGGCCGTGGATGGCGTCGAATGCCATCCGGCTCCATCCGAGCGGCCAGAAGCCTCCCGATCATGTGAGGGCTTCTGGCGAGCTTCCATGGTGCTTTTCCTTCGGCTCCGGCATCCCGCTTTTGATCGCGGATTTCATTAGATCAATTGCCAGGTTTTCAGGGAGCCCGAAAACGGCCGGGCTATCGCCGAACTTCGCCATGTATTCGTTCAACAGCTTTCCGAAGCTCATACCGTTGTTTCTCGATTTGCGGGCGCTGGATGGCCTTGAATGCCTTCCGGGCTCCCGATGGCCCGGCCAGGGCTCCAAAACGCATGGGTGATCTTCTGGCGAGCTTCTGGACATGGAAAAGCCCGCCTCGGATTGCCGGAGCGGGCTTGCTGTCGAGCTTGGTCGGTTTAGTGGTAGCTTGTCGAAAGGGCCGGGAAGATCGGCAAGCCGTCTCGGCTCCCGATCCGGGCCAGGGAAACAGGGGCCAGATTGAAGGACCACTTTTCGCCATTGGCATCGGTCGAAGCGATTAGCCAAGCGCCTCCATCCTTCTCGACAAGCGCCCGCAATGCCTTTTCGGCCCGAGCTTGATCCGATGGGTTTGGCCGATTCATGAACATCCATAGCGAAGCCACGGCAAGCAAATAATACTCTCCCTCCTCCCTGGCATAGCGGGCCATGGAACGGGCTCCCACATCGTCGCCCTTCCATGTGCCAAGCTCCTTCATGGTGCCGCGCAATTCGCGGATAGTTCGCCCGGCCAGATCATCGAATTCCGATAAGGCGCTATCCATCTTGGCCGAAGGGTAATCGACCACATAAACCCACTCGCCATATTGGATCGAGATACGGATGGTATTGGGCGGGATCGGCCCTTTCACGGCATTCGGCTTCATGTTGCTCATTTGGGAACCTCGGCGATACGCTTTCCGCTTCGGTCGCGGATTACCGATCCGGATTTTGTGGTTTCGATTATGGCAGTCACTTTGCCGGAACGGTCGCGGACAAAAGCGCCTGTTTCCGTCTTCTCTATCGTCGCTGTCACCTTGCCGGATCGGTCGCGGATCATATCGGCTTGGAGCGGGCCAACGGCCAGGAAGGGAGCCAGGAAGGCTAAAGCGGTGGTCACTTTCATTGGATCGGCTCCGGCTATTCTGGAAGGTGTTCAGCGGCAAGCATTCGAAGGAGGGTGCTTCGGCCAATCCCGCCTCGGCGCTTCCGCTCCTTATCGAGCCGGGCCAAAAGCGGGCCATCCAGGGCGACAAGGAACCGCTTCCCCTTGCCGGTATCCTCCTCCACCTCCTCGGCCACCTCCGGCAAGCTCACCGGCTCCGGCTTGCTCGTTCCGTTGATGAAGTCCATTGGATCGGGAACGGTTTTCAGCGGTCTAACTCCCATCCGGCTCACTCCTTCGAATAGATGGCATCGATCAGGGCGGAAAGCTCGGCAGAAGCCTTGCCATCCGGTCGTTTAAGCTCCGTTACCGCCAAGCCCTCACTTGCGGCATTCGGGAAAGCCTTCCTCCGGCCGATGGATATGGCGAGGCAATCGATACCGGCCACGGCCCTAAGAGCTTCCGCCGCTTCCGCGTTGTCATTGCCTTGCGGATCGGCGCAATTCAGTACGGCCAGGGCGCGAAGCGTTTCATTGTAAATCCGACTCTCGGCCACAAGCCCGGCAATGGTGCCGCTTGTCCAAATGTCGAATGATCGCGGCTGGAAGGGGATCAAAGCCACATCGGCCACGGTTAAAGCGGCCCGCAAGCTGTTGGTATTCCGGCCACCGGAATCGATCACGATATCATCGTAATGGCCCGCCATCCGAAGCACTTGAGTCCGCACATCGGCATCCAGAAGCCGAACGGCAGTGTAACCGGGATCGCCGAGGGCTTCCGCACGCTGGCTTGTGAAGCCGGTTGCGGTTGCCTGTTCGTCGGCATCCACCAAAAGCACGCTCCGGCCACGCCTCGACCGTTCAACCGCGACATTAACCGCCAGGGTGGTTTTTCCGACTCCGCCTTTAGTCTGGACAATGGCGAGCTTCAAAGCTTCCTCCGATGCAAAACGATATGTGTTGTATATCATTTTAGCATGGAAAAGGAAGCTTTAAGCTCGCTTTCTGAAATCCAAAAGAGTTTGGAAGGGTGACCGATCCGGGGCCATGCGGGCGGCTCCGGAGCCGGGAGGAGGAAGGAAGAAAGAGTCCCTCGCCGGGTGGCATCTTCCCTCCGATCTTGAAGGAAGATCGAAGGGAAGAGCCCAATAGGTTCTTTTGCGGGTGTGGGCATCAAGCGGCTTCCGTCCCATTCTCGCCCGGTTCGGCGATGGCGTTCCATGCGGCTCATTGGCCGGGCTGCGAACGGGCACCCTCGGGAAGCCACTTGACGTTGGAACGTGGCGGCATTGGTCGCGGCTCGTTGGCCGCTCGACCTCCGGACATGGCAACGGCCCGGATCGGGGATAATCGCGGGCCGGGCCAGGAAGGGGAACGGGTGAAATCAGATGATGCCGAGCTTATGCCATCGGCGAAGATTTCTAACCTCGCTCCGGGTGCGGTCAAAATCACCTCGGAGCTTGTGACGGAAGAGGTTATGCCGGTTCGCTGTGTGCCATTTCCGCAAGGCGCTCATGTCGGCAAGAAGTTTGACGGTTCGGCGGGCTGCATAGCCTGAAAGCATCGGTCGGCGCTCCTTTCAGTGAATTCAGGAAGAGAGATCAGTGCGGCTTGAAGAAATGCGGCCCTTCCTCCGGTGGCGGAACATTCGTGCAATCAACTCCAGACACATCCCAATCAATCGCGGTGCTGGCCCTCATCTTTTCCACAAGGGCGTTGCAGGTATTGTAAGAGGCAAAGCCTTGAAGGTAAGTGTACTCTATGCCTCCCGGCTGGATTGTCATGAGAAGCACCCAAAAAGCGAAATCGGCCATTGTCTTATCTTTCCGATGGGTTTGGCGTGGGTGACTGGACTTGATCGGCTTCCGCCTTTTCCTTCATCCAGCGGGCTATCAGGGCTTCAAGCTCGGCTTCCCTGGCAACCGGGATCGTGATGGTTTTTCGCTTCAAGCCGGAAGCGGCTTCCCGCTCCCGCTTGGCCGCTTGCCGCTTGGCGTTCGTCCGATCACCCATGTTCGGAAGCCGGAAATTCGACGGCAACGGCCGGGCCATCGGCATCTTTCAGCACTCCGTTCCATGCCCAAAAGTGGGCCAAGCCGGTTTCAAGCTCCCGCGCTGTGATGGTCGAGCGGTCTATGATGTGGGTGTCGGGCTCGTTCCGATCCTTTGGGCCGAGCGTGAAGATGCGAATTGCATACATGCCGATTTCCTCCGATGGGTGAGGGCGGAAGCTCGACTCCCGCCCTGTTGAGGTGATTAGCGCGATTGGGCGAGAGTCGCTTGATTGACTCTGTTCTGAAAAGCTTCAACGCTTTTCATGGTGTCGGTTGTGTCAATGAAGAAGCGGATAGAGGAAAGAACATCCTTCATTTTGTGATGAAGATAAAAGTTGATGTAATGGCGCGTCCCCCGATAGTCGAGAACCGACTTAAGACCGTGGGTTACCGATCCGATCTTTACCGTTTCGCCATCACGAATCGCGAAAATCTCGTAAGATGATCCGGCTTTTCTGGCGACAAGCTTTGTAGTCATGCTGAATTCCTCCGGTGGATGGGCGGGCGCTATGGCCCGCCTTTGGTGACATGATTAAGCGGCGAGCTTCTTAAACTTCGCTTCCGAGATGGCTTTTCCTTCCAGATAAATCCGGGCCGGAAACTGATTAAAGAGCGTTCCTTTGGATGAGACGTTCACAATCATGTTTTGCTCGATATGGACATTTCGGCCGAGCTTGGTTCCGGAAATGCGGAAGGTGCAATTTCCCATCGCCCGGACTTCGGCGCTGTCAAGCTCGCCCATCTTCGCCTCGATCTTGGTGGCCCACGACTCCACCACTTGCTCGGCATACTTGGCCGCGCCCGCCTTAAGCCGCTCCTCGTTGATTTCGTAGGGATCACCGATGCGGCCCGAATACTGGCCCTCGGGAAGAACCGTGCGGATAAACGGGCGAACCGTGCCGCTCAAAGTACGTGCCCAACGGTGGCTATTGCCAGCACCCTTCAAGCTCGGGCCGTGATCTTCGACCATCGCGGCGAAGGTGTTTCGGATGAAGCGGTCAAAGCGGGCGGCGATTTCGGGCTTGTATGCGTCAAGAGCGGCTTTAAGTGCGGCGTTCATGTGGTCGGCTCCGGTTCGTGTTTCCAATCTCAGATTTGATAATACACGTTACCAGTAACGTTACCAGTAACGAAAAGGTATTATATGGACGATTTCCAGCGCCTCGACCTCCGGACATGAGAACGGCCCGCATCGATCAGGATGGCGGGCCGTTTAAACGCTATGCCGGTGGGTTTACGGGCCGGTATAGGGAACCGTTCCGCCGAAGCGGTAGCCCTGAGCTTTCATGCAGGTTTCGTAAAGCCTTTGTCCGCCGCTGTTTAGGATCGGTTGACCGGCCAAAACCGAAAGATTGTCGTAAGCCGCACGATTTTGCATTATGTCGTAATCACATTTTGCAACGGCTTGGTCTTTCGGAACGGTCGCGGTTTCCGTGGCATTCCAAACCATCTGTTGACGTGGTTGAGGGTTTGCGCACCCGGCAAGGGCCAGGATCGAGGCGAGAAGGGCGAGGCGCTTCATGTGGTTTCCCTGTTGTGTTGAATTCGTTCGCGGCGATGGATGATCCGGATGGGTGCGGGAGTGTTCTCCCGGTACGCCCTGGCGTCGGCTTTCGCTTCCTTCCAGACTTCCGAGGCGCATAAATCTTCCCACCCATGGCCGGGCTTGTAATAGCCCTGAACAACGTACAGATAGACGAACTTTTTAGAGGAGCCCATGGCTATCGCCGTTGCTTCTGGATGCCTCTGGCGATTTCCTTAAGCTCCTCGGCGACCTTCCGAACGGCCAAGCGGCGGGCGCTGTGTTGCTCGGCCGCTTTCAGGTAATCCGGCCCGCCTTGCGGCAGGTAATCCCGGCCATGGGGAGTCATCTGGCCCAAGTATGCCTCGGCCGCTTCCAGATGCATCAAGGCATCACTGACTTGATTCAAAAGGTCTTGATAGGCGGTTCCGTTGTTGTTCACGGCCGGAATGATGAGCTTGTCTTGATCGTCGGCGGGCTTATCCATGGATCATTCTCCCGCCATCTTCTTCTCTTCCGGAGTCCGGAGCCGCTTACAACGCTCGGCATAATCGACAATATCGCCGCTCGGCACCATGCGGAATTTCCCGTCCCCAATCGGATCGGCTCCATAGTCACCGGATCGGCGGGCGATGGGTCGGCCCACCCAATGCTCGGAATCCATGCCCACGCTTTCAGCCATGAGGCGCTTTTGCCCTTCGGCCGTGGAATGGTCGCGCTTTGTCATTTCTGGCTTCCCTCCGGATCAATCCACGCCCACAAGAGTCATGGCCGGGCTCATGAAGGAGATTGCGGCCACATCGCCCACCATTTGAACCGTCTTATTTTCCATGAAGCTCCGCGCCAGATTGGGAACCGGCCAGTAAGACCATTCGCCCGGCTTGGCGTCTGTCATGGCTTTCTGAGGCGGCATCCGTCCCCAATAGAAGGGAGCAACCGGGATCGTTACCCGAAGCGGCAAGCCATCGGCTTCGCTCATGAGCCGGGCTTTCTCGGGTATCTGATAGGTGGTCATATCGACCACATAGCGAACGCCATGAACGCTGTAAGCGGCCCACGAATGAACGTGAACAAGTCCCTTCACGGCAGCGCGGTATTGATCCGCCACCATCTTCCCGGCAGCGTCAAAGCCATGGCAAATGGTATCGGCACCATCCGGCCCAACGGCCCACCATGCCGCACCCACTTCAAGCTCGGCAGAAAGCCCAAAAGCTCGGAGGGCTCCGGCAGTGGCCGAGGCATGATAAAGGCAATCGTTCACGCCCGGAAAATCAAGCGCGGTCAGGGTTTTCATAACGGCATCGTGAACACGCTGTTGAGTCTCAAGAGGCGGAATCGCCGTCTCAAGAGCGGCGCGGCGGAGCTTGGCTTGGCCCATTGTGGTCCCTCTTTTTGGATATGATCGGCAGGGCTTTTTGTCTTAAAAAGACAAGACAATGATACCAGACGAATTGCAAGGAAGTTTCAGGGGATTAGCGGCCAATGGCCGAGCATGAATGCTCCCCATGAAATTCCGTAACCAATGCGTTTAAACATTTCCCATAACTAAAGTGGATGATTTGAACGACTTATTTTCGATGGTGGTATTCCCCCAAAATCGAAGGGTTATATTCGTTTGAAACGTCAATTTAAAATTGCTAAACATTTTTTCATAAAGAATAGTGGTGTCAGCGGAAACCAAATCAAGGGAAAATAAGCTCAATGAGTGCTCAAGCATGGGGATCACCAGAACTAGGCTTGTATTACCTAAGACATGCGGGGCGCGACCTTGAGATAAGGCGGATACCGAAGACCGGAAAAGGCTCTCCCGAAAAGCAATACCAAGTTATTGTTGATGGTATTCTTACCGATATGGCTTGGAGCACTTCGGAAGGCAAAACTAAAGCCATTAAGCTCGCCGAGAAAACCCACAAGGGGGAGCCGATCTTGACATATGCCGAACGTGAAAACCTTAAGGATGCGCCCGAACCAAAGGCAAAGCCGGAACAAGCGCCCGAAGTTGTCTTATCAAGCCAAGTTGATGAAGCTCCTCCGGTGGCGGATCGGGAGCCGGAGCCCTTCGAAATCCATGAGCTTGACTTGATCGAGGAACCGGCCGGGCTGGAAGCCGCTCCGGAAGAGCCGGAACCGGCCCTAAAGCCCATGGGGAAGGTCTTAGCGGGTTTAGTCGGCACCATCCAGGGCAAAGCGGCTTCACAGCTTACCGAAGCGGCCGAGCAATTGCGGGCCGTTCCATGCGGTTGCGCGGCCGACGCACAAGCGGGCGTGTCCTTCACGATCCGGGGGAAGCTCGATATAGATGCGACCAACGCCCTAACGACCATCCGGGCCGCTGTCGAGCTTCTGAGGGAGCATGGCGGAGTCGACTGTGATGTGATCGTTCCAAGCCGGATCAAGCTATAGCCATGGAGGAAGCCATGCATGACGCCCGCCAGGAAGTCGCTATTTTCGCCAATCGAAGCACGGCACTTGCTCCCGCCTATGCGCGGGCCGTTCAGGAAGAGAACTTGCAAGACCTCATCATGATCCGCCGACAAATCGCGGCCGATCTTGACCAAGCCGATAAGATCATAGTGGATTGCATCGTGAGCAATCTCGAAAGGCGACTGGCCGAGGATATCGAGGAGCGGTTGACCGAACAGTAAGCCGGAAACCCTGGCCCGTTGGATCGCGGGCCAGGATGCCGTTTAGTGAGCTTTAAGCCATCGAAATGATATCAAGCCGATATCGATTAGAATGGTAATTGATGCGGTTCCGATGCCGCTCGATTGAACGGGACATGAGTCCACGTTCGCCTCTGGCGTACCGCATAGATGGTTGATGGCTTCACGCCGAACCGATTAGCCAAAGCCTTCGCGGGTGTCGAGCTTCGGAGGATTTCCCGCACCTTCTCCTCTGTGAGCTTCGCCAGGGCGTGAGTCTCGCCCGGCCCGACCACCATGTAACGGCCCTTGTTGATGGCATCCATCATATTTTGCCGGTGGGTGCCGAGCCATAGGTGGGCAGGATTCCCACACGCCCGGAAGTCGCATGAATGGCAGACGCAAAACCGGCCGGGATCGGTTCCGTTGGCTACCCGGTAAGCTCGCCGATGGGAATAACCTCCATCCTTAACGATTCCTCTTGGTAACCTACCGTACCCGTTCCGGGCTATTGAATGTTTCCAGGGCCAACAGGCATCCGGCCCGCCGCTCCTATCGAACAAGCTCCAAAACTGGCAATCTCGGGAGCAATAGAGCATTGACTCCGAAGCTTCAAAACCCTTTTGGCACTCAGGGCAAACCCTTGTGATAAAAATTGTCATGACGTACCACACTTAAATCAATTTCATTTCACTTTATAACATGGGATTTCAAAGGAAAACAGAAAAGGGCTTGCCGATTTTGACTCGGTAAACCCTTCAAGGTGTCAAAGTCCCAATCGATTTGGACTCAAGCCGATCCGAAGTGTTCTAATAGATCACACAGCGAACCTAACGCGACTATTCCCCAAGTCCGGTAATCGTTGAACCACAAGGAATCGGGAAGCCCTGTTCGGCGCTCGATCCGCCAACAGGGCAAAGGCATAAATCCGCCGCTCATGATGGTGAGCCGGTCATAATCCCGGCCAAGCTCCCGCTCGACTTCTCCCCAATAGCTCCCGATCCGCCGAGCTTCCGCAATCCGCTCGACCTCTTGAAGATCGGCCAGGGAGAAGCGGGGCAACCGTGTGATGTTGTCCCGCTCCCTCATGTTATGCCGCTTGGGTGGCCGGATCGGGCGCTTTCGCCACCTCCTCGACCTTCCGGGCATAGTCGGGCTTGAGTCTGGTCACCTCGGCAAGCTCGGCCGAGTGGAAGGCAAGCCACTTGATGCGGGCCGCTTGATCCGGCATCCCGGCCAGGGCTTCCAGGGCCAAGCGCGTCCACGTTCCGACTTGCAAGCCGTCATTGCCTTGCGGAATGCCTATGCGGGCCAGGGAGCCATCAGAAGCCGAGGGAGGCGCTTCAATCCTCTTGAAGTGCGGAGGTGGCTGGATGGCCGGTTGATTGCGTCCCTGGCCTTCCTGGCGGGCCGTGCGGGTGTCCATTTCATGCCTCGGCTGATAATCCGCATCGTCGCGGTCACCAGTCGGGATTTGGAAGAGCGAACGCATGAACATTTTCAGCGCATAGCTTTGCGTTCCTCCGGTGGTTTGCGGCCCGGCAATCTGTTGAACCACCGTGCGGCGCATGGGGCGTTCGAAGATCACGCCCGACTTATGGGCCAGGGTGAAGGCATAAGTAATCCGGAGCCACCCTTTCCCGTTCCGCTCGATCATATCCAAGCCATCCTCATCTTGGAGCACGATCAAGCCCGCATCGGCGCACATCGGGCCAACAGCGGCTAAGAAGTCGTCAATCGAGGCGAAGTTGTAACCGCCATGGGCGTTATGTTCGCCCTTCGGCAAGCTCTTCACCTTGCCCATGATTTCCGAGACGGCTTTGGCGATAACTTCCGGCATTCCGAAGGTATTGGAAACGATCGATTCCATGATGGTGCTCACTTGCTGGAAATGCGGAGGATTGCGCGGCCGGGAAGGAGGGAAGCGCCGAGGATATCGGCACCCGCCTTAAGCGCGGCTTTCAGGTCGGCCCGCTTTAGCTTCGGTTCGGGCGTGGTGAAGAATTCGGCCGGGATCACGGTTTCATCTTCCACGAACAACTCTTCATCCGTGGTCGATTGGCTTGCGGTCACGTCATGAGCTTCGATCCGGCCAAAGCCCTCGCCCGCTTGGATCATGGTCGCAAGGGCGATTTCCCGCTTTCGAGCGGCCCGAACTTCGAGCCGAGACTTCCGAGCTTGAAGCGCCCGGATATCCTGGCCGAGCCGGGAAACCATGATTTCGTCGGCCAGGGCGGAGCGGGTAACCGCCGCGATGGCGTCTTGAAGATCGGCAGCGGTCGCCAGGACGCCCGCCAGGGTGTCGCCATCTTGCTCGGAAGCATCGCCAGGGCCGGGAGCGGCGAAGGTGGCGAGGAGATGAGCCACAAGCTTGTTGTGAAGCGGATTCATTTGGAGGGCTCCGAAGGGTGGGAGACTGGCGGAGCGGTCGGCCGGTGGTTGCCACATTCCGCCAGGACGGAAGCCAGGAGGAGGGCCAGGAGGCATTTGCAAAGAAACTTCACCCTGGCCCAATCGGTCGGCTTATCCATCGGCCGCGACCAAGGGAGCGGCGAAGGTGCGGCGGGCCGTGAAGTACCGGCAAGCCGAAGTCGCGGGCGAGATGGGCTTACCCTTCCGGCCGGTGAGGGCTTGGTATTTGTCGCATACGAATTTCGCCTTGTCGGGCGACTGGAAGGCGCATCCGGAGCAAGTCGCACCCATCGGGCCGGAGCCGGGAAAGCTCGCATAGCACCCAAGCCGGGCCGTCTTTTCGGTATCGATGATCGGTAGATTGTTCAGCATGGGAAGGGCTCCCGGTTCAAAACTGGACGCTGTATTCCGCCGCACCATCGGCGAAGGCTTCCAAGCGGCGGCAATTCCCGCAAAAGCGGTTGCCCGGCCCGGTGCTCATGAAGGGCTTGCCGCAAGGGCCGAGGCATTTCCGCGAAGCTTTCACCCGCTTCCGGCCCTTCCGGGTGGAGGGCTTTACGCCCTCCTTTGCCGGTTCCGGATCGGCACTTTGATGGGTGCTTTGATCGAGGGCGAGCCAGAAAGTAAGCTGTTCAGCCACGGCTAGACACTCCGGCCCGAAGACTCCGAGGAATGAAGCTTATGCTCGGCATGGGAGCCGGGCGGATATCCGTGAAGCCCTCATCTTCCAGGGCTCCGCGCACGGTTTCCCATCGGTTCCAATTGTCTCGGCAAGACAAGCTTTCGCCAGTCGGGACATAAATCGGAGTGTTCTTTTCCATGACTTTTCAGCCTTTGGAGGAGTGGAAAGTGATGCCGTTGTCGGCCGGGCCGTTAATCCAGTGGTGCTCATCAGATTGAGGAGCCCGACGCGGATTTACCGAAAGATCGGCGATAATCACGACTCCGGACAGGAAGAGGGCGGCAGCGATTGCGCCGAAGATGGCCGGAATGATTCGGCTCATGACGCCCTTCCCATGGGGCGAGCGTTCAGGATGCGCGAAACGGTCGCCACAAGGGCCGCTTTGGATCGATGGCCCACGTTCCCGCAATAGCCGAACATCGTGAGACGCCAGGGAAGCTCCGGCCCGTCCATGCGTTCGATTGCGGTTCCGACTTCCTGGCCCTCGACCATGATCCGGAAGGAGGTACGCGGACGCCCGTTCGCCGAAAATACGTCCTTCACTTCAAGCCGGATCGGCGGAAGCTCCGGCCGGTCGGCCACTTCGCCCGGTGAGAAGATGCCAGCGGCTTCCAGGGTGGCAGCGGCAGCGGTTAAGTGGGCATCGCCCATCGGCAAATAGCGGCGGGCCGAAAGGACATAAGCGGCGGCATCTTCCAGCCGGTCAAACTTCGGCCGCTGGAAGGCATTCCGGGCCGCATGGTCCCGCTCGTTCATGTCGAGCATTGCAGCGGCTTCCGAAGGGAGGTAAGAAAAATCGGTCTTATGCATCACATGGGACTCCGTTGGGTGGCCGGTGGCTCGGAGGTGTTTGCCGCACCTCCGAACCGGGCGCTTAGGTCACTCGGCGGCGATGGGGGTGGAGCGGGAGTCGTTGTAAATGATCCGCTCCACCGCTTCGCCGAAACCGCAATCCCGCCATCCCAAAGCCTTCATAGCTTCCAGCCGGTCGCGGGCCGCGCCCTCATGATCCACCGCGAAATCGATGGCTTCCTCTTCCTCGACCAAATCAAGCGCGATTTCATCGGTGACATACTTGCCGGAAAACGGGCTGTACTCGATCAGGATGGTTCGAAGCTCGACCTGTTCGCCACCCATGCGGCGCATATGAAGCTCGGCGAAAATGTTCTCTGTCCCGGTGCGGGCGATTGCTTCTGTCATCGGCGGCATCGTGGCGAGGGAGATATAAGACATTTGAGCTTGCTCCGGTTATCGATGGGCTGTTGTGGATGTGATCCACAAATCATATGGTAGACTCTTGTTATGTGATCTACAAGCCGGAAAATATGATTTCTGAGCAACGGTTACAGCAAAATGGTGGTAGGACACAGAAAGGGCTATGGATGCTTACTAGGGATCAAATGCGGGATGGCCGGGCGCTTCTGCACTGGACGGCTCAAGAGCTTGCGGAGCATTCGGGAATCCGCCGCGAAACCATTTACCGGCTGGAAGCGGGAAAGCTCGATATCGAGAAATCGAGCATGAAGACGGTTAAGGCGATTAAGGAGGCATTGGAGAAGGGCGGAATCGACTTCCTGGCCGATGGCTCCGTGGCGAAGCGGAAGGGCGCGGCCGATATCTCATAGCCATCCATATCGCATCTAAATGATATCATTTAGTGCTCAAAAATATGTTGCTATGTGCATTCTCACGGATGATAATGGGGAACGTTTAAACACAACGGAGGGCGTTCCCCATGATTGCGAACCGCGAAGAATGGCTTTCTACCCTGGCCGACATGATGGCTCCGGTTTTCGCCACCAACGGCTATGAGCTTCCCAAAATCCGTATGGCTATCGGCTTCCCGTCCACCGGCAAGCGCGGGAAGCGGATCGGAGAGTGTTGGGATGGATCGTGCTCCGAAGATGGCACCTTCGAAATCCTCATCCGGCCGGATATCGCGGAGCCCATGGAAGTCGCGGCCATCCTGGCGCATGAAATCGCTCATGCGGCCGTTGGGCTTGCGGCGGGCCATGGGCCGAAGTTCAAAAAGTGCGTTACGCTCCTCGGCTTGGTCGGCCCGATGAAGAGCACAACGGCCGGGCCGGAATTCATCGCATGGGTTGAGCCCATGTTGGTCAAGCTCGGCCCTCTTCCTCACGCCCGCCTCGGCTTGGGCGAATCCTCCGGCCCTAAGAAGCAATCAACCCGGATGTTTAAGGCGGTTTGCGTCTGTGATGGGTGCGGCTATACCGTGAGACTGGCGCGGAAATGGGCTGAAATCGGCGCTCCGTATTGCCCGGTTCACGGTGAACCGATGATGGTCGAGCTTCCAGAAGAGGAGGAAGGGGAGCCGGAGGAAGTCCCGCAAGACATGCAGGAAGCGGCTTAAGGGCCGGATCGGCGGGAGCTTTCGGGCTCCCGACTTGCCACAACGAGACAAGAGGGAATGACCATGCAAATCAAGATCACCGCGCTTCTGGATGCCGAAATTTCGAACGATGAATTAGCCAGCGCCCTTTTCCGTGCGGCCATCAAGCTCGGCGGGCTGGATGATATCGATGATGCCGGGTGCGATTGGTTCACGGACTACCATGGATGCACTTACATCTCGGCACCCGATTGGATCGTGAGCCGCAATCCGCAAGTGGCCGCGATGATTGATAGCGTCCATGCATTGAAAGGATATCAGTTTGATACCTTCAAGCTATCAGATAGCGCTATAGAAGAGGCGAAAGCCGAGGCGGAGCGGGATCGGGCCGCATATGATGAGGCGCATGGGATCAAGCCCGATCAAGGTCCGGACTACTGGCCTTAAGAGGTGGGATGCATCGGGCGTTTTGGGATTCCCCATGCGCCCGATGTGTCATATTAAGACACTGCAACCAATCGGAGAAAATGAAGAATGAAGTTCAAAAGTGTTTTGATTCCCGCCATCCTGTCGGCCGTGGCGCTGTCGGCTTGCGTCAATCAATCGCCCGCCAATCCGCCATCGGTCGAGCTTGCGAAGTCCGATCCGGCTCCGGCCGAGGCAAAGGCGCTTCCGGCTCCGATCCGTGATCCGGGCGAATATGAGTACAAGCCGAATTCAAACAATCCACGCCCGGCCGAGAAGATGAAGATTCACCAGATGGCGAGGGATTGCATTCGGGCCAATAACACCTCGGCGGCTTGCAATGAGCTAATCATGCTCGACACCAAGCAAGGCAAGTTCTTCATTCAACAGGAAACAGGGCAATACTAGATGGAGGAGGGCGTAAAGGAGTCTCTTGGAATTGCGGCCATCGTCACGTTTGCATGGTGGCTCATCTATCCAAGCCATTCCGGGCCGAGCTCGATTCCTTGGTTCGCTCGGCCCAAGTGGCTTGGTATCGACATGATCGATAACCAATTGGCGTTCCTGGCCGCTGGCTTCATTGGCGCTTTTCTTGTGAGCTTCGCCCTTCTGAAATTCTTTAGGCGGGCGCTTGGTCGAGACTGAGGGCCGAGCTTGCCACCCGGTAAGCCGGATCGATCTAACCACCCTGGCGGGCTTCCCATGGCCCGCCAGGGCTTTTCATTTCAGGGGGAAGCCGATGGGCTATGTTTTCTTGGTGGCCGGAGCCATTCTGGCCGCGACTTTCGAGCCGCGATGGATCGGAGTGGCGGTTGTCGCCCTTGGCGCTGTCGTTATCATCTTTTCGACATGGGGCAAGGGCAGGAAATGAGGAGCCAGGGCGGGCCAGGGAAGCCCGCCCATAGCGGTCTTACGGCAGCGGTTCACCCACCTTCATCCCGTACCGGATCGGCTTCCCTGCGGCCATGGCGAGCTTAAGGGCTTTGGCCGGATCGGCTTCAATGATCGCGGCTTGCTTCGTGAGATTCCGGGCCGCATTGGTCCATGGATTTTCAGCGTCGGCCGGGCCGCTGTTCGGATTCCTCGGCACCATACGCTCATCCATGTTGGAAGGCTTCCGAGCTTGGGGAGCTTGGACAGGACGCCCGGCCGGAGCTTCCGACTCCTCGCCCTCCGGCCAAAGGTGCGGCGCATCCTGGCGGAGCGATGCCACAACGGACTCAAGCGTTACAGTTCCACCCGTGGCCGCGATATCCGGAAGCCCATCGGCTCCGGCCCGGTAGAATTGCCGGGTGTTCTTATCCATCTTCCATGTTCCGGCCGAAAGCGCCCGCGTGACCACATCGGGAATCGCCTTAGCCATGACGCCAGAAGCGGCGGCAATCGAGGCGATACGCTGGCCCGCTTCCGCTTGGGAAATCCGGGCTTCCGCTTGCTTAAGCTCGGCTTTCAGCCGGTCATTTTCCCGCGTAAGGGACTCAATTCGAATGTCTTCAAGAGTAGTCATTTTTTCTCAATCCTTTAGCTAAGTTTTAGTTTGTCGGTATATGTCGGCAAATCTTGGCGTTTAATCATCCATCGGCCAGAAGCGTTTTTCTCCGCTGGCAAATCACCATCCACGATCATCCGATAAATCCGATTATATGTTGCCCGTTTTCCCGTCATATCCCGCAAGAGGCGCGGCAAGTGGGTTAGTGGCAGAGTCTCGCCCATGGCGGAACCTCCTTTAATGCTTCCAAACGATTTTAGCTTAATCGGCCACGACTCGGCAATGGCTTCATTTCATTTCATTTTATTTTCAGTTCATGCGCGGGGACTCGCCGAACCTTCAAAATGGTTTGGACACGACAAAGCCCGCCGAGGAGGTGGCGGGCCAAATCGTCTTGATGGTCGGGAGTCGTTTAAACAGACGCCCTTAATTGACCATGTTAGCCGGGATCACTGTGGACTGTCGGCGCAAGCTCCGATCAATCACCGTATAGGATCGGCCAGGGCCAGAATGGAAAGCATCAAATACAATGAAAACATCGTCAAACGGATCGCGCACCCATGTTCCCGGCCCGAAGTTCCTATCTAGAAACTCCTCGGCCGAAATCGAATAGCCTTCCTGGCCCATCTTCTCGGGACCATCGCCCATGGTCGCGCTCAATTCCGTCTTCATGCCTCGACTCCCTTCCGGTTGCTTGCTTTGCTCATGATTCACTTTAACAGAATTGCTGCATTTTGACCCACCGGGGCGAACATATTTCCGCCTAAATCCGGTTCCTCGATCTCCTCCGGCTCCGGAGCCATCCTGGCCCACGTTCTCAATCCCTCCCGGCTTGCGTGAGCGGCCATGGATGCGTTCAGGGCGTGAAGGGCTTCATGGATAGCGGCGATACCTTCCGGCTCATCCAGGGCCACGGCCCGGCCGTTCTCGGCCATCTCTTGAATCATCGGCTCATCCGGTTCGAATGCAGCGGCTTCCCAAACCGGCAGGACTTCCAACCCGTTGAACGTCGCAAGCTCACCGACATGCCCGGCCAGGATCGAGGCGGCATCCTTCACGCCCGGCCCGATCAAGGCGGCGCTTTCGTTGCCACGCTGGCCGGTGAGCCGGTATGTCGCCACCTCCGGAAGCCCTTCCACGCCATCGCGGAGCCGTTGGAGGAAGCGGGACACCTCCCGTTGTGCTGCGGATACCGAAGGAAAAAGACCGGCATCAACAAGCCATTGCGCCCGAAGCGGGGCGACACCTCGGCCAAGCTCAAGCGCGTCTTGCCACCATTTCGTTTTACCCTTCGCCTCGGCTTGAAGGTCGGCCCACGTCATGAGCCGATCCACCGGGATTTCTGTCGGGATATTGACCAGAAGATAGACGGCGGGCGCATCCTGGCGGTTCACTCCGCGCAAGCGGTCGATAATCTGGACGATTTCGCCCTCTCGGATTTGCTCCAAAACTGACTGGCAAAACGGATCGGGATGGTAGGGCACCATAACGCCGAGCTTCCGCCCATCCTTCATGGTGTAGCCTTGAAGCCGCTCCGGCCAGCGCGGGCCAGTCGGCCCATCGTCCGGACCATTCGGAAGGGGCGTGATGGGGTTGTCGGGAAACCGCATCCGAGCGGCGGCTTCAATCGAGCGGGGCATGGGTTCTTCCCGGCCGATCACGACAACGGCATCATAGTCTTGATAGTGGTTGGAGCCACGGCCCTTGTTCATGTGGATGAAGCTCACCAGCGGAGCACCCGGCATCCCTTCCACGAATTTCGACCACTCCGGTTCCATCACGTCGCGGCAAGCCTTGCTCATGCCGCAAAGGATTTTCCGATGTTTCTGGCCGAGGGCGAGAAGGAAGAAATAGACTTTTTGCCGGTTCGCTTTGGCGCTGTCGCATACAATCAAATGATTTTTAGAAAAAACCGTATTGCACACCTGAGTCACGTTCAGGTTTCGAACGGCATCCAGGGAGACAAAAGCCGCACGGTCGCCGAGGAGGGCGCGGGCGTGAAGCTCATCAAGCGTTCCGTCAACATAATGGACAGGGAGCCCGGCCAGTTTGTCAGAAACGTTCACCTTTGAATAAATATGGATGAAGTCGCGGCTTTCGGCATTCCGCGAATTCCGCTCATCACGGATCAGAACGATTTGATTCGAGACTTCCCGGCCCTGGCCGATTTCGCGGGCCATGGTCGAAAAAAGGCGCTGAAACTTCCACCGGAATTCGAGCTTAACTTGCTCGGCGTGCTTCCGGATCGCGGCCCGCCGCTCCTCAAAACTCATATCCGCATCCAGTCGGAAAGGAACGCTCCGGCCCTCCTTCTCGGCTTCCTCGGAAAGCTCCTCGGCCGTAAAGCCGGTTAGATCAAGCCACCCGTTAGCATCGAAGGAGTCCAAGACCTTCCGGGCAAAGGTTACGTTGAATGCTTCCCTGTCGAGCTTATCGGCCGGGAAATTGGTATCTTTGTCCAAGTCTATCCGCTCATCAATGACGATGCGGGTAATCTTGTCGGTATCGATATCCTTTGCCAAATCCTGCCCATAATAATTATGAACAGTCACGATAGCTCCGGCTTGCCGGGTGTTCATGGCATCGCCGATCCGGTCAAGCTGGCCGAGATAGCGGCACCCGAATTGATGGGGGCAGAACTTGCAAAGCTCCTCCCGAACGTTCAGCCGGGCATGGTGGGCCGCTTCGGCATCTTCATGGATTTCGCACAAATACTTGTCGGGCTCGTATTCGTAAGAACGCCCGGCCAGATGCAAGCCGAATCCGCCCATATCCGCGACCACTTGCAAGGCGATTTCGTGGTTAGGTTCCGCGAAGATGATCCAGCCGGAATTCGCCATCGCCACGGCAATCTCTTCCGTGGTCTTGCCGGAACCGGGCGTGATCCGCATGGCGATACTGACTTGATCGGCGGCAGCTTGACGGACTTGCGCCGAAAGCTCCGGCCGAACCTCGCCGATGGGGCGGGCGTTGGTCGGCCAGTACGGCTCAACTCCTTCCGTGGTGTCCTTCGGTCGCGGCGGAGCCGGTGGCCCTTGCCAGGGCGCTCCCTCGATCCTGGCGCGGATCATTTCGACGGTCCAACCCTCCGGAAGCCGGTCGGCCACATCCCACCCATCCGGGAAGCTATCCGGCATCGTTACCAGCGCATAGGCCAGGGCACCCGCTTTCATGGCAAGTTCCGCGCCGAGCTTCATGGCCCGCTCGCTAACTCCGTTGTCGTCTCGATCCGCGATGAAGCGGAGCCGGTAACCGGCCAGGGGCGTGAAGTCGCAATGCCGTATGGACTTATCGCCACCCTTCCAAGTCAAGCAAAGCACATCCGGGAAGAGCTTCCGGGCCGCTTCCGTGGTTTTCTCACCCTCAAAAATCCATGCTTCCCGATCCTGGCGCAATGCCGAGGAAGCCAGAAGCTCAAGACCATAGAGCACGACACGCCCGCCCTTGGCCTTCCAATGCAAGCGCCCATCGCCCGTATGGCCGAGCGTGATGGCCGGAGTCGACTTGTTCCGGGTGCCGTTCTTTCCTGGCGACTCATAGCGGGCGACATAGAACAGCAGGTTACCGGCTTGATCGCGGTACGCCCAAGAGCGTTTAAACGATCCGGGCCAAAGGGTTTTGAAGTTCGGTGCGGGCGTGTCTTCGGTGGGTGAAACCTCGATCCATGCGGAGTCGACCACCTTTCGGCGGGTGCCGGTGGTCGCCTCGCCCTTGGGCTTTGGCCGATCCGCTTCCGGCATGTTCAGGAACGCCCGGCCAAGTTCCATGGCCTTGCGTTGGTCACCTCCGCAGTGAGCCACGTAAACATCGTAAACGCCACGATACCCGCGCGTTCCCATCGCGCCGAAGTCATCGCCCAAGAGCTTATCGACATGGAAGCCGAAGCTCTGGCCTTCCCTTCCTGAAACGTCGCCGCACTTGAATTCCCGCTTTTGCATGTAGCCAGCGGGCATGATGAAGCTCAAGGCGCTTTCAGCGGCGGCATTCAAGCCCGCCTTGATTTCGGCAAGGTCGGAGCGTTCGCGGCCGGTGGCGCGGTTTTGAATCCCGTTCATGTGCTGGCCCTCAACCCTGGACGTGATCGAGGATCAGACTCACCCGGCCAACCTGCCCGGTGAACCGCTCGGCCCGCTCCGTCTTTTCCCAAGCGATGAAGCCGAGGGATTCCAGGGAGCCAAGCGCCCGGTAAACCGAAGCGTTAGCAATATCGAGGGCTTTGGCGATGTTCAGCGGCTCGACTTCTGAGAGAGAAGCGATGGAGCCGGATTCGTCGGCGCGGCGGGCGAGATAAGCAGCCACCCGAACATCGGACAATTTTGCGGCGGGATTTTCGCCGAGGGCCAGGAACCATAGCGCGATATTCAACGGAACGTCCTTCCGGGGTGTCATGCTCGCGGCTCCCGGCTCCGGCCCGATACGGCAATTTTGACGCAAGGGAATTGCCTTGCATCGAAAATGGCCCTATATTGGCCGAGTCGAGTTTTCGGGACCAACCGCAAGACTTTCGAAAAGGAGCCGGGCTTAGGGGTGCTTCTGAGGGACCACAAAGCCCGGCATCCAGGGTTTAGGACTGAGAAGGGGGAGTTAACGGGCCGCTAACCTGTTAACTCCCTTCTCTTTTGTGAGATTGGCGCATCAGCGTTAAAAGGTCAAGCGCCTTTACCTCCTTCGAGTCTTTATAGCGAAATCGAGCCAAAAGCAAACCCACCTCGGCCGATCCGAAGCGGGCTTGCCTCGATAAGACAAGCCCAAAGCGGCAGCGGAACCGCATCGGGGAGCCTAGTTGCACCCGTAAATCCCGCAAGTCCGGTTGACTGTGTTCCCGTTGCTGTCGGTTCCGGTGATGAATCGGCTCGATCCGGCCCGTTGCTCCATCAAGTTCCAGCTTCCGCCATTGGATGCGGTTCCGCTGTGGGTGGTCGTATTGCCGAACGTGTTGGAGTGCTGCGACCATGTGGAGCCGGTGCGGGCGTTGCTCCCGTTCGTGATCGTGGTATTTCCGAAGCGGTTTACCGTGTAGTTGTTTCCGGCTCCATCGGAGCAATTCTGGAAAGCTCCCGATCCGAAACAGGCGGCATTAGCGGCACCCGTCATAAGGATGAGGGCGAGGGAGGTGGCGAGCGTGATCCTATGCATTCTGGCTCCATCGGTTTAGTTGAAAAAGCTCATCACTCTAATCCGGTATTTCGGATTTCGAGCAATGCGCAAAAGGATGGGGTTTAGTCCCGCCACCGGCCTATGCCATTCCATGCCGCTTCGAACATCCGTTGGCTTGGGGCGTATTTCAGATGGATTTCATGGTGAGCCCGAAGCATCAAAACGTGTCCACCGATGGCGTAAAGCTCACGCCCGATTTCGCGCGTTCGCGGGCGTGTCTTGGCATCCAGAAATGAGCCCTCATCCTCCGTTCCTCTGGCGGGATCGTTCTCGACCATCGCGCCAAGCTCCTCGATCAGCGGAAGCGCCTCGGCCGGGATCGTCATGACCCGCGATTGCCTTTCCTCCCTCCGATCCTGGGGCGTGTATGTGTCGATATGGGTTACCGGAATTCCAAGCTGTTTAAACAGTTCTTCCATGGTGAAATTTTTGTCGGCCATGGTGGTCCCTCTTTTCGTTGGTTTCGTCCATGCCATCCTATCGCGGCTTCCGCATCGCCGATTAAGATTCGGGAGGGTGGGCAAAGAAAAGCCCGCCGAGGCGGGAGCCAGGGCGGGAAGTCTCAGGAAGGAACCGTAAAGCGTCGCAAGATACCGGGAGAGATTTTATCAACAATCGATACGATTACAAGGTTTTCTCGAATGTATCAGGGATGGTTAAATGGTCACCCTCGGAAAGAATTAATTGAATTTTAGTGTCATTTGAGTAAATCTTACCTCTTTCGGGGCGCGTCCACTCGATCAAGCCTTGAGCTTCAAGCTTAAAAAGGGATGCATCGAGGGTAGTTTTTGAAACACCAATCATGGCCGCAATAACGGTTGGATCGGCAAGAGGTAATCTTAGGTCTTTCGAAGTTATCAAACCTGAGTCATCCGACCGCTCGGCCAGATATTGAGCAAGTTTGATTTGCGGCATCGTTGCATTTTTATCCAAAACGGCCCTGAGAAACCAAGGAACAAATTTCATGGCAATTTCACTCACTGGAAAGAGGGAGGAGCGGACAACAGCGCCCGCCCATGGGATCGGCTAAAATTCCGGATCAGGGCTATTCCGCCTTTTCGATATAGTTCGGATCGGGATCAGGGTAAAAATCCGATTGATCGTATGTTTCGTACATATCAGCGAATTCTTCCCGGTCTTTTTTTGTCCGGATAAGATCAGTGTAAACATCCGGTGCATCAGATCGACTAACCGTTTGTGTTTCTTTATTGATGCGTCTATCAAACCTAAATCTATCACTAAGACCATGACAGGGGAATTCGTTGGCTTCATCATTGTTTAACAATGACTTCATCACCTCCGTCATGATTTTTATATCGTTTTCTGTAGTTTTTGAATATTCAATACAACGTTCATATCTACTTTCAAGACCTTTCATCACAATTTCATGAAATACATATTTGGTACTCCACGATGATCCATTATCGTCAACTTCATAGGGAAACATGCTCGGCCCTTTTGCGGCTAAGAAGTCGATCATTTCCTTTATTTCCGGGCTTGTTCTATAAAGGATGGTTGGATTTTTGCTTGCCATCTGACATCAACTCTCATTGTTAAGCTTGATATCATAGATATCAGCTTGTCACCATGATATCAAGCCCACTAGATAGAATTTTATTTATTTTCGATCATACCTCCGATTTCAACAAAATGGGGTAGTGAGCCGGTGAAAACGGCCGATCCGACTTTTCAGCGGTGGCACTATGATTCTATTGAACGGACGTTCCGCAGAATATGAACAAGGGGAAAATAGTTGCAGAAGTATATCTGTTACTATCGTGTTTCGACTCAGAGGCAAGGGCGCTCCGGTTTAGGGCTGGAAGCTCAAAAAGAGGCGGTGCGGTCTTTCCTGGCGGGCCGATCCGATGCAAACGTGATCGCGGAATTTACCGAAATCGAAAGCGGTAGGAAGTCGGATCGGAAGGAGCTTGCAGCGGCGATGATGATGGCCCGCATGACTCGCGGAATTTTGCTTATTGCCAAGCTCGACCGACTGGCGCGCGATGCGGTCTTTCTCCTCGGCTTGGAAAAAGCCGGGATCGATCTTGTTGCGGTCGATATGCCTTTTGCCAATCGAATGACCATCGGCGTTATGGCCCTTGTGGCGGAGGAGGAAGCCAAAGCGATATCGGCCAGGACGAAAGCCGCACTTGCCGCTAGGAAGGCTCGCGGCTTGCCGTTGGGCAATCCCGCCACCCTTCGCCCGGCAAGCTCGGCCACGCTTTCGAAGGCGAGGAAGGCATGGCAAGCCAAAGCGGCCGAGCACGCCAAAATGGTCTTGCCGGTCATTCGGGAATTGAGGGCGGGCGGCGCATCACTTCCAGCCACGGCCGAGGAGATGAATCGAAGGGGATTCACGACAACGCGGGGAGGGCCGTGGACGGCTCCCCAAGTCTCGGCCCTCTTGCGTCGGACTGGCGGAGAAGCGATGGCGGAAGCGGCGGATTGAAGGAGGAGCTATGGAAGAGTCGCCATACTACCGAGTCACCCGGCATTTCTACCGGCAAAGCCGAGGGCCAGATAGCAGCAAGGCAAAGGTGATTTTCCGCCACTTGGAGGAAGGGCCAGCAATGAGCTTTTACCAGCGGCGAATCCCGCTCCCTCCCGGCATCGTTCTTTCGGTTTGGCGTCCGGATGGCTCCCTAATCGCCTTCACTTCGGGCGGAGCGAAGATGCCTGAAAAATGAGGGCGAGGAAGCCGGAGCGGTGGCCCTGGATGCGTCGGCAGACTAGGGCTTACCGGATGGGCGGAGATTTGGATTCATCAATTCCCACGCCCGCCCTGTCGCTTATTTGGACCTTTGAGTTTTCCGGGCCGGATCGGCGGTCCATACAGAAGCTCGACATAAGCCGAGGCAAGCGCGGAGGGTAAGCCCTGGCGCTCAAGATGATGGATTTCTATTTGACCAGAAATGCCGATCTTGAACTTACCTTTTCGAGCTTGCTTCTCGACTCCCTGGCAACGCTCATAAGCTCCGATGCCGTGAACTTCTTCAAAAGCGGCGATTTGCTCCGGAGATGGAAGAAGATCACCGAAGCGGCGGGCGATTTGTTCGGAGGAAGGAGGAACAAAGAGAACGGGCATTATCAATCCGTTTAAACGCTACAAAGCCATTGTATCAATTTTGATATGGTTAGCCAGTAGCGCCCGGTAAAGCCGATTAATCCTCAATCGGCCCATGGCGGTCTATGTATCGGCGAAGCACCCTCACCGGGCCGGGTATCTCCCTCCGGCCATATTCCCACTGCCGAACCGCATCCATGGAAGAGCCCAAAATCGAGCCCGCCTTTTCCTGAGTCCATGCGTGAGCTTCGCGCCACGCCCGGAAGTCGTCGCCCTCCCGCTTTAGCCGAGCGGCCCTTTCCTCCGCGCTTTCCGGTGCGGTTTCCTGTCGAGCTTCCGGCATCGTCGTTTCTGTCATGATGGGCATTCCTTCCGAGGGTGGCAGCGGGTGAAACTGTGAAGAGATAGACCGGCAAGGCAAGCTCAAATTGAGCCGGGAGGGTGGCCGGTGCGGGTGCCGAGGGCTCCGGATCGGGCTCGACAAGTTCCGCCAGGGTGCGAGCCAGCGATGCCTTGCATTCGTCAAGGTCGGCCGTGATTTCGGCCATGGTCATATCGCGGGGCGTTTCCCATGAAGCTTGGGGCCAAAGGGCGCAAGGTGCGGCCGGGAAGCTATCGCCCTCGATCCTGGCGCGGAAGATAGCCACATGGTTTTCCTGGCCCTTCGTGCGGCAATGGTTCCGGGCGATGTTCGTGGAATCGGCCGTGGTAAAGGGATGGCGTCCGCGCTTCAACTGGCCGAGCCCGCGCATCATGTGAATCCGAGGGCGGGCGATGCCGTGGGACAGGTCGAGCGTAAGGCTATCGATCAAGGCGAAAGCCTCATCAATCCGCGCATCCCAAGCCGGAGTCCCGACTGTGGAGAACTCACCAGCGGAACCGAAAGCGATGTTTCCAAAGCCGGACTCAAGCATCCAGCGGAGGTAGGAAAGCGGCTCGTTCAGATGCCAAACCATCATGAGCCGGTCTTGGTATCCCCACATGATTTCCGGGCATTCGTGAAAATGCCTGATGTTCTCCTCAACCGTTCCGCCGATCACATCGGGAACAACGGCCACGGCTTGCGGAACACGGTCGAGGATGGCTTTCGCCCAAGTCCAATATCCATCCCAATACGATTCATCCAGGGTGAGCCCTTTCCGCCAAGCCGAAAACGCTCCGTTGTCGAGGAGTAGGACGCTATCCGGGCCGAGGAGCGGGATAACGTCTTCAAGCTGTTGAGGGCTGTAATACGACACACAGAAGGAAGCGCCTTGCATTTGGGCCAGGAGATGCCGGGGAGTGATCGGCGTTCCGTGAATGGCTTGGGTCGGGTTCATTTCGCTTCGCCTCTTGGTGTGTCACTGACACATACCTTAAGGCGTGTCATTGACACAGTAAAGAGGGAAAAAGCATGTCAATGACACGCTACCCAAATTTGCAAAATGGGATTGGCTCAATAAGGCATATATTTAAAATTCATCCTGGCCGGGATTCCAGGGTGACTCCGATGGGGGAGAAGGGCGGGCGCTTGGGAGAAATTCCAAGCGCCTTTCTTTGTGAATCAATGGCTTAGAGGAAAAAAAATTAAACCAGACAAGACCTACATAATATTATATGTACGTCTTGTCTGGTTTAAGGATGCACCACCCAAATTAGTGGTAGTTATCAGCCTTCCGGATTTTTCCGGAAGCCGCGCCCGCCCTTAAAGTCCCATGCCTCTCGACCTCGGCCGATCCTGAGCTTTGGACAGGTCGCGGGCTCGATCATCGAAGCGGCTTGCGGTGGCCTTCACGGCTTCCTCTGTCGCCCGGCTATCGCCAAGCCCGCCTCGCTTCGCCTCATAGGATTCGATGGCATGGCGGGCCGCTTTCGCCGCGTTGTGGATCGATGCCTTTCCCTCATCGGAAGCGGCGGAAGCGGCAGACAAGACGGCTTGCCGCTTCGCCTCGGCCGGGCTCATGTTCTGAGCATTTGCCTTATATGCGTCGATAGTTTTGCGCGAATAATCGCCGATTTCCATGGTTCTCACTTTCTGGATGGTGTTCCGCTTGTCATGCTAAGACAAGATTGGATCAGAGTCCCGCGCTTTGGGATCGGGCTCGGGTACGTTCGGCCGGAGGTGGCTTTTGCAGGTCGTTTGCGTTTCTGTCGAATCTGTCCCTAATGTCTTTCGCCGCAAGATCGCGGGAAGCTTCGTGGTTCAGCCGGTTCGCTCGATAGCCCTCATATGCGGTTATCGACCGATCCGCGACGTTCGCCGCTTTGAGGAAAGACACCTGCCCATGTGTGTCCCGCTCGGCGTTGGATGCGTGCGTGTAAACGACTCTTCGGCGTTCGCTCGGATTTTGCCGATATGTGTCCGCAACTTGTTTCGAAAACTTCTCAATATCCATCGTCATATCCTCACGGTTGAGAGGGCTTCTTTGGCAACTTGTCACGCTAAGACAAGTTCCATAAGCATCATAAGCCCTCCGCTGCAATCCTGGCCGGGCAATGATCCGGCTCGGCCAGGGAAGCTCATGGCCGGAAGGTCGAGGGCGTGGCCGTGGTCGAGGAAGCTCCGGCCGGGTGTTTCCGCGATGGTCGAGGATGGCCCGAACCGCTGGGTAAATTTTATCACAAACACGTATCAAATGACTTTGGCTTTATAGACAATTCCTTTGGATATCAATGAGATGGTTATAATGTAACGTTACATCAAATGACCAAATCATTTGTCTGAAATGCTCCATCGGCTCCTCGATCTATTCCACATTCCGGAAATCGGAAATGCGTCGGCCTCCCTGTCGCTCGATCCGTGGAATCCGGAAATCGGAATAGATGGCGTTTAAACGCCTTTCGTCCGGAAGGTGGCCGAGGGTGCGGGAAGTCGTTTAAACGCTTTCCCTAGAAGCTCTGGCGGGCCGCTGGAAGCCGTTTACCCGCTCCCGGCTTCACCCGACTTGCAAAGCGTTTAAACGCTTTCGCCATGGTCGGCCGGGCCGGAGCGGGTGAGCTTGTCTGGAAGGTTCTGGACGGGTGTTTAGGCGGGTTTTTGGGTGGGTTATGGCAAGATAAAAAGGGGATGCGCTCCCGCGCGTTCGGTTCGATTAGATTTCATGCGGCTTTCATGTACTGCCATCAAAAATGGCGTGCTCTCATTTGCAGCACATCGCTTATTGTCTTGATGAGACAAGTTAAGGAGGTGTGATGCCTGACAAATACGGCTTGCCGGATGATCTTGGGGGCGATGTGATCGGCCGGTATTCCCGGTCGGCCGGAGCCGGGCCGAGGGAATCCAAGCTCCGGCTGAAGCTCCCCAATCTGAAAGCCGGAATGGCAGTGAAGCGCGGCAGCGGGGGAAGCTTCCGGGCTTCCGCTTCCGCCTATCGTCGGCGGGTAATGGTCAAGCTCGCTTACCATCGGCACAACACGCCCGACGCTATGGGCAAGCTCCACTCTCACATCAAGTACATCCAGCGGCCCGGAGCGGGTGAACAATTCGTCTCGGCGAGCTTGTTTGATCGTGATGGCGATGATGTGAAGGGCCATGCGGTCGCGGCTCCCTGGCGGGATGATCGGCACCACTTCCGACTCATCTTCTCGCCGAATGATGGTGCCCGGATCGGCGATGCCGAGGTGATGCGGGCGAAGCTTTCCAACCCTGGCTCGATCACTCCGGAGCGGGTGGCCGAGATTAAGGCGGAAGCTTTCCGCTCCTATGTGCGGGAATACGTCGCCCGGTTAGAGGGCGAACTTGGCACCCGGCTTCAATGGTTCGCGGGCGTTCATGAGAAGCCCGATGCGGCCCACAAAAACAACCGCCACGCGCATATCGTGATTCGGGGCGTGGACGATAGCGGAGCCGATCTTGTCATTTCCAAGGGCTTTGTGAAGGACGGACTCCGCCGAGTGGCCGAGGAGGTGACAACCAAGCGCCTCGGCGGCATGAGCCAATCCGAGCTTGAAGCCCTGGAAAAACGCGGCCGGGATCGCGGCCAGGAACGGCAGAAAACCACCAACAGAGGGAAGGGTGCGGGACTATGAACGAACCTTACATGGCATCGCTTTGGGAAGCCTTCAAAGCCGATCCGATGGGCAACACACAAGCCGCTGTCGATTGGGCGATGGCAAATCAACTCACGGTCGGAGCTTCCGCCCTGGCCCTGGCCGGTGGGTGTTTCCTGGCCGGTCAAGTCACCGGAATGGCCGTGGATCGGATCAAGTGGAAGCTCAACCGGAGGGCTCGGCGGAAGGAGATGCGGAAAGCCCTCGGCGGGATCAAGGAAGCCAGGGCGGCGGGCTTGTGCCGAAATCCGAAGCTCAAATATAGCGGGATTGTGCTCGGCAAGATCGGCCGCACCCGGCTAACCTTCACGGATCAAGAGCCGGTCTTGGTCACTGGCGGCACCCGAAGCGGGAAGGGCGTCGGCTTGATCCGGCCAACCCTCCTCACCTATGGCGGGCCGGTGGTCGCCTATGATGGCGGCAAGGGCGAGGCATTCTTGGAAACCTCCGGCTATCGGTCGAAGTTCAGCCACATCCTAAACCTCGATTTCACCAACGCCGATGGGGCGCATTTTAACTTCCTTGAAGAAGTGCGGCCGAACTTCATCGTTCGGGATGTGGAAAATCTCATCCAAGCCATCCCGAAACCGGCCAACAGCGATGGGCACTTTGAGCCAGCGGCCGACTCATACATGGGTGCCGTGGCTATCCATGTTCTTCTCGCCGAGCCGGATTCCGAGAAGAATATGGCCGGTATCCTCCGCTTCATTTCGAAGGGCGATGAAGGAGCCCGAAAAATCATCCTGGCGGCAGCGCATCCGGTGGCCGTGGATCGAGCCACCTCCCTGTTTGGAAGCTCGGCCGAAGACGTGGAATCCGATGAAGGCATGAAGTACCGGCAATCGGTCTATAACAGCGCCCGCGTTCGCCTGAAGGCTTTCGAGGAGCCCTATACGGCGGAGGTAACGAGCCGATCCGATTTCCGACTTTCGGACTTACAGACGCCCGGCCCGGATGGTCGGCCGATCACCCTCTATCTATCCACGCCCGCCTCGGAAGATGCGCGACTCCGGCCGGTTACCGCCATGTTCCTGACCATGCTTACCCAATCCATTCTCGCCAATCCTAAGAACACTTCGGATGGTCGGCCGAAGGGTAAGCGCGGGCTTCTGATGATCGATGAATTTCCGAGCTTGCGCATGGAGATTTTGCAAGAGGCAATTACTAAAATTGTTGGATTTGGGTGGACGATGTTCTTAGGTGCCCAAAGCCTAAGCGCCCTCTTCCAAGAGCCTTACGGGATTTATAATCAATTCCGCGATAATATCCGGCTTCATGTCGCGTTCGCTTCCAGTGACACGACAACGCAAGACGCGATTTCGCGGGCCATCGGGAGCTTTGACCGGGAACGGACTACGACAAGCCGGAGCCAGCGTTTCATGGATTGGACGGGCTCCCGAACGGTCGGCCATTCCGACACCTCGGCTCCGATCATGGAAGCCGGTTCGGTTCGCTCCCTGGAAGATCGGGACGAAATCATATTGATGCGCGGTCAACCGGCCATCCTGGCGCAAAAGATCAATGACTGGCGTGATCCGATCTTGAAGCGGCGGCTCGGCCCGAAGCGGGTAAAGCCCGCCAAGATGCGCGGAGCCGATGGCGTCTATCCGGACCTTCCATTTCCGGCCAGGGCTCACCCATTCGCGGGCGTGTCCATGATGATCGCACCTCGCCCGCCCAAGGTGGTCACCATCGGAAGCGGCTTGCCGGTGGTCGATATGACCAAGACGGCCGAAGCTCCTCCGGCTCCTCCTCCGGCCGATCAGAAAGCGCCCGCCAACACCAGCAAGCCGAAGCGGGCTTACAAGCTCCCGCCGAAGGTGGCGAAATGAGGCGGAAGGTAAGGCTTCAACTGTGGATCGAGCCCGAGCTTATGGCTGAAATCGTGGATGTTTTAGCCAGGTATCGGGAAGCCGGGAAGCCGGTTCAGAAGAACGCCCTATGCGAGCGGCTTTTGAGGGATGGCTTCCGGTTTTGGGCCAGGGAGGATCAAGTGGCTAACCGGATCGAGTCCACTCTGGCGAAGGTCCAAGACGATTTATCCATGACTCGCGCGATGCAAAACGCCCTCGCTTTTCAGCATCTCGGCGAAGATGAGGAAACCTTTCAGCACTTCCTATCGAACGTGGACAAGATGAAGGAGCCAAGCGATGCAGATTGAAACCGCTCCCCATGTTCCGGAGCCGGTCGGAGATTACGTTCCGGAGGGCGTTCGGCGAAAGCTCCGCTCCCTGGAACGGTCCTATGGCGAGGTGATCCGCTCGGCCCGCAACCGGCCGGGCGTGACGGATATCCACCGGAATGGCGATGGTCGGATTTGGGTGGAGGAGGATGGCGAGGAGCGGGATACCGGCTCGATCCTGTCGGAGCACGACTCCCGCAAGATCATCCAGCTTGTCGCCGATATCGATGGAAAGCCGATCATCGGCGGCGAGGTGAACGCAAACCTTCCGACTGGCGAACGGTTTTCGGCCCTCATTCCATCGCGCGGCCCTTCCTCCTTCTCGATCCGTCAGCCGCTCGGGAAGGTGTTCCGGCTGGATGATTACGTTTCGGCCGGGATCATGGAAGCGGAGCACGCCGAGAAAATCCGGGAGGGCGTCTTGGCCCGGTGGACAATCTTGGTGATCGGCGGAACCGGCTCGGGAAAGACCACCTTGCTAAACGCCATCCTGGCCGAGCCACCAAACCCGAACCGGAGGTGGTTCTTCATTCAGGATCAGGACGAAATCAAATTTACCGGGCTTAATGCGGTCTATGGGTTTTCGGGCGAGCTTACCGAGCAACAGCTTCTAAAAAGCTCCCTTCGCCGCAAGCCCAAATCCATCGGGTTCGGCGAGGTGCGGGACGGTTCCGCCCTCGATTGGGTGAAGGGGGCACGGTCGGGCCATCCCGGCTCCATCACCTCCATCCACGCCGAGGACGGCATAGGCGGGCTTGATCGGCTTGCCTTCCTGATGGCGGAAGCCGGAGTCCCGCCCTTGGTCGCCCGGCAATATGTCTTGGATGCCGTGCAAATGGTGGTTGTTATCAAGGAAATCGAGGGCGGGAATCCCGGCCGGAAGGTTACCGAAGTCGCCAGGGTAAAAACGGACTTCGGGCCGGATGGCCGGTTTCAGCTTTCGCCATTCTGACAGTACAGTTTTGCAAGGGCCGTGGTGTAATGGGATTGTCTTGGTAAGACAAGTCAACCCATCACATCGGAGCTTCAAGCTATGCGGTTCTTCTCCTCCATCTCCCGCGTTGCACCCGTCGCCAAGATCGCGGCGGGTGTCGTGCTTTCGGAAACCATCCTGGCATCGTCGGCCCTGGCCCAACAGGTGACCAACGGCGGCGGAGCCGACGCGCCCTTTTCTCCCGGCATCACCACCGGGCTTAATTGGGTGTTCTTCCTCGGCGCTGCGGTCGCGGTCTTTTCCTTCCTCGGCGGGTGCTTCCTCCTCTACCTCCGCAATCCGATGGGCGCGGGTGCCGCTTTCGTGCTTACCGTGATCGGCGCGGCCTTCATGGCGAACGCCAACAGCATTTTGACCACCCTTACCGGGCTTGGCTTCGCTTAATGCGGCCAGGGAGTGAATGGGTTGGGCGTTCCTATAAGTCCCTGGAACGCCCGGCCGAGTATTTCGGGTGTCACATCAACATCGGAATACTCTCGATCATGCTGATTATGGCGTGTCCCCTTACCTTCCTTATCGCCGACTTCATGACTGCAACGGCCATTTCCTTCGGCGGGATTTTCCTCGCCGGGGGAATGGTCAAAATCGGCCGGATGCTAAGTGCTCACGATCCATTCTGGCCGGAAGCCCTCACCCGTCATTTCTACTCGGATAGGTACTTGGATGTTTAGGCACACTATTAACCTCGGCATGAAGCGGAAGCTCATCCATGCGCGGCTTCCGTGGTGGTATTTCCTGGCTCCCGGAGTGGTCGCCCTCAAATATGACGGCTTCCAGCGAACCATGCGGTTCCGTGGGCCGGATGTGGCGAGCATGGAAGACTCCGCGCTTATCGGCCAGATGGAGCGGCTAAACGATGCCTTGCGGCGGCTCCGTGGGCAATACGCCATCCACATCGAAGCCCAACGCATCCATACCGACGCATATCCGGGCGATGATCTATCCGAGGAAGAGCGGCGGGAGGTGTGGCCCGATCCGGTGTCATGGATGATGGATGAGGAGCGGCGGGAGTATTTCAAGGCGGGCGAGCACTTCGAAAACATCCAGTACATCACCTTCGTTTATAAGTGCCGTGGCAAAGCGGCCCAAAACGCCACCAATATCATGATTAAGCAAGCCGAGCCGGAGCCGGTGGCGTCTTACCGGGATGAGCTTGGCGAATTCCTCCGGCAAACTGAGGGCGTGCGGGTGCTCCTCGCCGAGCTTACCCAAGAGGCGGAATCGGAATGCCGGTGGTTGACCGATGCCGAAACGCTGGAATTCCTTCACAACACGGTATCGACCAAGCGCCAGAAGATCGCGCCGAGCATGGGGCGCTATCGCGTCGATCATGAGGTGGCCGATTGCCGGGTGGTCGGCGGCACCCATCCGAAGCTCGGCGATTGCCACTTGCGGACAGTCACCCTAACCAACGTTCCGGAAACAGCGCCCGCCATTCTCGATAGCCTAAATGATTTGGGCTTTGAGTATCGTTGGTCGGTTCGCTGGCTCCCGTTCGATTATGGCGAGGGCTTGAAGGTCATTCAGGACAAAAAAGCGGATTGGGGCATGTTCGCTCTACCGTTTAAACACTTCGTTGCCCAATACATGCACGCCGAGGCGGGCGACGAAAACGCGACTTCGGATTCCATGACAGACGATGCGGCCGACGCGCTGGACGCGGCGAAGGATGAGGCTTTAGCTATCGGAAAGCTTCAAGTCTCGATTACGGTTTGGCACCCGGATAAGAAGACCATCAACAAGCGGGTGGCCCAAATTATCGAGGTATGCGAGAAGCGCGGCATGGTCGCCAAGCGGCTTGGTATCGCGGCCCTCGATACATGGCTTGGCACCCTTCCGGGCCATATCTACGCCGACACGCGGGCTCCGATCCGGACTAGCGTGAACCTGTCGCACCTCATCCCATGGGCGGCGGCATGGGGAGGAGCCACCGGAAGCTCTTACCTCAAGGAAAAGACCGGCTATGGTGGCCCGCTGGCTATGGTGGACTCGGATCGAAATACGCCCTTCCGGTTCAACATGCACCATGGCGACACCTCGGCGCTTGTCGCCCTCGGCCCTCCCGGTGCGGGCAAATCCACCCTGTTGAACTTCCTGCGCGGCCAGTATCGCCGCGTACCGGGGGCCAAGATCATCTCCATCGATATCGGCCGCTCGGCGGAGGTATGCACCCGGCTTATGGGTGGCGTCATGTATGACGTGGGCAAGATCGGCGGCATCGGTTTTCAGCCGCTCGCCCGCATCCATGATCCGGACTGGCGAGCTTGGGCGAATGAGTGGGTCTTAGGGCTTCTGGTCAAACAGAAGGTCGAGATAACCGCGAAGGTGAAAGCCGATGTATCGGTGGCCCTCGGCGATGTGGCCCGAAATCCGGTGGAGGATCGTACCCTAACCGAGCTTTCCGTGGCTTTGCCCGACTACCTGAAACCGGCCATCAATCATTTCTGTATCGATGGCGACTATAAAAACCTTTTGGACGATGATCGGGAAAGGATCGGCGAGTCTAACTGTGTCACCTTCGAAATGGGCGACTTGATCGGCAAAACGGAGGTGATCGGCCCGGTTCTGGAATACCTTTTCCAGTATCTTGAAAAGGTGGTTTTCGACGGGATTTCGCCCGTTCTCCTCTTGATCGATGAAGCTTGGCGCTTCCTGAACAATCCGCTGTTTGTGGAACGCTTCGATTCCTGGCTCCGGCTCCTTCGTAAGCGGAACGTGGCACCCGTCTTTGCAACACAGTTCCTCCGCGATGCCATGGAAGGGCCGTTAGCGGCAGCACTTCGGGAGTCCGCTCCCAACTGGATTTATGGGGCGAACGCCAAAGCGGTGGAGCCTAAGACGCAAGCCCAATACATGCAAGCGGGCGTTAATGCGGTTGAGACTCAGATTATCGCCCGCATGACGCCGAAGCGGCATTACTACTTTTCGAGCCCGGCCGGTAAGCGGACTTTCGAGCTATCGCTTGGCCCTATCGGGATGGAGCTTTGCGGCTCCTCATATGGCGATGCGCTGTTGAGGTGTGATCGCCTCGCGGCCCATCCCGGCCCGGAGTCCTTCGCCGAGCTTTGGTTTAGAGGGCGGATCGATTGGGCTTCCGAGCTTGTGGCGAACGATCGATTCCGCCATTCCGAAAGCCGGATCAATTATGCAATGGCGGCAGAATAATGGAGCCATGAACAGATCAACATTCTTAGCGGCTTTGCTCGCTTCCACCGTCGCCGGGGCTTCCACCTCGGCGGCGGATTCGTTTGTGGTCAACCCTGGCGAAAGCATTTCGGCCGCACTGGAAAGGGCCGGGCCGGGCGATACTGTCGTGGTCAAGCCCGGAACCTACCATGAAAGCGTGCGGTTCGGCGGAAGCGGTCGGCCGGGTGCTCCGATCCGCCTCATAGGCGAGGGAAGCCCGCATATCATCGGCAGCGGAAACGGGATTTCCGCCCTTGGTGGCGACTACAAGACCATTTCCGGCTTCCGGATTACCGGAGGTGAAAACGGCATCCAAGCGGGTGGAAGCTCCTCCGACTATGCCAAGGGGATCGAGATTTCTAACAACGTGATCGTGGACGCCCGGAAAGACGGGATCAAGCTCCACCAGATGCAAGGGAGCGTGACGGACAACACCATCCAGCGGGCCGGGAGCGGGAACGGCTCCAATGGCGATGGCGGAATCGATATGGTCGCGGTGATGGATTCCGATATCGAAGACAACCGCATCATATCGACCATGGGCCACGCTGGAATCATGATTAAGGGCGGATCGGGCCGCAATAGCATCGAAGGCAACGATATTTCGGGCGTGACTGAGGGTAACGCCATCACGGTCGGCGGCATGACAGACGCCCGCTTTATGAGCCCGGAAGGGCGGGCCAGGAACGCCGAGGCATTCGACAACACCATCACCGGGAACCGGCTCAACTCGGCCAAATGCGCCTTTTGGATGAAGGATGCGAAGAACAACACCATCACCGGGAACGCCATAACTGGCGGCACCTGTGACGGCTTGAACGGCCAGGGGCAAGGCGGATCGGGGAACAAGGTCGGCAGCAATGAGGGCTCGACCGTGGAAACCAATGAAGCCGGAGCCAGCACGGAAGGAGGATCGAGCGGCGGAGCGGGTGACTATGAGAACGGGAACAACACCAGCGGGATTATCCTGGCAAGTGCGGGCGGTTCGCTCGGCGGTTCCTGCGCTGGCTCCGGAGCCCTTAGTAACGCCATGGCGGCAGCGGGCGCGGTAGTCAGCATTTGGAGCGGCGGCAAAGCCACGGCACCCTTGCAGGTCGCCCAACAGATGCAATTGGTCGCGCAACGGATTTGTCAGACTGAAAGCCTTATGGCTCAAATCCGAATGCTGGCCGGTATGGATATCCGGACTGCGGATCAGGTTCTTTCCGTCCTTCGGCGGATCGAGCCGCTATTGAGGCAAGCCGACTTCATCTTGCCGGATGAGCAAATCATGAAGGCTTTGCAGGAAGCCTATCCTGAGTCATTTCCGGAGGGCTCGACCTATCAGGACATGAAGGGCCAACAGATCATATGGAACGCCCGCACCCGGAACGCCCTCGATCAGAAAAGCCGGATCGAGAACAGCGTGATTCAAAGCCAGCAAGCGGCCCTCGGCCGGGCTGGAAGGATCGAGCAAGCGGGCCGGGATAGCGGCGGCATCCGTGGAGCCCAACTGGCGACTAACGCCCTCCTCACTGAGCTTATGGGCTCCCTGAACAACCAAATCACGGTAACAACGGCGCATCAAAGGGCGCTGGCCGAGGTACAATACCGGGAGGAAGCCGAGCGGGCGGCAGCAAAGCGCGATGCCAAGGATTTTATGGCGAAGCTCGGCGAGTGTGGCGGGTGCGGAAGCCGGTCCATAAACGTCTTCGGGAATGAGGGCCAGGGCTTCACCCGCTCCCGCCCTTCGGCTAATGCGGTTTTCGGAACGGGTAATTGAGGAGGATGGAGCGATGAAACGAGCGGCTTTTATGATCCTGACTTGTCTTGTCATGGCAAGCTGTGGCCCGGCCGAAAGCCAGAAGAAGCCGATGGACGGGAAAGAATTCATGAAGTCCTTCGGCGAATGCCCGGACTGCGGAAAGCGCAAGATCGATCTTTTTGGAGGTGAAAAGTAATGGAGTGGCTTCAAGGGATAAGCGATTGGGTAAATACCGGGTTGTTCGGTCGGCCCACGGCCACGTTTGACGCGGGCACGCCCATGGATGCCGCTGTAATCGACCTTATGGCATCTCAATTCGTGGATCAGATTAACAGTCTCGGCGGCATCCTTCCGGCCAAGTTCCATATCTTGTACTTCGCCTTTGCCATGGTCGCCTTTATCTCGGCCCTGGCTAAGATGATGTATCTTCGTTCGGTTAAGCCGGTGGCCGAGTTTTTTACCTTCTATGTGTTCCTCATGGTCTTGTTGGTCGTTTCGGCCAATTGGAACATGATGGCGGAAGGATGGGCCGGATGGATGAGCCGAACCGCTTTCCAAGCTCTTGGTTATGACTTCTCGTATATGTCGCCCTCCGTTGTCATGGTGGAGGGCTTCCGGATCATCAAAAGCCTCTATGATAACGGGGTGAGCTTCTATCGGATTTTCCTCGGAAGCTCCGAAGACTCGATAGCCGGGATTGTGCTCCTTCTCGCCCTGGCCGGGCTCGGATGGGCCGTGATTCAGATGGTCGCGGTTTTGGTCGTTATGATGGTGTTCTTCAAGCTGTCGAGCTTGCTGGCCCTTTGCCTCCTCCCGTTCCTCCTCCTCGGCATGACGCGCTTTATGTCAGCGCCCGGAGTGGTTCGGATCATCCAATATGGGCTTCAATTCTTCATCGTCGGATTGCTCATCGGCTTGGCGTTCCGCTTCATCTCGGGATGGACCTTTTCCGAGCGGCCCGACGCTAACGAAATCGTGAGCTTTGTAATCGCCGTTGGTGTCCTTTCCGTCATGCTGAAACATGGGGCGAACGTGGCGAAGGAGCATATAGCCGGAACGCCGATCACAGCGGGCCGGGAAGGTGCGGGAGCCCTGGCCGATGGCATGAATTCCCTCACCCGTTCCGTGAACACGCTCACCCGCACCATGGCAAACCGGAACCGCGAAGCGGCGATAACGGGAGGAGGTGGAATCAACCCGATTACAAACCGCGTTATGCGGGCTTTGGGCGGCCCTTCGGCCGGAGGTGGCGGCAGAGGTGGCCCGGCCAACGCTAACCGCACTGGCGGCGCTTCTGGCGGGCGAGGCGGAGCCAATCCGGGCCGGTGGGCAGCGGAGCCGACACAGCGGCAGCTTGGCGCGGCCAAATCGCTCGGAGTCGACCTTTCCGGAATGAACCGGGCGCAAGCCTCGGCCGCTCTGGATGCGGCCGGGCTCGATCCGACTTGGAGCAAGGATTCCGCATCCGGCCAAGCGGCCCTCAAATCCGCGCCCTCATGGGCGAAGCGGGCGGCTTCATCGAACAACGGCAATGGTACTATCTAGTTGTCTTGTCGAGACAATCATAAAGGAGCTTGGGAAATGGCGAAGAAAGACGAATGGCCGGAAGGCGATGGAACAGAACAGCGAAGCCAGTACATCCGGAACCGGAAGATAGCCGAGGGCGAGGGAGCGGGAGCCACTAAAGCCGCTTGGGTGCTCGGCGGAGTCTGTGTTGTTCTGGCCGGTCTTTTCGCTATGGAAAAGTTCGATAACCGGGTGATATCAAAGCTTAACGACATGCAATTTGTCGTTATCGAAAAGACCAAGAGCGGCGAAATCTTGAGCCAAAGCATCGCAAGCGGCGAGCTTCAAGCCGATACTGCGGTGGATCAATGGCTACTCTCGCAATGGATCGATAAGGTTCGGGGCGTTCCGCTCGATCCGGTGGCCTTCAATCGGGATTATTTCGCGGTTCAACAGCAAATGTGTCAATCGGTCCAAGCTCGGATTGATCGGACCATGAAGAAGGATGAAGCCGATCCGGCCCGCCTCTATCCCGAGGCGATGATGAAGCAAGGAATCACGCGGCGGGTTCATGTGAAGAACATAACGCCTCGCGGCTCCGGTGGCCCGTCCAACAGTTACCGGCTCGACTGGACGGAAACCATGTACCGAAATTCTGCCGTGATCGCACAAGCCGAAGCAACGGCCGATGTGGAGGTGAAGCGGTTCAAGTCCACGCCCGCCAATCCTCTTGGCTTCTATGTTTGCACCTTCGACTCCAGCGCCGCTCCGGTTTCGTGAAATCTTCCA
>ERZ501005.41-NODE-41-length-42635-cov-16.950023_pt1 | contig 42635 bp, 48 predicted proteins | sample MGYA00248830_ERZ501005 | MGnify/ENA primary metagenome ERZ501005 (study PRJEB25958, sample SAMN03398565) | human skin metagenome | study: EMG produced TPA metagenomics assembly of the Human Skin Microbiome Metagenome (human skin metagenome) data set. | reverse complement strand
CTGACTGCTTTTTTTGTTATGATAGCGCTTTTTTAAAGGGCTGCGTAACTTCAGTGAGATAAATTAAAAGACCTGGTACAGCGGCGCTAGCAGTAGAGATAATCACAAACAAAATACGTGTTAATGTTGGTGACCAACCCAAGTATTCTGCAATACCGCCCATCACACCGGCAATCATACGCTGATTACGAGAACGATGCAGTTTTACCATGTTATTTGTCATATGCTATCTTACTACCTATATTAATCATTCCTAATCTAAAACCAAATAAATCCCATAATAATCAGCAATTTATAATTAAAGTGGGTATCAATTTGATAAAAAAATTATAGTCTTTTTAATCGTCTGTTAGGGTATCTTCTTGTGTTGCTTTAGTAACGATATATCATGAAACGTTACAATGATGTGAACAGCTATACACTCATATTTTCACGCATATTTAAAGTTACTTATTAAACGTTTGTTATCTATTTTTCTGCATTGGAAAGGTTACAACGTGAATTACAATTTATAATCTTTCTTGGTAAAAAATTTGGGTATGATGAAGCGGATTTTATACAATAATTTGGCTAAAACCATTTTGGGCTAAATTGGTACTCAAACCAGTAAAGAATAGCAACTTTGGAGGCAATGCGTGAATGAAATTGGATTGTTAATTGGCAACTTTGAGCCGCTACATTTAGGTCATATTCGCTCAATTTTGCATGCCAGCGGACTGGTTAAAGCATTATATATTTTTGTCACCCCTCACCCTAAGCCCAATCCAAATTTTACTATCAATCTAAAAGATAAAGCCCGATGGCTGACGATGGCATTTGCCGATTTGCCATTTATTCATACTGAGTTGTTGCCTGATATGAGTGTTCTAGAAAATTTGACTTATGACGCCATGCAGTCGACTATAACCCAAGCTGAGTTTGATTATGCGTTACTGCAGTTATTACAGCGCTTTTCTTATTTGACTGCCAATGCCGAAAAACCTGTGTTGTTCTTGGATGAAAGCCACCCAATGGCATCGCTTAAACTGACGTTGCCTGTAATAACGATACCCCATCAAACAAATTTTAATAGTAAAAAAATTCATGCCAATCCTGCATTATATTGGTCAGTGATTCATCCCCAAGCTCGTGAAAGCTATACCAAAACCATTACCATTGTGGGCGGTGAGAGTTCGGGGAAAACCACGTTGCTACATAAGCTTGTCAATTATTATGGGGCAAGTTACGCGCTAGAAATGGGGCGGGTGTTTGTGGAAACTGATTTGGGCGGTACAGAGCTTGGTATGCAGTATGACGATTATCCGCTGATGGCAACTGACCATGAGCAAGCGATTCGAGCCGCAAAACAGCTTGCCCCTGCGCCACTGACGTTGGTAGATACCGATTTTGTCACCACACAAGCATTTTGTGAAGAATATGAAGGTAAACCGCACCCGTTTTTGACAGTATGTATTGATACTTTTAAGTTGGATTACACGATTTTACTTGCCAATAATACGCCGTGGGTCGCTGATGGGATGCGGTCATTGGGCAGTCAGTCGCAGCGAGAACGCTTTGAAAATCGCTTAAAACAACTCTTTGAGCGTCATCAGATTACCCCGCATTATATTGATAGTCCAGATTATCATGCGCGTTTTTTACAAGCGGTGGCGTTGATTGACAAGCTGGTGTTTTTTGATTATCAAGATTTGTAATGATTGAAAATCTTAGGATGCAACTTTAAGGATAAATTTTGAGGATAAGCAATGCGTATTAAATTTTTGGATAAAATCACAGGCGAATGGCAAAACGCGTGGACGGTCGTTTGGTTTTTGTTTGGGGTTGTGGCATTGACCACGGGCTTTTGGCTAAAAACCGAGCACACCCAGTATGATTGGTTTATGCTATTGGTGGCGGTTATTGGGCTCATTTGTGTGGTGTCATTGAGCTTTCGTCGTAACATCATGGGCAATGGCTTTGGTATGCTCGCTACGGCTGGCGAAACTTTTGTCCAAGGTACTCACGGGGCGGTGGGACTGATGCTCGCGCCCATGTTTAACTTTTTTACCCATGTGTACGGACTGTATTATTGGGCAAAAAATACCGATGGTGATGGTAATATGGTGCCAAAATCTGCCAATAAAATCGTGTGGGTGGTCACGATTTTATTTATTCTGATTGGGCTGTCCTTGTTTCCGACAGTCAATGCTTGGCTTGCCGCAAAAGGCTATAATGTTGTGGCGAATGATGGCAGTAAGTTTTTGGGGTTTATCGATTTTTATTGGATTAATGTGTTGGCCTTTGTTCTATCCATAACCGCCCAAGCCACGATGATTTTACGTTATTCATTTAACTGGTGGTTATGGATTGTGGTCAATTTTGTATGGCTTATAGTTAATTTAATGACAGGTAACTATATTTTTGCCATTCAAACGATGGTCTATCAAATTAACGCGTTTATCGGGCTTTATGAATGGTATCGCAGTGAAGCTGACCAAAAAGAAAAAGCCCAACTAACAGCAGCGTAAGTAGTTTTTATGATGCCCTATAAAAAACCAACCCCCTTATGGTTGGTTTTTTGCTATAAACAATCATAAAAAAACTCAATAGGCAAAATAGTCTACGGCGTAAATGGCTTTGGCTGCGGCGGTAGCATACGTTTATGGTGCGAGCGGTTATGCCAATAATTAATTCGCTCCATTGCTTGTTCACTCAAAGGCTCGCCCATTAAATGCGTGTCAATCTCTCGATAACTCACGCCCATTTCATCTTCATCGGTCTGTCCAACCCATAGACCAGCACTGGGGGCTTTATCAAGCACAGAAGCAGGCACACCAAGCAATTTTGCCATCTCAAACACTTGGGTTTTGCTAAGATGAGCCAATGGCACCACATCCACACCGCCATCGCCAAACTTGGTAAAATAACCCATATACCATTCTGCGGCATTGTCCGTACCTACCACCATCGCGTTATGGCTTTGGGCATAGGCATATAACGCAATCATCCGCAAGCGAGCCTGTACATTGCCTGCAATGACGTTTTGACGATCAGCTTCGGCATTCAACAAACTTGCCATGCTGTCCATAAAAGCCGTATAAGTCGATGAAATTGGAGCGATGGTATAAGTTAAGCCGGCACTTTTCGCCACCGCAATGGCATCCTCAATATCGGCTTGTGCAGTCGTGGGACTGGGTAAAATCAAGCCATGTACAGGCGCATTGGTTTTTGCTAGCAAATGAGCCACCACCGCCGAATCAATCCCACCGCTAATCCCGACCACAAAGCCTTGCATTTTATAAAGTTCGGTGCGTTGCTCATTGAGCCAATCGACCAAATAATCACTATAATCTTGTAATGTCATGTTTATTTATCCGTTATGTGTTATATGTTATAGGTGACTGGTTGCAGTCTTGCACTGGGGGTGTAATGCCGTCCGACTTTGGCTTGTGGCTTGCCATCTAATAGTACGCAATCTCCTGTAAACCCGAGCGTGACTTTTATCAATGATGAGCCAACCCCATACGCATCCACAGGGGCATTTTGTTGCTCAAAATCTTTAATTTTATCGGCAGTAAAGCCGCCACTGGCGATGATTTGCACTTTTGAATGACCGGCTTGGTCAAGGGCATGACGTAAGGCTTTGATTAAGGTGACATTTACCCCTCGTGGGTCAACTTGCCCCATATGCCCTGCTTCGGGATGTTGACTAAAATACGCATCTACCATTTGTCCCGACGTATCTACTCTTACTCCCGATAACTGCTCACCAAATTCTGCTGCGACCTTCAAAGCATCACCAATCACATCATTGTGGTAATCGACCAAAGCCACCAGCTTTTCGTGAGGAAATTGGGCTCGATACGCATGGCAAGCAGCAAGTAAATCACCGCCAAACAATTGAATCAAGGCATGGGGCATCGTACCCATCGCTTGACCGCCCCACCATTCAGTCATGGCAGGGGTCGCTTGGGCGGTTGAACCGCCGATAAAAGCGGCATAACCATCGCCTGCTTGCTGCCCAAAATGGTCATCCCTATCACCCATAAAAATCACAGGTTTGCCATTGGCTGCGGCGACCGCCTTGGTGACATTGGTAGCTACTGAAGTACGACGCGCTAAAATCCCATCAATCATGCCCTCTAAAAAGCCAAATTTTTGATATTCCCCTGTGATACTTAACACCGGCTCAAATGGCTCAATAGAGTCGCCATCATGTAAGGCTTTTATCTCAAGCGTTTGCGGCTTATGGGCGAAGGTATGTACCAATGCGATCGCCTCATCTACCCCACAAAGTACCGCTTGCTGTCGTTGAAAAAACTGCATCGTCACTTGGGTATTGGGACGATAAGCTTGGGCAATTTGGGCGGTTTTATCAAAATACACGGCTGAATAGCGGCCTGCTTGTATGCCTATACCAAATCGCTGTTCAAATTGAAACGTTGTATTGGTTAGACGCTCAAGTTTACCTTGCTGTTTTTGTAAAAATTCATCGGCAGTATGAATACTGGCATGATAATTGTTTGGTTGTGGCATAGTTTTTCCCTATTAACACTTTATTTGCGGTAAGTGGGGGGATAACTGCCAACAATCCAATAACAAACTCGCCCAGGCGAAAAGTTGCGTAGACTGTCCAAATTCCATTGTATAACAGAAATCCTCTGTATCACGGTGAGTAGGGTGGCATGCTCGTCTATCAAGAAACCACCATATTATATCGCTAGTATAAACATAACCTTGCAGCTATGTCTATTTATTAAAGGTGTTATCGATTCATTAGATTATATAAATGGGTGCTTATTATTTAGGCTTAGCAAAATAATTAAAGATACGCTCATTAGCGAATGAGATTTGCCGCATAATCACTAACAACTGCTGGGAGTTAGTAATAAAGAAGCCCTAATAATAACGAACATTAAATGGCGACAAAAGAAGAAATGGTGCGCTCGGCGGGTGTCCAACCTATTAATCATAAGATTTCATAATGTATTAAAAGCCTTTTAAATTCATAGATTTAAGATTTTCTCTATCTCATAATATCTCACTTCACCTACCCTAATCTCTGCAATTATTGTACACTAGGATGTACACTATTTTCGGAGTGTACATAGAGGTTAAACCATGGAAAAACGTAAACCTATCACAACTGACCGTAGTATTAGCTCATATAAAGCTGAAGATAAAGAATATCTAGTGACCGTCAAAGGGCATCCAAAATTATACCTGATGGTTCGTCCGAATCATACCAAATCTTGGCTTTACCGCTATAAATCGCCTAGCACTGGCAAAAGCCAGCGTATTTCGCTTGGTACTTATCCTAGTATTTCACTTGCGCGTGCCTATGAGTTATGGCAAGAATATGCAGACTTGCTTAGTAAAGGGATAGACCCACAAGACAACCGAGAATCTGTCAAGCAAGCTTTACTAGAAAACAATGATACCTCATTTGCTCGGTTCGCTGATGAATACTTTGCGACCATTCAATCGACCCTAAAGCCCAATACCCTACAACGCAAATTTAACTGCCTAAAGCTACTCAAACAAGCCTTTGGACAGACCCCGATTGATACAATTACCCCACCCCAGATGCTGACCATGCTAACAGATGTACAAAGTACATTTGTCAAAGCAGATGGTAAGCCTACCGAAAAAGCAGAACGCTGTGCCAGTATTGCAAGCGATATTTTCAAATATGCCAGTGCAAGGGGCTTTTGCAGTAGCGACCCTGCCAGTATGGTAAAAAGCCAGTTAATCAAGCCTGTTTATGGTCATCGCCCTGCTATTATCCAACCCGATAAGTTCGCCAAACTATTACAGGATATCGAATCATTAGCCAACGTAGTGGATAGTAACACTATTAGCTCAATGAGACTATTGCCGATGCTGTTTGTGCGTAACGGTGACTTACGGCGGATGCGATGGGCAGACTTGGATTTTAACGAATCCAAATGGCGTTTTCAACCGCTTAAAGGCGAAGGCAAAGAACATATGGTGAGAGATATGGTCGTTCCCCTACCCCGTCAAGCCATTGAAATTTTACAGCACCAGTATAAAATCAATGGACGTAGTGAGTTTGTGTTTTATAGCCCATCAGCTAAGAAGAACGGCATTATCTCTGATAACACCGCCAATAAGCATTTGAAGGAACTGGGTTATCAAAACATCCATTGTGTCCATGGTTTTCGTGCAAGTGCTAAAACCATGCTACAAGAGCAATTAAAATACCCTGCTGTAATTGTAGAAATGGGCTTGGGGCATATCACCAAAGACCAAAACGGCACAGCTTATGGGCGTTTTGAGTTCCTTGATGATAGAACTGAAATGATGCAAACATGGGCAGATTACCTTGACGCGTTACGAAATGGCGAAGATGTAGCACGCTTTAAAAACCGTTCAATCACCAGTTCCTCTCATAATAACCCAGAAGCCCTTGTTAAACTCTTACTTGAGCAATTGGGTAAGGATAAAATATTAGAATTATTAAAATAGCATTTAATTTTTAATAAAATATATATTATCTAATAAAAACCCTTTTTTTGAGAAAATCATGCACAACAAATTACCCATTAATATCAATGATTTACTGAAGCAACGAACGATTGAAAGTGAGCGTATTGAATATAAAGCCGACTGGGATCCAGAGAGCGTGATTCATACACTATGTGCCTTTGCCAACGATTTTCATAACCTTGGTAGTGGCTATATTGTCATTGGTGTAGCGGAAGAAAACGGCAGACCTGTACTGCCGCCTGTGGGCTTATCCCCCGAAAAAATTGATAAGATTTTAAAGGAATTGGTGCAGTTAGAGAAAAACTCCATTATGCCAACCTATAACACGCTGACCGCAACCTATGAGATTGAGGGTAAAATGATTTTGGTGTTGTGGGCGATTGCAGGGGAAATGCGACCTTATAAAACCAAAGTTCATCATGTTAAAGGCATTGGCGCTTGGGCATATTACATCCGCAAACATAGCAGTACAGTAGTTGCCAAAGGTCAAGCTGAACAACTGTTAAGCCTAGCCAATAAAATCCCGTTTGATGATCGCTATAACGTTACGGCTAGTTTAGACGATTTAGAGCCACATCTTATCCGAGAATATCTTACCCAAATTAAAAGTGAGCTTGCCAAAGATGCCAACAACATGAGCATTGAAGAATTAGGCGAACGGATGAATATCATTGGTGGTACAAAGGAAGCGCCTTTCCCTAAAAATGTTGGACTGTTATTTTTTAACAGTCAGCCAGAAAAATTCTTTCCTGCAACCCAAATTGACGTGGGATATTTTCCAGACGGTGCTGGCGGTGATGTGATTGAAGAGAAAGTGTTTAAAGGGGCGTTAGGTAGAATTACCCAAGATGCGTTGGACTATATCAAAAATCGCTATATTAATGAAACTGTCATTAAACACCCTAATGTAGCAAAGGCACAGCGATTTTGGAATTATCCATTTGCAGCGATTAAAGAAGCCTTGGTGAATGCGGTCTATCATCGCTCGTATGAAGAGCGTGAGCCGATTGAGGTACGGATTGATACCGATGCAATTACGATTATCAGCTATCCGTGGGCTGACTGTTCAGTGAAGATTGATGATTTACGGACTGGCAAAGCGATAACAAGACGGTATCGTAACCGTAGAATTGGTGAGTTTTTAAAGGAACTTGATTTGACCGAAGGACGTTCGACAGGGATTCCCAAGATTTTGTAGGTAATGCGGGCGAATGGCTCACCAATGCCAGTTTTTAAAACGGATGAAGAACATAGCTATAGCCTTTATTGGCATTTTTTTCAAGCGGAAGGCTCGCAAGACGTTCCTGCAAATCACGATGTATCGTACGTTCTCCTACGCCATATTTCTCTGCCAAGCCTTTGATGGTGAGCGTTTCTCCTGCGTTAAGTTGTTGTAGGATTCCTGCCAATCGTTGGGCAATTTTATCACGCTCTTTATTCATCATTTGTCCTTAGATTTGTTTATTCATTATAAACGCTTCTTTACAAAAAGAAAGATATTGGCAAGATTTTTTAAGTATTTTAATATTTACTATTGGATTATTAGAGTAAGTATAAACAGGGAGTTTGACAGGTTATGACAAAAAATGAAGTTATTTAAAAAATATTATAAGAATAATATCCTTAGTATAGGCTTTTTGTGTACTGTACTTCAAGCGACTAACACTAAAAAATACGTTAGTAGAGGAGCTAACGTATTGAATAAAAAACATGACATTGATATGATTGTGGGAAAATCCCTTGCAAAGCACCGTATTGCTTGCGGGCTAACACAAGCCCAAGTTGCTGAAAAATTGGGATTTAGTGTTGATAGTATTTCTCGGATGGAGCGAGGAACGATTAGTTTAACCTTGCCTAGACTAATGCAATTTGCTGAATTATTTGAGTGTCAATTAAGTGACTTTATTGTGGAAAGCAGCCCTTTGCCAAATGAACAATTAAGTCATTTGACAAAGATGATTGAACCATTAAGCGAGCATAAACGTCGCCAGTTAATTGAACTGGTTGAGAATATGGTTGCTTGGTATAATGATGATAAATAGCGAAATTTAAAGCTTTTTTAGAATATTGTATATTCTAAATGTTTTAACGTGGTTGTTTCTGAGACATTAGTTGTAAGTAAATTCAATCGGTACGTAAAAGTGACTATACTTATTATACAGGTGTCCCCCCAAGGTTTAGCCCCTTCATCTGCTCCGCAATTTTCCCTTCCAACTCATGCGATTGCTTGAATAGGCTATTGAGCGTATCGCTAAAGCCTTTCATTTTATCGTTAAATTCATCCGCTGTGATATCGACATAATCAATCTTCACATCAAAATATTGCCCAGCGCTCAAGCTGTAGTTTTTGGCTTTGATATCGTCATAACTGACCACAACGCTAAAATCTTCTACCGCTTCTTTAGCGGTGAAGGTATCGCAAATTTGGGCTTCTTCTTCATCACTCAATACGGTTTTTTGGTTTTTGCCTTCTTTGATTTTTTTGCCTAGATTGGACGCATCAATGAGAACTACGTCGCCTTGGTTGGCTTTGTCGATAAACAGTATCGAAACATTCGTGCCTGTGGTGGCAAAGATATTAGACGGCATCGAGACCACGCCCGCCAGCATTTTATTATCGACTAAGTATTGACGGATTTTTTGATCAATGCCTTGTTGAGCGGTGATAAAGCCAGTCGGTAGTACGACCGCCGCTTTACCTGTGGGTTTTAGACTGGTGATGATATGCTGTAAAAATAGTTGATAAATCGCCATGCTTTCTTTTTTGGTTTTTGGGATAGTGGGTATCCCTGCAAAAAAGCGGTCTTGGTTTTCTTTGGTGTCGAGATTGTTTCGGAAGTCGCTAAAATCGAGCTTAAACGGTGGATTCGATACGATATAATCGAACTGCTTTAATGTGCCCGTTTTCTCAAGATGAAACGGGGATTCAATGGTGTTGCCTTGAATGACATTGGGGATTGAGTGGACAAGATTATTTAGGATAAGGTTTAGGCGTAGAAGGTTCGATGATTTTTGCGAGATATCCTGCGTGTAAATCATACATTTGTCCTCACCAATGGCGTGAGCGACATTCATGAGTAGCGTGCCAGAGCCTGCAGATGGGTCATACACAGAGACGTTTTTGACGGTGCCACGTTCGCTTGTTGGTACTAGGATATTTGCCATGATACGAGCCACAGCGTGTGGCGTGTAATATTCGGCATATTTACCGCCTGCGTTGCTGTTGTAGTCTTTGATAAGATATTCAAAAATTTGGGCATAAAAATCAAATTTTTGGTCAAAGATACGCTCAAAGCTAAAGTCGCCTAGTTTGTTAATAATGGCTCGGCAGAAGTCGTCACGCTTGCCTTCATCGGTGATAAATTGGCTTAGTCGGTCAAATAGGACAACCTTTGCCCCACTGTTGGTTTGGACAGAATAGATGTCGGCATTTTTAACTGCGATGTCGATTAGGGTATCGTCAAACAGTTTGGCGAAGTCATCATCATTTTGTCGGGCATATAAGTAGCTGATGAGATGATGTGGCTCGAGCTTGGCGGTGTCCACGACCATCATGTTGAGCATTTCTCGCTCATCTTCGCTCATGTCAGCTAGGGCTTTTTCCCATTGTGGGTTATTGGCTAGGCGCTCGTCGAGTTGTTTGACGGTGTAGGCGTATTTGTCATTTAGGTATTTGTATAAGAATACTTGGCTGATGATTTTAAATTCGTTGCCGTCATTGCCTAGTCCATAGTTTGCACAGATGGTTTTTAGGCTGTCAATCATGGCTAGGGTTTGGGCTTTGTAATCTGGGGTCATGGTCACTCTTACTGTTTAGTAATGTCTTTTAGCTGTGTCAAAAGTTCTGGAATTGAGCGTTCGGCAGTTTGATAGATGATATTAAAATCAAGCTCAAAATAGCCGTGGGCGATGATGTTACGCATTCCACGCATATATTTCCATGGGATTTGTGCGTTATTTTCGATGAACTCTGGGTCTTTTTGGTAGATGGTGTTGGCTATTTCACCCAAGGCAATCAAACTCATGGCGACGGCATTTTGGGTGCGTTTGTCGCTCATAAATTCATCGTGAGCTATGCCTTCGATAAACAGGGCGATATCTTGGCATAGCTCAATCATTTTATTTAGGTAGTCCGGCGTTCTTTCATACATGGCTGATTACCTAGTTACAATGGAATGGCATATTGCATGACTTCTTCTTTAAATTTTGGCGGTAGGCTGTTGTCGGTGACGACATCGACCTTGAGATTGAGCAGTTCTTCAAGTTCAATTTGTAGTCCGCAAATGTCAAAGAGTGTAGTGGTTGGGCTTGCTTCGACGAGTAAATCTAGGTCGCTGTTTTCGGTGTCCTGCCCTTTGGCGATTGAGCCAAATATGCGTAAGTTTTTTATGCCGAATTGTTGGGCTAGGTCTTTGATGGTTTGTTGGTGTTGCTGTATTTTTTGGGATGGTTTCATGGGTAGTCCCTTTATGGGTTTTATTGTACGGTGGCTTGTCCGTTCATCAGCATGGGTAATAGCCAATCTCGAAGTCTGGTTAATTGATTGTTTTCTTCGCTTTTAGCAAATATTAAATTACTTTGATTTGAAACTATTGCATCAAATTTGGCTAAAATAGTTTTACTTGGCACTGCCACTTGTAAACTATGCAAATCATCTTTTGTGATTGAGCCAAAAGTTGTACCTTCAGAATTTCTTCGATTAAAAATTTGCTCAAAATATTTCATCACATAAAACAAAAAACCATCTGAGCCAGTTTTGCTGTTTAAACAAGCTAGACCACGACCAATACAACAATCAAAAGGTGCAATATTCATATCACCGACTGGTGCTCTAACACTCAATAAAATATCGCCTTTTTTTGCAAATCGGCTTGGTTGTGTGGTGTATTGACGAATGGTTGGAAATCGCCAGTTAAAATCTGTTGAGCCTTGGAAAAAAATTGTTCCTTTGCCTATTTCGTTATAGCTTGAACCATCGGGTGATTGCCCCATTGTGATATTGGCAATTTCAGATAAATCTTTAACTTCCCAACCTTTCGGAATGTCTCGTTTTAGGGTTTCGTTATAGACCATTTCACCGCCCGATGATTTGTAGGGCTTGCCGTTGTCATCGGGGAAGTCAAACTGCACAAACCAATAATCGTATAGCGTTTTTGCCATCTGCTCTAACGTGGCGTTGATTTGATTGTTTAATGCAATTTTTTCATCAAGGGCAGACAATACAGAAGTAATTTTAGCTTGAGTTTTTTTATCAAGTTTTGGTATTGAAATATTTTTCAAAGCTGAAATAGGCAGTTGTGGCTGTGCACTACCAGAACCATTAGTTAATGCTTGTTTTTTAAAAAGTTCAGAACGAAAAAAAGTATTTAAAAATAAAGGCGTAAAATCTTTTTTTGATCGAATAATAACCATGCCCGAATTTATACGCATATTAGGGTATTTGATACTCTCTGTAACTAACGCAACATTCCCCACAGTTCCCCTAGTGGTCAATATGATATCATCAATCTTAACTTTTCCTTTTCTAAGTAATTTGTCTTTTTCTTCTGTAATAAAGTCCAACTTTGAAAAATCAAAACCATTTTTAGTAATATTTCCAGTGTTCAAAAACACACAATACCCCTTCGCGAAAAAATCAGATTTACTAGGATAGTTTTGCCCCCTATCACCATCAATAAACTCAATATCAGTATTAATAATTCTTTCTAAATTCATTTGAAACCTAATTTTATTGTAACTTTGATTCTTCCAAATACTCTTTTAAAATCATTTGATTAATCGCCTTAATCGTTGCGACATCGACAGGCAATTTCTGCTCCATCTTAAACCGTTTAATCACCGACGGCATCATCTGATTTTCAAAAAAACTCACATTCTCCAAAATCTGCGACAAATTCAACACCTTTTCATCGGCATCCGCTTTCACCCCAGTTAAGGCTTCATGAATTTTTGCCTGCTCCCTACTCATCTCAGGCTTAGCCATCAAGCGTTTATGAATCCGTGCAAACTTCGCATCGCCTTCATACTTATTGCGTATCAACTCATTCTTGCGATTTAGCTCTTTGACCTTGACATAAATACTATCAAGGAGCGCCATATTCTCTCGCATTTCTACTTGCGACACTTCACCCAAATTCTTTTTCTTAAAAATCCGCTCAAGCTCTTCACGTAACGCGATAAACTCTGGGTCGTCTTTATCAAAATTACTGAGTAGCCCTTCTCGAGTTTTACGCAAACTATCCTTCAAATCATCGGCAAGTTTTAGCTCCGCTTCGCTCACCTTTTTAAACTGAAATACAATATCTTCAAGGGCTTGATTCAATAAATTGGTCGTGTCGCCTTGTTGCAAAGACTCTTGCAGGTTTAGCATGGCAAGGCGGTCATTGGTGTAGCGATACAACAAATTAAGCTTTTCAAAATCCAGACGCTTTAACACGTCATAATCACCCTGAAAACGTGCCACGTTATACAATTCACGCGCAAGGCTTAACGCTTTATTTAACTCAAGGATAATTGCCTTATCATTGATTTGGCTAATTTCATCGCTAAATTGTTCCGCATTCTCGGTCGAATATTCAAATAACGCATTTTTGATGATGGCAATGTCTTGGTTGATTTCTTCGCTGGTTTTAAATAACTGAGAATAGCCTGCAATATCGTCGCCTAGCTCGCCTTGCAACTCATCAAAATAAGCTTTATTGGTTTTATCAAACTCTTTACTGATGTCGGCAAAATCGACCACATAGCCAAAACGAAAATCTTTGTAAGGGCGGTTGACTCGCGTTAAAGCTTGCAATAGATTGTGGGCTTTAATCAAGCGGCCAAGATACAGCTTTTTGAGTCTTGGGGCATCAAAGCCAGTGAGTAGCATATTGTACACGAATAGAATGTCTATTTTACCAGCTTTAAAGTCTTCGACCCAGTCTTTACGCTCTTCTTTTGTACCAATATCGTGCAGGATAAGGGCGGATGATGTGGCATGACGGGGGATAAATCGCCTTGGCTCAGTTTGGTATTTTTCCACAAACAACTGGTGCATCAGCTTGGCTTGGTCGGAGCTGTCACAAATCACCATTGCCCCAATCGTATCATCTTGCATTGTGCCACGACTGGTCTCAAAGTCATTGATAATATAGTCAAGCATGGGTTCGACAAACTTTTTATGACTATACAAGGCTTTACGATCAAAGCTACTCTTCTCAACTTTTAGTTTATCGAGAATAGCATTTAACCTCATTTGGTAGTTGGATTCAATTGCTTCACGCATCAGGCGAAGTGTATAGCCGTCTGCAATCGAAGCGTTATAATAGTATTTATGAATATAATTGCCAAAGGTCTCAGTAGTTTTGTGCTGTTTATTTTTTTGTTCAGCGGTATCGTCTTTTTTGCTAAAACTGCCAATTAACGGTGTACCTGTTAAACCAATTTTGATTGCCTGTCGGTCGGATTCTTCAAGGTTGGCAAGGAATGAGCCTTTCGGGTCATAGCTACGGTGGACTTCATCCAAAAAATAAACCCGTTGGATATTCACATTGTAGTCATTGGTCGAGATGACATGGGGGTCATCTTTAAACTTATGGATATTGACCACAGTAATTTCAGGCTTGCCTGAATGATTATGCAGTGCTTGGGTGGATTTGATATCCTTGCTAAAGGCTTCACGAGAACTAATCAAATGCACAATCAAACCACGAGCTTTGAATTCACGGTCGGCTTGTTGCAACAAGTCAAGCCTATCGACAATAAAATAAAACTTGGGAATCACCCCACGTTTGGCAAAGTAGTCGGTTAAAAATCGTACATTATAAAAGGTTAAAGCCGTTTTACCGCTACCTTGGGTATGCCATACCACGCCTTTTTTAATGCCTTTATCTAGTGAGTGCTTAATAGCAAAGGTCGCAAACATTTGCGGATATCGCATGATATGTTTTTGAATGGCTTTGCGATCTTCTTTGACATACACCAACGCATAACGAAGCACAAAGGCTAACCGCTCACGGCTCAGTAACGATGTACAAATACGATTGGTTGGGCGGTCTGGGTTTTTGTTGCTTTGAAACTCTGGACTGGTATAAATCGATGGGTTGTTGGTATCTTTTAAAACAAACTTTTCTTCTTCTTCGCTGATATCTTTAAGCAACGTGGCGGTATTTTGCGGCTGTTCTTCACGGAAATAATTGAATTTGACTTCACTGTATGACGTGGTGGCATAAAACGCCCCGCTAATGGGTTTAGGCTCGCTGTTATCGTATTCCATGTTGTTGGAGAATATCATCAGTTGGGTGATATTGATAAAGCTACGGAACTTCTCATTGGCAAAGCGTGTGTGAATACGGGTATCTTCAGCGATAATACCGTTTTGATTGTTGGGTTTTTTGACTTCAATAAAGACAAGTGGCATACCGTTAATCAGTAGCGTAATGTCTGGTCGAAATGATTCTTCACCATTCACACATTCCAATTCAGTCACCACATGAAAGCTGTTATTATCAAAGTTGGCAAAATCAATCAGTTTAATACCTGACTGGTTTTGCAATCGCTCAAAAAACACTTGCCCCAGATCGTTGTTTTTTAGCTCAAGCTTGATATCGGTGAGTAAGCGAGTGACATCGTCATCTTTTAGGCTTGGGTTAATACGTTTAAGCGACTCTTTAAAAATGGGAACAAGGATATTACATTCCCCATCAAAATCGTCTTTGTATTCCTTAACCGAAAGATACTCATAACCTAGTCGCATGAGATGTAGGATGGTGGGAATTTTTACTCGGGTATCTTCGTTTTGAGTTGCCATTTTTTTATTTCGGTAAACTGATTTAAGCTATTATAGCCAAAAAAATAATCATGCCATAGTACAAAGACGATGAACAACATTGAGATATGAGTAAAATTGCGATATTCTAGCCAAACCCACAAAAAAATGTATAAAAGGGTTTTTCATGCTAAAATATATTCGATTTAATAATTTTTATTCTTTTCTTGATGAAACAGAATTGTCCTTTATAGTAGGCAAACAACCGAGTAAATCGACTTACGATATAGAACTGAATGTCGCTAACCACAAAGACAATACTCGACTTAATAAAGTCCTTGCAGTTGTTGGGGCAAATGGCTCTGGCAAATCCCAACTATTAAAATCGCTTGCTTTCGTGGGTTGGTTTTTAGTACATTCTATAGAACATCAAAGCCCAATAATTCCCTTTCAACCCTTTGCTTTAAATCAAAAATCGCCTAGCTACTTTGAACTTGGTTTATTAGTGCCGACCGAAAACTTAACGTATCAAGAATACCGTTATGAGCTAGAAATTGTGGAAGGGCTCGTCAAACGAGAAGCCTTGTATCATAAAACCAGTAGTAATTTTAGCTATATTTTTGAACGTAGTTATACCGATGGTACGATGAGCTATAAGCATAAAGGCTTTATCAAGCCATCGCTTGCTAACGATATTAAAGCATCTGCTTCACTTATTAATTTGGCTTCCTACTTGGACAATGGCATTGCCTTGCAGTTGGTAGCATTTATCAAAACAATTTCTACTAACTTAAACTTTCAAGGTCGTATCAGTAACTCTAACATTGCCTTGACCAGTTTTGCCGAGCTGCTTTCAACGGATGAAACCTTAAAAAAACAAACAGAACAACTGTTATGTCAATTTGATACAGGCATTCAAGAACTGAACTTCAAAAAAGTTCTTGTAATGACTGACAAAGGGCAAGAAGAAGTGATGATGCCGTTTGGCATTCATCACTGTGACAATAGTCAGTTTGAGAAAATATTTCTTGAGGAATCTAATGGTACACAATCGGCTTTTATGTTATTAGGTAAACTTCTACCTATATTAGCATTAGGCGGTGTAGCTGTGATTGATGAAATAGATAATGACCTACACCCTCTCCTACTGCCCGTGATTTTGGATTTGTTTAAATTTAGCGAAACCAATCCGCACAATGCTCAGTTGGTTTTTAGCTGCCATACGCCTGAAGTACTCAATCATTTGCAAAAACATCAAGTTTATTTGGTACAAAAAGACAATCAGCAATCCGAAGCGTGGCGACTTGATGACGTTGTGGGTGTGCGAAGTGATGATAATCTATACGCCAAATATATGTCTGGTGCATTTGATGCCATCCCTAGAGTTTAGAGGTTTTGATGGCAAAGCGTAAAATTCATCATAACAAAAAAACCACGTTAATTATTGTTGGCGAAGGCCTACATGAAAAGGCTTTTTTAACGCATATGAAAAGCCTTTATAGCGGTAGAGATTCTGGGCAAACGGTTAAAATTGACACAGCCAATGGTGGTTCGCCCCATGATATTATTAAAGGTACAATCAGAAAAATTAGCCATCTTGCCTACGATCGTAAATTTATTTTGATGGATAGTGACGTTGAAATAAACGACCAAGACCTAGCCCAAGCGAAAAAACAAGGTATTCATGTATTGCTTTCGGAACCTATTTGTCTGGAAGGCATGTTATTGGACATATTAGGCGAATCGATACCGACAACTGCGAAGCAATGTAAAAGTCTGCTACATCCTAAGCTTGCTGGCAAGCCCACTGAGGCAACGAGCTATGCGGTCAAATTTACCAAAGCTGTTTTGGATGATAGCAACAAAGTCACAATTATTGAACTTAAAGCGGTTTTAGCAAATAAATAAACCAAAAAAAAATAAGCCTGCAAAGTACAGGCTTATTTATACTATTAGTCATGCAGACCGACTGGCAATTTTTTGATTAATCCATTCTGCTACCTCACTAGCTACCCAAGCAATACGCACTTGTGAAAGTTGTACCTTTTTGGGAAATGTGGGGTCGTAATGCTCCGACTTTTCATCAATCATCCGATAAATCGTGGCACGGCTAAGACCTGTGCATTTGATAACATCTTGGATTGAAATAAGCTGTGGCATGACGATAGTGGCAAAAGTTGAGTTGATTGAATTGGTAGTTTCCATGATTAGCTCCTTAATTGATACGAAAGGCAAATTCCTTTCATATCAATCCGCTGTCTCATATTTTTTTACGGTGTGTCATAACATCTTGTTTAACTCACCTTCCTTACACTCTGCCGAAGTCCATTCTCCATCGACTGCCAATATTCAGGCGGAACATCATCAGGATGAAATGCTTGGGTTTGGGTCTGTACTTGGGATTGTAGCTGTGATGGGGTATGCTCCATATTGGCGTTGTCATTATAGAACTCCTCCACAATCGCTAACCCCTCATCACTATCCACCTCAAATGCAGAATTGGCATAGCCAAGTTTTGCCACTTCCTCCAATGCTTGTTGATTAAAGCCAGACTGGATTTGCTGTGCATGAATCGCTTGGGCATTTTCCACCGCATCTTTAAGATTGACATTATCCTGCAAGGTTAAATCAACATAATAGATTGGCGTGCGATAACTTTGCGTGGTGCTTTTACCTCGGATAGTAAGCTGTAGCGGTAAGTTGGACAGCAAACCTCCTGACACCGCATTAAAATAGCTAAGCCGAGCCATAAGGGTACGAATCGAATTGTAGCCAGTCGTGCGAAAGATAAACGAGCCTAATTCGTCTGAATCATCCAAATTGGCATATAGGCGACCGAATACTTTGCAGTTATTGTTTTGTCCTAAAGGGCATAGCTCTGGACTAGGACAAGGCAACTGCTCAACGCCGTTTTGGGTACGCCGTTGGCATTGCTCACCATTGCCTACACAAATGGGTCTGCCCGTCTGCCGATCAAACAAGGTATATTCTGCTCGAAGATTTAACTCAGGCGTATTAAACAGCATACGCACAGGAATTTGGCGAAGTTTACCGTTAGTCGCATTTTGCCGTAGCTTGTCATCAAGCGGATGTTTCACCCAGCCGTCTTTATTTTGCACTTGGCTAGTAATCGTGAACTGGTCATCTTTTTCGGGTAAGCGTTTACCGTTTTTCTCAACGACTTTACCGATGGTGATTCTGCCTAAAATAGGCGGTGTGATGGTTAACCCTTTAATCATGGGTATTCTCCTTATATGGTTGTTTTGATTGAATAAATTGGTTTAAGCTTGCAAAGCTGACAAATAAAAAACCCATGCTTGATTGACAAACATGGGCGATACGATTAACTTATTGGAATTGGATAAAGCGGTTATTTGGCATTGACCAAGAAACGTCTGCTACCTTCACGCACTTGTTTATACTGATCAAGTAGCTCTGGTTTATCTTTAAGTAGTGCCTTACTATCCAAACTGACACTATCTTTCGACTTTTTCCAACTGATTGAGCCGTTGATAAAACTTGCACTCTCTGCCGTTTGCATTGCCAATTGGATTTGGTGTTTGAGAAGATCAAACTGCTTTTGATGGCTATCAATGATGCATTTTTCTTCGATAAGTGCATCAAACCAACGATTGAGTGTCGTATTGTCACTAAAATCGACTTTTTCTGTGGTGCTATTGGGGTAAAGCTGGGCAATCGCTTTACCTGCGGATTCACTGGCATCTGCTGGCGGTGGGGTATCACTTTCAACATATTGCCAAAAGCGGCGTTCTTGATGAATCAATTGGTTAATGATTAACGCATCGCGTTTGATTTCAAATAGCTTGGCTTCATGCCCACAGATTAACACACAGACATGGGCAAGCTGTTTACCTGTCACCGCTAACTGGTGCTGTACTTGGCAAGTGACGTATAAGGGCACGCCATGTTTCCACAGCTTAGCCCCATGTTCACCCGCGGTTTTAATCTCGAGTACCCCCACTTCTGACTTGTTCACCGCATAATCAAGATTCGCTAGCATAAAGCTTTTATCGGGGTCGGGGTGTTGTAGCACGGCATTGACACGCCGAACTTTATTGCCTGTTTTAGCGGTGTAGTATTTGGCAATGAGTGGCTCAAGCGCTTTACCCCAATACAGCGGTGAATAAGCATTTTCCATTAAGCCATCGGATAAGTCAGGGTTTTGTCGCCCTGTCTTAATCAGCCATAGCTCAAGCATGGACATAAAGGGATTTAAACCACAAGCGGCGGCGGCATCACTGCCACCAATGCCTGTATTGCGAACGGCTAACCAGTCTTGATGACTAAGCTCTTTGGTGTCAGCAAGGCGTTTAGCGGATTTAACTTTACTGGGTTTAACCAACGTAGTCACCTTCGTCTCAGCTTGATTGGCTAAGGTAGGGTTGACCGCCAATACCGATAAGCTCTGAGTCTGGCTTGTTGGATTGTTTTGGACAGGGTTAATGGGTAGGGTTAAATCATTCATGGTATTATCTCCTATGATTGAAGATGCGTTGTTAAAAAAACGGCATAAAAAAACCACGCTCTATGTTTAGAGCGTGGTGGTTACTGTTGGTTGGATAAATGGGTTTAAGTGACTGACTTTAAGCGACTGAGTTTAAGTGACTGAGTTTAAGCAATGAGCCGCATCGCTTCTTCAAGACCCTTTTGCTTTAAGTTTGCCCCTGCACCAAACCAAGCGGAATCAAGGCGGTGATCATTGGACATCGCACGGCGTTCATGATCCACAAACTCGGTTACCGCATTTAGCAAGCCATAAGCGGTATCACGAGCTGAGTCAAGCATAGCCCCACGCCCTTGCCCATTGAACATGGTCATGATCTGGTTCATGGCTTTGGCATTGGGGACGGCTTGTTGGGTTTTCTTGTTGGTAGGAAATTGAATTAACGTATCGTCCGTGTCATTAAACACACGGCTAAGATAGTTAGTCGCCTCAGCTTGGGTTACTCGACGTTCGCTTAATTGCTTCATGTGGTACATATGCTCATTCCAGCCTTTGACGGAAATACCTAACTGGTTTTTCACCTTCTCAGCATCGAAGGACGTAGAATGCGGTACTTTGACCACGCCACCACTTTTATCAGCTAAGCTAATCGCCAGTGTGTTATTACACACCACACGGATAGAGGTGAATTGAGCGGTAGTTGCCAATGTGCCATCACAAGCGGTAGCTAGTAAGATATAGCCATTACTAACGTCTTTACCTTTTAAGGCTGTTGATTGACCGGTTTTCGCCAAAGCCCAGAACTTACGACCGCCTTTTAATACCCCTGCGGTTTCAAGTTCAAAGTCGGCTTGCTCAGTTAAATCACGGTAGAACTCCAAGATTTCACTCGGCTGTACTTCTTGATAGCGTTGTGAAACAACGGATAACGGCTCAAGGGTATCTGAGCGGTATAACACTTTGTTGTCAGGAAACGGCATAATAAGCTGACCGCCTGCGGCATGGTTGGCATAGTAGCTGACATCGGATGATTCGATGCGCCAGTCCATGCCGGCTTCTTTTGCCCAGACTTCGATCGGTTGATTGGGGGTGAGTTCGTTGCCTAGTCCATGCCAAGGGGTTTCGCCAACGTATGCCATTGTTTGTACTTCGTGTGCCATGAGATTTCTCCTTTTAGATGAATTGATTGAAATTAGTGAGATTGTACTAGGTGGGTTGGACAGGCAATGTCCATTTGAGGTTTAGTAGGGTTAGCATTCTCCACGTCAAAGACTTGGTTGCAGTTGCGGCAGTAGTAGCTGGTGCAAGCTGTTTTCGTACCAAGGTTAGTTAAAGCGTTTCCCACGATTGTGCCAATCACCATACCAAGGCTTGGTGGGATGACCAGTTGTTTACAGACACTTGCGCCCACACTTGCTAACACAGCTGGGGATAGCAAGGTTGGGTCAAGCGATTGTGGGAAATTAGGGTTAGCGGTAGTCACTGGGACTACGTGACTGCTAAAGCATTTGGGACATAGGGTTTTCATTGTAGTTCTCCATACGGTTAAATTAACGGACATAAAAAAGGTCTGCTTTTGACGGCAGACCTTGGGTGTAACGCTGATTACCATAAGCCATTGAATCATCAATGGTTATGTCATATGGATGATATATATCTGAAAATTTTTAGGGATTGGCTACATTCGCTTAATACCCCGTTGCCAAGCAACATTAAATTGCCCTTTGCCAAAGGTACGCATGTTAGGTAGCCTAATCGTTAGGTGTTGATCGACTTTCTCTGGCTCAACCAAATAACTGGCTACTCGAATAGCATTTTCTAGTTCTAGTGGATTATCTCGATGAATCATGCCAATGCCTAGCATCTGGCGTTGCTGATAAAATGACTTATAATCAGGATTATTGCAGTTGTAATAATTGCCATTATTACCCGTAATAGAAAGCCATTTCTCACCCACTTCCTGACCAATAAACACGTCCTTTTGACGCTTAGAACCGTCATACATCAATAGCAAATGACAATGTAGGCTTTTATCTGTGCCTTGCTCTAATGCCCAAGCATATCCTTGCAAGTGTTCAAAGCAGGTTTGCTTGTTAGATATCAACTCACGTAACTTGCTTATGTGTTCGTAAAAATCATCTAGCTTTACATTCGCTAGATTATCGACAAGATAACTTAAATCGATACGCACAAATAACAGTCGTGAATAGTGATTCAGCAACTGACTCACATACTCAATTAACTGATGCTGATTATCCATCTCTTGAGATCGTTGTAAGGCGATACTCCTCATCACTCTGTATCGATAGGCATGAAGCATCATTAAAAATTGATAGGCTAACTGCTCATTCCAATTTACATCATTAGGAAGAAACTCACCCACGATTGCTTTAGTTGAACCAAGGAACGCTTTAACACTTTCGCTATAATCATATTCATCATCGTAGGCAAGACAGAATGGTAAATAAAGTTGGTTGAGATTATCCGCTACCCATTCAGTGGTAGCTGGATGGTTCATTAAGACTCTAATGAATCTGTCTATCTTTTGAAAAATATTGATACTTAAAAGATTGATTGAAGACATGGTTACTAACTCCGTTTGGTTATTCTCATAACTAAAAGTTAAGTTAGTAATTTTTTACAATCAGATGAGTGAATATATTTTAATCACTCACTTATCAAAAAGTACATGCTTTAGGTATGGTTAATAACATATATATCCAATTAACAAGTGTCTGTCTCGCCCGATTAATCTAGATATCCACTGCTATAAAAACAAACATATATCTAATATTTAAAATAATGAAGTTACCTTTACAAGGATGTTACTCTTGTTATTATGCGGTGTTTTACTTTTTATCTAACAAATACTGTCGTTTACCAATAAAGGTTCGATATTAAAATTTTTTTAACTCTTATAGATTTCATTTTAATCTTATTCATTTGTTTACTTGAAAAACTTACCAACAAAGGCTTTTTGCTTAATTAAATACCCATTACCTAAAAGATTAATAATTCATTTTGATTTGGCATTATTTTATTAATAAGAAACTATGAAACCTTATAACCCTACACTTTATGGTGCTTTTACTACGAAATTTTAACTAAAAACTTATGATAATCTAACGAAATTAAGTATCATTTTTTATTATACTTTTTATAAAATATAAGGGAATATACTATCTATTTAATAATAAATATACTAAAATAATTGTTAAATATCAGAGTTTATTAAAATTAAAATAAATAAATAATTTAATTAAAAAGGATAATAAATGATTGAATATTTAAATTTCACTAAAAACTTAAATAAAAGAAAATTTTCATATACTTTATATTTATTAAAAAATATAGCTAGTTGGATAGTGATCCAGTCAGACTTGGATTACTTGACGTCCCAGCTACAGAAATTAGAAGTAACATCTAGTGAGCTAAAGACATTAAAAAAAATAATGGACAACTTTTTAGTTTCTGATGAGGTGGTGTATGGCGACAATAGCATGCCCTACAAAATTTTTTGCTACCATATGATTACAAGATTTTATAATTTTAAGAAGATAAATTTTTTCAGAAATGCTTTGCCTGATTTTTTTGAAGACTTAGTTTTAGATATTGATATCAGCTATAGCTTATCCCCTCTTCAATCTTTTATGGGTACACCACTCTCTTTTACACCATACAATACTAGTCAAATGCCTATAAACAACCAAGGCTATGCACAGGCTATTCCATCTGCATTTTCAATGCCGATACCCCCACAATATCCAGTGTCACAACCACCCATACCTCAAAAATGGTATGACTTAGATAGCACAGTCCAAAGTACGAATTCTAATGAACCTGCTAACAAAGAACCCGAAAATAGATTTGAGCCTATTTATCATGATCTCAACACAAATCTCTCTCTCGACTCAAAGATGAGTTTCTATACAACTACCAACGAAAACTATATCTACACTCGTTCCACAATGGTTGCTTTGGATTGGCTGAAAATTAATAATGAAGAGCAATTGAATTGGGCTGTTGAATACTTGAATAAGGCGAATATACTAGTATATCCACGGCTATTTCTCCCAAAGAGTAATCAGGATATATACGATGCGATCGTCGTAAGCATTACATGTATGGGTTTTGATAGCTATATGATGGCTTTTTCAAAAATCAATATTGACAATTTTATTAAGAAGATGCGTCAAGCTTGGTATCAGAAGCGATATCGTGATAACAAGGATGGGGAAACCGCACTGCAATACTTGTTATCGAAAAGCTATCTTAAGAAATTAGATAAGCTCGCTGAAGAGTACGGGGTTCCACCCTTAGAAATGTTACAGACATTAATCGCCCAAGAGTACGATAGAAGATAAGGTGTTATCTCTCTAAATAATACTTTATTTAAACAATTCATTTCAAGTACACTGATATGTACACAGGTTAAATATTAGAAGATTTTTTATGAGATAAATCAAGGACTTGATTAACATGAATGGTGCGCTCGGCGGGACTCGAACCCACGCCACAGGCTTCGGAGACCTGTACTCTATCCAGTTGAGCTACGAACGCAAAAGTGACTATCAGCAAGTAGATAATTAGAAGCGACACATTGTATAAAAAAATGCTTTAAAAAGCAAATCACGAATTTTTTTATTAAAGCCTAATCAGCCATAGCTTTTTCTATCTATTTTCCCTTATAATAGTAAGGAAAATAACTTTACACGATGGCTACTAAGACGTAGGATAAGTTAAATTCTAGCAATAAACTTGCCACAAATTTGAGGAAAACGTTTATTTAGTCATCATTTTAGCCACTTTGAAAAGAGAACGTGACGAATGAAAAAAGTAGTTATGTTATCAGCTGCCACCATGTTAAGCCTTGCTGGTATTGCTGTAAGTCAAGCTGCTGGTACGGCAAGCAGCCCTGCATCAACGGCCACTGCTAGCACCGCTGCCCCTGCTTCTACTGCTAGTGCTCCTACTACTGCAGCCGCCAAAAAACCTGAAGTACCACAAGATCCGCCTCAAGTTCAAAAATTGGTTGCACTATACCCTAACTTAATTGCTCGTATTGCCCCACAAGGCAAAGTCTGCTTTGAAGGTAAAGATTGTGATATCAGTATCACCGCCGCTTTAGGTGCAGCAGACCCTGCCAAACCACGTGATGGTAAAACCATCTATGAAGGTGTTTGTCATACTTGTCATGCCACAGGTATGCTCGGTTCACCAAAATTTGGTGACAAAGGTATGTGGGCGCCTCGTATTGCAAAAGGTGTAGCTACGCTACATGACCACGCACTACACGGCTTTAATTCAATGCCTGCCAAAGGTGGTAATGCAGACTTACTTGATGTTGAAGTCACCAATGCCGTTGACTATATGGTAAAAAATGGCTCTTAGGGTGATAAACCCATTTTAATTAAAAAGCCTATCGATGATTGATAGGCTTTTTTACTGGTACTAATACAATACCCTTGCCTAATTTATCTGCACATTATGTCCATACAACCTATCTGCAATCAAACTGCGAACTTTACTATTCAAAAAGACCCACTGCCCACTGTTGCCATTATCGGTGCAGGGGCAGCGGGCTTGATGGTCGCGGATTATCTCAAAGACTTTGCTGTCACTATCCATGTGTATGAACAAAAACCTTCGCCTGCCCGCAAGCTACTGATGGCAGGCAAATCAGGGCTAAATATTAGTCATGCCGAACCGCTTGATAACTTTGTAAAACGCTATTCTACTGACTCGCTAACGCCCTATATCCAAGCATTTAATGCAGAACATATTCGTGACTGGATGATAAATTTAGGTATCGAATCCTTTGTTGGCTCGACCGGGCGAATTTTCCCCACCATGATGAAAGCCTCGCCGCTACTGAGGGCTTGGCTTGCAGATTTACAACAAGCGGGCGTGCAGTTTTTTTATCGACATTCTTGTATTGATATCAAAGGCAATCAAGCGACTTTTGCACTGGAAAAAAGCGGTGAACAATCTACATTTAGCCAAAATTTTGCTGCGATTATCCTTGCCACAGGCGGTGGCTCGTGGTCACGTCTCGGTAGCGATGGTCAATGGCAAAATTGGTTAAAGCCTGACGAACTTACACCCTTTTACCCCAGTAATGTGGGTATTGTGCGGACATGGTCTAGTCATTTAAACGGCTATTTTGGTAAGGCGTTAAAGCGAGTCAAAGCCAGTGTTATCTCGACTGATGGCACGATGTCGCAAGGCTTTGGTGATATTATTGTCACCCACTACGGCATGGAAAGCGGGCTGATTTATCGGCTCAATCGTGCCATGCGTGAACAATTTAGGCAACGGGGTAAAATGTCATTGACCCTTGATTTGTTGCCCGATATTACTCCCGATAAATTGCTAAAAAGTTTAAATAACCCTAAAAAACAATCGCTTGCCAATGTGTGGCGCAAGGCGGGACTTGACCCTGTCAAAATCGCTTTGTTAAGAGAAATTGTTCTGAAAAATTACTGGCACGATGCCAAACAAATAGGATTTTTTATCAAGCATTTAAACATTGAGTTTGACAGTTTTCGCCCGATGGATGAGGCAATTAGTACAGGGGGTGGGGTAAAACTTGACGCTTTGACCACGGATTTGCAGTTAATGTCCAATCCCTTTGTTTTTTGTTGTGGGGAAATGCTAGATTGGGATGCCCCGACAGGGGGTTATTTACTAACAGCATGCTTTGCCACGGGGCGGGCAGCGGGCGTTGGGGTGGTTAAGTTTTTGGAATTAAAGAAAAAATGACAAGCATTAGCAACGCCAAAATCGTTTGGCAAATCGATGACAATGGCACAACCGTCCCCACATCGAGCGACTTTGGCGATGTGTATTTTTCCAAAACCGACGGCTTGGCAGAATCCCACTACGTCTTTATTGACGGCAACGACCTACCCACTCGCCTAGCTAATTTGGATGATTATCAGCGGTTTGTTATCGGTGAAATCGGCTTTGGCACAGGCTTAAACGTGCTAGCGATTTGGCAACTGTGGCAACAGGTGCGACCTAACAATCACAGCCATTTGCACATCATCACCACCGAAAAATTTCCGCTTGCCAAAGCCGACCTTACCCAAGCCTTAAGCGTGTGGCAAGAATTACAGCCCTTTTCACAACAATTGATTAAAAATTACCCGCCACCGCTGGCAGGCTGTCATCGTTTAAACTTTTTTGACCAGCGGATCACGCTTGATATGTGGCTGGGCGATGCCACCGACAGTCTATCACAAATTATCGGGCAAGCCAAAGTCGATGCGTGGTTACTAGACGGCTTTGCCCCTGCCTGCAATAGCGAGCTATGGGCGGACGGACTGTTTGCCCAAATCGCCCGCCTTTCAGGCAAGGATACAACATTGGCGACCTTTAGCGTGGCAGGCGTGGTCAAACATGGATTACAACAGCACGGCTTTGCCCTTGCCAAACGTAAAGGCTTTGGCAAAAAACGGGAAATGCTGACTGCAACTTTTGCCCCGCTTACCCAAGCAACAGCGTTTAACGCATTAAGTTTTCGCTATAACAAAAAAATTAAACCTTTTTTTGTTACTCTACCCTTTACCGAAAGCTTTGAAATAAAACTTCGTACACACAGAAAACCAAATAAACAAAAAGATTTTGAATTACCAAATTTTTTGCCTACTTCACTGCCGCTCTTTATTGCTGTAATTGGTGCGGGGGTCGCGGGTTTAAGTTGTGCCTATGCATTGGCAATGCGGGGGCATCGGGTGACAATTTTTGACAAAGACAAGCCGTTATCAGGGGCTTCGGGCAATATTCGGGCATTTCTTGCCCCCAAGCTGACTAGCCTTAAACGCCTTCCAACCAATTTGCACGCCATCGGCTATTTGGCAAGCTGTCGCTTTTATCCTGCCTTAAGCAAGCAGACGGGCGCTGCGATTTTGCAGACCACAGGCTGTTTGGATTTATTGTCGCATAATCGGCTGGAACTTGAGGAAGTGCAAGATTTCCCACCCGAATTTGCCGATCTTTTAACGGCGCAACAAGCCAAAGACTTGGTAGGTTTTGAGGTGGGACAGGCGATTTTTTTGCCGCAAGCAGGGCTGATTGATACCGCAAATTTTGCTAAGGCGGTATTAACTCAGCCAAATATTATATTTCAACAGGGGAGTTTAGACAGTTTTGCGCAACACGGCGAAAAAGTGAATATCAATTTTGCTAGCTTTAACCAAGAATTTGACCATGTGATTTTGTGCATGGCGCTAGACACTTGCGATTTTTTACCAAGTATCAAACGCTTTAATCATAGCCGAGGGCAAGTAACCTGGTTTGCAGTGGCGGACCATGACCGCTTGCCTAGCTTACCGCTTAAATATGGCAGTTATTTTGCCACCTTTTATGAAGATAGCCAAAAATACGCGATGATGGGGGCAAGCTTTGTGCGAGATACATTTGACATCACGCCTGCCACTGCCGACCATGCCATGAATTTGGCGGATTTGGCGGATGCAGTACCTGACCTAGTCAACAATAATGAATCGTTTGATTTATTAAAAAATGCAGAGCATTGGCAAGGGCGTGCAAGACTACGCAGCCAAACGGTGGATTATCTGCCGCTTGCGGGGCAAGTCTGGCAAAATGGGCGAACCACCGAGAGCCGTGTATGGACATTTTCGGCATTGGGGTCAAAGGGCTATGCGTATGCGCCGACTGGTAGTGAGTTGCTCGCGGGCTTGATGTGCGGTGAGATTTTGCCATTGGCAAAAAAGATGGTCAAAAATCTCAGCCCCAATCGTAAGGTATTAAAAACGAAATCTTAGTTTTAACACACTAATTTTCTGTGCTAAAAATTTTGCGGATAGTCAAGGGCATATACAAAAGCGGTCACTTGCTCACCGTTTTCAAGGGTGGCAATGGTTTCAATCCGCTGATAACTTTCGCCTTCAAATTCATCGAGTCGCTGCCAATGATTGACCAAATCATCCGAGGAAAACACAAAGCCTTCGACGAGTTTGCCTAGCTCATCAGGGCTTGTTGTTGGTATAAGAGCAGGAAAGCCCAAGGCTGACCCCCAACCGCCATCCGCGATTAAATGCCCGTGCACACTAGCAGGTGTCCATTCACCATTGACAATTGGGGTCATGATGTGGTGGTTACTGCGGTTTGGCGCAAGGGTGCCATAAACAAATAACTGTTCTTGAGGGTTACTCATAGTGTTGCCACAGAATGTTTTAAGCTATCTAAAATCGGCTCAAGTAAGGCAAATTTACGTTTGTAGCTGACTTGATTGACAATCAAGCGCGATGAGATTTTGGCGATTTCGACCCGAGGCTCTAGTCCATTGGCTCGCAACGTGTTGCCTGTATCAACCACATCCACAATCAAGTCGCCTAAGCCAACCAGTGGCGCAAGTTCCATCGAGCCGTACAGTTTAATGACATCAACCTGCTCGCCCCGACTGGCAAAAAACGCTCGGGTCACATTGACATACTTGGTAGCAATGCGCAGTCGGCGATTGGGCAATTCTAAGCCGACTTTGCCTGCGGTCATTAGGCGACATTTAGCAATTTTTAAGTCCAGTAGTTCATATAGATTGCTTGAGCCATGCTCCATCAATACATCTTTGCCCGCCACCCCAAAATCCGCCGCCCCATGTTCGACATAGGTCGGCACATCCGATGCTCGCAAAATGAGCACTCTCACATCAGGATGCGTTGTCGGAAAAATCAGTTTGCGCGATTGTTCCACATCTTCAAGTAGCTCAATACCTGCTTTGGCAAGCATAGGCATCGTATCTTTTAGGATTCGTCCTTTGGATAGAGCAAGGGTTAAGCCTGTATAGGTATCCGTCATCATTCACCTTTAATCCGCTCAATTTTTATCCCAAGCCCTCGCAATTTTTCTTCCACATTTTCATAGCCTCTGTCAATGTGGTAAATTTGCTCCATGACTGTTTCGCCATCAGCCGCCGCTGCTGCCATTACAAGCGACATCGATGCCCGTAAGTCTGTGGCTTGTACGGGGGCAGCGTTGAGTTTTTCCACGCCTTTGACGATAGCGGTATGCCCATCGACACGGATATTTGCCCCCATACGTTGTAGCTCTGGCACGTGCATGTAGCGGTTTTCAAAAATATTTTCAATAATCGTGCTTGTGCCGTCGGCGATGGCACACACCGTCATCAGCTGGGCTTGCATATCGGTTGGGAATGCAGGGTGTGGCAAGGTGCGAATATCCACAGCTTTTGGGCGACCCTCCATTTTGACATTAATCCAGTCATCACCGATGGTGATTTGAGCCCCCATTTCTTCAAATTTTTTGAGTACCGACTGCATCAAGCTGGCATCAGTTTTTTTGGCAGTGACTTCCCCGCCTGTCATCATGGCAAGAGCCAGATACGAGCCTGTTTCGATACGGTCGGGTACGACTGAATACTCACAACCGTGTAATTTTTCCACGCCTTCAATGGTCATATACGCTGTACCGATACCCTCGATTTTTGCCCCCATTTTAACCAGCATATTGGCTAAATCGACCACTTCAGGCTCACGGGCACAATTCTCAAGATGGGTTGTTCCTTCCGCTAAGGCTGCCGCCATGATGGTATTTTCAGTACCGCCCACGGTGACCATATCAAAGGTAAAATGACAGCCTTGTAAGCGTTTGGTTTTGCCATTTTTTGACAAAGGGGCTTTGGCTTTGACATAGCCATTTTCTAGGGTGATGGTCGCGCCCATCGCTTCCAACGCTTTTAAGTGCTGATCCACGGGGCGAGAGCCGATTTCACAGCCGCCCGGTAACGACACTTCAGCTTCACCAAAACGGGCAAGCAACGGTCCTAATACCAGAATCGATGCGCGCATGGTTTTGACAAGATCATACGGGGCATAATAGTTGTTGATGGTACTGGTGTCGCAGGTGACGGTATCACCATTTTTTTCGATTTTGATGCCCATCCCTGCAATCAGTTGTACTAAGGTAGTCACGTCTTTTAGGGTCGGGACATTGGTTAAAGTGGTTGGTGTTTCCCCCAAAATCATGGCAGCCAGCAAAGGCAATGCCGCATTTTTTGCCCCAGAAATGGTGACTTCGCCGGTGATTTTTGAGCCACCTGTAATCACAAATTTATCCATACTTTTCCCCTTATTGCGCATTTTGGTTGGCTTGCATGTCATCCCATTGTTGGTGGGTCAAAGCTTGCACGTTTAATGCATGGATCTCACCTGAGGCAAATTTATCGCTGACTAACCCTAATACGGCTTGCTGGCGCTGTACTGGGCGTTTGCCCACAAAACTGTCATCCACAACTCGCACGTCGAATTTGTTGCCTTGGTTGGCGGCTTCAATTTTGCCATTGGGGAAATGGGGTTGGAGTAATTCGATTAAATCTTGTGCGTTCATGGGTTGTACCTATTGGGAAATTTTAAAAAAATTGTGCGATAGCATAGCATAAAATCGAGGCATTTTAAATTTGTAAGTACGGGAAAAATATTTTTACTCAACCCAAAATGCCCCTTTTAGCCAATCGACTTGCGTTGTTTCATGATTGGTCGAAAAGGTAACGACATCAAAACGGCTGTCAAAGTCGTGAAAATGCTTAAAATCAAAGTTAGCAAAATCGTCAAAATAGCTTAAAAAGGCTTGGGCGGTTTTGATGATTTTCTGTTGTTTGGCGGAGGTAATGCTGTCTTCGGCTGTACCAAAATCGTTACCAAAACTCGCAATTTTGCGTTGGCGGACTTCGATAAAAACCAAACACGGAATTTTGACGGTTTTATCCAGCATAACTAAGTCAAGTTCGCCCATGTTTTTATAATGCCAGTTTTTGGCGATGAGGGTTAAGCCTTGGGCTTGTAGGTGCTGTAAGGCAAGGGTCTCAAAATGCTCGCCTTGGCGTTGTTTAGGAGCGGTGAGTTTCATTTTGACGTTGGTCTTTTCTTAGCAGGTTTGACAGAAAGATACGTAAAAAAAGCGGTTAAAACTGTGACAAATCCAAGTAAAGCACTTGAAGCCATATCTTTTGCTATAAACATTATCATAGTAAATGTGCCGCTAATAATTGAAATGGTTAAAAACAATGCCATACCAATAAGCCCCAAACATCCCGCACTTTCGGTATTTTCATTAAGCTGTTTTTGAAATTCTGCGACTTGCTCTTGTGTCATTTTTGGCAACGATTTTCTAATTCTTCTATCTTGCCAACCAAGCCCAATTGTAGGCAAAACCAATAAAACAAAAGTCCAAAACCATTGATGAATAGCTACCGATTTTTGCTCTAAAAATAAGGCTTTTTGGCTATCAAATTCATAAATCTTTTTCCCGTTGACTTCGATTTCATAAGCAAGATTACCATTTGCGGTGTTTGGCTGATACCAAACGGTTGCTTTCTGTCCTTTGTATTGATAAATATTATGACAAGCATCATGTACATTGTCTGTACAATGAAATCGCTTGTCCGCCAGTTCTAAAAATGTTGTTGAATAATAACGGCTAGCTTTTATGTAAGTGGATTTTTCAGGAATTATGCCTGTAATTTGCTCAAGCTGACTTTTATGTTCAACAAAATTATCCATAATATCCAAGCCATTTAGCAAAAATAAAACGCTTACAATAAAAGGTATCAACCAAAATAGATTCATTAAATTTGGGTTAATAGGTGGTTTTTGGTAAAACTTACTCGACCAAATCGCAAGCAATAAAATAAACAACGCTATAAAAATAACTATTGGTTTAGCAAGCCAAAATCCAAGTGGTAGCATTATCAAGGTATAAATTATGCTAAGATAATAAAAATTTTTTGGTGTAATTTTCTGCATTTATCACTTCAGTTATAACAATAGAATTTTGCTTATCATAGACCAAAATTAAACAATAAACGAGAAAAAAATGACCGCAAAAACAGGCACACTTTATATCGTTGCCACCCCCATCGGCAACCTATCCGACATCACCGCCCACGCCCTCGACTGCCTAAAAACCGTCGATATCATCGCCTGCGAAGACACCCGCACCTCGGGCAAGCTGTTGCAACATTTCAACATCTCCACTCAAACATGGGCATACCACGACTACAACGCCGAAGTGCAGACCCCCAAACTCATCGAAATGCTCCAATCGGGCAAACACATCGCCCTTATCTCGGACGCAGGCACACCGCTGATTAGCGACCCTGGTTTTCGACTGGTGCGAGCCTGCCACGAATACGGCATCAAAGTCTCGCCTGTGGTCGGGGCGTGTGCCGCCATTGCGGGGTTATCGGTGGCGGGGTTGCCGTCGGATAAGTTTTATTTTTATGGCTTCTTGCCCGCCAAAAGCCACGGACGCAAAGAAGAACTTGACAACGTCAAAAATCTAACAGCAACCCTAATTTTTTATGAAGCCCCGCACCGCATTATCGATTGCGTGGCGGATATGGCAAGCGTATTGGGCGAAGATAGAAAGGTGACGTTTTGCCGAGAGATTACCAAAACCTTTGAAACCGTCTACCCCTCCACTTTGGGCGAGTTATTAACCTTTATCAAAAGCGACCCCAATCAGCAAAGAGGCGAAATGGTGCTTGTGGTGGGCGGTGCGGTGGCAACTAGCGACGATATCGGCAAGCATGATGATTTATTAAAACGGCTCTTGCAGGATTTATCGGTGAAAAAGGCGGCACAGCTTGCCAGCGATATCACAGGGGCGAAAAAAAATGCCTTGTATGAACGGGCGTTGATGTTAAAGGGTGATGATGATTAGTTATTTACTTGATGAACGCCAAATTTGGTTTTTGGATAATTTAATCGCTTTTATGGTTGAATATTATGATATTTCTACCCGTGCCGATTATGGTTTGTTCAAAGCTAAAATTGAAGAATGGCAAAAAAATGGATTCTATGACGATGCTATGTTGTATTTTTGGTATTATGAGCCGATTCAATATTTAAATAGCTTCCATCAAGATATTTATCTGAATTTTTGCAAGGTGATTCATAATTTAGGCTTCTATATACCTACTGATGAACAAGTTGTAATATTTAACACCCTCAATCTGATTGAAAGAATTGAACAAGCTGAATCTATATATGATAAGCAAAATAAAATTAATGATTTGTGGATTGCTTGGGACTATGGAGAAACTTGCGATACCACATATATCATTAAAGCTTTCAATATTTTAAGAGAACAAGAAATATTAGATTGTGATGATGACAATGACCTATTCGAAAAATGTTATCAAAGGTTGCTAAAATTATTTAAATTATGGAAAGCTCGCTACCCCTCCAAAGAACAAATTTATCTGTCATTAATTATCTAACAATTTTTAAAGATTAAAAAAGCCGAAAATATTATTTCGGCTTTTTCAAACAATTAGTTTTCTAAACGGTCGCCAATCAACGCCACCAACTGTTCAGCGATTTTATCCTTACTCGCTTTATCCAGTTTTACCCCATCGGCTTTATCACGGAAAAATACCGTCATCGCATTGTCATCACTACCAAAACCGATATCCTTACGGGACACATCATTACAGGCAATCATATCCAAATTTTTCGCCTCAAGCTTGCCTCTAGCGTATTTTTCCACATCTTGGGTTTCAGCCGCAAAACCCACCACAAACACTTCGGGAAATTCTTTAGCAATGGTCGCCAAAATATCGGGATTTTTCACCAAATCGAGCGACATTTCATCTTGGGTTTTTTTAATTTTTTGCGGTACCACATCTCGAGTGCGATAATCCGCTACCGCAGCCGTGGCAATAAAAATATCGGTTGCTGTGCTTTTTGGTTCTATTTCGACATCATTGCCAAATTCATCATGGCTATGCTCATGGCTGTGGTGGTGTTCATGATGATGATCATGTTGTTCATCGCTACAACAATCGATTAAATCGCCATACGCACAGTCACGCGCAGCTTGAAGCATTTGTTGAGCAAATAATACATCAATGCGTTTTATCCCAAATGGTGTGGCTAACGGTACTTTACCGCCAACAATTAATGTCACATTTGCCCCTGCATTACGACAGGCACGGGCTATGGCAAAACCCATTTTTCCTGTCGAATGATTGGATAAATAGCGCACAGGATCGATGGCTTCAATCGTGGGTCCTGCGGTGATGGTGACATTTTTACCTGCCAAAACTTGCGGCGTGGTTTGGCGAGCGATAAAACATTGCACTTGCTCAAGCAGTTCTTCAGGCTCTGGCAATCGTCCTTCACCCACATCACCACAAGCTTGCACACCACTGGCCGGCTGGATAATGTCATAATCATAATCGGTAAGCGTCTGCAAATTAAGCTTGACTGAAGGGTGTTGCCACATTTGCTGATTCATCGCAGGGGCGACTAAAATAGGCGCGGTCGTTGCGAGGCAAACGGTGGTGAGCAAATCATCGGCAAGCCCCATTGCGAGTTTGGCAATCGTATTGGCGGTGGCAGGTGCGATGACGACCATATCTGCCCATTTGGCAAGCTCGATATGTCCCATTCCGAGTTCTGCGGTTTCGTCTAATAATTCGCTATGAACTGGATTACCTGTCAAGGCTTGCAACGTCAAAGGTGTGATAAATTCTTTGGCACTTGCTGTCATGATGACACGCACGTCATAGCCATTTTTGATGAGCAAGCGAGCGAAAAAAGCAGATTTATAAGCAGCAATACCGCCAGTGATAGCAACAATGATATTTTTCATAAAGTTTAGATGACAAAAAAATTGCGGATATAGTAACAATTTTTGATAAGTTTAGGTATCATTTAGCCAAGAAATTTAAATGGAATGTGTAATGGCAATCAAAGACTGGCATGAAGATGAGAGACCGCGTGAAAAACTCTTGCAAAAAGGTGCACAAAGCCTATCGGATAGCGAAATTTTAGCAATTTTTTTGCGTGTTGGTAGCAAAAATAAATCGGCTATTGAATTGGCTAGAGATTTGATTAATCAATTTGGTAGCCTTGCTCAATTATTGTCTGCATCCAGTGAAGAAGTCATGGCATGTCATGGTATTGGTACCGCAAAATATGCTCAAATTTTGGCAAGTCTTGAAATGGGCAAACGCTATCTTGCCAGTCAAGTCAAGCAATCCCCTGCCCTAAATTCAAGCCAACTGGTTAAAGATTATCTCACCACACAGTTACGGCCACTCAAGCGAGAAGTGTTTGCGGTACTTTTTTTGACCAATGAATTAACCTTGATACAATTTGAGACTATATTTACGGGTGGGATTTCATCATGCTCGGTGTGCGTGCGTGAAGTGCTTCGGCAAGCATTAAAATATGGGGCAAGTCAGCTGATTATCGCCCATAATCATCCAAATACATCAGCTTTGCCGTCAAAAGCCGATTTGGATATAACACAGAGTTTGGCAAAGGCGTGCGAGCTAGTCGATATGACCTTAATTGACCATATCATTGTGGGGCAAGATGAGACAAGATCGCTCAAAGAAATGGGAAAGTTTTAAGATGTTTAACAAAAATTTAGTGAGAAAAAAACACATATTTAATTAACATCGCAAAACACATAATGACAATGACAGGTCGAATAAAGTTTGCTCCACCTTTAATTGCCATGTGCGCCCCAAGTGATGCCCCAATAAATTGTCCGACCATCATCACAAATCCCACCGACCATAGCACTTTCCCACCCAAAATAAAAAATGTCAGCGAGGCAATGTTACTGGTAAAGTTCAATAATTTAGCATTGGCAGTAGCGGTGATCATGTCGTAACCACGCAATGCCACGCCGCCTAAAGCAAAAAACATTCCTGTCCCAGGACCAAGATAACCATCATAAAAGCCAATCAAAGGTGAGACAACATACTGCCATTGGTTATTAGTAATACGAGGTTCAGATTTTATATTACCTACATTTGGTGCCAATAAATAATAGAGGCCGATCATAGCAATTAAAAATGGAATACCTCTGGTTAATAATACTGGTGGGGATAATTGCACAGCAATTGCTCCCGATACCGCCCCAATAAAACATGCACTAAGCGAACGCCAAATTTGTTTTGGATGAATTTTTCCCTTTTTTATCATAGTGATAGATGCAGATAATGAGCCTGCTGTTGCTTGTAGTTTATTGGTACCTAGGGTAAATAGCGGTGGAATATTTGCCATCAATAAGGCAGGAATCGTAAGAAGACCGCCACCACCCGCCATTGCATCTAAAAATCCCGCAATCGCTGCTACAAGCGATAACATGATTAAACTATCAATAGATAAACTCATTTTTGTCCTTAACGCTATAAATGATAAAACAATAGCATAAAAAAAACCCCACAAGTAAACCTATGGGGCTTTAATAACAAATATTGATTAGTCGCGGTCAACGAGTTCAACATATGCCATTGGGGCAGCATCACCATCACGGTAGCCCGCTTTGATAATACGCAAATAACCACCTGGACGAGCTTTATAACGTGGACCTAACGTGGTAAACAATTTACCAACGGTCGCTTTGTTACGTAAACGATTAAACGCTAGACGACGATTAGCAACTGAATCTTCTTTTGCTAAGGTAATCAAAGGCTCTGCCACACGGCGAAGCTCTTTGGCTTTAGGTAAAGTGGTTTTAATAAGTTCATGTTCAAACAATGAGTTAGTCATGTTTTGGAACATTGCCTTACGATGGCTACTGGTACGACCCAGTTTTACGCCGCTGTTACGATGTCGCATGGTCAAACTTCCTTTAAATTTTAACGGCTACGGTAAGAGAAGCGATCATCAACCCGTAAATCAGCTGGCGGCCAATTTTCAAGACGCATACCTAGTTCTAAATCTTTAGAAGCTAATACATCTTTAATTTCAGTTAATGACTTCTTACCAAGATTTGGGGTTTTAAGCAACTCTGTTTCAGTGCGTTGTACCAAATCGCCAATGTAATAGATATTTTCCGCTTTCAAGCAATTCGCTGAGCGAACCGTCAATTCTAAGTCGTCCACTGGGCGTAATAGCACTGGGTCAACTTCTTCTTTTTCCTTGATAGGCTCTGGGGCAGTTTCTGCTTCTAAATCCACAAACACCGAAATCTGTTGCTGTAGAATCGTTGCAGCTTTACGGATCGCCTCTTCTGGGTCAATTGTACCATTGGTTTCTAGTTCAATGACCAAACGATCCAAGTCAGTACGTTGTTCAACGCGAGCATTTTCCACCTGATAAGCCACCCGTACAATCGGGCTATAACTTGCATCAAGTTTTAGACGTCCAATAGCTTTGCTATCGCCCGAGTCTTTACGCATATTAGCAGGTTCATAACCACGGCCTACTGTGACACGTAGGCGCATTTTTAGATGACCACGATCACTTAACGTACCTAAGACCAAATCTGGATTCATGATAGTAACATTATGTGGTAGCTCAATATCTGACGCTAACACATTACCAGGGCCTTGTTTATCAAGACTTAAGAATACTTCATTTTGGTCATGAAGTTGTATAGCCAATCCTTTTAAATTTAATAAAAGGTCTAATACATCTTCTTGTAAACCTTCAAGTGTTGAGTACTCATGGTCAACACCCTCGATTTCAGCTTCAATAACAGCTGCACCAGGCAATGAAGAAAGTAGAATACGGCGAAGGGCATTACCTAAGGTATGCCCAAAACCACGTTCTAACGGTTCGAGCGTGACTTTGGCATGCGTTTCATTGACCGTATCCACATGAATGGCATTCGGTGTTAGAAACTCAGTAGCATTTAGCATCATAGGTCACCTCGATTTTCAATAAAAAATTATTTAGAATATAACTCAACGATTAAGCTTTCGTTAATTTCACTTGGTAAATCTGCACGGTCAGGTGCTTGCTTGAATGTCCCTTGCAGCTTACTATGATCAACTTCTAACCATACCGGTGTACCACGTTGTCCTGCAAGCTCAATCGCATTTTTAATACGCAATTGTTCTTTAGCTTTTTCGTGGACAGCAATAACGTCACCATCTTGTAATTGAATTGATGGAATGTTAACACGGACAAATTCATCACGACCAGCTTTTTTAACCAAAATAGCACGATGACTTACCAATTGACGTGCTTCAGCGCGAGTTGCACCAAATCCCATACGGTAAACAACATTATCTAAACGACGCTCAAGCATTTGTAACAAGTTCTCACCGGTTGCACCACGCATACGCGCCGCTTCTTTATAGTAATTAGAGAATTGACGCTCTAATACACCATACATGCGTTTTACTTTTTGTTTCTCACGTAACTGTGCAGAATACTCTGATGTTTTGCTACGTGGATTACCATGTTGACCAGGGGCACGGTCAGCTTTTTTGGTTTTCTCTTCGTACGCTTTAACGCCTGATTTTAATTGTAAATCAGTACCTTCACGACGAGAAAGTTTTAATTTTGGACCTAGATAACGGGCCATATAAGTCTCCTTAATCTCAACGTAGCATCTTAAACACGACGTTTTTTGGGTGGACGAGTTCCGTTATGAGGAATCGGGGTTATATCGCTAATGCTATTAATTTTATAACCCAATGCGCCCAATGCTCTTACCGCAGACTCACGACCAGGTCCTGGACCTTTAACCAAGACATCAACATTCTTAACACCATATTCTTGCGCTGCTTTACCAGCAACTTCAGCAGCTACTTGAGCAGCAAATGGTGTAGATTTACGTGAACCACGGAAGCCTTGTCCACCGGCGGTGGCCCAAGCCAAAGCATTACCTTGACGGTCGGTAATGGTAACAATGGTGTTATTAAAAGACGCATGGATATGAGCTACGCCCTCAGAAACCGAGCGACGAGTCACTTTTTTGCGACTGCGAGTGTCTTTTGCCATCTTTTAGCTTCCTAAGTTAATTATTTCTTGACTGCTTTACGTGGACCTTTACGGGTACGTGCATTTGTTTTAGTACGTTGACCGTTTACAGGCAAGCCACGACGATGACGTAAACCACGATAGCAGCCTAAGTCAACTAAGCGTTTAATATTCATTGAGATTTCACGACGTAAGTCACCTTCAGTCATGTATTCTGCAACTTGTGAGCGGACAGCATCAAGCTGGGCATCGTCTAACTGACTGATTTTAGTAGTGGGCGAAATATTCACTGCTTCTAAGATTTTAGCGGCAGTTGTACGTCCAATACCAAAAATATAAGTCAATGAGATGATAGCGTGCTTGTTGTCCGGAATGTTTACACCGGCAATACGAGCCATTGACATCTTCTCCAAATGATAAATACTAGATGAATAAATCATCTGCTCTGTGTCATCTTAATTTATCGGTTATCTACAATAAGTTAAGAATAACGACAAGTCGCGGATGATACCTCATCCCCGTCTTATTTGCAAGGCTTAATACAAAATAGTTTAGCCTTGACGTTGTTTATGGCGAGGTTCTGCACTGCAAATAATACGAACAACACCTTTGCGGCGCACAACTTTACAACTACCGCAGATTCTTTTAACAGATGCTTGAACTTTCATACAAAGCTCCTTAAATAGATAATAACTAAGATTGGGTTAATGGATTTGCCTGTATTAACGAGTAATCATGATATTGATGGGTCATTAAATGCGCTTTTACTTGCGCAATAAAATCCATAATCACTACCACAGTAATTAATACTGACGTGCCGCCCAAATGAAATGGAATACCAAACCATGACTGTAAAATCATTGGCATTAAGCAGATAATTGTCATATAAATCGCACCGATAAAGGTTAAGCGATTTAACACATGGTCAAGATAGCGTTGCGTTTGCTGACCAGGTCGAATGCCAGGGATATATGCGCCACTACGTTTTAAGTTGTCTGCCACTTCTTTTGGACTAAAAACCAATGCTGTATAAAAATAACAAAAGAAAATTATTAAGGCGCCAAAAATCAATAAATATAAGGGTGATCCAGGTGACAATAATAATGCAAAATTCTGCATAAACTTTTGAAATAGCGTTGGATTAGTTGATGTACCGACCCATTGACCTAAACTTGCAGGAAACAATAATAATGAACTTGCAAAAATAGCAGGGATCACACCGGCCATATTAATTTTTAGTGGTAAGTGAGACTGTTGCTGTGCATATATTTTACGACCTTGCTGCTGTTTTTGGGCATAATTAACCGGAATACGCCGTTGTGCTCGCTCAATAAAAATAATACCCGCCACTACTGCTAAAGCTAATAAAGCAAACAACATTAAAGTGATCATGTGCAATTGGCCACTTTGTACCTGTGACCAAGATTGAGAAATAATACCCGGAAAACTTGATACAATGCCTGCTAAAATCAGCATAGAGATACCGTTACCAATACCTCGCTCAGTAATTTGCTCACCTAGCCACATCAAAAACATCGAACCAGCAACTAAAGAAGTTACCGCAGGGATATAAAAACTTAGCCCTGTTGACAAGGTTAAATGCTGACTGATTAAACCTGTGCACATGCCAATCGATTGAACCAATGCCAGTATCAAGGTTAATTGCCGCGTATATTTGTTTATTTGGCGTTGACCCGACTGCCCTTCTTTTTTCAATGCTTCCAATGACGGAATCACGCTTGTCATCATTTGGACAATAATTGAGGCAGAGATATACGGCATAATACCCAGTGCCATCACTGACATACGTTGTAAAGCACCACCTGAGAACATATTAAAAAGTCCTAAGATGGTATTTTCATTGGTTTTAAAAAAATCAGCTAAACTATCTGGATTCATGCCAGGAATTGGTACATGTGAGCCAAAACGATAAACGACTAATGCACCCAACAAAAAAAGTAAACGATTAAATAATTCGTCATACTTTCTGATAAATGCCAATGGATTCATCGATGCTGTGTGATTAGCCATCTAGGATTACTCCTCAACGCTGCCGCCAACCGCTTCAATTGCCGATTGGGCACCTTTAGTCACTTTCACGCCTTTAAACGTATACGCTTTTTTCACTTCACCCGACAAGATGATGCGAACACGCTGCATATCGTGACGAATAATATTGGCAGCTTTTAATGTTTCTACAGACACCACATCACCGTCAATTTTATTGAGTTCAGATAAACGCACTTCAGCTGTTAGCATCGCAAGTTTACTAGTGAAACCAAATTTGGGTAAACGACGGTATAAAGGCATTTGACCACCTTCAAAACCTGAGCGGATACCAGAACCGGTACGTGAGGTTTGGCCTTTGATACCACGACCACCAGTTTTACCAATACCAGAACCGATACCACGACCACGGCGAAGTTTGGTTTTTTTAGAACCTTCAGCCGGTGCTAATTCATTTAGACGTAAGCCCATTACACTTCCTCCACTTTAACCATATAGTTAACACGGTTAACCATGCCACGGGTAGAAGGGGTATCTTCAACTTCGACAGTATGCCCGATACGGCGTAAGCCCAAACCTTTTAAAGTAGCTTTATGGCTAGCTAAACGATGTGAGCTTGATTTCGTTTGAGTAACTTTCATTTTTTTCATGATAACTCACCTTTAGCCCAAGATTTCTTCAACAGATTTGCCACGTTTTGCCGCAACTTTCTCTGGTGAAGACATTTCTTTTAATCCATTAAATGTTGCACGTACAACGTTAGCGGCATTGGTAGAACCATAAGTTTTAGCCAATACGTTTTGTACACCGGCAACCTCTAAAACCGCACGCATTGCACCGCCTGCAATAACACCTGTACCTTCTGAAGCAGGCTGCATATAGACACGGCTAGCACCATGACGCGCATTGATTGGATGCTGCAAGGTAGTACCATTTAAGTCAACAGTGATCATGTTACGTTTGGCAGCTTCTAACGCTTTTTGAATAGCCGCTGGTACTTCACGAGCTTTACCACGACCAAAACCAACACGACCATTGCCATCACCCACAACGGTTAAGGCAGTGAATGAAAAAATACGACCGCCTTTTACAACTTTAGATACACGACCTACGGTAACTAAGCGTTCGACCAATCCATCTGTTTGTTGTTCGACTTTTGCCATGATTAGAACTCCAATCCATTTTCACGAGCGGCTTCAGCTAATGC
>ERZ501005.38-NODE-38-length-45874-cov-17.052227_pt1 | contig 45874 bp, 40 predicted proteins | sample MGYA00248830_ERZ501005 | MGnify/ENA primary metagenome ERZ501005 (study PRJEB25958, sample SAMN03398565) | human skin metagenome | study: EMG produced TPA metagenomics assembly of the Human Skin Microbiome Metagenome (human skin metagenome) data set. | reverse complement strand
GATATTGCTTAATTCTTTTAGTTTGTCGGGCTTTGCTTATCCCGAGTTCAGGTTAATTACTACAATTATTGACGAAGAATCGACTAGAATAAATAGCGTAAAAGGTAATAAATAGCAGATTTCTATACTTTGCTAAGTTTTCAAATATTGTTAAAATCTTATTATTAATTTGCTGCGATAAATTTACCACCTAGCCAATTTTACTAATATATCAATGATCTATAAAATTGCTACTCATCAAATGGTGAGTAGGATTTTTTATGTAGATTAATAACTTTTTTTAATTATTTTAAATGATCAATTGCGGTAAGCGTGATTAATATAGGAGCTATTGCATGAATGCCAGTACCAATTCAGAACGCCTAAAAAAAGTCATGCGTATTGCGTTGGTTGGGATTCGCCCCGCTGACCAAGTCATGCTAAAAGGCTATTTGCGAATTTTGCTACGCCTTGAAGCAGACCTTGAATGGGTAGCTGCCAATCACCAAGCGGTTGATTTGTTTATGATTAATAGCGAATTTAATCAGTCTGAGAGCGTACAATGATTGTTGGCATCAAAACCCAATTCTGGGGTGTTGTATATCAGTCGCAATGAAGTGGGAGATGGGCATTTGGTGGGCAATCAGCTCACTTTACCGTTAAAGGAGCTTGAAGAGCTTAACCAATGGCTGCTACAAAACATCAAAGTACAACCAGGTTTATCTTCCGCTGCGGCTAGCCATACTCACTCTAACACTTCTGCGCAAGCTGTGGCTGCTACTCCATCTGTGCCTGCTAATAGCGTAGCTTCTTCTGTGGCTAGCAGTGCAACAAGTAACTCGCCGCCTACTCGCCAAACACTTGATGATGTGTTTGCTAGCCGAACGGCAGCCATGGCAAGTCCCATTTTGAAAACGTCAAGTCCGATAGCTGCCACTTCTACAAGCGCCGACGCTGTGACCACAAACTTAGCTATCAATAACGCAATGCTTGATCTTATTAAAGTAGTTGCCCAATTACAACGCCGAGAGGATAAATTATTTAGCTTGCTGAATGCTGCGGGGATAGTGTTGGCGCATATTCATGCCAAACAGCAACGGATTTGGCTTACTAACGATAATATTGACTTAAGCCAAAATTTAAAATTACAACCTGCCGGTAATTTTCAGGCGGATCCTACCCAATCAACGGATTTACTGCAATGGCTATGGCAGCAAGCGACCGCCCAAGCGCCAAAACTCATTGAGGTATTGCGCCCACAACTATCCTATCGTATCACAAGTTGGGTAAAACCCAGCGAAGGGGCGGATCGACATGACCAATTAAAAATCCAAGCGGTACTAGAAAACCTTGAGGTAACGCTAGCCCAGCTTGCTAGCCTTAGCCAATGCGACCACAATCTCATCAAACGCACGGTGATTGGCCTAATCTTCGCAGGCACCATGTCACCTAGCGTTTATCAAGACTTACAACAACATCTTGAAAACCTACCAACTGCCCCATCTGCCAACACTTCAACTAAGCCCAACGAGCCACCTGCCGAAATCTCTCAGCCTATTCAAGGCGCGGCACAGGCAATTCCTACCCCACAACCTACCCAAACCCCACAACATACTGTGGTAACGCAAGAAGTTGCTAAAAGCACAGGCAATGAGGGTATGCGAGGCTTTTTATCTCGATTACGTAGTAAACTTGGACTATAACCAAAACACTGATGCTCGGTATAACCAGCAAATAAATAGAGTATTTTTGTTGATATTTCCCCTAAATTGCTTTAGCACAACTGTTGATTTTGGTGTATCATAGCCAAGTTATTGACTTTTAGAAATTTGAACATAAGTTTTTTCAAATGCAACGTTTAAAAATCATCTTTAGTGGTCCGATGGGCGCAGGTAAAACCCAAGCTATCGCTAGCCTTTCTGACATTCCTGTGGTATCGACCGAGGTTAAAAATACTGATACCCACATCAATGCCAAAGCATTGACCACAGTCGGTATGGATTATGGGGAATTAACCCTTGAAGGCGGTACCAGCATTGGTCTATACGGCACGCCTGGACAAGAACGTTTTAATTTTATTTGGCCCATTCTATCGCAGGGGGCGTTAGGGGTGATTATCCTTATTGATCACTCAGCGGCTGACCCGATTGCTGATTTAGCCAATTATTTGGACATATTTAGCAAAATTTATGAGGGACGTATTGTCATAGGTATTAGCCAAGTGGATAAAAAGCCTGAGCGGGATTTTGGCATTTATCGAGACTGGCTTGCCGCCCAACAAAAAAATCTGCCGGTCTTCCCCGTTGATATGCGTAAGCGTGAAGATGTGTTACTATTGGTAGATACGATTATTGCATCGCTTGAGTTAACCACTCAATCGTAATGCCCTACTTGATGACTTAGTAAAACCTTTATACGATTGGATGTCTGCATGAACGATACATTATTTCAAATGGAAAATCGGGTAAAACCGAATGACAAATTCATTAGCTTATCAAATGAAGTGCTGCACGAGCTTATTCACACCACCAGTGGCGTGGATGGCGTATTGCTCGCCACAACCGACGGGTTTGAAGTCAATTCTATTTTCCAAAAAACTTATGATGCTGGTAAATTGTCGGCGGTTGGTAGCTCTATTCTTGCTTTGGTACAGGCTTTAACCAGCGAAGCCCAATTGACGGGCTGTCGCTCGGTGATTTTGGATGCTGAAAATGGTAAAATCATGATTAGTGCGGTGCCCAATGAGCATCATCCTATGATTGTGATTGTGGTGACCAAGCAACAAGTGCTACTGGGTCAAATCATGCATGGTATGAATAAAGCCATCACCCGTTTGGTTGAACTCGATAAAGAATACCATAACAAGTAATAAAGACTAAGAAAAAACCGCTGTTAATTCAGCGGTTTTTTATGGCGCTAACTAAACTTTTAAGCCTTGGCTTCGTAGACAGGGAATTTGGCACATATTGCTTTGACTTTTTCTCGTACTTCGCCAATCACTTGTTCATCACCACGGCTATCAAGCACATCACAAATCCAATTTGCCAAGTCTTTGACTTCCGCCTCGCCAAAGCCACGCGTGGTCACCGCAGGCGTACCAATACGAATACCTGAAGTGACAAATGGTGATTTAGGGTCATTCGGTACAGCGTTTTTGTTGACCGTGATATAGGCTTCACCCAGCCATTTATCGGCATCTTTCCCTGTCATTTCTTGCTTAATGAGGCTAATAAGCATCAAGTGATTTTCGGTACCACCCGACACGATATCATAACCCCGAGATTGAATCACTGCCGCCATCGCTTTGGCGTTTTTGACCACTTGTTGTTGGTAAGTTTTGAAGTCCTCGCTTAACGCTTCTTTAAAGCAGATAGCTTTTGCTGCAATGGCATGCATTAACGGACCGCCTTGGTTGCCTGGGAAAACGGCAGATTGCAGTTTTTTCTCGATTTCCTCGTTGGCTTTTGCCAAAATCAAACCCGAGCGAGGCCCGCGTAAGGTTTTGTGGGTGGTGGTGGTGGTAACATCAGCGATTTGCACGGGATTTGGGTATATGCCTGCGGCTACCAGCCCCGCCACGTGTGCCATGTCGACCATCAAATAAGCGCCGACGCTGTCAGCGATATCACGGAATTTTTGCCAGTCCATGATTTGTGAGTAGGCAGAAAAACCTGCGATAATCATTTTTGGTTGATGTTCTTTGGCAAGACGAGCCACTTCATCATAATCGACTAAACCATTTTCATCAATGCCATAATGTACCGCATTGTAGGTTTTACCCGAAAAGTTTACACTGGCACCATGCGTCAAGTGTCCACCCTCGGCAAGGTTCATACCAAGTACGGTATCGCCCGCTTTTAGCAACGCTAAAAATACGGCACTGTTGGCCTGGCTACCGGCGTGCGGTTGCACATTCGCATAATCTGCCCCGAAAAGTTGTTTGGCACGGTCAATCGCGAGTTGCTCGACCACGTCCACATACTCACATCCGCCGTAGTAGCGTTTGCCGGGATAACCTTCGGCATATTTATTAGTCAATTGGCTGCCTTGGGCTTCCATGACCGCTGGTGAGCAATAGTTTTCTGAGGCGATTAATTCGATATGGTCTTCTTGACGGCGTGCTTCGTCGTCCATCGCTTTGGCAAGTTCTGGGTCAAACTGATGAATGTCGATATTTTTAAACATTGTAATTCTCCTTGAGCGCGTGGCAGTCTAAAAAATATAAAACTTGTCTAAAATACAAAAAACGCCCGTTAGTTTAGCATGGATTTATGGTTAAATAATCCCAAAAAACGCAAAATTAACGCAAATTTTAGTGCTAAAGTCAGCGCTACCAATATGAGCTCATCTGTTTTAGCCTAACTTATAAGTAATATCATCTTCAAACGCCGGTAAAAATGTCTCGCTTATCAAAAATTTACGCCCTTGCCAACTGTATAGGCTCACGCGTTGCCAACCCTTTGGCGTATAATCGATCCATCGCTGTGTTAGTTGCGCCCCACCTCGCCCGAACATGACATAGCCAATCGGCATTTTGCCAAGTCGTGTCAGTTTTTTAGCATTGCCTGTCAAGCTTGCAAACGGAAAAACCGAACAAGCCGACACCCACGCTTCACCGTCTGGCTCACCATACAGCAAGGCTTCACGCACCCAAGCTGAATGGGGGCGATTTTGGTTAAAATTTAGCAATTGAATTTCATCTTTAGTTAAAACTTTTCGCCCTTCAAACTGCGGTAAAACCCGTAATTTTTGTTTCGATATCGCTTCAAATTTTGCGGTCAGTGAGCCGGTCGCTATGAGCCAATCAAGTAATATGGGGTTGGGTCGTTGACAGGTTAAAAATACGATTTTATCAGTCATTGGCTGGCTCATTTGGCTGATTAGCTAACATTAAACTATCAAGATAACCTTGATTAAAAGGCATGACGGATAAGGCATCTTGATAATAATTACGCACCGCTTGACGTTCTTGTTCACAAAAATTGGCAATCGCAGGTTCAAAACCTTGGTCATACACTTGGTGCAATGAATAGCTAAGGGTGGGCATAAAGCCGCGAATGAGCTTATGCTCGCCTTGCGTGCCTGGGTCAAATTCCACTAAACCCTGTTGAATGGCAAATTCAATGCCTTGGTAATAACACAGCTCAAAATGCAAACTATCATATTCAGCAAGGCAGCCCCAATATCGCCCGTATAACGTTTTGTTATCATAAAAAAACAAGGCACAAGCGACAATTTCATCCTGTTCATCTAAGGCTTGAGCCAACATCAAATTATCGGTCATGGTTTTGCCGATTTGCTCAAAAAAATCGAGTGTTAAATATGGCTGTCGCCCCCGTACCAAATAGGTCATCGCATAACATTGATAAAAAATATGCCATTCGTCATCTGTGATAGCTTTTCCCAATTTAATACAAGTGGTTAAACCTTGTTTGGCGACTTTTTGGCGTTCAACTTTGATAGACTTGCGTTTTTTGGCCGTTAAAATGGCTAAAAAATCGTAAAAATTGACAAACTTTTCCCCATTTTTATCACGATTAAACCAACGAAATTGACAACCCAAGCGCAATAAATGTTCGTCTGCATCTAATTTAACCAAAGTTTTTGGCAAAAATAAGCCATGCCATGTGGATGCTTTGACCTGTTTTGCCACTTCATCAACCGCTTGGGTTAACACTTGCCATAACTTAGGGGTTAATCTCTGTCCCTCTGCTAACCACACGCGCCCGCCTGTCACAGGGGTAAACGGCACACTGGTGACCAATCTTGGATAATAGGCTTTAGCGTAGCGGTGGTATGCTTCTGCCCATGCATGATCAAACACATACTCGCCTTGGTGATGGTCTTTGACAAATAGCGGCATAGCGGTAATTGGTTTGCCATCGGCGCTGACAACCACAAACAAGGTCATCCAATCGCTCCCCTCACCAATCGCTTGGCTATCTATCAAGGCTTGCCAATAGGCAAACTGCATAAATGGTGTATCGGACATTTGCCAGTCGGCTTGGGCTTGCCAGCTTAGGTCTTGATAAAAATTAACTTGATAATCCATAACCATACCCTTATTTTTTTACTCAGTATAACCGTTAATGCTTGATGAAAAAAATGGCTTTATCGTTGCAACATTTTATTTATTCAATTTTAACCTACGCTTTTTGCTAAAATAACGCTTTTTCTTACTAGACGCTGGCGACATACAATATGGCAAAGTTAATTTTATTTAACAAACCCTTTGGCGTACTCAGCCAATTTCGCACGGACGATAACAATGATTTTGCCACGTTAAGCGATTATTTTAATGATAAACGCTTGCGAGTGGCGGGGCGACTTGATGCCACGTCCGAAGGGCTATTACTACTCACCGATGACGGTCACGTCAATCAAGCCTTAACGCACCCGCCCACCACGCCCAACCATAAAAAACAAGGCAAAACCTACTGGGTACAACTTGACGGCACCGCGACTGACGAGCAAATCGAGCGACTGCGACAAGGGGTGGTTCTTAAAGACGGCTTGACCCTACCTGCCATTGTCGAGCGATTGCCTGATAATACCCATGACACACTTTGGCAAGCGCCTGATGGTATCGCTAAACGCAAAATTACCAGTTGGCTATCAATCACTATTGTCGAGGGTAAAAACCGCCAAGTCAGACGTATGACTGCCCATGTCGGCTTGCCGTGTTTACGGTTGGTGCGAATTGCATCAAGTGGGTTTGAACTTGGCAAATTAGCAGTTGGTGAATATCGCGAAATGGTATTAGACAAAGCAGATTTATTGCGCTTAGGCGTAAAATGTCAGCCATTGGTTAACATGCCTTTGATTAACACTTTGTCAAACCCTGTGCCAAAAAACGCAAAACAACCACAAAAAAATGTGACTAAACCGCTAAAACTACCGAAAATTAAACGGGATTTTTTGGGCAAAAATCCCCGAAAAAGTGACAATTGATAATAAACACGTTGGGGCACTCGCGTATGATTAAAAACTTTTTCCATTATTTTCACAGTCGTCCACGGCTATTGATTGGCATTGCGGTGGGGATTTTGGTGTATTTAGGATTAGACCCATTGGCAGATTCACTTGAGTTTTTGCCGTTTGCTAAAGCCTATGGTGAAATGAAATCTGTCACGCATTTATTGGTGGCGTGGAATATTGGCGTATGGACATTTCTTGGTTTGGTTTTTTATATGATGTATCAAGCTGATAGTAAAGGGATTTTGCAGCGGGCTCATGCTGAAGACGAAGGCACAGGCTTGATGATTTTGCTGGTGTTTGTGACCGCGGTGGTCAGTGTGGTCGCGATCGTACAAGAGCTTGGTGTCAGTAAAGATGCCAAAGGACTTATCATGGCGTTTCATTTAGGCTTAACGTTTTTAACGATTTTGACCGCTTGGCTCTTTATTCATATACTATTTGCCTTACATTACACCCATACTTATTTTTTGGTAAAAGAGAAAAAAGACATCGAAACCCTCGATTTTCCTAACGATAAAAATGACCAAGAGGCGCCAAACTATTGGGATTTTTTATATTTTTCACTGATTATCGGCACCTCGGGTCAAACCGCAGACGTTGCCTTTAATAGTACCAAAAGCCGCCAGCTGGGGTCTTTACACTGTGTCTTGGCGTTTTTCTTTAATGCCTCTGTGTTGGCTTTACTAATTAACATGGCCTCAGGCTTGATGGGCGATGGCTAAAAAGTTAAAGGGCGACTGGGTTGAGATAAGTAATTGAAAACCTTACAATACCGAGAACGATTTTTTAATAATGAAGTGAGAAACTGCGTGGCGACACAACCCGATAGCACTCAACCTAATCAACCCTTTGATCACTTAAAAAACCAAGCCAAATCTACGTTCAAACCCGTATCAAAAATAATGGCAGAAGCCGAAATTAGCGTGCCTAAAACCTTTGACGATGACACGCCCATTACGTTTGACAAAGCGGATAAAAACCATTCAGTTGGTATTGTCACGCCACAAAAAATCCATTTTGATACGCCTTTAACCTTAGAATGTAACCGCACCTTGCCAAGTTTTGATTTAATGGTCGAAACATATGGCGAACTTAATGCCGATAAAAGTAACGCTGTACTGATTTGTCATGCGTTATCGGGCAGTCACCACGCCGCGGGCTACCACTCAAAAGCGGATAAAAAAGCCGGTTGGTGGGATAACTTTATCGGCAAAGGCAAGCCGATTGATACCGAACGATTTTTTGTGGTGTGTCTAAATAATATCGGCTCTTGCTATGGCTCGACAGGTCCGACCAGCACAAATCCAGAAACAGGCAAGCCCTATGCGTCTGACTTTCCACTCGTGACCATCAAAGATTGGGTAAAAACCCAAGTCATGCTTGCCGACTATTTGGGCATTGATATCTGGCATGCCGTGGTCGGTGGCTCGATGGGCGGGATGCAGGCATTACAATGGTCGATTGACCACCCCAACCGCCTAAAAAAATGCGTAATTATCGCAAGCACCCCCAAGCTATCCGCCCAAAATATCGCCTTTAACGAAGTCGCTCGCCAGTCGATTTTATCCGACCCTGATTTTTGTGAAGGTCGCTATCTTGAACAAGGTAAAATCCCCAAACGCGGTTTAATCCTCGCGCGCATGGTCGGGCATATCACCTATTTGACGGATGAAGCGATGCGGGTGAAGTTTGGGCGTGACCTTAAAGCGGGCAAGCTGATGTTTAATTATGACGTGGAGTTTCAAGTCGAAAGCTATCTGCGTTATCAAGGTGAGCAGTTTAGCGAACGCTTTGATGCCAATACCTATTTGTTGATGACGAAGGCGCTTGATTATTTTGATCCTACTCGTGATTTTATTAATGATAAAAATTTAACGGATGGTAAGGCGTTGCAGTTGGCATTGGCGCACACGCAATGTCAGTTTTTGGTGGTATCGTTTACCACGGATTGGCGGTTTGCACCCGAGCGTAGCCAAGAGATTGTCGATGCGTTAATTGCCAATGCCAAGCCTGTCAGTTATGTGAATATTGATGCACCTTACGGACATGATTCGTTTTTGTTTGATATTCCGCTGTATAATCAAGCGGTTAGGAATTTTTTAACCGCTTAAAGTTAGGATTTAGTTGGTTTATCAATTAAAAGTTGAAACGTACAATACACAAGGCTTAAACAAGCAATTATTTCAACGATACTCACCAAGACAATGAAGTCAAAAGAACGATTTATAAATCCTTGTATTAAGCCCAAAGTATCTGTGAAAATGATCCAGCCATCAAACAATAAAAAGATAACGCCAATAATTAAACCAGTTATTTTTTTATTTTGAGTAGGTGTAAATTGATTAGCGCCATAAATCAAACCTACACTTGTACTTCCGACTAATACAGATGGAAACCCAATAAATATCGTTATCAGTCCTTGGGTATTTGAAGCCATTGCAGGCATCGAAAAACCTAGCATTAACGCTAAGAATGCCAATTTTTGATAAAATGTTAACGATAACTTTTTCAAAATTATATGCTCAATTTAATCGATTTTATTCGCCTAAATTTAACATAACCACCCTACAAAGGTAACCAATGAAAATCGACCACCAACTTGCCGAACAATGGATAACCCCCCACGCCAAAGTCCTAGACTTGGGCTGTGGCGACGGCTCGCTCCTCGCCCATCTTACCCAAACCCGCCAAATTTTCGGCTACGGCATCGAGCTTGACCAAGACAAAATCAACGACTGCATCGCCAAAGGCGTAAACGTCATCGAACAAGACTTAAACCTCGGGTTAGCCCGCTTTAGCGATAAAAGCTTTGACACCGTGGTCATGGCTCGTGCCTTGCAAGCCGTCGATGAACCCGACCAACTGCTGCTCGATATGCTACGGGTCGGGCGAGAAGTCATCGTCACCTTCCCAAACTTCGCCCATTGGCAAAACCGTGTTTGGCTAGGGCTTAAAGGCAGAATGCCCATGAGTGATGCCCTACCCTATGCGTGGTACAACACGCCCAATATTCATCTATGTACTTTTAAAGACTTTGAAAAACTCTGTCTAGATAATGATATCACCATTATCAATCGCTTTGCTGTGCAAGAAAGTGAAAAACCTTATTCGCCACTGGTGGCACAAATCATCCGAAAAAATCCCAATTTGTTGGCAGACGTCGCGATTTATCGCGTGACTAAGTTATAGCAATAAAAAAGATATCTTATTGAAAAATATAACTTTATTTATTTAAAATATTCATGACATATAATCAAAAGTAATTAAGTCAAGATTTTTGCGACATTAATCGTCGTAAAAATTTATCTATGCTAAGAAATATTGTAACAAGTATTAAGATTGTAACTAATTCGTTTGAAACGTAATGCAAACAATGATAACCTAACTTCATCAAATTTTTGCTTTAATCAATTAAAAGATAACGATTGGCTAAATTCACCATCAAGCAGCGTTGTCACAAAATTTTTTATCATAGCAAGCGTTTACGTCTGCTATCGGAGTATATTATGAAATTATTGAAAGCTGTGATGTTAACGGGTTTTTTAGCAGTTTCAGGTATTGCTAGTGCAGATTTAACCTCAAACGTACCACTTAATACTTCTCGTTTTGATACCCTTTCTCCTTCAGAATTAATCAACCAAGCCAAAGCAGGCAACCAACAAGCCCAATTCTTTTTAGCAAAACGCTATCAAAAAGGGCAAGGCATCCAACAAAACTACCAACAAGCCCTCCAATGGTATACCATCGCTGCCAGACAAGACATTGCTCCTGCTCAATTAAACCTTGCCATGATGTATATTCGTGGTGAAGGCGTACAACCAAATGCTCAACAAGCCCGTTACTGGCTCGAAAAAGCGGCTAAATTGGGTGATAACCGAGCGAGCTATACATTGGCAATGCTTGATGAAAAAGAACGTAAATTGGTTGATGCCTATAAATGGTATGACTTAGCCGCGCGCGATGGTATGCTCTCTAATGAAGTCCGTACTCGTGCCCAAAGCAAAATCGGTCAATTGGCACTTAATCTGTCAAGCCAAGACATCGCTACCGCTCGCAGCCGTGCGGATTCTTGGTTTCAAAGCAAATAAGCTATAAAACAGCTAAGTTTTTGACTTAATTTTTAACAACTTGATCCTAAAAAAAGAGCAATTCAATTTGCTCTTTTTTTTATGGTTATAATTGCTAAAATAAAATTATTTGGCAGTACGTTCTCGAATTGTGGACAAAGTGTCATCTATCAATAATTCACCATTGATAAATACATCCCGCAGTAGGTTTTTATATTCGCCCAGTTCATCTTCTCGTAAAGTAATGTAACTGCCTTGATGGCGTACTAGCGCCAAACGCCCTTTTTTACTGCGTTTATTGACGCTGGTAATCGGGTCTTTATACACATCTCGCCATTCACCATCAATGCGCGCGGCACTGGTTTTCATGGCAAAATTGAGCGTATCTCGATTGACTTGTTGCAACAGTCCACCGCCCATACCAAAGGTGATGTTTTCGGTACTAAACCCTGCCGCAAGAATTGCCTCGATAATTTTGCCAATGCTGGTCGAGTTGATACCATCGCCTTGAATCAAGCGGATATAATCTGGTAATACTCTATAGCCTTTGGTATTGGTGATAGTGCCAAATTTTACCGCCAAGCGTTGCAACGCTTCTCGTACCACTTTGACCGGATCGCCACTGTCAGGACGGATGACCAGTGTGCCACCCATGGTTTCGACTTGTGCTTTAAGTTCACCACCCCAAATGTTATCAATGGCGTTCCATAAATCATAACTATCACTCACCACTGCCACCACATGCCCTTCACCACCAAATTGCTTGAGCATATTGGCATAGGCATCGACTTCATGCGCCTGCCCCCAACTTGTCATGGTGCTGTGTTCGGCAGCAGGAATCGAAAATGCAGGCATTTGTCTATTATCGCTTGAGCCGTCCATGCCATACCAACGGCTGGCAGCAATCAGAGCCGAAATGGTATCGGTACCCGAAAAGTTGATCAAATGCGCCAATCCCCCCAAGGCAGCAGATTCAAGGCTTGATACCCCCCTTGCGCCAAAATTATGTAGTTTAAAGGGCAAACTATTTAGGTTATCGGCGGATTTTTCTAAGCCTTGTTTGATAATTTGTTTGCAATAATACGACAGACTTGCCACCGTGGTGGGATACCAAATCGCCCGTAACAAAGCGGTTTCGATATAGCTGGTGAGCCAGAAAAACTCAGGGTCAGTATTCACCACTTGACACAGTACTTGTCCTGTCGGAATGACTGTTCCTTCGGGGACGGCTTGAATGCGTAATGGCAAAAAGCCGTTGTGTTTTTTGTTAAGGTCACGCCATCCCGCTTCATTAAATGGCACGCCATGCGCAGTAAGCAACATTTTGGCTTCATTGATATCTTGCTCAGTGATAGGTTTACTCAGATATTCTTTGATAAAGGCTTGTAAACCAAAAAATAGCACATTATTAAAGTTACTGTTGCTCCCCCGAGCCTCGATATAGCTTGAGACATATTCGGTATTGGGCGGATATTGCACCCAATGCGACGTTTTATAGCTGTCGGTATTTAGGATAAAGTTGGCAAAATTATTAGTAAACATACAGAACTCCTCTGTTCTAGTAATAGCCAAACCGTCTATCAGTTTGGGGTTGGGTTATAAACCCACCATTTTACAGATAATGGCATAATGGTCTTCGAATAATTTATCGGCTTTTAGCGCCGCCAATGGCAGCCAAAACGCTTTTTTCGCATCATCGCTACCTTTCACCGCAGGCAAGCCTTTCGGGTCATTTTTTAGCACAAAATAAAACGCCTGCGTAATCGTGCGACCTCGCGCCGAGCGATACGGGTCATCAAAGGTATGCTGACTGTGGCGAGAGCCTCGTAGCACCGCTTCGGGCACTTTTAGCCGAGTTTCCTCTCGCAGTTCACGGATACAGGCATCAAACAATGTTTCTTTGGGGTCAATAAAGCCCCCAGGTAATGCCCACAAGCCCTGTCCAGGCATACCACGACGCTCCACCAGCAAAATATGCCCCGACTGCACTACCACCGCATCAACGGTCATAAAGGTGGGCGGATACGGGGCAGATTCCCATTGTTTTTTATACTTATCAATAAATCCCGCTTCTTCGTGCAGTTTTTTATAATCGTCGGTTTTTTTAAATTCTTTCATCACTTGGGCAGTCGATTCTGGGACAACATTGCCCAGTGGGGTTGCCCCAAGCAAAAATCCTTCTCGAATCGGAGTCGCTGACAAGTCCATAAAGTTGGGCACGCCCACCGATTGCCAATTGGGAAACAAGGATAAATAATACGACGAGCTGTCTTTAGAATGTCCGATTAAGCCGATATTGGCGCTCAAATCGCCCGTGACCGATTTGACGCATTGTTGTACGTACTGTAGCCATTTGGTGTCATTATACAGGGCATCATCCAACCCGACACAGTGTATGCGTTTGGCATCTTTTTTATCAAACGCGCCCAAAATCATCTCGGTACGCTCGGCAACGGTAAAGCTATTGCGCGTGCTGCGGGGCAGATTTGCCGAGCCAATCAGCATAATGACGTTTTCGGCAAGCTTTAACGCCTCATCGACGACAGCTTGATGCCCAAGGTGAAACGGCTGAAAGCGTCCAATAAACACCAAATAATCAAAGGAATAGCCTTTTTTATTTTTGGGTTGGCTAAAACGCGCATCACTGATTTCTAAGGCATCGTCAGATTTCGTGGTAGTTTTTGGTGAGGTTTTGGTAGGCTTTGCCATTCGCAAACTCCTTGCGGTAAAAATAGCCATCGGTCTATCCAATGGCATCAGATAACACAACTGTGAATAATTTTTGGTGCGGGCACTAGATGCAAGTTATCATGCCAAAAGTTCATGGCTTTGCCAAGTGCTATTTTAATGTGAAATTTTGCTACACCACTTTTTATGGCAAATTGTGAAAATCCGAGTAATTTACTCAAGTATTTGTTATAATAAGGGATAAAACTTTCTGCAGGACAATTATGATGACTGAGATAACTGATACTAGCGAAACCCAAACTGTCAATACCGACAGTACCAATATCAAAATCACTGAATCCGCCCAAGGCTATTTAACCGAACTATTAGCAAAACAAAATACCGATGGTATTGGCGTGCGGATTTTTGTCGAACACGCGGGTACGCCTCGAGCCGAATGCTGTATGGCATACAGCCAGCCCAATGAGCATAACCCTAATGACCTAAAGCTTGAGTATCCGACTTTTACGGCCTATATCGACACGCCGTCGTTGCCGTATCTAGAAGATGCGGTGATTGATTACAATAAAGACCGCTTTGGCGGACAGCTTACCTTTAGAGCCCCCAATTCAAAAGTGCCAAAATTGGGTGAAAATGCCAGTTTAGAGGAACGTATTAATTATGTACTTTCGGCTGAGATTAATCCCGGCTTGGCATCGCATGGCGGTAATGTGCAGTTGGTGGATTTGGTCGAAGAAGAGGGCGTGGGCATTACCGCGGTGTTAAAATTTGGCGGAGGCTGTCAAGGCTGTTCGGCGGTGGATATGACCTTAAAACAAGGCGTGGAAGTCACCTTAAAACAGCAAATCCCAGAACTTACCCAAGTGATTGATGAAACCGACCACACCTATACGGCGAATGCATTTTATAAATAAACTTTAAAAAATCAATTTAGAAAATAATTTTAAAAAAATAAGGGCGTATGATTTATGCCCTTATTTTTTAGTTTTGGTTTTAATTGCTTTAGTCAGTGCTTTTAGCTGTTGGTTATAGTCAGCCAACGCATCACCATGGCTTGGCTGATAACGAGCTTGGCGATACAGTTGTTGGATTTGGGTAATGGCTTGTGGGTAATTGGTCTGGTTGACAATCCGATTAAGCCAATTTAACACACCTTCGCTGTCATCTCGTTGCAATGTATGATCCTGTTTGGCAAGACGCCGTGACAACTGTATCATGATTAAATCAGTTTTGTGCCATACCTGACGCCGTCGCCACCATAGCCACAAGGCAAAAAGCGTGAGTAAAATGATTAATATTCCAAATATCATCATCACTTGTTGATACACTGACTGGATATTAAACCATTTAAATAATGAGGACTTTTGGCGGTCTTGGTCGTAGCCGATGACATCACGCTGCCAATAATAACTGGCTTGGTCAAAGAGTCGGCGGGCTTGTTGCAGCATTTTAAACTGCTGATAGCTGATTTGCCCTGCCACCCCATCGCCGAACATCACCGCCCCTGTCGCTTGGGTTAAGTTATCCATGCCTTGCTCGACACGGTCGGGCGACACAAACGACGTCGGGTCAACCCGCAACCAGCCCCGCCCTTCAACCCAAATCTCGCTCCATGCGTGCGCATCCATCTGACGCACTTCCCAACTTTTACCATCCCGCCCAAGCGTGCCGCCTTGATAACCGACCACCACCCGAGCAGGCACACCCACCGCGCGCATCAAGTAGGTAAAGCTCGACGAGTAATGCTCACAAAACCCCGCGCGCGTGCCAAATAAAAAGTCATCAATTCGATTGTCACCCAAGGGCGGTGGCGATAGCGTATAACGAAACGGCTGCGTGGTTATCCAACGCTGTATGGCTTGGGTAAAGGCAATAGGGTCACGCCCCACTTGGTTAAATAAATTTTGGGCAAATTGCCGACTTTGCGGGTTACCACCTGTGGGTAAGACCAAATTGGCTTGGCGTTCTGGCTCGCTTAACGTCAGCCCAATCGGGGTGTTATTTAGCCAAGTCACATTATAAGTAAAGCGCTGCTCAATATTGTCCCAATAACGCAAGGTAAAATCGGAGGTCAGCCCAATGCCCGCTTGTCGAGAGATGGGATAATCCAATCCAAATAACCACGGCTGCCCTGTTCGCTCCAAAATAACCCGATAGCTTGACGGCTTGGTTTTAATGGTGTTTAGCGTTGGGGCAAGCCAGTTCGGTAAAGTTTGCTGTTTTGGCGTCCATACATTGCGAAGTTGGCGGCTTTCTCGCCATGTTTTACCATCAAAATTACTAAACACCAACCCCCGCCAATACAAGGTGTTTCTGGGTGGAATGCCGCTCGCAAATTCAACCCGAAATGCCAAGGCAGTCGATTGACTCAGACTGGCAAAATCCCCTGGCGACATACTGTCAGACATACCGGTGGTGGGCTGATTTTGTCCGCTTAAATGCACCGACCACAGCGGCGGCAAGCGAGGGAAAAACAAAAATAAAATCACCGTGAGTGGAATGGCTTGAACCAATAACAAGCCGAGTGTGCGTCCTCTGCCTGTCCCATCGTCATTCATACCAATCATGGCAAACAACACAACTATCGCACCCAAAGCCACAATCAAAGTGGTTAGCAAGTTTTGGTCAATCAAAAACAAGCCAGCCAGCACGAACAGCGACAAACTTAACGCCACATACGCATCTCGGCGGGTATTGAGCTCAAGCAATTTGCTTACCGCACACAATAGCAAAAAGGCAATCCCCACATCGAGCCCCAATGCGGTGCGATAAGTCAGATATAACCCTGCCAGTCCTGCTAAAAACCCAGTATATTGAATCCACTGCAGCGAGCGAGGGCGAAATAAACGTTTGGGTAACCAGTTTTTTAGCGGTGGCAACTGCATCAAAATCACCACCAACGCATAACCCGTCAACCAAACCGGCAGATTTTTAGCATGGGGAATGACCACAAACAGCTGTGAAATTAGTACCCAATCGAATGCAGATATCCGAGCCAGTTTTGCCCGTAACCCTTTGGCGGGCGGCTCATTGTTAAAATTGGTATTGCTGGGCATATTTAGCGATTGGCTCATGGCGTCTTTGCCAACCTTAGCAAGCTATCTTGCACAAACGCTTGCCCTTGACCCAGTACCCCTTCACCATCGGGCAGTCGCAGACGAAACGCCACTTGGCTGCGGCTAAGTTCTTCCACGCCAAAGCGTAACTGGCTAAGTTTAGCCTCATGCATTGATGCGGGCATTTGATAATAATCGAGGAGTTGTTGTTGCCCCACGCTATCGACAAAGCGTTTTGATAGCAAGCCCTGCCCTCTGGCTACATGTGCCCACGAAATACGAGCAAGCGACTCGCCCGCCATATAGGTATCTAGCTGCTCAAAATCATCCTGTCCCGCTTGACTTTGTAGCGACGCAGATTGTTCGTCATCGCTTGGTACTAACTGGGTGGCATTGAGTTCAAACGGCAATGCCCGAGGGTACACCCACGCAACGCCATCTAAAAACACATACGACCACGCCTGCAAAATCCCCAACGGGTACACCGTACTTACGGTTAAACGAGGTAGGATAAATTTGCCCCGTTGCTTGGCGGTGAGCCATAAGCTAATAATTTGTGGCTCTTTGATTTGGTTGACAATACAATAATCGGTCAATTCATTGACCACGCTATTGCTAGGGCGAAGTAATTGCTTAAAATCAAAGGCATTTTGGGCAAAGCTAAAGCGGATTTGACGATGCGGCTGTTTTGATTGGCTACTGACTTGCAACCTGACTTGTACTTTATCACCGACTTGGGCGTTATTGATATCAATGAGCTTGATTTGTAATCCTGCTAAATGCGCAAAGGTGTAATGAATGGTGGTCACAAACAAACTTGCCAATAAAAAGCACAAGCCTAGCACCAAGTTATTGCCATAATTGATGCCTGCAATAAAGGTAATAAGCAGCAATAAGGCATATAAAATCCCTTCCCGACTTAAAAATATATACACATTTTTAAGCGTTAATTTTATGTCACGGGTCGGCGGGGAACGGCGTTTAAACCACGGTTCGATTTTTTTTGCCACATATGGGCGGATGGCAGCCATTGCTCTTACCTTACTTCAACCAATCATATATTCCCTGTTGAAAACATGCCTGTTTAAACTATCACGGGCACTTGCCGCAATAATTGACTAGCAATGGTCACAGGTACATCGCCGCCTAAATGATTAAAGGGCACAAACGGCTGTCCCAACCGATGGTCAACCACCGCCGCAAACACCGCTTGGACATCTTCGGGTGTGACTTCGTTAAAACCACCCAAATACGCATAGGCTTGCGCCGCTTGTTTTAGGGCAAGCACGCCCCGAGTAGAAAGACCATGATAATCTCGGCTTTCACGGGTTTTTGCCACCAAGCGTTGCAAATACTCTACCACCACATCCGCTAGATACACTTGCTGCACTTGCTGTTGGGCAGTCAGCAAATCGGCAGTAGACAGCATCGGACGCACTTGGGTGAGCATTTGCCGTCTGTCTTTGCCCATTAATAACTCTCGCTCGGCGGCTTTTGACGGGTAGCCTAATGACAAACACATCAAAAAACGGTCAAGCTGTGACTCGGGCAATACAAATACGCCCGATTGCTGCGTTGGGTTTTGGGTGGCAATCACAAAAAACGGCTCGGGCAAAGGGCGAGTGACCCCATCTTGTGACACTTGACGTTCTTCCATCGCTTCAAGCAAGGCAGACTGGGTTTTAGGGCTTGAACGGTTGATTTCATCCGCCAATAATAACTGACAAAAAATAGGGCCGGGCTTAAACTCAAATGTGCCTGTGTCAGTTTTATATAACGAAATTCCCAAAATATCAGCGGGCAACATATCGCTAGTAAACTGCACGCGATTAAAATCCAATCCCAAATGATTGGCAATCGCATGGGCAAGCGTGGTTTTGCCCATCCCTGGCAAGTCTTGCAACAACAAATGCCCATTGGCAAGCAAACACGCCAGCGACAATTTGACCACTTCGGCTTTATCCAGCACGATTTGGTTGATACTCTCGAGCATCGCTTGAAATCGCTGTTGTAAATTTGCGACCTCTGGTGCTAAAAATGCCGTAGAGGCAGCATGGTTAGGTTGAGCCGATAGCATAATTGATACCAAAATTGTAAAAGTCAGGTAAGAATGATAAAGCCTATAATCAGGCAAATACCCTAACGCAGAGTTGATAAATACGCAATAATATCTTGACGCACTTTAGGGTCATTGATGGGCTCTGACCGCATACGAGTGCCAGCGACCATTTTTTTTGGATTGGCAATATAATGATCAATATTTTGCGCTGTCCAAGTTAAATTGCTGTTTTTTAACGCTTGGGTATACTCATAATCACTTAAACTGCCTGCTTTAGCCCCATACACACGCAATAATTGTGGGCCTTTTTCGTTACTGCCGGCTTGTAGTCGGTGGCATTTTTGGCAGTTGTCTTCATACTGTTTTTGCCCCGCTGTTGCATCGCCTTGTGTATATACTGGCAAGGTCACTGCAGGTCGCTGTGCTGGCGGCTTATGGGTACAGCCCGCGCTCACCAATCCGATTCCGACTAGCGCCATCATTACAGCAGTATTGGTCAACATATTGGGGATATTTTTTTTCATCTGACACCTTTTGATAATCTGTTTATTCAACCAAAAATAACAGGCTATCTTATCCCAATAAAATTAGAATAAACTTAAAAAAATAAACTTATAAAACAACCATTAAATCTTGCTAAAAGTTAGGTTTATTCAGTTTGGATATACATACGATCGCTGGGCGATTGCAGATAATTGCCTTGTAAATACCTTGCCCCTACTGTCCAAGCGGCAGACATCGCGGCAGGGTCTTCAATAAATGCCATTAAGCAACGCGCGTTATGCGCATTGACTTGTTTGACCAGCGAGGAGATGGTCTCGACGTTTTCACTATTGCCCAAATCTTTGATATAACTGCGGTCAAGCCGTACCAATTGCGGCTTGACAAATTCCAGTAATTCGATGGCATTCACCGCCGAGCCAAAGTTATACATCCCCACGTGGCAGCCAACTTGGTTAAAGCTTTGGGTTTGTTTGGCAGCGACAGTGAGGTAGTCATTGATGGTCGCTTCACTAAATTGTACAGTGATGGTGCCTGCTGTGGTAGCGCCCACTGCTTTGTTTAGCCGAGCCAAGAAACTTGGCAATGATTCATCCATTAAAGAAGTCGGGCTAAGATGTACCAAAATTCGAGCGGTGGGATCAACGGTAGCGCGATAGTCGCGTAGGTCTTTACACGCCCGAATCAATACCCAACGGTCAATTTTATCCATCAGTTGGTGCTGTGTGGCAATATCGACGAACTTATCAGGCGACATTAATGTGCCATCGGCAAGCGGCAAGCGTAAAAATACCTCAAACATATTGCTTACATCTTGCTCGACGTCATAGATCGGTTGATACAGCAGATTAAATTTGCCTTGGTCAAAAGCAAATTTTAACGCCTCAAGTAAAGCAGAGTCATCGCTGCTTGCTAACATCGATGGGTCAAATAAATAAAAACCGCCGCCCGCATTATTGTTTTGTTTAATCGCGGTACCCACCGCTTGAGACACCCGATTCATCAAGGTATCGACCTGCGGCGAGCTGGTGGTCATCATTGTAGCGCCGATACTTGCCGTCACTTTGACCGTACGTTGATTGACTTCAATGAGCGTTTCTGCAATCTTAGCAAGCAGATTTTGACACCACTGGGTTAATTTATCATCATCAATATTGGGTAAAATAACCGTAAAATTACTATCGCTATAGCGGCTTAGATAGCCTTTGTTAATATTGTCTTCACCCAGCATGGGTATAAGCTGCTGACGTATCACTTCAGCCACCGCAAGCACAGTATTATCCACCCCTTGAATACCAAAACTTGAGTTTATTTTACCGATATCATCAATCTTGATGGCAACAAGCCCTGTTTTCGATAATTTTTGGGAAACGACGGCATCTCGCACTTTGGGTAATATCTGCTCAAAGCCACGGCGATTAAACAGGCGCGTTAATGGGTCAATGCGTTCTATTTCTGCCAGTTTTTTGGCAAGCTCTGCACTATTGCCTTGATTATCAGGCTGAATGATGATTTGTTGACAAGGCATGCCTTCATAGGTGGCAGCAGCGAGCTGTAATTTTGCCGCAAAAGTCGAGCCATCGTTGCGGATACTTTCAAACTTAAATTCAACGTTATTGCGATGCCCCTTTTCAAAATCTTTTAAAAACTGCTTAAAGTCATGGATATTGTTGCTGGCAATCAAATCAACCACAGGCACGCCCATCAAGTCTTCTAGGCTTTTAAAGCCAAACATCTCAAGATACGGGTCATTGGCATAAATATGCAGCCCATCTTCAATATAGGCCACGGCACTTTTTGAATTTTTAATTAAAAGATTGGCGCGTTGTTCAGCATCATTAAGCACTTGGCGCAGTTGGTTTAACGCATTGCGCTGCAAAAGCTGTAAATGCTCAAAATGCACGCGTACTGCCATAGCCACGACCTTATCTTTTGGCAGCGCATCCACCGCCCCCCAATAAATAAATAGTGGCAAATATTTATCGGTTTTATCCTCGCCTTGAATTTTGGCAAGTTGGCTTTGTTCTTTGGCATTGAGATGATCGGTTGGCAAACTATCGTCTGGGATGATTGCCAAAATCGGTAAGTCTAAGTTATGTTCGGCGATAATTTGTTTGACTTGGGGTAACGTTAAGTCATAGGCTTTGCCCATGATCAACACATCCCAAGATTGACGCAAAAGTTTGAGGAGTTCTTCTTTGTCATCTAAAAAGCCAAGATTGACTTTTTTATAATAGCTATCTTCTAACACATTAATCAGCTGTTCGGCATACAGTTGGTTGTCATCAATGATTAATAAGTTAAGCTGGCTAGGTTGTGGCATGGTCAACGTATCCATTATATTTGGCACTTGTCAATATTTAACATGATAAGAAAATAATAAGAATAGTAATGATGCAATAAGCAATAACCACTTATTGTTTATTGTAACAAACCAATCATGTTAGTTTGTAACATTTTGAACATAACCCAAGCTCGTCAAACCCAGCTGGTACTTTAGTCAGTCATTTAATGATAAATTTTTAAGCCATTGTTCATTTTTTGGCAGCAATAAATGGCAAAGCGGCTATTGTAATCGAGCAAAGGCGTATTCCTCAACATCATCGGTTAGATTAAGTAGCTCAGTTAGGCAGATAGTGACCTCTTTGGCATCAATACGCAGAATAAGTTTATCATTTACGTTATAACCAAACCGTGCCATCATAAGGCTGGTTTTTTCTCGTTGAAAGGTTTGATCTTTTGGGATAATTAATGCAGGCATAAAATAAGCCGGGCGACTACCATCATTTTGTAGTCTAACGCCGCAAGGTACGACATTTGCACCAAAGAGTTGTACCCATGCTTCAATGGTTAGATTAATGGTGGGCGCTTGTCGTCTTAATTTTGGATTGTCCGCTGACGGCATGGGTGATTGTTGAATTTTAGTAATGCGTCCAATTTGCCATTGCTTGGTCGGATCATCACTCTGGCGAATGGCAATGAGCGATTGGACTTGCAATTGGCTAATGGCATGAAATTCGGTACTGCGTTTATGCTGCGAATGATGAATGACTGTGGCAGGCTCATAACTAAATGTGTGGGTTAACTGCCGAGCTGTTGGGGTTGTGCCTACCAGCAGCACGGTGGTTGATTTGTTCAGTTGTTGGTTAGTGACATTGCGAGGGCGTAACCGCTCAGGTAAGGTTTGCGCTTGAATTAAGTTGTTAAGGCTGCTGCGATTGGCAAGCATATAATGTATCTGCTGAAACCCTACCACCGCTTGGCAGTTGGTTTGTTTATCTTCAAACTGCGTGGGGGGCTCAATCGTGGTTTTGATATTATTGAGCGCGATTTTGGCGTTTCTTATGGCCATTTTGGCTGCACTGTCTTGGCTGGCAGGTTCTTTGGCAACCAATTGTGCCAACCGCGTCATCAGTGGCTCAACGTTTAAAAAAACACAGTCACTGTCTTTGGCAAATGGGTTAAAATTTAACCCGACGTGTTGCAGCTGCGGCGGTTCATCACCCAATAAATTGACAAATAAAAAGGGACGCGTGGCTTGCTCTGGCGTGACAATTAATTGATCACTCCATAACAAGCTTTTAGCTCGAATCTCGATTAAATCGGGACGCCGGCAATTATAAGGATTTATGATATGTGCCAACAAACATTGTGAATAAATTTGGTGTAGCTTAGGCAACGTCTTGCCTGCATATAGACTTGATGACGATGGTTGATAGTTTTGCCAACCATTTACCGCTACCAACCGATAGCAGGCATTGAGATAATGCCATATCACGTTAATATCTTTGCGATAGCCCAAATATTTCTCATATAAAGCCTCACGCAATAGACTCATCATATAATGCAAGCATTTTTGAATAATTTTGTCGTTTAGAGTTTCTGACGGGCGTCCCAATAAAGAGGCAAGTCCTTTTTTGTGCTCGACTATTGGCTGTACTGCCACACGCTGCCACACACTGTGATAGAACATCATCGCCAAATAATAGGCCGATAAAACCATATCCAGCGCTTGCTGCTGCTCTTCATCCAAAAACCCTGTTGCATTGTGATAGGTTTGCTTAAGTGACCCAAACAGAGGACTTGTCACCTTAAATACGCTATTCATCAGCGCCAACCGCGTTTTTTCATCGAGTTGGGCATGGATCAGCTGGTTAACTACCGATTGATATTCAAGGTACATCTCACTATATGATAAGCGATTAAAATGTACTTGCCAGTTGGGTAGATTTTCCCCTTGGTTGCCCATCGGTAGTTGCACAGCATAAAGTTCAACAGGTGTTGTGATAGTTAAATAATTGGTTAATAACGTATCGTTTATCATGTGTCGGCTATCTCACATTGCTTACAGCTTCGGTATGCGTTCCATCAATACTAAATAGCGCTTAAAACCATAGACTTTTATTTAGCAAATTTCTCATAGCTAGCTTAATGCTTTGTTACCATTCGTCTAAAAAATTTTAAGCAATCTTTATAAAAATAACACAAATTTTTATAAAATACTAACAAAATCCTTTTTTATCATTGCTGCCAACTGTCTAAATAAGCCGCCTTTATCCTAAATGATTACTATAGCTTACTTTAACCAAAAATATTTATTGGGGTTTTAAATGGCTGATGCGGCGTTTCTCTCACCAATTTTGGCACCAGATATCCCGAGCATTTTGCCAATAATTGCCAATAAATTTCACTGGCTGCCTCGTCACTGATGTAAAAGTGTGCCGCCCCTGCCACCTTATCAAGCACATGCAGATAGTAGGGCAACACGCCCGCTTGCCACAGTTTTTGGCTTAAACTGGCTAAAATATCGGCATGATCATTGATGCCTTTGAGCAGTACTGACTGATTAAGCAGTGTGATACCCGCCATTTTTGCTCGGTTTAAATAAAACCGCGTTTCCTCATCAAGCTCGTTGGGATGATTGGCATGAATGACCATCACAATTTGGCAACGGCTGTGCGAAAGACGCTCAAGTAACGCTTCACTTAGCCGCTCAGGAATCACCACAGGTACACGGGTATGTAGCCGAAGGGTGGTAATTTGCGTAAGGCTTTCTATTTTTTCTAAAACATCAAAAAGCCGCCTATCGCTTAATGATAATGGGTCACCGCCACTTAAAATCACCTCATTAATTTGCCCATCAGCCTTGATATAGTCAGTGATTGCCTGCCAGTCCTCGCCACTTGGCAAGTTCTCGTTGTAGTCAAAATGTTGGCGAAAACAGTAGCGGCAATGTACCATACACGCCCCTGTCACAGGCACGAGTACCCGAGAAGCATATTTATGTATCACACCTTTGACGGGGTTACTGTCTTTTTCGGCAAGCGGGTCTGTGACAAAGCCCGTGATGTCAAGCGTTTCGGCAAAGCTTGGCAACACTTGTAACAATAACGGATCATGGACATTGCCTTTTTGCATTTTTTGTACAAAGCGTCTGGGCACTTTGAGCGGAAAACATCCGACTTGGCTGTCAAATGCTGAGGGATGGATTGCCAGTGCGGCTGCCAATTCATCCAAATTGGTGATCACATCAGAAAAAGCGTGTTGCCAGTTTTTTTGTGTGGCTAAATAGTTTATCATATAGCGTTTATCCCCTGCTTGAGCGTCGCCCAAAATTTGGTTATTATACCGATTTTGGCGACTGTCAGCCCAACGATTTTAAGATTTATTTTTTGCAACCCTAGGAAGTTTTATGGCAACTTATTCAACCAATGAATTCAAAGCTGGCTTAAAAGTCATGCACGAAGGCAACCCTTTTACTATTTTAGAAAATGAATACGTCAAACCCGGCAAAGGTCAAGCCTTTAACCGTGTCAAAATGCGTAACCTAAAATCTGGCAAAGTGTTAGAAGTTACCTTCAAATCAGGCGACAGCCTAGAAGGTGCAGACGTTGTCGATACCGAAATGGACTATCTGTATAACGATGGCGAATTTTGGCACTTTATGCACCCAGAAAGCTTTGAGCAGCTACAAGCGGACAAAACCGCGATGGGCGACGCTGCCAAATGGCTAAAAGAAAACAGCAATGAGTCATGCGTTATTACGCTGTTTAATGGCGTACCGCTTAGCGTGGCAGCACCAAACTTTGTTGAACTCGAAATCACCGAAACTGACCCTGGTCTAAAAGGTGATACTTCAGGCGGCGGCGGTAAGCCTGCGACCCTTGAAACAGGGGCAGTGGTGCGTGTGCCGCTTTTTGTACAACAGGGTGAAAAAATCAAAGTCGATACCCGCACTGGCGAATACCTTGCTCGTGTGCAATAAACTGACTAAGTTAGTGTACCTATTAAATCAAGCAATAAAGCCCGACCATGTGTCGGGTTTTTTATTGGCTTAAACAGAATAATATTTGCCATCATGGTTAAAAATTATAAAATTTTGTCATCAATTTGACATATTCGCTTTTTATACTACACTTACAAAAAAGTTAAAAAAATTCTTTGCACAAGACAATCTGCAAAGCGCATGGACAACTTCAAAAGGAACCCCCTTGAATAAAAAAGTCGCCCTCATTCTCTTCTTTCTTGTCAGTCTCGCTGTCATTGTCGCTGTAATTGCCACCTCTTCACTTTTTAATAAAAAGAAACTAGCTGACCAAGCCGCCAAAGCCGCTCAAGACAAAGCTGCAGCCATTGCAACGGTAACTGGGCTTATCGGCTCAGAAAAACAAGCCTTTTTTGCCGACCCTCAAGTTAAGCAAATTCTCGAAACTAAATATCAACTTCGGGTTAATACCCAAGCCGCTGGCTCTCGCAGTATTGCCACCCAAGGCGGTCAACTTGGCAAGGCAGATAAATACGATTTTGTATTCCCGTCTGGCTCCCCTGCCGCGGATAAAATTAAACAAGATTTTAAAACCCAAAATAGCTATCGGGTCTTTTTTACCCCGATGGCGGTCGCTAGCTGGAGGCCCGTGGTAGATGTACTCGAGAAAAATGCCATCGTGCGAAAAACTGACAACCATTACAGTATTATCGATATGGGGAAATTGCTTGAGTTAATGACCAAGCAGACCCGTTGGCAAGATTTGCCCAATAACGACAGCTTTAAAGTCGGTCGCAAGGTATTGATAAAGTCCACGGATATCAAATCCTCGAATTCTGCTGCCATGTATCTTAGCCTTGCAAGCTACCTTGCCAATGGTAAATCGACTGTCACCAGTGATGCCGAAATCGCCCAAGTATTGCCCCAAGTTGCCCCGCTATTTATTGGGCAAGGCTATATGGCAGGCTCTTCGGCCACCCCATTTGAGGATTATTTAATTAAAGGTCAAGGCGATTCGCCCTTGGTGATGATTTATGAAGCGCAGTTTTTATCTCAAGCCGAACAGCCAAACGGCATCCGCCCCGAGATGGTTTTGTTGTACCCAGAGCCGACAATTTTTGCCCAGCATATTTTGTTAGCGATGAATGATAAAGGCAGTAAGCTGGGTAATGCGTTGACCACCGACCCTGATTTACAAAAACTGGCGATTAAATACGGCTTTCGCAGTAACGACCCAAAAATGCTGGGCGAGTTTCAGCAGTCGCTTACACAGCATCAACTCAGCTATGTGCCGAGCAATTTCAATGAAGTGATTGACCCGCCAAGTTACGAAGTCTTAGAAAAAATGATTCGCCAAATTGAGCAACAAATGCAGTAATCCTGACCACCAGTTTATTAAATACACCACGCCTTGATCATAACAAACAATCATCACGACCAACATAAAGACGATAGTTTAGCAAGGCAAAGTTCGATAATATGTTGTTAGCGGTAATGGATTTTTAGCACCGCTTTTACTGTTTAATCTGATACTTAATAAAAATCAGTGATAACCCATGACAAGCAATTTGACAGTATAACTTGAATAAAAATAAAGGAAACCCTATGCAAGAACTTACCCCACCAGACACCAGTAGTACACCTGTAATTACCCTAGAGCCGCCTAAGCCTGTGGAAGTCGTGCCGCAAGACGAAGCCGACCAAATGGTCAAGCTTGACCAAACCAAAGTGCCAGAACTCGATGCCAAAGTGAACGAGTTTGTGATGAATGTGCTACAAACCCCTGTCAACACGCCGACCTTTGACGAAAAGGTCAACTCAATCCATCAACTCGGCAGTGCCGAAATCCGTGCCTCGGCTCAAATTTCTAATCGCATGCTTGACCGCCCTGCCAAAAGCATGGACAAATCATTGTTTGAAGGCTCGCCCATTGCCAAATCCTTGACCGAATTACGGGGTATTGTGGAAGACCTTGACCCAAGCAAACAAGGCGTACTAGATAGCCCACGCAAATTTTTGGGTATTATCCCGATGGGCAACAAAGTGCAAGATTATTTTCGTCAATACGAATCCTCTCAAACCCATATTAACAAAATCATCGAAAGTTTATATAACGGCAAAGATGAACTGCTCAAAGATAACGCCACTATTGAGCAAGAAAAGGTCAATATGTGGAATTTGATGCAGTCGCTGCGTCAATATATCTATGTGGGCAAAAAAATTGACGAACGCCTTGAACAAAAAATTACCGAACTTGAAGCCACCGACCCCGAAAAAGCCCGTATCGTCAAAGAAGAAATGCTATTTTATGTACGGCAAAAAAACATGGATTTTTTGACCCAGCTTGCCGTCAATATCCAAGGCTACCTTGCCCTGGACATGATCCGTAAAAACAACCTTGAACTGATTAAAGGCGTGGATAGAGCCACCACCACCACCATTTCTGCCCTGCGTACTGCGGTCATGGTCGCCCAAGCCTTAAGCAATCAAAAATTGGTACTTGACCAAATCAATGCGCTTAACACCACCACCAGCAGCCTAATCGAGTCGACCTCGGTCATGCTCAAACGCCAAACCGCCCAAATCCACGAGCAAGCGAGCACCAGCGGCATTGAACTCGAAAAACTGCAAAAAGCCTTTAATAATATCTACGAAACCATGGATGCGATTGATGACTTTAAGGTCAAAGCGTTGGGTAATATGCAGCAAACGGTGAATGTATTGACCCAAGAAGTTGACAAAGCCCAAGTGTACCTTGATAAAGCCAACCGCAAAACTGCCATTGAAGTGGCGAATAATTTACAAATTGAAGATAAATCGCTCGGTGAGGTTAAAATTTAAACCCAAAGTTCCGCAGAAAAAGGGGTGAGATACGCACCCCTTTTTCATCAAAAAACCAAATTTATCAACTTTTTATGACCCTTTATATAAAGCTACCTTAATAGGATTTTTGATGAAAAATAATCATAGCAGCCGACAAAAATCTATTGCGTTTACCCCTACCAACAAAAGCAATAAACTATCTGCGGCGTTTGCCATCGGCTTGTCGGTAATGGTAGCCGTCTGTGCTTGTAGTAAAAAAGACGATACATCTAAAACCGACAGCGCAAATAGCACCATTAGCAATAATGAAGCATTAAACCGTCCCGACGCGCTATATATCTTGGCTGGGTCAGAGTTGCAGGATATCGAGCCGTTTTTAGGCGACATCAAAGCCAAAACTGGCATCACACTTAAGCTTGATTATACAGGCACCATTGACGGTGCTGAAGCCATTGCGCGAGGCAAAAAGGTTGACGGAGCATGGTTTTCGCACGGCAAATATTTAAGCCTGATCAATGGTAAACAAATCATTACGCAAAACCCGATTATGCTGTCGCCTGTCATACTGGGTGTTAAGCAAAGCAAAGCCCGTGAACTTGGGTGGCTAAATAGCGATGGCAAAACCGCAAAAGCCGATTTAACATGGCAGAGCATCGCCGATAAAGCCGATTCAGGTGCGCTAAAATACGCCATGACCAATCCTGCATCGAGTAACTCAGGTTTTACCGCGTTGATGGGCGTGGTGTCTGCATTTGCGGGCACATCCGACGCCCCCACCGAAGCCGATATTCAAAAGGCAGAACCAAAACTTAAAGCCTTTTTTAAAGGTCAAGCATTGACTGCAGGCAGCTCGGGATGGTTAGCCGATGCGTTTGTCAAAAATTTGCAAACCACCAATAACCTTGATGGTATGATTAATTATGAATCAGTGCTACTACAACTGAACCGAAGTGGCAAACTTAAAGAGCCGCTGGTACTACTGTATCCCAAAGAAGGCATTATCACCGCTGATTACCCACTCATGTTGATTAACGCAAACAAACAAGCGGCATACGACAAAGTGGTCACTTATCTTAAATCAGCCGAATTTCAAACCAAGCTTATGCAGCAAACCTATCGCCGACCTGTCAATAGCAGCATCAAGCTTGACCCAAGTTTTAACCAAAACATGCTTGTGGAACTGCCCTTCCCCAATGCTAAAAATACCATCAATACCATTTTGGGCTCGTATATGAACGAGCTACGCTTGCCTGCCCGTCCGATTTTTATCTTAGACACCTCTGGCTCGATGACTGGCAAAGGCATTACCCAACTTAAACAAGCATTAATCACTTTGACCGATGGCGATGGCACGAGCATGGGTGACTTTGCCAAATTCTCGGCACGTGAGCAAGTTATCTTTATCCCTTTTAACAGTAACCCCGAACCCAGCCAACAATTTAACGTGACTAAAGACACGGCAGGGCGTGAGCCGATTCGTCAGTTTATCCATGGGCTTAATGTGGGCGGCGGTACGGCGATTTTTAGCTCGCTACACAGTGCGTATCAAAAAGTTGAAGGGTTACAAGCCACACAAGACAGCAAGCAACCCTATTATGACACCATCGTGCTGATGACCGACGGGCAAAATACCAATGGTGAAAGCTTTAGTGATTTCCAAGATTTTTATAACGGCTTGCCCGCCAATGCCAAAAACGTCAAAACCTTTACCGTGCTGTTTGGGGATGCTGACCCGACCGAGATGCAAAAAATTGCGGAGTTAACAGGCGGTAAAGTATTTGACGGGCGTAAGGACAGCCTTGCCAGTGTGTTTAAACAAATTCGCGGCTATCAGTAAAGGGTGGGATGATCATGCGACGGTTTTGGTTATTTTTTTATGATTTGCCCAATATTTTTGGGTTGGCATGTTTGCTCCTTGCGTTGATTGGCTATGTGGTGTTTGTGGTAATGGTCGGCGATTTTGCGTCGGCGTTGGTGATGTTATTTGTCGTGCTATTGGCATACCCGCTAGGCTGGCTACTGGGTTTTATCGTACGAAAACCTGAAACGGTTTTACAATTTGAGCAAACCTTAACCGCTGAACAAATCAGCGAGGAACTGAATCGCTTACTCAAAAAGGTACACAACCGTATCAGCCCCGAAGCGTACGAGCATCTACAAAATATCCAAAACTCGGTGCTCTCGGTATTGCCGCAACTGGTGTCAGGTCGCTTTGGCAACCAAGATTTATTTACCATCAAAAAAACCGTGTTTGACTACTTGCCGACCACGCTTGAAAACTACTTAAAACTGCCCAGCGCTTATGCCAATCGGCATGTCATTCAAGACGGTAAAACCGCCAAAATGCTACTGACCGAGCAATTATCCTTGATTGATACCAGTATGCAGCAAGTGGTACACAGCATTTATAACGAAGATGCTCAAGATCTATTGGTCAATCAGCGGTTTTTAGAAAATCGATTAAATGAAATGCGTTTTTTATAACCCCAATTTATTGGGCAATACCGCCACCACCTGCTTAACCGTGTCATTAAGCTGATTACTGTCTGTCGGCATCACGGTAATATGGGCGATTTTGCGATCGTCTCGCTCTTCTTTGTCATAGCCATGATAATGCACGCCCTCAATCGTTAATAATTGGCTGATATCGGGATACTGTCCAATGACATTGAGCATCACTGAGGGTTTGACAATCGAGGTATCGCCTAGCGGCAAGCCTGCCACCGCACGCATGTGGTTTTCAAATTGGCTACACACCGCCCCTTCGATGCTCCAATGCCCAGAGTTATGCACCCGTGGGGCAATTTCATTGGCAAGCAGTTGTTCTGCACGGCCATCTGTCGTAACAAACAATTCTAATGTCATCACGCCCACATAGTTAAAATACTCAAGCAATTTTTTGATATTGCTTTGGGCTTGGGCGGTCAAATGCTTGGCATCAGGGGCAGGGGCAGTGGTTTTTGCCAAAATACCATTGTGATGCTCGTTTTGCACCAGTGGATAATAGCGGATATCGCCTGTTTGACTACGTACCGCAATAATGGACATCTCTCTCTCAAAGTCGATAAACCCTTCAGCAATGAGAGGGGCGGTTTGGGTCGCCTCGCCAAGCTCTGCCCATGCGTCGTCAATTTGCTCAGCAGTTTTGAGTACAAATTGCCCTTTGCCGTCATAGCCGCCACGGGTGGTTTTTAGCACCAAGGGCAAGCCTAACTGCTCACTTGCTTGCACAATATCATCTTTGCTTTCAACTTTTAAAAACGGCACGGTTTTGATACCCAACTGTTTAAACAAGTTTTTTTCATTCAATCGGTCTTGGGCGATGTGTAAGGCATGGGCGGGCGGGTAAAGCGTTTTGGTTTTTTCCAAGATTTCGGCGGTTTTGAGCGGGGTATTTTCAAATTCTAAGGTAAAAATATCACACGCCTTGGTAAAGTCATCAAATTGCTCACTGCTAAACACCTTGCCCAGCAGTCTTGCAGGGCTGTTTAGGCTATCTTCCAAAAACACACAGCGAATCCCTAAGGGTAAAGCCGCTTCGGCAAGCATTAAGCCAAGTTGCCCGCCGCCCAAAATTCCAATGGTTTTGACCGCATAAGGTGAGTGATTGACGGTATACAAGTTGGCTGGGCTGATTGGCATAATGGGCTCGTTTCCAAAGGTTAAGCAACATAAAAACTGGGTGAAAAATAAGCGTAATTTTACCGTGAAAGCGTTGGATTTTCAAAGTTTTGGCAAAAATAAAACCGCCTAACAAGTCTAAAGCTTTATTAGGCGGTTAAAAACTAAGTTATATGTTAATAACAAATAAATTAGCTAAAATGGGCAGGCTCTTCATCATAGACATGCGCATGCCATTGTGACAGTTGTTTATGCATGAGGCTTTGAATCGCCGCATGAATCATGTGCTGACCGATAAACTGCGTATCACTACCGAGCATGTCTTTGACTTTATCCGAAAACTCGATGCTAACCCACGGCTCTTCTTTGTCATCCGAAGCACGTAAGACTAGTTTACCGTCTTCTTGCTCGACAAATTCTAGCATCACCGCCTCGGCTTTGGCTTCTAGCGCGGCTTTTAACATACGATTGCGTTGGGTTTTACTATTTTCCATCAATTCACCCTCTAAACAGTTGAGGTTATAAACCTTATATAATAATCCTCAATATGGGCGTGTTTGCTACAAAAATCAAGGGGTTTTTGTCAAAAATGCCAAAAAGAAGGGGTTTTTGTCAAAAATGCCAAAAAGTTGGTCAAAGCCCTGGCTTATTGCATCAAATGTGGAAAGACGCTTTTCAATCCTGCCACGATAATCTCAACACCCACCGCCGCAAGCAGCATCCCCATCACCCGATTGAGTACGCTTAGACCTGTTTCGCCCAAAAAGCGATTGACTTGCCCTGCTGCCATAAAGCTTAGATAAGTAATGATACTAATCAATAAACCTGCAACCATGATAGCAACCATATTGCCATAGCCCGCGCTGTGCCCACTTGCCGCATAAATAATCACGGTCGAAATACCCCCAGGACCAATCACCATCGGAATGGTCAAGGGTACAACTGCCGATGCTGCGCCTTGAAACACCGCCCCTTTAAAGTCCTCACTTTTTTGGGCTTGGGGTTTGGCGACATTGCCAGAGCCGTTCATCATCCCAATAGCAATCAGCAGAACCAATAATCCGCCTGCGATACGAAACGAGCCGAGCGAAATGCCCAATACTTTTAAAATTGCCTCGCCTGCCACCGCAAAAATCGCCACCGTGATAAATACAGTAACTGCTGAAATCAGTGCAACTTTGCGGGTTTGCTCTCGGGTAGCGGTTTTGGTAATGTCGATAAATAGTGACAATGCAGCAAACGGATTGACCAATACAATCAATGCCAAAAAGATGGTAAAAACTTGGGTTTCCATGTTGGTGTTTTCTAGATAGGTGAATGAATTTAGTAAAATAAATGTGTTAAAATCAGTCGCTATCCTAGCATAGATTTTTACTATTTTTATTAAACCAAGGGTTATTTTTAATGTGGCTGCGCACTTAAGGTGCGAAAGTTCATCACGGCTTGCGCCATAATTTGTGGACTATCACTGGCTTGTGCGGTCAAAACATACTGTAATGGGGCGTTGGCTTTCATCAGCGTATAGACCTTTTGATGGCTTGCCACAGTGTCATTTATCGCTCTATCGGCCACAACAGTGGCGGTTAAGCCGTGTGTATTAGCAGATTGTTGGGACATTTTTGTAAACGCTTGAATAAGCGTGTTCATATCGGCAAATCGCGCTTTAAGTGAGCAGAAATTGTCACCTGTCGCCAAATAATACTGTCCACCTTCAGGGGTTTTTATGCCCCACACAGTTTTTACTTCGGGTTCAAAGTGAAAGGTTTGTTTTTGCTGAGCATTAAGTTGTAACATGTGTCGACTGCGCGCAACATCGTTTACTTTTTGCTCATCCCCTGCGTTTAAAACACAGGTTTGATAAAAAATAGCCACTGCCTGCTTAGCAAGTGCGATGCGATTATCTTGGCTATTAACTGTATTAGATGGCTGATTAGTAGTCGTTGCACTGGCGATTGGTGCTGTATTATTGGCGTTTTGCGGTGTGGTGGCTGGGTCGTCTGTTTTGGGCGAGCAAGCAGTCAAACCCGTTATAGCAGATAATAATGTTATTGTGATAACGTATTTAATGTTCAAAAATTCCATGTTAATTTTTCCTTTTTGTGTAAATATGAATTTTAACAGAATTTTTGTTGAATAGTTTGAGTTTTAAAATCTTTAATGTTTCAAATTTACAGCAAAAACCCCAGTTAAACTAACTCATGATTTAATGTCTGGGTAATTTTATCCAAATTCAAACTATCCGACATGGCATTAAAAATCTCAAAATATTTGCCCTGTCTGTCATACAATTCTTCATGCGTGCCTGTTTCCACCACTCGCCCATTCTCAATCACCACCAAATCATCGGCATCGATAATCTGAGCGATATTATGCGACACGATAATCACGGTACGGTCTTTTTTAATCAAATCCAAACTGTGTTTAATCTGCTGACTGGCGATAGCATCAAGGCTTGCCGTTGGCTCATCAAGGAACACAATCGGCGGGTCTTTTAAAAACATTCTTGCCAAAGCAATGCGTTGTTGTTGCCCGCCTGATAGCGATTTGGCTTCGCTTTGATAGCCGTCTTTTAGTTGCATGATTTGCTCATGAATCGAGGCTTTTTTGGCAGCAGCTTCAATTTCGGCTTGGGTGGCGTTCAGGTCACCATAGCGGATATTTTCTTCAATCGTCCCGCCAAAAATGTGATTTTTTTGCAGTACCAGTCCGATTTGTTGGCGTAACGCATGGGTGTCATAAGCCTGTAAATCCACGCCATCGAGCAAAATCTGCCCGCTGGTCGGCTGATAAAACTTTACCAACAAGTTGATAATCGTGCTTTTGCCCGCCCCGCTTAACCCCACCAATGCGATAATACGATTGGGACGAATGCGAAAGCTGACATCATGCAAGGCTTGATGTCCATTGGGATAGGTAAAATCCACATGGCGAAGTTCGATATCGCCTTGGAGCGTGGGGCTAGGTTGCACGCCCGCCACGGTTTCAATCGCCGCATCGTCTTCCAAAATATCAAAAAACCCTTCGGCATAGGTCAAAGCATCATTAACCTCGTCATAAATACGGTGCAACTGGCGAATCGGTGAAGCGACATTTTGAAACAACAACACATGAAACATAATCATGCCGATGGTCATCTCACCTTTTAGCACAAAATACGCGGTGAGCAAAATAATCGCCACCACGCCGATTTGCTCGATAAAGGTCTTAATCGCATCATAAATAAAGCCAATACCCCGAGTTTTTAGCTGATTGTCGGTCATTTCTTTTTGAATAGCAAAGTGCTTTTGTGCCTCAATCGGCTCACGCACGAAGGACTTAATCACAGTAATCGAGTTAATCAGCGAGATAATGCGTTCCGACTTACTTTCCCGATAATAGCGCATCTGACGGCGAAAACCTTGTAAGCGGGTGGCTTGTTTTTGGCTAATCACAAAGTAAATCGGCACAATGATTAAGCCGACCAGCCCCACCCAGACATTGGCAGAAAACATCACCACGAGCGCCACAATGGCATTGGCAAATAACGGCAACATATCAATAAAAAAGTTCTGCACCAAGCGGGTTAGGCTACTTACGCCCAAGTCGATACGGGTTTGTAGTTTACCGCTGTCGTTATCAGGGCGGGTATAAAAATCCATGCGATAGGTCAAAATCCTATCCACTACCCTTTGCGACAAATCTCTGGATAAATTAATCCGCAGTTTTTCGCCATAAAACTTTTGCCCAAACTGCACACCCGCATACACCAGTTCTTTTAGCAGTAGCACAAGGCTAATCGCCGTTAACAGCTCAATCCCTGCATGCCAAATGCTATCTGCGGGGAGCTTTAAAATCGCCGTAAGCTTATCCACGGTATAACGCAAAACAAAGGCGTTCACCTGTGCGGCAAATGAGCCGATGACGGTTAAACCTAGCGTGACGATAATCAGCGAGCGATACGGACGGGCGAATACGCTTAATTTTTTTATGATTTGCCAAAGTATTGCCCCTCGCTCTCGCTTTGAGGGTTTAACATTGGTTGTGGCGGGCGTTTGGGTGTTTGGATTTGGTGATTGAACGGCTTTAGATAGCATTGAAGGCATAAGCTTAACTTTTTGACCAATTTCTTTAAAATAAATCATTTAATAAAAATTCATAATTATTTTTTATGATAAATATAAAAATTTATGAAAAAAAATTATATATAACAGCTTTTTATCTATATTTTGTTTATACTGTCGCAATTATTGTCACTATCGTGTTTTTAAAGTGATAAGACAGGTATCCACTAGGGTATGGCTATTTTGCTGTTTTATCATGATTTTATCGATAGCTCATTTGTAATAGTAATTATTATGGCGATCATTCAATTTGGACATTGGGTTTTTACCATATAGTCGTATTTATCGTACATGACTGCCTTTGTTATGTTGTCGTTAGCTCTATGATTTTTCTTATTAAAAGGATGTTACCATGCCATTAGCTTACAAAGCCCCCCTGCGTGATATTCGCTTTTTAACCAATGAAGTATTTCATTACGCTGAGCATTACAAAACGCTCAAATCAGGCAATAATGCCGACCCCGAAACTGTCGATATGATGCTTGATAGTATCGCTGAGTATTGCTCGGATGTGCTCATGCCGCTGTACCAGTCGGGCGATGCCGAAGGCTGTCATTTTGATAATGGGGTGGTGACCACGCCCAAAGGCTTTAAAGAAGCCTATCAGCAATTGGTCGAAGCAGGCTATCAAGGGATTTCTTTCCCCGAAGAATTTGGTGGTCTAGGCTTGCCGATGTCGCTGAATTTGATTAAAAGCGAGATGATGGCGACGGCAAACTGGGCATTTACCATGTACCCTGGTCTTTCGGTTGGCTGTATGAATACCATCATGCAATACGGCACGCCTGAGCAAAAATCCCAATATATGCCTGCCTTGGTCGAAGGGCGTTGGTCGGGTACCATGTGCTTGACTGAGCCACAATGCGGTACTGACCTTGGACAAGTCAAAACCAAAGCCCTACCTCAAGATAACGGTACTTATAAAATCAGCGGTACCAAAATCTTTATTTCAGCGGGCGAACATGACATGGTAGAAAATATCATCCATATTGTGTTGGCACGCCTGCCCAATTCTCCTGAAGGTACCAAAGGCATATCACTATTTATTGTGCCAAAATTTTTGGTCAATGAAAACGGCGACCTCGGCGAGCGTAATGCGGTTAACTGTGGCTCGATTGAGCATAAAATGGGGATTAAAGCCTCTGCCACTGCTGTGTTAAACTTTGATGGGGCAACAGGCTATTTGATTGGCGAGCCCAATAAAGGCTTAAAAGCCATGTTCACCTTTATGAATACCGCTCGTATTGGCACAGGGATTCAAGGCTTGGCACATATGGAATTGGCATTTCAAAACAGCGTGCCCTATGCCAAAGAACGCCGCTCCATGCGAACGTTGTCGGGTAAAAAAGAGCCAAATCAAGTTGCCGATGCCATTATTCATCACGCCGATGTCGCCCGTATGCTCATGACTCAAAAAGCCTTTAGTGAAGGGGCTCGCTCGATGATTTATCATGCTGCACGCTATGCAGACAAAATGTCAGAAGCTGCCATGCGTGGCGATGACAAAGAATTTCACAAATGGGATGATAAACTGGGCTTTTACACCCCTGTGCTTAAAGGCTTTTTGACCGAGCTGGGTCTAGAATGTGCCAAACATGGTATGCAAGTGTATGGCGGACACGGCTATATCAAAGAGTGGGGCATGGAACAAATCGCCCGCGATGCCCGTATCTCGACCTTATATGAAGGCACCACCGGCGTACAAGCCCTTGACTTGTTAGGTCGTAAAGTATTGATTCAGTCCAAAGGCAAAGTCGTGCTCGATTACACCGCCAACATCATGAAATGGTGCTCTGAATATGCCCTCGACAAAGGCATGCGTCGCTTTGTGTGGCAGCTCACCAAATACTGTGCCAAATGGAACACCCTAACTACCCGCATCATGCTCACCGCCCGTAAAGACCGTGAGATCGTATCGGCTGCCTCAGATGATTACTTGATGTACTCTGGCTATGTGATGATGGCTTACCATTGGGCACGTATGGCGGCAATTGCTTATGAAAAACTGGAAAAAGGCAATGGTCGTGAGACCCAAGCATTTTATCAAGCCAAAATAAAAACCGCCGAGTTTTATTTTGACAAGTTATTGCCCCGTGCATCAGGCATTTCTGAAAGCATGCTTGCCCCAAGTGATAGCATGACAGGTTTGGATATCGACAGCTATACGTTTTTAGATTAATCAGTTACAATGTTTTATCCCCTAAACCGCCTCACTGTTGGGGCGGTTTTTTTATTATACTATTAAAAAGCCCTATGAAAAATTTTAGCCAATTCTCAAAAGTTATCATTGCCCAGCTTGAAACCGATATTGTCGATTTTATCACCCAAAAACAACTCCCAGAACCACTACACAGCGCCAGTTTATACGCCATGACCAATGGCGGCAAACGGGTGCGTCCGTTGTTGGTCGCTAGTAGTTATCATACCGTTGCCAAGCAAAAAATCGATGAATTGGCACCCATTGAAGAGTTGGGTAAAGTTCGTTTAGCTATGCTTGCCGTTGAATTGTTACATGGCTATTCATTGGTACATGACGATTTGCCGTGTATGGATGACGATGACCTTCGTCGAGGTAAACCCACTACCCATATCAAATTTGGTGAAGCAACAGCGTTACTCGCTGGCGATGTACTACAAAACTTGGCATTTGAAACCTTTTGTGAACCCATTTTTACCGAAAATTGGCGCATCGGCAATGCGTTGCTACGCATTTTTACCCCTGCTGCTCGCCGCATGATCATGGGACAAATGCTGGATTTAAATGGCGAGCAAAAACATCTGACCCAAACCGAGCTTGAGGCGATACACCGTGATAAAACAGGGGCACTCATCGAAGCGGCAGTCATGATGGGCGGGATTTGTGCCAATGCAAGTGATCAGCAATTGCAAGCATTGGCAGTTTTTGCCCAAAACATTGGCTTGGCGTTTCAAGTCCAAGACGATATTTTGGACGTGACAGCCGACACCGAGCAGCTTGGCAAGCCTGCCCACAGTGATGAAAAATTGGATAAGTCGACCTATGTCAAACTATTAGGTGTTGATGAAGCAAAAACTTACGCCCAAACTTTATTTGATACCGCTAAAAATGCGGTCGTGGATGAATTTGGCAATGACAATTACTTGGTGGATTTGGCAGATTGGTTATGGGCAAGACAAAAATAAAACTTACTTTTTGCGAAAGCCCGCAAACAATCCTGCATGCGCAATTTTTGGCATTTTCATGGTCACGGTGTTTGACAACAAATCATGCACCGTTAAGCCTTGTTTATTAAACCATGCAAACCAATAATTAAACATTAGCCCCATAAACATACTAAAAATCACCGCCCCCCGATGCCCATGCAGGGCATAACCAATCAGCCCACATACCACCGGCAACACGCAAGCAGATAAAATCCGCATGATAGCTTGCCACCATGTCAACAATGAACCATCACGATTCATGGTTTTTAATCGCCATGTCTGCATACCAAGCGTTTGTCCCGATTTTCGCCAAAAAACCCCATAAAACCCAATCAAGGTCAAAATAAACGACGGGGTTAACACCAAATTTTGATACCAAGCAGGCAATAATTGGGCTTGTTGGGCAGTGGTACCAACAGGTAATAGCCACTTTGTGCCAATCACCACCAAAATCATACTAATAAAAAATAATAACGCCAAAATCAACATCCCATCATAGAGCATTGCCATCAGCCGAATCATGGGCTTGGCAATAACGGGTTGATCTTGCTGCCGCCCTTGTCCTTCAAAGGCTTCACTAGCCATACGATCTGATGTCATAGGCACAGCGTTTTGTTTTGCGGTAGGGTGATGGTTGGCAATGTGTGTGGTGGCGGCAGATTTGCGAGAGCGTTTGGCAGAACTCATAGAAAATGGCATCAATAAAAGTATGGCAAAATTGTACCGTAAAAGTCAGCAAAACGCCATGCCATAGTCTATCAAATTGGTTTGACAAATTTTAGGCATAAAAAAATCGCCTAGGGTCAAAGACTGGCGATCCATTTATTGCTATAGCTAGCATATATTTAGTTAGTGGTGCGCTTGGAGGGAGTCGAACCCCCGACCCTCAAGTTCGTAGCCTGATGCTCTATCCAACTGAGCTACAAGCGCATACTTAACTAAGTGCTTCTTATTAAGAAGTGAGCAGTATTATATAGATATTTTTTTATATGTCAAGCATTTATTTTAAAACTAACCGATTAAAATAAAACTTATAAAAAATGGCGGTGACGGAGGGATTCGAACCCTCGATACAGTTTCCCGTATGCAGCCTTAGCAGGGCTGTGGTTTCAGCCACTCACCCACGTCACCGAACTTTATAATACGCACATCGCTGTTCATTAGCGTTGTGGGACGGCATTATAGCAAAGCTAGCCAAAAAAGCAAGACATTTCAAAAAAATTGTGTGAGAATATTTTGTCAATCCGGTTTGATTACGGTATGGTTAGCTGACATTACACAATTTTAAAAAATTAAGGAATCGTTATGGCAATACGTCCCACAGTTTTGTGTTTTTCTGGGCTTGACCCGTCAGGCGGTGCAGGGTTACAAGCGGATATCGAGTCAATTGGGCAATCAGGTAGTCACGCTGCCATCGCTTGCACGGCAGTAACGGTGCAAAATTCGCAGCAAGTGTTTGGCTTTGAGGCTTGCTCGGCAAGGTTGGTCAAAGAACAAGCGTTGGCGGTGTTAGGCGACTTGCCTGTTAAGGCGATTAAATCGGGGATGCTTGGCACCACGGATAATATTGCGGTGCTCACTGAGTTATTTACAAGTGCGCAAATCGCTAAAAACACGCCTTATGTGCTTGACCCTGTATTGGTTGCCAATAGTGGCGGCGCACTAGGCGATAAAGACACATTGGTAACAGCGTTTGCTAAGCTGATGCCTTTTGCCACGCTTATGACGCCTAATAGTCATGAATTGCGAGATTTGGCAGGGATGGATAATTTACACAAGGCAGCGAAAGACTTGATACAGCAAGGTGCAAAGGCGGTGTTGGTCAAAACCTCACATGATAACGATAGTCAAGGTATAGCACAATTTTTATATATGAAACATGGCGAAGCGGTCAAGCTTGGCTATCAGGCGATTTTGCCACGATTGACAGGGGAATATCATGGCTCAGGCTGTAGTTTGGCAAGTTATATCGCTGGGCGATTAGCGATGGGTGATGAGTTGGTGACGGCGGTGCAATGCGCCGATAGTTGGATACAGCAAGTGCTACAAGTGGCGGATATTCCCCATGGAAATGGGCAACGAATTCCCAAGCGGTTTTAACGCGGTGGCAAGTTCAAGGGCGTCTGGCAATCGCCCTACAGTTTATCGTTGAGAGGTTAACTTGGTTTAACTGTCACCAACACCCGAATGCTATCAGGAATCAGCGATAACTGACTTAACGCTTGAATCCCTTGGTCATGTAGTCTTTCCACTTGACGAATCTCGCTATCTCGCACGTTGGGATTGACTGATTGTAAATATTGCAGCCGCTCAATCTCACGTTGCCAACGCTGACCAAATACCGCTTGGGCTTGCTCACTCATCGCAGGCAATTGCTGGCTGGCAAGCACTACCGCTTGTTCATAGCGGGCTTCGATAACATCGGCACGCGCTTTAATCACTTGGCGAGCCCGTGTTTTATCAAGGCAATGGATGTGGTTAGCGATGACATCGGCAGGGATTTTTTGACTAAAATCGGTGCCTTGCTGGCTCAAAAATACCCGAATAAACGGCTTTGGCAAAAAGGCGGTGAGATTGAGGAGTTTAGGTGCAATCGCTTCTACCCGAAAATTCACCTCAACGAGTACCATCCCTTCAGGCATGGCATTGCTTTGTAGTGTGGCTACCGTCGTGTTGCCAAACGTGCCTGAATTGACCGTCTCAAAGATACTTTGCATCAGCGGATGCTCATAGGTCATAAATGCCATATCTTCACGCACTAAGGCCTGCTCACGCTCAAAGGTCAGCGTCATGCCATCTTCTGGCACTGCCAAGCCTTGCACCTGCACCTCATCGGAAGGGTGCAGCATCAGCGAGCCATCTCGCTGCCCGCTATATTCCATGTTAATGGACGACATAAACCGCTCAAATAAGCGTGGCAACGTGTGCGTATCATCAAATTCCTGCATGGTCATAGCAATTTTACTTGCCACGCGTGGACGGCAAGAATTGTACTCAAGCAAGCGGTCACGCCCTGCTTGCATGGCTTCTTCTAGTACCAAACGCTGTTTTTTACCGTCTTCAATCAAATTTGCCAAATCATCATCCGTACCTTTACCTTCTAAAATTGGCTTTAAATCCACAATAAATTGTTCTTGTACGGTTTGGGCGGTCGGTGAAATTTGATTAAAGATATTTAATGCTTCATCATACCAACGGTACATCCGTTCGGTCGCTGTGCCTTGTACATATGGGACATGAATGGTAATGCGATGCTGCTGTCCGATACGGTCAAGGCGGCCAATTCGCTGTTCAAGCGTGTCAGGATTGGCGGGCAAATCAAACAAAATCAAATCACTGGCAAACTGAAAATTTCGCCCTTCAGAGCCAATTTCGGACGCAAGCAAAATCTGTGCCCCTTCTCTATCGGCAAAATACGCAGCGGCTTGGTCACGCTCAAGCAGGCTCATTTGCTCGGTGAAAATGGCAGTCTTTATCCCTGCATGCAAGCGTAACACGGCTTCTAAACTTTCTACTGTTGCCCCACTGCGGGCAATCAACAAGACTTTTTGATGCTTAAGGCCGTGTTTTAAAATCTCAATGAGCCAAGGCACACGAGGATCATCTTCAAGCCAACTGCCATCTGGTTGGCTTTCTTCACTCCAAAGCTGCTCTCTAAGCTTGCCTTGGGTATGGTAGCTGTTTTGCCAACTATCAGGCAAGACAAGCGGATAAGCAATTGAGGTGCGGCCTTGAAAGCCCGAAATCAGTTCCGCCACGCTTTCACGCGTGTTGCGGAACAATACTCGTCCAGTGCCATGACGGTCTAGAAGCTCGTTAATGGCTCGTCCTCTTCCTTGTTCATCATCGATAATTTCATGACCAAGTAAGTTTTCTAATGCAATTTTTTGCTTATCCGTCAGTGACTCATCACCTAGCAAAATCTCGGCGATTTTAGCGGTTTGGCTAAAGTTTTCTTCGCTTTCGATAAAGTCATCAAGGTCATCAAAACGGTTTGGGTCAAGCAGTCTTAACCGCGCAAAGTGGCTTTCAATCCCTAACTGCTCGGGGGTTGCAGTCAAAAGCAACACACCCGCCGTCTGTTTGGCAAATGCTTCAACCAACGCATATTTATCATTACCGCCTTGCTCACTATCCCAATGCAAATGATGGGCTTCATCCACCACCAACATATCAAAGCCTGCTGCCAATGCTTTTTCGCGTAAATCTTCATGGTCAAGCAACAAATCGACGCTGGCAATAATACATTGCTCGGTCAAAAATGGGTTAAGCTCTGGGTCATGCTCGGCAATGGCGGCAGTACGCACCAAGTCAAAAATCGAAAATTCAAGATTGAAACGGCGTCGCATTTCAATCATCCATTGATACTGTAAACTGTCTGGCACAAGGATTAAAATTCGCTCAGATTTGCCTGTGATAAGCTGTTGGTGAATGATAAGCCCTGCTTCGATGGTTTTGCCAAGTCCTACTTCATCAGCAAGCAGGACGCGTGGTGCGATACGTTTACCGACTTCGTGGGCAATATACAGTTGATGTTCAATGATATCGACTCTGGCACCCATCAAGCCTTTAAGCGGGTGACCGGCTAAATTCGCTTGCATCCGCAAAATTTCTTGACGTAATTCATACCAATCATTTTGATGAATACGGCTGGCTAATAGACGCTCAAGCGGTTTGGCAAGGTTGATATTGGCAGCAAGGCGCGTTTCCATAATCGGTTTGTCTTGCCCTTCGACTTCATACTTATAGACGCCATTTGTTTCAATCGCTTGTGTGACCAGATATTGATTGCCATTTTGGTCATGGATAGTATCACCTATCTTAAACGTCACACGTGATAATGGCGCAGAATCTTTGGCATATACCCGAGTCTCTTCGCTTTGCGGAAACAAAATATGCACACAGCGGTCATCGACCAACACCACCACACCCAAGCCCAATTCATTTTCTGTATCCGATAAATAACGCTGTCCAATGGCAAAATCAGTCATGCTGTGCAACCATACCTATGTTTATAAAATAGTGTGTATTAAAGAATGTTAAATGGCTAAATCAAACAATAACCATTAAGTTTTTGAAAAATTTAACCTTTAATAATACCAAAAAATATAATTTCAAGATATCCGTTTGTTGCGTTATCTCTTTAGGTTTAGCAAATTAAAAATTGATGATAAAGCAATTAAAACAACGTTGCTTCGGGTGTCGGTTCAGCCACATCCAAGCCTTGTTCAATCAATGCTTTTTTTAGCATGGCAATATTATAGACAGCATGCGCTTTAACGGTATTTTCAAAAAAGATATACAGCGTGTCAAAACTGGCTCGTTGATGGTCGATACTTACCGCCCAAGCTTGCATTTCATCTTCAGTATAGCGGTAATCATGGCGTTCGCTTGCCGAATGGCTATGCCACCAATCCACATTTTTGCCATGCATTCGCAAATAACCTGTGCGACTGGTAAATAGCAGCCGACTCGGAGGTAAGCCTTGAATATTGGGGTAATCCACGCTACACCAAATCAAATTTTGCTGTGTGAAACTCGTGTACACTTGTGGAATATGCCAACTTTCATGTCGAAACTCAACAGCAAGCGGTAATCCATCAAACCAACTAATGAGCGTAGCCAAATATTGCCGATTGGTAATCGTACGGTCAAAGCCGTGCGGAAATTGGAGCAACAGACAAGCTAGACAATCTGCCTGTATAATTGGCTCAATCGCTTGTAAAAAAGCAATGGCTGTGTCTTGGGTGGCAGTCAAACGGTGGCTAAAATCTTGGTGCAATTTAATCGCAAATTTAACCTTACTTTGTGATTTATTCAGCATACCTTCGTAGGCCTTGCGACCAATCGGTGCATAAAAGCTACTGTTAATCTCAACCGTGGGATAATGCCTAGCATATTCGCTCAAAAAATCGGTTTTTTTAGTGGTTGCAGGGTACAGTACACCGACCAAGTCTGTATCACTATAACCGCCTGTTCCAATATAAATCTGCATTTTTTAACCCATAACGCTATAAATTGTCATCACCCATAAAATAAATAGCAAAGTTAATGCTAAAAATTGCGCAGCTGAACCAACGTCTTTGGCAATTTTGGCAAGGGGATGGCGTTCGGTGGATGTATGATCAATCGCGGCTTCGATGCCTGTATTGAACAATTCAACCACCACTGAAAAAAAACTGGCAAAAATTAAAATCATTTTGCCTAATAAGCCAAACGGCATAAACAGTAAAGCGATAAGTAAAATAGCATTAAGCCATGTTACTTGGCGAAAAGCAGCTTCATTTTTATAGGCGGCAACAAAGCCATCGCGAGAATAAGTGGCGGCTTTGATGATGCGAATTATACCTGTTTTGCCTTTCGCCTCGGCGGCGTAACCATCTAAATGTTGATGAAACTGGGAGTTATCAGAGGACTGTTTATTGAACGTCATAGTATTTAATAAGAAAAAAATTTTACTTACTATAGCATAACTCATTGACGATATGCAGAGTCAATTAAAAACCCCCGCTCAATCGAACGGGGGTTTAGGAATAAGGGAGCTGACGATGACC
>ERZ501005.33-NODE-33-length-55707-cov-8.812711_pt1 | contig 55707 bp, 66 predicted proteins | sample MGYA00248830_ERZ501005 | MGnify/ENA primary metagenome ERZ501005 (study PRJEB25958, sample SAMN03398565) | human skin metagenome | study: EMG produced TPA metagenomics assembly of the Human Skin Microbiome Metagenome (human skin metagenome) data set. | reverse complement strand
GGTCTGACTCGCGGCAAGGGTCAGGGCACCCTGCTTCAGGCCGGCAAGATCGGCAAGCACCAGCTCGGCCGCAGCCGCTCTGGCAAGCACCGCACGCGCTTCGACCAGGAACAGCCTGCCGGCGTCCGTCAACTCGATCCGTCGCCCGACCCGGTTGAAGAGCTTTGTCTGGTAGCGGGCCTCGAGGGCGGCGATGGCCGAACTTGTTGCGGACTGGGTGAGATTGATGTCGCGCGCCGCCTGGGTAACATGCTCGCGTTCGGCAACGGCAACGAAAATCCGCAGCTGCTCCAGCGTCATGCTGGATGTCCTCCTCACTCTGACGCTGTCGACCTGTGACAGGAAACGACATGGATCCAGGAAGTTTGGTCTTCCAGTCCCAACTGGAAGGCACCTCCTTCCTAAACAATGCCGAGCAGTCTGATCAGGCCAAAGCTGATGGCGCCAAGCGCCGCAAGCGAAAGTACAACCGCCACCGTAACGCGAAAGCCGGCTCTCATCACCACGCGAACATCCACACCGAGGCCCAGAGCGGCCATGGAGAGCACTGTGAGGGTGTTGGCGGTGCTCGCGATCGGGGCGAGGGTTGCATCTGGAATGAACCCGGCCGAGCGAAGCCCAGCAAGGCTCAGAAATCCCACTATGAACCAAGGCACCAGCTGATGAGCGGCGGGGTTCTTCCTGCTGGGACCTTCGGCTATGGTAACCGTGTCATTGTCCGCATGCCGGCGTCCAACGAGGAGTGACAAGGCAAGCACGACGGGACCCAGCATGAGCACACGGACCAGCTTGACAAGTGTACCAACCTGTATGCTCAGAGCGGAAATCGGCGCCGTTGCGGCAAGAACCTGGGGAACGGCGTAGACGGTCAAGCCAGCGAACACGCCATACTGCATGTCGGTGTAGGCGAGCGCCGGTACGAGCAGGGGAAGACCAAGGACGACCAGAACTCCGAGCACGGCTGTGAATGCAATCGAAGCGGCGACATCGTCACCATCGGCACCGATGACCGGAGCAATTGCCGCTATGGCCGAATTGCCGCAGATCGAGTTCCCGCCGGCGACAAGGATGGCCAGCCGATGCGGCAGGCCGAGCAGGCGTCCAATCCCGTAGCTGCTGAGCATCGCCAGCGATACAACGCCGGCGATCCCCAGCAGAAGACCAGGTCCTGCCGCCAGAATAACGCTCATGCTGACGGAGGTGCCCAGCAGCATAACGGCAATCTCAAGGAGGGTCTTAGCACTGAAAGCAATGCCGGGATACCAACGTCCGTCAGGCGTCCATGCTGTTCGGACAGCCGTGCCGATCAAGATCGCCAATACCAGCGCTTCCAGCCAGGCTCGGCCGAAAACCAATTCCTCCAGGCTTTGCAGCCCGATCGCGAGAAGTGCCACGCCAACACACAGAAGAAAACCCGGCAGCAGCGACTGAAAGTGGTCCAAGGAGATACGGGGCTTGATCGGGCAATGAGTCCTGCCGGCTGAAGGGAACAGGAGGATGAGCTTTAGCATGGATGGCCTCGCGTTCTGATGGCCGTAATCTGTGTGTAACCCTCCATTCGATCCAACGCATTGTATCGGTATGATTCATCAATAAAATCGATCATCATCAGAGCGGCGTTACGGCCGTCAACCATATCGCCCCATTCGCTGCCAAGTGCTCTGCAATCAATCAATGTTCTCACTGCAATCAATCATCGAAACTGACAGCGGCTCCGCTAAAAACAGCGGAAAAACCTCCCAAAACCCTATTGCATAATCAACGTCCCTAAAATACCATGTATGTAGGGTTTTGGGACGGTCGCAAAAGGCGCTCCACCATTCTAGTCACAAATGGAGAGTGTAATTTTGAGCGACACGTTCCTGATCGAGCGATACAAACGGCGAGCGACAGCCCTAATCTACACGCTAGCCGATGGGGATACCCGGTGCATGATGGAGGCAATGAACTGCCTCCACGATCACCTGACCCGCGCAACGATCACAGATGCCGGTGTAGAAGACACCGAACGGGAGCAGGCAGTCCACGAGGCCATTTGCGTCTGTCTGTCCCGGTTTCTCGGCATGCGAGAGCACGAAATCAGCCACATCCTCACCCACGAAATGCCGCCATGCGACAACTAGGAGAAAATCCATGACCGAACTTGACCAGGACACTCACCGCCTTAACCAGGCATTCCACTTCGCGCATCAGTGGGCACTCTCCCACTTTGGCGGCGACGTATTGACCGCTCAGCCAGTCCTCGACCGGCTGCTTGAACTGTTCGAGCAGGCGAAGGTGTACCAGGGCGATGACCGCGCCGGCTACTTCGCGGAGACGGCGGCTTACCATCTCGCCGGAACCCTGCCGAACTCGGACCTCGGTTTCCTGCGGATGTGGCTGACTATGGAACATAGCCCTGTCCCGCCGCGCAGCGGCCTTGAGCAGATCCGCGACCGCTTCACCGCCTACTGCGACCGGACGCTTTCGACCAGAGGCCAGCAGCTCGCTTTCGTGCTGGCTTCCGGCGCCGGTATCCTCGGCCTCCTCAGCCTGTCGGCATGACGGAGGACCGGGCGATGGAACAGAACTTTGTTGGTCCCGACCAGCTCCCTCCGCCCGTCAAAGCCCGCCGTGCGGCGTACAGCTCCGCCGCACTCCTAGCCATGGAATCCGGCTGCACCAGTGAAGTTGGAAAGCTGGTCACTGCCAAGGCCCGCACGGCTTGGGACGCTTACCACTGCTCCTTAGTTCTCGCCGGGTACAAGCTCGGCGTTATTCACTGCGGCAACATGCTCATAATGCGCAAGTGCTACAGCCTCACAGAGTTGGCCTACACGGCACAGCGGGCAATAGCCCGCCACGGCTTCACGCCGGCCGAGATCGAGCAGCTCTACCAGTATCAGCACGATTATGAGCGAGTGCAGACCAATGACAATCATCGACACGCCGACCCCGAACTATCTGACGTTCGACAAGCTCCCAGCTCCGCTGAGTGGCTACCATTCGACTTGGCGGCAGATCGACGCGACCCGCCGGTACGGCAAGGCTGACTGGCACAAGATAGCCCAAGCCCGGAGCCGGTTCGAAGCCGCCATTCCTCTCGCCGGCTACAAGGTCGCGACCGCAGATTACAGCCCCTCCGTCATCGGCCTGGCCCGGCTGACGCGCTATCATGACAGCGCCGACGCCGTTGCAATCGCAAAAGCTATCAATCTTGGCATGACGCCGGCAGAAATAGCCGCGCTGCTCGCATTGCGCCAGGTGCCGGGATGTTGATCGGCTATGCCCGCGTTTCTACGCGGGACCAGAACCTGGACCTCCAACTCGACAAGTTGCGCGAGGTAGGTTGTGAGAAAATTTTCAGCGACAAGGCAAGTGGCGTGCGAGAAGACCGCCCCGGCTTGGCCGAAGCAATCGCCTATGCCCGCAGTGGCGACACGCTGACGGTGTGGAAGCTGGACAGGCTTGGGCGAACGATGAAGTCGCTGATTCGATTTGTCGACGACCTCCGCGAGTCGGGAGTGGAATTCAAGTCGATAAACGAGGGACTCGACACCTCGACGCCGATGGGCCGTTTCACCTTTCACATTTTAGGCGCACTCGCGCAGATGGAAGCCGAGCTGGTCAAAGAACGGACGATGGCCGGGCTCCAGGCCAGCCGTGCGCGTGGAAAATTAGGTGGCAGACCGAAAAAAATCACGCCAGATCAGCTAGTTATGGCCCGCACGCTGATGACAAACCCTGACCTGACGATGGAGCAGATCGCAAGGCAGCTCGGAGTCGGAAAATCGACCCTGTACCGCGAACTGGCGCGGAAACAACCGGGCGGTGTCAATGGAAACTGAGTTTTCGTAACTGACGCGAATTTACCCTGTTGACCGGACATACGGAAACATACGATCTTTATATCACGGAGGGTTTAAATGCCGCGACTTCGCATATTTCCAGGGCGCGTCATGACCAACAAGGTCACGGTCGCCGTCACAGACGAACTCAAGCAGGAGTTTGAGGAGGCATGCGCAGCCAATGGCATTTCGCCATCCGAGTACGTAAGGAGATGCATTTTGCAGCTTGTTGAGAAACACCAGGATCGAGTCGGCGGAGAAGATTCTTCAGATTCAATGCAAATGGTGTCTTGACCATGCATGCATGCATCGCATATATAGGAACTAAGTCAACACAGGACCAACAGCGCCATGATGATGAGAGCGGAAGCAGAACCCCCCGAAACGGTGAAAACCCCAATCGGGACCAACCGACCGGGGTTTTCTAACTGAGCCAGTTCTCTGCCATTGTCTAAGAGAATTGAGAGGCAGCCACTAGGGGCCTAACCACCCTCCTAGGCAGCGTAGACTACTGCAAGCACAACAGTAATCTACGAGGACTCCTCGAAATTTTCAAGGGCTATCGGCCTTGGCGCGCTGCCGAGGATGCCTTTTCATGTCCGATTTTTCGGAGACAACCGACCGTCTGCGCGATCTTCTAGTAGAACGTGCAGAAGAATACTACCCCGCTATTTTCAATGCGGCTCCCAACCGATCTCTGTCGAGCAAGAAAGAGCAGCGATATGGCAGGAAGGGGAGTCTTTCTGTCCAGCTCGCCGGCTCGAAGCGTGGCATGTGGTGGGACTTCGAGACTCGTGAAGGTGGCGGCCCGTTCGAAGCGATCATGCGCGAGCAGGGGTGCGACTTCATTGCCGCCCTGGACTATGCCCGCCGCGTGCTGCTCAATCTTGACGCGGAAGGGACGCAGCCTCGCCAGGAGCGTCGGGCGTCCGCGAAGGTCGAACGCATCGACAAGGCCCAAGAAGCCCGCCTCCGTAAAAACATCGACCGGATCCTTGGCGAGTGCCGCTCGATTGTTGGCACCCCAGCGGAGACATACCTTCGCAAGCGCATGCGCGGCGCCGACATGGATTTTGGCGCGCTGCAAAATCTGCGTTTCCACCCGCATCTCAAGTACACGGAAACTGGCGCTTATTACCCCGCTCTCATCTCCATCGTACGCGACCGCCAAGGTGTCATTCTCGGTATACAGCGCACGTACCTGACTGAGGACGGGGAAAAAGCCCCTGTTCCAAATGCGAAGCTGTCCCTGAGTGCCGGCAAGGCACGCAGCATGGGAGACGGTGCAGTCTATCTGACCAGCCCCAACGGAACTGGCGAGGAAACGACAGGCGAGGGACTGGAAACAGTTCTGTCTGTCCTGGCGGCCTTCCCAGGCATCACCATTTCGGCCACGCTTGGCACGAGCGGCATCCGCAACTTCACGCCGCATAAGAGCACCACGAGGCTCCGGTTCGCCGGAGATCCCGACAAGGGCGGCCGTGAGGCCGTGGCGATCCGGACCGAGGAGCTGACCGCCGAGAACGACGAGCTGGAAATCGCCGCCGTCTTTCCGCCAGTCGAAGAAGAAGATTTCAACGCCCTGCATAAGCGGGCCGGACTCGACGCGGTGCAGGAGGCCGTTCGCGGCGTCCCTTTCCGCTGCGCCGAGATCCGGGACTTTCAGGCACCGATCAGAGAGCGCCCAGCCTTTCAGCGCAATAAGCTGCGTGGTGTGCGGCTTGTCGATACCGAAGCCGCAGCCGCCGAAGCGGTTGACGCCTTCCTGGCGAGCAAGCAGCTCGCCAGCATGATTTCCGATGCCTTGGCGGATGCAGACGATGCCCGCAGCACCAGCCGCACCAATTGCGCCCACGTTATTCGCGCACCGGCTGGACTCGGGAAAACGGTAGTCGCGCTGAAGGAACTCCTCAGGCGAATCCAGCAACCCTTGACCATTGCTGACAATGGCAAGGCTGGACCTTACTTCTATCTCGTGCCGAACTATGATTTGGCCCAAGAGGTGGCGGCCAAGGCGCGGGCAATGGTCCGTTTGGAAATGGATCCGACCGGACCACAGAACGATGAGTCCGATCAGATCAACGGCAAACACGGCATTCTGATATTCCAGGGGAAAAGCCGTTCGTGCAGCAGGCCCGACGAGTTGCAGGCGCTGACGAATGAGGGCCTTTCCTCCGCCGGGCTTTGCATGTCGAAGGACAAGCGCGAACTCTGCCCCCTCATCGAAACATGCTTTTATCAGCGCCAAAAGGCCGAGGTCGAGAATGCAAAGCTTGTCATTCTGGTTCACGAATACCTGACCGTTCCAAGCCTCCCCGCCGAGTTGAACGACCCCCGCGCGGTGATCGTCGATGAGACGGTTTTCCGCCAGCTCGTAAGGGTGGCCCGTGTCTCTCTTGACAGCCTGGCCTCCACCCCCTCCATGCCAAGGGCAAACAGTGAGGACGATCGCATTGAGTGGCAGCGCCGGGCCAAGAACCGCGCCATACTCGCCACTGACGCGATTGAAGCCCTGGAAAAGGGCCACGATCCCGCCCAGGCAATTCGCCTCGCTCACAAGAAACGTCTCGCTGATGTGATCGCAGGAGCTGAGCGACATGGCCTCTGTCCGAAGGCTGAGGCTGACGCCTGCCGTCTCCACGACTGGCTTGCCGACGCCAAGCGTATTGCTGGCGGCGACGATTACAGCAGCGCCGGCATATCGCCGGGCATGACCTTGAAGCAAATCAAGGACCATATCGCCCGTTACAAGAGCGGCACGAGCAAAGGAGAGGCCGCATTTTGGAAGCAGGTTAAGGAGCGGGTGATCCTGCTCGATGAAGCTGAGGCTTATGACGGCGATGCGGAGAATGCGCCCAAGGTGCCGTTGCCGCTGAAAATCCAGCTTCGCCAGGAAGGTCCAGCATCAGACCCGCGCCGGGTTGTCCGCACCGCCTGGATGGCAAATCGGAATTGGCAGGATATACCGTTCATATTCCTGGACGCTCATGCCGATCCCGCCTTCATCGAACCATCATGGCCCGGATGCCAGGTTCATGAGGTCCATGTGCGGACTCAGGGAACCATCGTCCAGATTGCCGATCACACTTATGGCAAGAGCAGCCTGCTTCCAACACCAAACGCCAGCCTGGAGGACAAGGTGCGGTGTGCTGCGGAGCTGGACCGCATTCGCCAGCTCATAGCAACGACAGCCTCAAAGCATCGACAGTTTCTCGTGATCGCCATGAAAGAGGTGATCGAGGCCCTAGTTCTCGGCTGGACCCCGCCGGTTAATGCCGCATTCCGACATTACGGCGCCCTTCGCGGCCTCGACCAGTACAAGGACTTCGATGGCTGCCTTCTGCTTGGCCGGATGCAGCCTCCGACCTCGACTTTGGATGAGTACAGCGCAGCCTACTATGATGGCTCCCAGGAGCCGCCATTGCCGCTCGATGCCGGCGACGGCAAGGGGGCACAGCTCCCGCTCGCCCCTGCTCATTATCGGCTCAAGACGGGCGAGGTCTATCAGAAAGAGGTTCCCCAAGGCCCGACCGCGCTGCACCGGGCGGTCCTGGCCCAATTCCGCGAAGCAGAACTTGAGCAAGGAATAGCCAGGCTCCGGCTGGTCCATCGGACCAGCCCCGCGACGATCTATGTCCTGACGAGCATCCCTCTCGACATGGAAATAGACCAGCTCGTATCGATCAAGGATCTGACAGGCGAGGAAACCCGCCTCGCCCGCGCCATGCGCGAGGCCGGCGGAGTTCTCGTAGCATCGCCGCGTGCCCTCACCGGCTTTGCTGGCGCTGTGTTCAAGTCCGACGCCGCCGCCCGAGACGAACTGAAAGCTCGCGGTGTCCGCGCCGAAACCCTGCTGTCACAGGCGGAATCTCTGGCTCAGGAAAGGGGGGGAGTTTCCTATAATAAACCTATAGGGATTTCCCCCCCTTTCCTGAGTGGCTTCGTTGTGGCCCGTATCAGGTGGAAGCAGCAGCGCGGCAGCGATAGCGCCGCCCTGATCGAGGCCGGGGTATCAGACCCCGAGGCTGCCGTTCGAGCAGCCCTGAAACGTGCCGGCCTGGAACTCGACAAGTTCGAGATTGCCTACCAGCCGCCAACAGCCGAGGTGATCCCGCTGCCGAAGACCCGCCAGGGCACGGTGTGCCCCGGCGAGGAGGACGTTGCAGTTCTAGAGGTGGATGACGAAACGGCCGCGATGATGCTGGAGGGTGCCGACCGCGAAGTGATTGCCCGTACATCCCGCTGGGAGGTCACCACATGGCGGGCATATGCAGCCCTTGATCTACAAGCGGCATGGAAGGAGGCAAACAGGCTCCGCATAGAGCGGGAGCGCCTGGAGATGGATAGGACGCGGCAAGAGGAGGAAAAGCAGCAACTATCGGCCTGATTGATGCCCTGCTCCCGATGGGGAGCAGGGCGGCTAGCGGGTTAGCAGCGGTGCTGCGTACCCCATTTGTACAGCCACCAGCCTATGACGATCTTATGATGAACAACGACCACAACCGCAAGCACCATGGCGGCGGCAGGTAACACGCCTTGAGGTCCATATTTGTTGCCGATCGCGCTGAGAACCCGGAAGCAGGATTCCAATTGGCCGAACGGCTCCAGGAACGCGAAAAGGACGGCGGCCAGGGCAGTTGCTACATTGCGCGGATTGAGGTCGATGATGCGAGCTGCTTCGATTAGGGAGCGGCGTATTATGTTTGAGATGATCTTTTCGATCATAAGCGAATGCCTTTCGTGGAAATGAAACGGGCAGAATGCCCGCTTTTTTCCAGATAGGCCGACATCATTGGAAATGTGCAGATCGACTAAAAAAACAGGAGTGTAGCGTCACTCATAGGTGACGGAGATGCTCATGGTGCCCGAGTAGCTCCCTTCTGGCATGTCAGGTGGAACGACCAGGCGGGCACCCCAGCCGCACACGGCCCTGCCATCGGAGCCGATCGACGGCGGGCAGGTCGCCTGCCAGTCGCGGACGATCAGCTCCGCCGCGCCGCTGCTGAGCTGCACCGGACCCGACGGCATGACGAGAGAGTAAGAAGTGCCTGGCTCGCCTGTCACAACGACCCGGCCCGCCTCTGCCCCGGTATTGACCACGATGCCGCGATCCGCCGAGGTGTCGCCATCCGGTTCCACCGTAACGACTGCCGTGCCGGCGGAACGGTTATAGAATTGGCCGAAGTCGAGGCTCTCGATGCTTTCGATGCTCAATGGCTTGACCAAGCGAGCGCGGATTTCAGCCGTCGCGGACTGACCCGCATTGGCCGGCAGGGCGAGAGAGATGGAGAGGCCGACGAACGCCAAGGCACATGATCGCTTCATACTGCCGAGCGTAGGGCAAAAACCTTGCGGAATCTTCAATGGACCAACGCTCCGCCTGCGGCTGAATACCAGACATGTCCGGTTTGTCGGCGGGATAGCCACCTGCCCTGTTGCGTCGATGTTTGCATATATGCATCATGCCTTGAGAGTGTTCAGACACAAGACACACATTAGGATAGAACGTGAATAATCCCCACTACTCCGTCGATGACACCCCCCGTTCCTTTGGTGCCGATCTTCCCGAGTTCCCAGGAGAAACCGTGATTTTTGCCTCTTTGGGGCCGGCGGAGGAGGCCGGCATGTGGCGATGGGAAGTACACTACGATGAGAACGACATTATAAGCGTCTGCTGGCGGAAGTTCCTTGGGCCGAAGACGAGTGACGCAGCCGAGGTCATCGCGGCATTTCAGCAGGCCATGAGCGACGGCACCGCCATCGAGCCAGAAGACCGCGAGGAGTGGGTTGTCTGGCCGGAATAATTCAGGGGATTGACGTCGATTCCGCTGCTGCATATGTTATGACACAAGACACACAACTATCTGTGTCGTCGCCCTTCAGAAACCGCTATGGAGATCGTCGTGACCGTTGTTCCGTCCGTTCCAAACGCCTTCGAAGTAACTGATATCGACAAAGCGATTTATCAGAAGCTGGCAAACGTGTTCTCCTATATTGGGGAAATATCTGAAACTTTGCCAAAAGAAGAAGTTTCCAAGAAGCTCGCAATGATTCCTGCACTAACCTATCAGTTTGCATCAGCTGTTGGCAGCAGCGGCGACGAGGTTTGCGCGGCTTGCAATGATCTCGACTTGGAGATTGATCCTGCCTATGAAGCCATGGAAGCTTATCTAGAGAAATAAGATTGCTTTGCACGACTAGGAGGATAGGCCGGCAATATGCCGGCCTTTTCTGTTTTAGGGCATCACAGCAGACACAGGAGGCCAGATCCGAGAGCCTCCAGCTCGACTATGAAGGCGATCGACACAGTAGGACGATCACCCAGATTGTCGGAGATGCGGCGAAATCCGCTGCATGATGGCTAAAATCCGGCCGATCCGACAGCGGGCAGAACCGCAGTCAGAATGAGCAGTCGCAGCTCGACAGGATGCAGCGCCAAGGCACGAAGAGAGAGCGTGAACCTGCAAGTGCCAGCCTGGAATTGGTACGGCAGTCAGAGCCGCCAGGAAACCCTTTCATGGACTGCCCACCCCTACGGCCTTTCCTAGATCCGCCTTTATCGGCCTGCCCGGCGCTATGGCTGCAAGCACGATTTTCGCCGCGCTGACGCGCTCCCCGCCCTTCCAAAATCATGCACGCTACGCTTTGCAGCCGCGCCGATGCCTGCCGTTCGTGGCGTCATCAAGGCCGCGAGGGGCGGCCAGCACCTATAAAGGGATCTACCATGGCGACCATCGGCACCTTCACCAAGGACACGGCAGGCAAGTTCACCGGCACCATCGCCACTCTCACCTTCCGCGCCAAGGTCAGCCTTGTTCCCGTCGAGAAGACGAGCGACCAAGCCCCCGACTATCGCGCCTTCGCCGGCAGCGTCGAGATCGGAGCCGGTTGGCTCCGTATCAGCAAGCGGCACGGTCACGAGTACCTTTCCGTCAAGCTGGACGATCCGAGCTTCGCCGCTCCGATCTACGCCAACATGGTCGAGCGGGACGGTTCCGCAGAACTGGTGTGGTCGCGGTAGCGCCCACTCCATCAAGCGCCGTCCACAAGAGATTGTCGCTTGCAAAGTCTTGAGCAAGAATGACGTGCTCTTACACATAGAGGTTATGATGCAGGAAAATAGCGAACAGCTTGATTGGCGTAGAGTGATCTGTGAACTAACCGAAAATGTACCATGGCGACGTGCGCACTCTGAAGACGATGCTGTCAAAGTCGTCAGGGATGATAATCGCATCTATGAACCGCAGGAACTGATTGGGCTCGATGACATCATGCCTGATGGAGAACGGGTGTGGCGTGTAAAAAAGAAATTGCCAGAACCAAAATACAAAAAACCATCTGGCCCTACAGAAGATCCTGAAGATGACGAAGGCTACTCTGGATCCACCGGGCCACGATAGAGGCCGCTCTACCAGGCGCCGCCGGGACAGACCGGAGGCTTTCGCGCTCAAGGGGCGGCCCTGGGTGGGCCGCCAAGGAACCAGGGATGAGAAGGATAGGAGGGCCGCCTTCGGCGGCAGAGGGACCCGCCTTCGGCGGGTTGTCCAAGCCGAGAAGAAGGGTTTGAAGTTGATGTTTGATCCCTCCACATCGGACATGCGAGGCATTATGAAAAGCATTTTATTCGCTTTTTATGTTGACATGTCAGCGTATTAGGGATATCACTATGATTATTAAGACACAAGACACACTACACAGTATGGGACACGCCTCCACCCTTAACCTGGCTTAAAGGCGTGGCCTGATTGACCATGAAGGCTGCGTAAAATCATAATCCAACTGTAGCTTCGCGCAGCGCACAACGCGCCGCAGCACACCGAACCACCCTAGGCGCACAAGGTGCCTTCCCAGGAGAAGGACCGCGCCATGCGCTTATCAACCGATCTTCGAGGCGCCGTCGCTCTTACGGTCGCTATCACATTAGGCACCATGGTCGCCCTGACCGGTCTGGCAATCGACCTTGGCCGCGTGCAGGCCGTGCGGGAAGCTGTGCAATCCGCCATGGACTCCGCCGCCCTGGCTGCCGCTCGCGACATTGCAACGCTCGATCATGCCCGAGTGGTAGAAAAGGCTCGATCGTATTACCGGGCGAACGTGCCGGCGAAATACCTTGGCTATGACATTCCAGCCCCTGCCGTGACTGTTGATGCCAGCCGGGGCAGCGTGGAGCTGACCGCCGCCCTGCCGCTCGACATTTTCGGCCATGCCGTGCCGGTCACACTGAATTCCGAAGTCGTCAACGAGGGATCGAACCTCGAAATCGCCCTGGCGCTCGATGCCAGCTCTTCGATGTGGGGCACGCTCAGCAACCGGCAGCGCCGTGTTGATGCCCTCAACATCGCCGTGGCGCTGTTCCTGGACGCTGTTTATGGGACACGGGACGAACGGGAAGGCGTCCGGATTTCCGTCGTGCCGTATTCCTCGACCGTGAATATCGGCCGAACTCTCCATAACCATTGGGCGCAGCAGCCGGCAGCTACCTATAAAGGCTGCGTCGAACTGCGGGAGATCAACGGCCGCCCCGACCAAACCGACACGCCGCCAGAAACCGCCCGGCTCAAGTTCCCGACCTACCAAGTGCCTGATACGTGCAATGTCGCCACCATTACGCCGTTGACAACAAGGCGGGCCGACATAGAAACCACCGTATACGGAATGCGGCCGCATGGATCGACTGTCCACCCTGCCGGCGTGCTGTGGGCATGGAACACCCTATCCCCTCGTTGGCGCGGCTACTGGCCGGGCCTCGACACGGATTTCCCCCGCCCCTACCGTGACGCGAAAAACCAGAAAATTCTTGTCCTCATGACAGACGGTAGCCCGTGCTACGGAGCCTCCCAAGGCGACACGGCGAACTGCACGAGAACGCCTGCCGCTGAGGATGTTTACGGCCCCTACGGCTGGCTCAAAGCCGAGCAGCGGCTTGGCACGGCCGAGCTGCCGACCGCGAACCGACGCCTCCAAGATGAGACTCTAGCGATATGCCGAGCCATGCGAGATGCCGGAATCACGATCTATACCGTGGTGCTGCGGGACACCGGAGGCAACGGCCTGGAGGAGCAGCTACACGGTTGCGCGACGGATCGCGGCAAGGCGTTTTCAGCTGCCAATGCTGACGATTTGGCCGACGCATTCCGCGAGATCGGCGAGGGCTTGGCGCGTCTCCGCATCGTGCGCTGATTAGCAGCCAGCCCCCCGCGTTCCGATGCAGGAGGGTGCCAGGGTGCTCACTGCGGTCAAATGGTGGGTCCTCGCCATGCTCGCCCTTCGGGCTTGCGCGTGGCTCCGGTCCCGCCTACGGCGCATTTGACCTCCGTTGCGCTCCCCGGCCATGCGAACGCATCGGGACGAGGGGTGATGTGATAGTTCGATCATCGCCTCCGGCGCGGATCGAACAAGGGGTGATGGTTTTAAACAGAATCCAAATAAGTGTTTGCTTCCTTGGCTCGCAATTCCGAGTCGAAAATACCTCAGTTGAAGCTTCCAAAAAGATGCTTTTACGTGTTGACATGTCATCATGTCAGCGTTATATTTATATGTATCAAGACACAAGACACACATTAATTGGAGGGTAAAATGGACGCACAGCAGCAGATCACCAACAAGGTTGTCGAGATGCTGGAAGCCGCGAACGCCAACGGTTTCGAGCAGCCTTGGATTAGTGTCGGGACTGGCGTTGCCTCCCCGGTAAATGTGATTTCCCGCAAGTCCTACAGCGCCTTGAACGGCCTGTTTTTGTGGCTGTCAGCCGAGGCCAAGGGCTACACCTCGGGCGAGTGGGGGACCTTCCGGCAGTGGAAGGAGAAGGGCGCCAGCGTCCGCAAAGGCGAGAAGGGCACCATGATCCACGGATGGTTCAAGGCGACGACCAGGGCCGCTGACAATGACACCGCCGAGGCTCACGAAGGCGACGACGAGGGCCGCAACACCCGCCTGGCATGCCGCGCCTATTACGTTTTCAATGCGTCTCAGGTTGACGGCTACGAGCAGCAGCCGGTTGCCATGCCGAGCCTGGCCGACCGCCTGGAGGCCGCCGAAGCCTTCTTCGCGAACCTCAACATCGCGACCAACCACGGCGGCAACCGGGCCTACTACTCTCCCGCCGCCGACGCGATCACCATGCCAGCCCGTGAGCAGTTTGTGGGGACGCAGACGAGCACGGCGACCGAGGCTTATTACAGCACCCTCGCCCACGAAGCAGGCCATGCAACGGGACATAAAAACCGCCTTGGCCGCGACCTTACCGGCCGCTTCGGGTCAGAGTCTTACGCCATGGAAGAATTGGTCGCCGAGTTGACCGCGATTTTTGTCAGCATCGACCTTGGCATCTCGCCCACCCCCCGCGCCGACCATGCCAACTATCTTGCTAACTGGCTCCGCGTGCTCCGCAACGACAAGCGGGCGGTCGTCACCGCCGCCAGCCAGGCGAAGAAGGCAGCGGAATGGATGCAGGCTCAGCAGCCCAGCATCAATGAGGCCCAGGAGCCGGCGAAACTCGCAGCGTAAAACGACAAGGTGCCCGGTTCGCCGGGCACTTGTAAAGACACATTACACTAAACAATCACAGGCCGCCGCAATGCCCCGCGATAATGCAACCCTGGACCTGTTTGCCCCGGCGCAACGCGCCGATGAGATGGAGCAGATACAAGAGCTGATCCGGGCCGGCGCACTGTTCGTTTGCAGCCACTCCGGCGGCAAGGACAGCCAGGCCATGCACATCAAACTCCGCCAGATCGTGCCGGCCGAGCAGCTTGTCGTGATCCATGCCGAGCTGCCGGGCGTGGAGTGGCAGGGCGCCGAGGCGCACGCCAGGGCGACGACCGCCGGTTTGCGCTTCGAGCTGGTCAGAGCCGGAAAGACATTTTTTGAGATGGTGGAGGCGCGTGGATACTGGCCTTCGCCGCAGTATCGTCAATGCACGTCCGACCTTAAGCGCGGACCCATTGAGCGCCGCATCCGCCAACTCGTGAGAGAAACAGGCCGTAACCTCGTTGTGAGCTGCATGGGACTCCGGGCCGAGATCGTAGGCGAGCTGGAGGGGGCATAACTAAAAAGACACATAACACAGTACAACTTAATTGATAAAATTCATGCATGGTGTGATCAGGAGTTGTAACATGGACTTGTTCGACGGCCCAACACTTCGCCTCGCAGCCCTTGGGCTTGCTGTCACAATAGCCGGCGGCGCCTTGGCGATTGGCTACACCGCCGCTGCCTGGCAGTTCCTGCCCGGCCTGGAGCGCGGCACGCGAATAGAATATTGCCCCCGGCCCGACGCGGACGGAAACCAGAACTGCGTTCGGTGGGTCGAGCAGGACGCTCGCCGCTGATTGTCTCAGGCCCCGCCTCGCCCGGTTTTCCCAGCCGGGCCTTATTTTAGAGATGCATGCATATTTTGTGTTGACATGTCATCATTTCGGGCGCATAGTTAGTTTATTAAGACACAAGACACACAACAATACGCTTGGAGCCGACAATGAGCAATTCGACGTCCCTGACCGCCGCTCAGACCGCCGCCCTAGACGCGCTGCTGGCTGATTGGAAGAGTGATGACAACGAGGCTTATGGCTGGGACGGCCCTGCCGAGGGTGCCGCCTTCGTGAACTTCTGGCTGGATGGAGCCGGCGGCGAGGAGGTGCAGAAGATCGTCGGAGGTGATGACGACCTGTACCGGGCCGCCGTCGAGTACCTGGAACGCGCCGCCTGATGCGACGAGAGGCCGGCGGTAGCCGGCCTCCTCCCTCCCTTTCGACTGGAGAAATCGAACATGGGAAAGAAGCACATCCTCGCCGGCCGAGAGTATGAAACCATTGGACCAGGGACCCGCGCCCACTCAGACCTGAACGGCCGCGGCGTCTACATCGAGCGGACTTGGGGGCAAGCCGGAGCGCTGTTCTCCTGGAATGTGAATCCGGAATTCTGGCGACGTTACGCGACCGGGCAGGCTCGTTCGTGGGAGGAAGCAGCCCAGGATGCTCATGAGGCCCTGGCAATGATGGAGCAGGGCTTGCCAGCTCCACCGCCCAAGTATCGTGGCCGACCGTCGTTTAAAAAGACACAAGACACACAACGAGGAAAATCATGCTAGACAGAGTCCTAGACGCGATCAGCTCAGGCCGCTACAGCGTCACGGCCAGCGAACTTCTGGAAGACTACCAGGGCGAAACCCACGGCTATGCCAGATCCGAAGTTGTCCTTGAAGGCGACGGCCTGCCGCAGCTCCGAACCGGGATGGAGGTCAACTACTGGTCAGGCCGCGAACCTGAATACGAGGTGCATTCCGATCGTGATGTGCTGCCGATCCGAGTTGCAGGACTGACAGTCGAGATTGACAAGGACGACGACGCCAGCGACGTGCGCCGCAAGATCCGCATTGCTCTCGAAGAGGTCCGCGAGGCCCTTGAGGAATCACCCTACATCCGCACCGAAATGCGGGTTCATGTCCCGGCCGAATTCGCATTTGACGAGGAGCTGCATCCGGAACTGGCCGAGTTGGTCGTTGGCAAGCCGGAGATGGAGAGCACGATTTGGGCCAATGGCACATACATCAATGTGTATCCGGAGGCAGTTCGGATCCTGAACACCGACTCCAGGACAAACGGCATTGCCGTGCGTGTCATTCGAATCGATGCCGAAACGCATGCTGCTATCAAGGAGGCATGGTCCGACCTAGCGTACGGCGATGCAGCTCACATTCCTGTGGCGATGGAGATCCTCGAACTCGAACGCTGACCCTTCACCACCATTCACATCCTAGCCTGGCGGAAACCATGACCAAGCAGCAAAAGCTTCACCAGAGGGCAGGCAAGCACCTTGCCGAGCTTGAAAGCATCCTTGACCAACTGAAAGCGGCGGGACCGTGCCCGCTAGACGATGACAACGCCCTTTTGAATATCAGAGAGCGGCTAGCCTCCCTGGCACGTCGCTAACGCTCCAGCTTCACCCGCCTCCCCTAGCCCGGTTCACAGCCGGGCTTTTTTTTATATATGCATGCATATATTATGTTGACATGTCATCACGCTCGCCCCATAATCATATTTATAAAGACACAAGACACACAATATGGTGAACATCATGAAGACCCTGACCGTGTTCGGCACATTCCTCTCCTACTACACCAAGGCCAAGTTCGCCGGTTACGACCGCTCCGAGGCCCTCGCCCTGGCCGCTGAGATCGCGAGCAACGAATACCGCACCAGCTTGGCTTAATCCTCCACTCAGGAGATCCCGCAGTGATGACGATCCCGCAGCTCCGAGACTGGCACACGACCCTCGCCGGAACTCTCGCCGGCCAGGTCTACGGCGATTTTCGGTTCGCTGATGGCGAGCGGATCAGGACTTCACGAGTGATCCGCCGCTACCGCCGAAACGGCCGTCTCTACGCTCGCACCCACGGCTCGACCTACCAGCTCACCGGCCCGGATGGTCAGCCCTATGACGACTGGCTGGCGACCGGCGCCTGACTCAGATCTATAAAGACACAAGACACCAAACAAAGGAGAGTACCGTGAGCAATCGCATCAAATTCGACGCTTGGGGCCGTGGCCTGGACCGCATCACCCTGCCGGCCTACGCCATGCGCCTGGAGGGCGAGACTAGCATTGACGCGGTATGCCGGGCCATCGATGCAAAGAACCGGCCCATCATGTGCGTCACTTGCCAGCATGACGGGACGGCGCTCAAAGGCGGCAAACCGGAGTCCAGTCATTACCAGATCACGCTCGGTCGGCCAGTGAAATCGGGCGGCTATTCCGTCGAGGGCAGTGTCTGGATTGCCATTCCGATTGCAAACTGACACCTAGTTGTAAAGACACATTACACCTAACAACTAACTTGGAGATACGGTTATGATCCGCAGCACGATCCGCCCCGATGGTTCCTTGGCCTTCACCGCGCCGACCGTTCCTACCGTGCTCGCCGTCGAGGCTCTGCTGTCTCGCCTGAGTGTTTCGCAGCTCGTGGAGGAACTGGAGGCCGCCGGTCTAGGCGAGGACAGTGCGGCCCTGGCTGCTGAATACCTGCTGCTTGGCGGCCGGTTCGAACGCGACGACAGCGCCCTGATCCTGGCGCCGATCTCCCACTGACAGAAATCCAACACACTAGGAGCCGGAGCAATGTTCCGCCGCTACACTGACGAGGACCGCCAGCTTGCCGCCGCCCTTGGAATGACCGGTTGCGCCTTGCTTCGCTCCACCGTGCTCGACCAGCTTGCCGCCAGAGGCATCGCCGCCAGCCTACCCGATTTGACGCCAGGCGAAATCGCAGCAGGCTACCAAGGTCGATCAATAGACAGCGGCATCGAGAGCGGCCCCATTCTGGAGTTGATCGCAACCCGGCAGGCTGATCGAGGACACACCCGCCGCGTCCTGGCTCTTGTCGAGCTGGTCAGAGTGGGGCAGGGCAGTGTCACCGTTCGACTGGCTGGCGTCATTGAAACCCGCACACCTGCCAAGGAGCGCGAAACTTTTTTCGCTTCATGTTTAAAAAGACACATGACACAAAATAGGCAAGAGGTCTAAGATGATGCATGTTGACATGTCATCTGGAAACATGAGAGGAAGCCCAATGATGATCGAGACACCCCGCCCAACCGCGCAGGTTGTTCCGTTTCCGACACCAGTGCCAGAACCGCGGATCGCTGTGCCAGAGAAAGCCCGCGAGCGGCTTCTCAGGCACCTTCACGAGCGAACCGGTACAAAACCGGGTAGTATGGGCCTTGGCCTGCTGACGCAGCTCTACACCGCGCATCGCTATAGCGAGCATGGAGTGGACGCATTCGCTCAGCCGGTGCTTGAGTTCCGAGAGGCCCTCCAGATCGGCAGCGAGGACGGCACTGGAGAGCTACTCGACATAATTTCCTTCTACGGCGACGACCAGCGAGACGAATTCACCCTATACGTGTATCTGCAATCCAAGGGAGTAACTTAATTATGGCGATCAGTCCAAGCCGCGAAGGCAAGAAGCAAATCGGGGTCCACGTCGATCCTGCTGTGAAGCACGCTCTCGTGCTGCTGGCGGCCGAGGAAGGTTCCACGGTTCAATCCCTGATGGAGGAAGCCTTGACTCTCTTGTTCGCCGCACACGGCAAAGAGTGTCCTGTTGATCTGGCCCCGAGAGAACCGGGGAAGTGGACCGAGGCCGCTCTTGCAAATCACAAGAGCCGGAAACCTAAGCAGGAGACTCCTGCCTAATTACGAGGATCAATTATGATTTATCAATTTGCCGACCTGGCGCCCGGCACGGCTAACGGCGTGCGCGCGGTGTCCCAGCTACATCATAGCCTTCAAGAAGTCTTCCGGGCCGGCCATGACGCCGTAGAGGTGGACTGGAGCAAGACGGCGCACATCCACCACAGCACAGAGGCCGTGATTATCGCCGCCGCTGCCCAAATCGACCCTGAACAGGCCGCTCTCCGGTTCCGGAAATCGGACTCGAGGTGGGTGTCATTCGTCTCATCAATGAGGCGGATGGACGGAACGGAGAAGCTTGCTCTCACCCGCATTGGCGGCATCGACATGGACCGTAAACCGGAGTGGGGAGCGTTGCGGCCGCAGTTCCTAGCTGCGCTCCTGGAGGTAATCGACCGGCACCAGCTCCGAGCCTATTTCCACCCGTTCGACGCACCGGCAACGCACCATGACATTCGCCCGATCGACCTGGAGGAGGTTGCCAAGACCGCGAAGAAGCGCACCCCGATCGACCGCCTGGCGCTTGTCACCATCGCCGCTCTTTACAACGCAACCGCAGCCGCAGACGCCTTCAAGCGGGATTGGAATCCAGGCAGCGTTGACGCGCTCCGCCTGCTGGCTGATGCCGACCGCGCACAGCCCGGCACCCGTGCCGGCGTCTTCCGCCTGCTGACTTGCTTTCCTGGCTGGTAGGGCAGGGCAGGGAGGCCGAGCGGCACGCGCCTTGGCTGACTCTAGTGGGTGAAACCACCCTCTGACCGACAATGCAAAGGCCCTGGCAAATCCATGCCAGGGCCTATCGCACATCATCGGACCGAGGAGAGATCCACGGTGATTTTCCCATCGGCTCAGCTCCGGTAACAAGCCTCTTTCTGATCCGACAATGCCATAACCTGAAAAGCTTTAGCCCCGGTCGGACCAACGACCGGGGCTAAATTAGTCAACACAAGTACACACGAACCGACGCGCTTGGAGGATGAGACACAAGACACGTCATAACAGCGCTCCCACAAAATGGCTCAGTGTATGCCTGCATGCAAGAGCCTTTTTTGCTGTCGATGAAAAAAAGTTAGCCCCCGGATTTCTCCGAGGGCTACGACCCGGCTACGGCCTCAAGCCTGCCGTTGCTGGCTGATGCCAAAGGTCCGCTGGACCGACACAACGACCTCCGGTTTGAGATCCCCGGAGGCAATTGCCTGCTCGACCACGCGCTTCTGATCGGCCTTCGCCAACAAGTTCAGGCCGCCGCTTTCGTAGACTTGGGCGGCTGCCTTGTTCTGCCCGGAGCGAAGCGCCGGCAGTGCCTTTTTCGCGTCGGCATCGTAGTCGGCACGGCTGGCAGCATCGAGCACCTGGCGCTGTGCGACCTGCCATTCCTGGACAGCGATTTCCGGGGGCACAGTGGCCTTCGGAGCCGCCACCCTCTGCTCTGCACCATGAGCGGACGAAGGCCGCTCCTGAGCCGTTGCAGGCTTCTCCTGTGCCGTTCTAGTAGCAGTCGTTTCCTGCTCGCTCCGCTTCGCCTCTTCACGGTTCTTGAGCTGCTTGGCAACTTGATAATCCGCCGTCAGAGCCTCCGGCTTGACCCGTTCAGCAGCAAGGGCCTGAGCATATTCCTCGATATTCTCCGTCAGCTCGATCGACAACCGATCCCGCACTTCACGAGACTTCTGGTAGTCATTGTACCGGGGATGATCGACAGGAGCCTGCTCGCCCGGCTTGAGCTTGCGGCCAGGAACCATCTCGCCCCAGGCATCCGCAGCATCCCGCCTGGCTTGCTTGTATTCCGCGACAATTTCCAGCCGGTAGACCTCCTCCGGTGTCACCGAGGTACGCTTGAGGTGAGTGCTAGCTTGGTTGAGAACCGTCTTCCAGTTCGCGCCTGCCGCCTTTGCCTGACGACGGTGGAGCGGACGCATCTTTTCATCGGATACGATGACATGGGCGGCTTCATCCCGCTTGAGCCGGAGGGCATCGAACCGGGCGAACTCCGGGTGATCTTTAGACCTGGCGCCAGGATGAGTTTTCTTGATTTCGTTCCAGAGAGAACGGGCCTCATCCGAGGTCTTCTGGTACGCCTTCATGCGCTCCAGGGCCTCTTTCTCAAGCTCACTTGCAGGCCGTTCGCGAAGGCCGGCAGCTACCTCAATGTCTTCCCGGCGGATGCGCGCCTGAGTCATCAGATTTACGGCAGTGCTGGCCTTGTCCCATGACCGGCGCTGCTCATCCGTCATGCTGCGGGCCGACAATTTCTTGAGCTGGTCATACTCCTTGAACTGCTCCGCCAGGCCGAGGGCCAGGGCCTTGCGATCCTCCGCCATCTGCTTGTAGATGCCCCACTGTTTGTCGTCGAAAACGATGGCATCTTCCTCGCCGGCCATCACCCTCCGCTCCGTTCGCATCTCGATACTGGCGTACATGGAGCCGGCATTGTGTGCCACGTCGCGATACTGACGAACCATGGCATCCGCTTCGCGCTGAGCATCGGTGTTCAGCGTAAAGTCGCGGATAAGCGTCTTCTCCGGTGCCCGAGACATGGCCCGAATAAGGTCATTGTACTCCGCGAAATCGGCCTTGCTGGCGATCATCTCCGCATGCAGCTTGTGCCGCGTCATGGCGACATAAGCGGCATCCTGAGTGTAGAACTTGTCCGCGACAACCAGCGCTTCATGAACCGTCTGGCCCTGGCTTTTGTGAACCGTCAGGGCATAGGCATGCTGAAAGACCTCGCCGGTTCCCTGGCGCTTCTTGAAATCGTTGGTGTCAAACTCGACGATGCGCGGCTTGGTACCTTCTGGCCCCTCTCCGACGATTTCGGCGCGGATCTTCACGCCGGCTTTGCCGCTCCGCTCCACCGTCAATACACGCGCTTGAGTGCCGTTCAGAACGCCTTCGTTCGTTCCGTTGCCGCCGCCGATGGACTTGGCGAACTCGCCTCGCTTATCGTTCTCCAGGAACACGATGCGATCACCGACACCGTAGCTCGCGGACTTGAATTTGACACCTTCCCCGACTTCACCACGGCGCACCAGCTCCGCCCGAACGGCATCGTTGATTGCCGTCACGGTTTTGTTCTGGAACGCCAGAATGGTGCGCGTGCGATCCGGGTTTGCGTCCCGCAAAGCGAAGTACCGCTGCACAGTATGATCGATCAGGTCCGCGTCTTCGACCAAGGCGACCTTGCCACGGGAGCGGTATGCATCCAGAGCTTCACGGGTGTTGCCGCTCTCGAAGTTCATGCTGGCTTTGCGCATCCACTCTTTGTCCGGATCGGACTCGTCGAGGGATTGCCGCATGATCGTGAAGACGCGGGCGGAGTGCCGCTCGTTCAGAAGCCCCTCGAAGATACGGCCAGCCTCAATCGCCTGGAGCTGGCGATCGTCACCGAGCATGACGATCTTGGCTCCGACTGCACGGGCATCGGCCAGCAGGCGTCCCATTTTCTCCGTCCCGAGCATGCCCGCTTCGTCAAGAATGAGAACGTCCTTCTTAGTCAACTTTCGTGCTTCCAGGGACCGCTTTGCCGCTTCGAGCCGCCGCTTCTCAGCGTTGCTCTTCACGCCGAATTTCAGCGTGCGCTCTATCTCATCCAGCGTCTCCATGGACTTGATATAGCTGTCAACAGAGTCTGACTTTATGCCCGCCTCCTGGCCCAAGGTGCGGGCTGCATTGTTCGCCAGTGCCATACCGCGAACGCGATAACCAGAAGCCTCGAACTCCCGAGCGGCGGCCTGGACAAGTGTCGTCTTTCCGACGCCGGCAGCTCCCTTAACGATGGCGAGATCCGAGTCAGAGACGATAACTCGGACGGCCTCTTTCTGCTCATCGGAGAGGAAGTTGTAACCGCCTTCCTTCTTCGAACGGGCAAGCGATGCCTCCAGCCTGGTGTGATTGATGCGGTGATTAGACTGCCCCTCCAGAGCCTCAGCACTGGAGAATGCATCAGCCTCGATCGTCTGGTTCCGCGTCGTCGTGTAGACCTCACGGCCGTTCACATCCTGCCCGAGATGGACCAACTTTTTGCTGGCAATCAGGCGCTCTTTGGCTGCTGTGAACAGCGCTTCATCTCCCTCCAGGCGCTTGAATAGCTCGCGAGAAAGGTCCGTTTCCGTGAACGCGGAACGCTGCCGGGCGACAACATCAATCACCGCCTCCGCATCTTCGAAAGCCTTGATAGCGTTCAGCGCCCGAATGCTATTGTTGCGCTCCAGAACATCGAGCGGAGCGCCATCCTTGCGGGCCTGATTTGCCGCATAGCCTTCATGTTGCGTGGCTTCAAACTCGATGCCCTGCTCCTTAAAGCTCCGATGATCGATCCGCAGTTCCATGCCGTTCTCAGCGGCGACTTCCATTTGTATCCGGGCGAGGGTTTCGCGGTTGCCCTGGGTCCACTCTTTGAGTGCTCCCATCTTCTCGAAAAAGGGCGGCTTCGGCCCAAACGAGCCGTCAGGTTTTATCGTCCGTGTGGGTGCGACGATGTGGAAATGGCTGTTGCCTTCGTCCGGATGAATGCCGTAGATCGCGGCCAACTGGTTATCGGTGTAGCGTTCTTTTATGAACCGCTCGACCACCTCTTTGCGCTGCTCAGCGTCGAAGCCGTTCCACAGCGAGAAGCTCGAACTCATGCCGACGCTGGCATTTCTCTTTTGCAGTTCAGCCGGCGTTGATGCCTTCCAGTTGACCACCTTGACGCCGTTGCTTTCATCCACCTCGAACCGGAAATCGAAGCCGTTCTTAGACAGCTCCTTTCCGGCTGACGATGCCCTCCATTCCTTTTGCAGGGCCTTGATCGCTTCTGCCTTCTGCTTCTGATCCAGGCTGGCAAAATCAGAAGGAAGAGCACCCACTTCGCCCTCCAGTCGATAGCCGGGATTGGCGGCAAGGAAGGCTTCAGCCTTGCGTGTAGACGAGGCAAATCGTTGATCGGCCCGCCAGTCTTCAAAGCGTTCGGCAGCGTCGATCATGGCTTGGGCATTCTCCCAGCCTTCGCCGCCAGGAGGCACAATCATGCCTCTCGTTTCGACACCGCTTTTGCGCGAGAAGTCATGGATGGTGCCCCGGTTAGGGTCGGTCAGTTCGTCTCCGGTTGCGTAGGCCGTTGCGGCGGCCATGCTTCGATCACCGCTCCGGGTGATGAAGGTATTGCGGCTATGTAGCCAATTCATGCTTACCATTGGTGCCCCCTATACGTGGCTCAGGCTGAGGGCACCGGCACGGTGCCTGTTGTCCCATCGCGAAGCGCCGAGCCGAAATCCCAGCTCTGGCGAAGAAGTGCCGAACGGGTCGGCTACGGCGGTTGATGACATTCACATTCCCTGTCAGGCGGTTAGAGGTGGAGAGGACGGAACGGAAAAACGGTCAGAAATGCGCACATATGGGGTCAAGACCCCTTGTACGGCCCTGCCGGCGGCTGGTATATTCTTGCATATATGCATACGCATCTGCAACTGTCCTTAGCAGAGCGTCAAACGGCAAGGAGAAGACCAATGGCAAGACCCACACGAAACCTGGACCTCGACAGCATCCAGGCGCAGATCGCGGAGCTGGAGAAGCTCAAGGCCGAGGCGGAGAAGCAGCGCAAGGAAGACGTGTCCGCGTTGATCGAGATGGCGGCTAAGATCGGCCTCGACCTACCCGACGACCTTCTGATCGGCGCACTGGTTAATGCTCGCGAGAAGCACGCCGCCGGCAGCAAGGAGGCCGCCGCTCTGATGGAGAAGGGCGCCACCTTTCTTGGAAAACGCCGTCGCAAAGGTCGCAGCGGTGCGAGCGACAAACCCGCTTCGCAGGGAGAGGGAGCGGCAATCAACGTTCCGGCGAATGCTGCTGCTCCGACGGAAAGCAAACCGGCTTCAGTTCCGGCTTTTGCGGAAACGGAAGGAGGCATCCTTGGCAGCCCGTAAGGACGATGCACGAACCAAGATCGCTCTCGGAGGGCTGCTCAAGCTGAGCGCCCTTTGGGATGAAACAGATCATGTCGTTCTTGGCGCAATGCGTCGGGTTCGTCAGTTACTCGACGGCCCGGACGGTTCGGAGATAGCTGCCAGGTTCCGCACCCTTGGTCGGGCAAAGTTCAGCCAGATCGAAGAGGAAAAGCTGGCCCGCCAGACGCAAGGAGCTGCACCGGAAGAAGTTCGCCGGGAGCGCAATCACATACTTATTCGTCGCGGCGCTTTGGTCATCAAAGCCGGCCTGGACCGCGAGGAGGAGAGAGTGATCTTGGGCGCGATGATTTCCGCTGGCACCGTCCTCTCGCGAGAAGATGGAGCGGCGAAGAGGGCGGAATGGCAGGCAGCCGGAGAGGCTGAAATGCCAAGCCGTAATGCAGGCGACAAGGCCGCATGACTCCCGAAGGGAAAGCGACCCAGGATGGCAAGCAACTCGACCTTATCGAGTTCCTTGCACAGCTCGATGGGGCCTTTTCGAAGCGGATTATCGATGCCGCAGAACAAGCTGCCAGACGCATAGAGCAGGCTGGCACAACCTCCAAAACCGAACAGAAGGAACCGCCGCAAGGACGGTCCTTATAGCGGCAAACAGACAGGGAAAGGATGCACGAAATGAGTGACGTAACAGAGAATAGACCGGCCCAGGAGAACGATGCTAACGCCTTCATTCGGGCAGCGAAAGCGGCGCTGGAAACGGTCGGCAAGGTAGAGCAGCCTGCCGACCATACCTTGATGATGAGCCGCTGGCGCGTTGATGCGGTTGGCGCTGACATCGAGGGCCAGTTGAACCGGTACGACAAGCCGTTGCAGGAGCCGGCAGCCTACAGCGAAATGCGGTTGATGTGGAACGAGAAGGCCGCAGAGGGAGAACCTGCCTACACTCTTGTTGAGCGGGTCAAGACGGTTGAGGACGCCAAACCGGTCGATCATGTCCGCGGCGTTTTTGTCGATGAAGACGCGGCCCTGCGTGGTTTTGGTGAGCAGTCGCGTGACGGTTATCGGATGACGGAAAAGCTCGCAATCGAGGCCCGTCAGCTCCGCAACGAGTTCGTCACGTGGGAGAACACCCAGGGGCGGAATGACCCAGCTGAGAGCTATCGCCTGTATCGTGAAATGTCGAGAACGCAGGGCAACGGCCACGATGTTGTGATGGAAGCCGATGCCGGCGCGGATCGCATGGCACTGGCTATTGCGACCGATCCCAAGCAAATGCAACGCGCGGACGAGGCGCTTAAAAGGGAGGTGCTCGACCGGGTTTGTAACGTCAAGGATCATCACCTAGAGCCGGCTGACCGAGTGCTTAAGGCGCAGCATGACGCATCTCTCCAGCGCGCATGTGAGGCCAATACCGCTGACACTACTGGTCGCGTAGAAGTGAAGTCGGAGCCGAAGATCGAGCGTGTTCGCGACCTGATCGAGAGCACCTATGCCGATGCAAGGAGGTTCGAAAGAGCTGACGTCGAGACGCGAAAGCAGATCGAGGCTCAGGCGATCGACCGGCTAAAGGTGGCGCCCACCTACCAACGGGCGGAGATCGCCATGGCCCATAACCTGACTAACAGCGAACATGGCAGACTGCACCGGACAGCCGTTCGGTGGGAGGCTGCCGCGACTGGTCAATTGGGAGCGAAGGAAGAGGCGACACGCGCCTATGCGATGCAGGAAATGCGCGGCACGGATCGCGGAGCTGCTGTTGTTCGGGCGCTTGATCTGGCGACTGTTCCACCGGCTGAGAGAGGTAAGGTAACACAGATGTTTTCTCCGATGACCGAAGAGCAGAAGGCCGCTCAACAGCGGTTCATTGATGCCAATCCCGGTATCCTGAAGGACCCGAACACCGGCTTTGCTCCGAATGGCGCCATCATCGACAAGCGCATTCCCCTGGCCGTTTATCGGCAGGCAGGGCAGGCGCCAACGGCTGACCAGTTGAAAGTGACACCCCCAGGCCCAGCGACCCTGAGAAGGGCCTTCGAGGAAGTCGATAGGCTGGCAATGAAACACGGCAACGTGAATCACGTCGCGGTTCGCCGCGAGCTGAACAAGATCGCGGCTGAGGTGCTTAAGAGCGAACGAACGGCAGGCGGCCCGGCTCCGCAGTGGACGCCGGAACGTGACGCCGAGATCCGGGCTAAGATCGGTGCAAACCCGGCTCCGAAGGTGATGCAGGAACAGATCGACCAGCTCAAGACAGGACACGCAATCGAAGATCCGGTTGCTGCCTTCGCCATTGCCCGCCGCGATTACCTCGTTGCATCGTCGAAGTCAGACTATGATCCGCAAGCCAAACAGGCCATGCAGGCGGCGGAAGCGCAAGCGGTCAGCCTCGCCAAACTGATCGACAAAGATCCTGCCTTGGTTGCCAAGGCGGTTGCCTCCAAAGAGGCTGATCACATGAGCAAAATGCTCCAGAAGCATCAGGTTCCGATGCAGAACCTGCCAGGTGCAAAGGGGCCTCAGAACGGCAAAGACGGTCCGACTAAGCCCGGTCCTCAGAAGGGCAAGGGGATTGAGCTGGAGTGATCCAGCGATGCAGGGCCGGAGCTTTGCTCCGGCCGATGCATGCAGTCATATAGACATGAAAACATGAATGAGGTGCGAGATGGTTAGAGTGATAGGAAGGATGGTGACGCTGCTGCTGCTGGCAGCGCCGCTATGGTTGCCGGGGCTGATGGCGTGGGCTGTTTATGAGACGGCTGCGTTCAATTTTCCTGGTCAGTACGACGTCATCAGCATGGCATGGATGCTGTCTCCGGGTCTCGTGATTGGCGCTTTCGCGGCCATGTATCGCCGGGAGATTGTCAGCAAGAGCATGCTCCGAATGGCCTGCCTTGGGTGGACGCTCGTGGGCATCCGCGCGGTTTACCGGCAGTACGAGATTTGGGGTGGCGTTGTCGAAATGGGCTTCGCCAACTTCATGTACTATCAGCATCAATGGACGATCGGGGCCTGGTTCGCCACGGTTGTCGCATTGACCGGCGGCGGCATCGTTTGGCGGCTGACTGTTCACGGCATCGGCAAGGGTCCGCGGTTCGAAAGCCAGGTGGATCCCAGCAAGAAAAAGCTTGCAAGCGCACAATGGGCGAACCCGCGTGAGCTAGCTGCCGACATGAAGCCTTCTGACGGGAAGGCAGAAGTTATTCTGGCCGAGGCATGTGACCCTGTGCTTGAGCCGAAGAAGGTAGGAAGCAGCCCACTCATCACTTATGACGGTGAACAGAGCGCGCTTGTTGTCGCCCCGCCAGGCAGCGGAAAGACCACGGCTCTTGCTCTTCCCAACCTGATTACCTTTGATGGTCCGGTAATCGTGAACGACACGAAGTTGGAGCTTTTCGCCGCAACGCGAGAGCGACGGACGCGGCTTGGCTATCGTCCTCTGCTGTTCACCGACCGGACTCAGATGACGGCGAGTGTCGATGTTCTTGCCGATATAGACCCGGCGTCGGAACGCTTCGGCGCGGACTTCGATGCAATCCTGGAAGCGATGAAAAGCGGCCACAAGGCGGGCGGGGAGAATGAGGACTTTAAGCAGTGGGGGCTTGATCTGGTGAAGTGCCTTGGCCTCGACATGCTGGCCGATCCGGCGCGTCCGCGCGAGCGCAAGACGCTCGCGGATCTGGCTGTCATCGTGAAGTCGACTAACCTTGTTGAGCGGCTCCAGGCTATCCAGACGAAGACCGAAGAAGCGGAGGCCAATGGGACGCTGTATGCTCACGGGATCCCTGGCATGCTCGCCGGCACGCTTCTGACTATCAGCGAAGCCGAGAAGCAATGGGCCGGTGTCGTGTCGAATGCCTCCAACCTTGTGACTTGGTTGACGAACCCGGCGCTTGCGCGTGTCGTCAGCGGCCGAGGTGAGCCAACGATGCGGATGAGCAGACCGAGTGAATTCCTCGATTGCAAGACGGACGTGTTCATGGGTTTCCCGCCGAGCATCATGCAGATGACGCCGCAGGTTGGGCGCGTTCTGACAGCGGCTTTCGCCAATGCCATCCTCCGCCGCACCGAAGATGCGTCGATCGCGGCAGCGGGTATTGATCCGAACGCAGCATCCGTGTCGCGCATACCGAAACGGGTGCTGTACCTGCTCGATGAAGCCGCCCAGCTTGGCAACATGCCGATCCTGGAACGGGTCCGCGACATTGGCCGTGGTGCCGGCATGTCGATCATGATGATCTTGCAGACCATGGCTCAGCTCGAAGACATTTACGGGCGGGAAGGAGCCAAGAAGTGGCTTGGCGCCCTGCCGGTAAAACTGTTCTTTGGCCTGAGCGATGCCGACAGCGCCGAGTACGTTTCGAAGATGATCGGTGAGGCGGAAGTAACCACTCGGAACGTCAGCCGCAACGTTGGCGGCAGCCGCAAGGGCGTCGAATGGGTAGGCACCAGCAGCGACGGCAAGAGCGAGAGCGAACAGGTGCAAGCCCGTCGGTTGCTTGCCATTGAGGAAGCCTTGAAGCTGCCCAAGGGCACCGCGATCCTGCTCATCAGCGGCAAAGATCCATGCCGCTGCTCCCTGGCCTATGTGTTCCGCCGGGCCGAGTGGAAGGGCCTCTACAAGGAGATCAAGACCTGATCCGCTGACCAGCTAATCTCGCACCAACTGGCCCGGCTGATAGCCGGGCTTTTTCATGCTCGCCGCTGGGGCATCTGCCAGGGCTGCATAGCATCTCCGATAAGAAGCCTGAACGGGGCGCGTCAAGCATTGTCCTCTCGCCTTCCTCGCCTCGCTGTGCTGCGGCTCCGGGTGCCTTGCGGGAGTGCTGGACGGCCAGAGAAGGCAGGTCCTTAGTTGAACTACAGCAGTTCTAAATTGGTCTGATACTCGGGATAGCATGGTGATCAAAGGGCAATGGGCGGAGGTCTGGCGAAGGCCAGCGTTGCCAGAAGATCGTCCCACGTGGGGAAGATCAGGAAGGTGGTGATGGACCGCAGATTTTCGAAGAACTGGCCGCGGGCCCCCATCTTCTCCATCGCCCTTTGCCAGAGATCTTCGGCCAGATCGCAGACGCTATGGAAGGCGAAAGCGAGCAGGTTCAGGGACACGAACACGGCGGAAAGATTAGCTTTCCCGTGCCCGAAGTTGTGTTCGAGATTGTAGCCGTTATTCTTCAGGACATTGAAGCTCTCGTTCTCGATTTTCCATCGGGCGCGGCCGCAGGCGGCGAGGTCGACCACCGTGTCGGGGCCGACCTCGAGGTCGGTGATGAAGCTGTTGCGGTAGGTGACGGCGCCGGCGGCATTGACGATCTCGATCATGAGCCAGTTGACGGTCATGGCCTCGGCATCGCCGCGCAGCGGAACGTCGCTCAGCCAGCGGTAGCGATAGTCGAACCGCTGCCGCCCGCGCTTGACCTTACGGCTCACCGTCGGCAGCTCGATGCCGGTGAGGTATTCCTCGATCGTCTGATGAGACGACGGCTTGCACACGAACAGGAAATGCCCGTCCACTGCCCGCACCGCTTCGCACACCGGCTGGCGGGAGAACAGGTCATCGCCCAGATAGATGGGCTTCAGTCGGGCATAACGCCGGCCATGGCGCTCCAGCCAGCGCCGAACCGCCCGGCTTTCGCAGTCCTGTTTCTCATGGCCGTCCTGGGGCACGATGAATTCCGGCTCCAGCGGCACCACCCGGTTGTGATCGGGCGCCACGACCGTCGCCGACACCAGCGCGTGGAAGTGCTCGCTCCTGTCCTGGCCCTGCTTGTCCTTTCCGCGCTTGCGGGTCGAGCACTGCTGACAATGGACCTTGCTCGACACGTGATATTCGGTGCCGTCCAGAGCGATCAGCAGGTGACCGCCAAGCTGCCGGAAAGCCTTCAGGCTGCCGGACCCCTCCAGTTCCGCCACCACCTCGGCGAAGACTGGATGGAAGTGGTCAGGGTCGACCGGGTCCAGCAGCGCCCGGACATGGTTGTCGCTGGGGATCTTGTCCAGGCCGAACAGCGTCTGACAATTCGAGCGCCCCTGTCCTTCCTCCAGACGACGCTGGTGTGCCAGGAACGACGGGCTCTGCATGAAGAACAGGGAAAACGCCGACAGCCCGATGTCCGCCATCGTATAGCGCGCGCCGCCTCCCTGCCGGAGGTCCGGCAACAATTGACAGCACCCGCGCAACGACGCGATGAGACGATCCAGGGTTTTCATAATCCTGAGAAACCAGATTTCCGCCGCCGCCGAAATTCCCCAAAAGCGCTCCAGCGCTTTTTTCCACCAAGCTATCACGATCCACAGGCTCTATCGCGACTCAGTGTCAGTATGATTTAGAACTGCTGGTTGAACTAGCTTGAACTTGATCTGACACTTTGTGATGATTGTAGATTGTGGGGGGTGGTGTGCGGATCAGATGAAATAACTGACCAATATCTTCCGCACAGTATCTGAATGGTGCCAAATAGATACCTGTAAGGTATCAGCTGACTACCAGAAAGTTTTCAGACTACCATCCAGTTTCCGATAGCAATCAGGAAGCCGCCATGCCAACCATTGCCTTCGCCAGCCCCAAGGGAGGAGCCAGGAAATCGACCTCCGCCGTTATCCTTGCGACCGAGTTGGCCCGCAAGGGTGCCGCCGTTGTCGTCATCGACGCCGATCCGAACCGGCTCGTGTCGGCATGGGCGAAGCGGGCAGGGAAGCCCGACAGACTTGAGGTGCTGGCGAACGTGACCGAGGAGACGATCATAGACGAGATCGAGGCGGCGGCAACCCGAGCGCCCTTTGTCCTGGTCGATCTGGAAGGCACCGCCTCCATCAGGGTCGCCTATGCGATCAGCCGGGCCGATCTGGTCATCATCCCCTCGCAAGGCTCACAGCTGGACGCCAGCGAAGCTGCCAAGGCGATCAAGCTCACCGCTAGCAGGAAAAAACGTTCGGTCGGCGCATTCCCTATGCCGTGCCGTTCACCCGCACCGGCGCCGCCATCAAGCCGCGCACGCTCCAGCACATTCGGGCGAGCTCATGAACAACGGCATCCCAGTCTTTCAGACCCAGATGCACGAGAGCGAAACCTTCCGGGCAATCTTCAGCTTCGGCGGCACGGTCGAGGGGCTGAACGTGGAGCAGGTGAGCAATCTGGATGCCGCCGTAAAGAATGCCAGAGCCTTCGCGGTTGAGGTAGTGACGATGCTCCGGCAGGGCGTGAAGGCAGAGGTGACGTATTGGCAAACGAACGGGCGTCCGTATTCGGTGACGATCAGGATCTGGACCTTGGCAACTTCAAGCCCAAGCAGCCGGAACCGCCAGCGGTGAAGCGGGAGGATGTGCGTACAGTTTCGGAAGAGGCCAACTTCCGCAGCCGGGAGCCGCAGCCACCGGCGTCGAAGCCGGAGAAGCGCGAGCCGCGCCGGTATCGCATCGGGCGCAACCAGCAGCTCAACATCAAGTCGAGGGCAGGGGCCATCGAGGCGTTCTACCAGATCACCGATCAGCAAGGCTGGGTGCTGGGAGAGACGTTCGAGCGGGCCATCAAGGCGCTGAAGCGTGAACTGGATACCGGCGAAGCGTAAGCAACGCATTTTCCGTTCTTTACTGAGGAGAACGCCGCATGCTGGATTTCGTGGCAGAGCATCCGTGGGCTTGTCTTCTGCTCCTAATCGCTCTTTGCGTCAGCATCGAGTTTATCGTCAATCGAGACGATTGGAAAAAACGGTCTGCAGAACTGACGGTTACATTTGTCGGAATTTTTGCTGCTGTCATTTTTGCTCTGGTGCAATCCAAGTATGATCGCGATCAAGAAGGAAAAGACAAGGCGATAGCGTTCTTCAAAGCTACAGAAATAGAAATTTCAGCAATAATGTCTGAAAATAAAATAGAACTAATTGCTGATGAAGCGTGGCCAGGAGATAAAATTGATAAGCTATCTTCGTACTTAGGTGAAAATAGGTCATCAATATCGAGAGAAGAAGTAAGCGTAATCGTGAAGTCTCTCGTTGATTTAGCATCCAGAATAGCTAAAACCGATGCATCAGCTAGTGATAAAAAAATACCTATATTCTCCGCCCTTGTGAAAGAACCCGAAGTCTTATCGATGTTCTCAAATAATGCAATGCATTTACTATATAGCGAATACAAACAAATTATAAGCTATTTAGAGGCACTAATTCATTTAAAAGAAGTTGATAATTATTTTACAAGTTTCCTAGTAAATATTCCGCAAAATAAGCCTGGTAATGAAAGTAAATTTTTGTTAAATAATTCTAGCGAGTATCAAGCATATAAGAAATTCTATGAATCATTCTACAAAGGTTTGGAAATTAGATGCTTATCTTATAGTCAAGAGCGTAAAAGAGATGGGAACCACAAAGCGTGCATGGTTTATTACCAAGTATATATTGGAAGACATTACAGCAACTTGATTTGGAAATACTTCATGGACACTCAATATGTTCTATGCTCTCTGAGAAGCAGTGTCGAGTTTGGGAAGGATTTTACATACGGTGATGATGGCATATGGGTGGAAATGCTGAAATCATCATGTGGCAAAGCTGAGGGACTTCTCAGTATGAAACCTGGTGATCTTCCTTATGTCGAGGCTCTTGTTAATGCCCTCAAACATGGGCCAAGATAGTGTAGGGTCTGACGGAATATTACCTAAAATGCCATCCGAGCCACGCACGGGGGCATATTCATCAGCTCCAAGCTGTTTTGTCTGGATAGAAATTCAACCATTTTAGCAAGTCATTGTTAAATTTGTGTTTTTTAACTCCATAACTTTCATTATGGAAATAAAAATCGGGATATAGCGGTGGCTCAACGATCGCGGGGCTGTTCCGCCCGCCGCGAAGACCCTTCTATGCCCGCCGGGCGGAAAAGTCGAGAGTTCATAGGCCAGCCCGTTTCGGTGGCCGGCGCGTCGGAAGTGGCGGAGGCGGAGATTAAGGCTCCCGGCGCGATGGCGGTTGTTTCCCGTCAAATTCGCGTTCAGCGACGCCTCCCTTGTCCGTCATGGGCTGAGGTTCGATCCGAAACCCCGGCTCCAGTGCTCCGCGCTGAAACTTCGAAAGCAGCTCAGATATTCCTGAAATCTGCCCTTCCAGCTTACCGACACGCTCCCGCACGTCCACGACATCGCGTCCAACGATGTTGACGCCGGCAATGACCTCCGCCTTCGCAGCGTCAATCTTGGCGCCGAGTTGCGAAATCTGGTGTGACTGATAGCCGACGATCGCGACCATCGCGGCTACCGCAATGCCCAAAGCCCATTTAACGAACGCATTGGACTGGCTCTGGGAATGCTTCAGGCCATCGAAGGCTTTATCCAGAGAATCCTTCACGCCGCCGATCGCCTCTCGGACCCAGGCAAGCTGGTCGTCCGTCGGGCCGGTTGGAGGCGGGCTTTTCTCTGGCACCACTGAAGCAATCCCCTTTCCTAAAAATTTGTCCAATCTTACGGCCTTTGCGTGCCCTCGTATATACACTACCAGGTCGTTTCTTCTGCGCTTGGCCTCTTCGTCCGAATCCGATGTCATCAGCCGGTCCGGTTCAATTGAAGGATCTCGACGGATACGCCCTAGCTTCGTCGGCGGCCCCGACGCCCTGAATGCCGCGCAGGATTTCTAGGATGGCCGGGTCGCAGTAGCCGTTGAGGATGCGATCTGCCGGTAGGACACGCTCCACCGCCATGCCCAGCGCTGCGGCGTAACGCGCAGTCATATGGATGTCGGCGCCATCCGCAATGACAACAACTACCGGACGGATGTCCCGACTGCCTCTCGACAAAACGCCTCCTGCTTCCAGCCGGACATCATGGTGCCGGACGTTGACCTTTTCCGTTGCGTCTATCACAGACCCATACGGAAAGCGCCACCATGGTATCATCGGCCGAGATGGAACGTAAACTGAGCGCCGCCGACCAGCGGATCAGGGAGATGATCCGCGAGATCGACCGGCGCGACGAACTGATCTTCGAGCTTGAGCAAAAAATCATCAGCCTTGAGAAGCAGTTGGCGTATCGGGAAAACTCAAGTGACCAATAGATTGACACCTGCCGGTTTTCGCCGGCGCCCACCCTAACTTCCGATAAGCTTGACTTATCGGAAGTTACGAAAAAGCGGCAGTGTCGTTGTCGGGTAGTTCGTGTGAAAAGCCGGATTCTGGTGGGTTGAGCACCCTGTCACGCCCCATTTTGAAGCCTGGATCATGCGAAATCTTTGGGCCGTTCATGCGAAAAGCTCGCCATCCGGATGTGGGGGCATCACCGCACGTTGTTGAAAAACAAGCTTTTTTCAAGAAGAGAGCCTCAGGACGCGGCCCGGCCAGGGACCTGACCGTTGCCCGACATCCCGCCGTGTCCTGAAGCAGAAACGCCCTCGCGGTTCATCTCGTCCCAATCGGCAATCCCAACCGGCAGCACGGGGCGCAGCCGCCCTCACCACCACCGTGACGCTTAGGTATTTTACCAAACGGACATTTTGCTGGCAGCTGCCAGTTTGGTAAAATAGCCGGACAGGGGTGCTTTTCCCGTTTGTAGCTTGTCGCTGCTGGGTTAATCAGGTGAAAATCGGGATTTCGAGCCTTTGGCATGCTCTCGCGTTCTGTCTTGCTGAGTTAACGGTGCGAGAAGTTGCGGGTTGATCAGGCGAAGGAAGAAGGAGGGACGTCAACCCAAACTTTGATCCCGGGTGGCTTTCCGAAAGTTGAGGGCACTCCCAAGGGTGTCCCGGTGCGGGTTTCGGGCGCTCCGGCACTTTTTACCTGATTAAGAGGATGTTGAGTTGAAGGTCTGATAAAGTAGCGGCAAGTTTAGGCTGTCTGCTTCAGGGGGTTTTTCCAGTCTTTTGATGATGATGCGGCACATATCCATGTAGATGAAGGTCTCCCCGGTCTCTGGCAATCTTTCATAATCTTTGGCCGCCGTAAACTGTAGTGCCGCTGGCTACGCTGTCCGCGGTTGTGCTCAAGCAACGATCTTTGGTTAAGGTTTGTCCGTCATCGCGCGTCCTCTTGGATCCCGCGCCACTCCCTACCAGAGCAACAATCCATCAACCTCAAGCCTCACGCCTACCCGCCGATCAAATTTAGCGCGTCTTCAGCTCACCTCCCTCTTAGAGCCTGTTTGACTATCTCGCGTCCGTCAGTATTTAAACTACCTTGTGCTCATTGCCAATTATTACTTATCGATCAGGAAGGCTCTTCAATGTCATCATCGTCATGCAATTAATAAGTGTATCGTTACATGATCTTCAATCTCGTATGGCTGCCAGCCCGACAGACTGGATCCAGTACCCGGACGAAAGTTTTACTCAGGATAATGCTACGCGATACTACGGTATGCGAAGACGATGTAGTCAAACAGGCTCTTAGAGCGAACGCTCGACCCACCGATCATTGGAAACCGCCTCTAAAGTTCAGAAACAGCTCGGGACGATGCCTTTTCTATAGATGAGGACGTTGGTGATGCTCCACCGTTTCGGTGGGGGACCTGGGCCGGGCTTCCGTCGGCAAGCGAACTTCGATACGGCAGGTGTCGGTTTCGGACAGGTAGCGGGCATCGCCGCCGTGGGCACGGGCGACGTGGCGGACGATGGCGAGGCCAAGGCCTGCGCCAGGACTGGCGCTGTCGACCTTGCGGAAGCGGGTAAAAATATCCTCGCGCAGGTGCAAAGGCACACCGCCCCCCTGGTCTGCCACTTCCAGAACGGCCTCGGTGCCGATCGGACGCAGGCGGACGACGATGGTGCCGCTGCCATGGGTCAGCGCGTTGTCGAGCAGATTGCGGACCATGTCGCGCAGGTCGTCGGCCCGGCCGCGCACCGGGAGCACTTCGGATGGAGTTTCAACATCGAGCGTCCGACCGGCGTCCTCGACCATCGGCAGGACCGCGGCAGCGGCTTCGCGCACGGGCCGGCCGAGGTCGATGGATTGGAGGCTGCTGGTGCTTGCGGTGCGGGTTGCCGCCTCCTTGCGCGCCAAGTCGAGCAATTGGCTGACAAGACGGTTGACTTCCGACAGGTCGCGGCGGATCGCAGGCCAGTCGGCAGAACCGCTGATCTCCGCCTGCTGAAGCCGGAGGCTGAGCACGGCGATTGGTGTGCGCAACTCGTGCGCAGCGTCGGCGGTGAAGCGGCGTTCGGCATCGTACGCGCAGGTGAGGCGGTCCAAAGCTCCATTGACCGCCTCGACCATCGGCTGTATTTCGGTCGGCAGACTGGCTGAGGACAGGCGTGCCTTCGGTGAGCCGGGGGCGATGGTCGCCGCCTCCCGCGCGGCGGAGTTGAGCGGCCGCAGGCTCCAGCCGGCGACGAACCAAAGGAGCACGAGTGATATCGCGATCGAGGAGGCGAGCACCAGAAAAGGCTCGCCGTTCTCCTCCATCAGGGTTTCGGCCAATGCTTCTAATTGAGGATCGGTGCGTGCGATTGTCAGGACGAGGCCGTCCGGCGCTGCCGCCGAGAGAAGGGCGCGTCGTTCCGGCCCAACGATATTAATCGGACTGAAGCTATCACCCAGGGGTATGTCGAGCTGTGGAAGAGGCGCATCGAGGTTGGGCGAGAGCGCCACTGGCTGGCCTTCCGCATCAAACAGCGTGTAAGTGAACTCGGCGTCCGGCTGGGCATAGGCATCCATCCAGGCCGCCGGGGGCTGGAGCGTAACTTCCCCTTGGGCGATGCGCAGACCGGCCAGCAGGTCGCGTGCCTGCTGTCGGAGCGTGCGAGCGTAGACAGATGAGGCGGTCTGGTGCGTCTCGTTAAGAAATACGGCGCCCGAGGCGACCAAGCCGAGGGTGAAGACGAACGTCATTGCCAAGGTTAGGCGGCGGCGGAGGCTGTAGACGCCGGGAGAGGAAGCGCCCAAGGGGCGATTTGCAGGCTTCATGCGTGGCGGTCCTGTTCCGCAATGAGGCGGTAGCCGATGCCCCTCCGTGTCTCAATTCGTATGCCGGCGCCGGCTAGGTGCTTGCGGAGCCGGGAGACCGTTGCTTCCAGCGCGTTGGGCGTCACCGGCGCGTCAAAGGTGTACAAGCGTTCTTCAAGCACGTCGCGGATGACGATCTGCCCGGCTGCGCGGAGTAGGATGTCGAGGAGGTCACTCTCGCGGCGGGTCAGCTCGATCAGTTTGCCGGCGATGGTTGCTTCCCGCGAGCTTGTATCGAACGCGAGGCTGCCGCATTGGAGCAGCGTGCATTTGCGCGATCCCGGCCGCCGCAGGACGGCTCGGACGCGCGCCTCCAGTTCGATCAGGTTGAAGGGCTTGATGATGTAATCGTCGGCCCCGTTGTTCAGCCCCTTCACCCTATCCTCCAGGGCATCGCGTGCCGTCACGATCAGGGTGGGGATCGGGCCGAAGCGGTGCGACTGGGCGTCGAGCAGAATCGACATGCCGTCTGCGTCTGGCAGGCCGAGGTCAAGCACGAGTGCATCGTGGGTCGTGGCCCCCAGCGCAGCGCGAGCCTCATCAGCTGTCGCAACGGCATCCACGGCGAACCCGCGTTGGCTTAGGTGGCCAGCGACCATCTCGCGAAGCGCAGGATGATCCTCGACTAGCAGAATTCTCATAAAGCGCCTTTCATGCGGGTGACGATCGATCCTACCGAATAATGAGAAGGTCCCGTGCCAACCTGTGACGGCGCGACGCTAAACCGCGTCCAGTTTGAAAACCATGGTCCTGCCCGTCTGGGGCCAGAGAATGTGTCTGCCATACCACGCCCTTGATCAAGGGGCGGAACTACCATTTCCAAACTGGACGCGTTTTAACCAGGAAAGATTATCGGGATGACTGGACATTCGGATCACCATGCTGCCCGCGTATTCGCATGGATAAACAGCGTGTAAAGCAAGGGTGATCGTCATTAAACGATCGTCAACCTGGTTCGTGCCGACTCGCTGGACTAAGCCGAACATCTGCGACGGGGATGCTGATCGGCTGGCTTTGCGCTTTGTCGCCCTCAGCTTTTTTCACCTCATGTCAGGTTCCTGTCAGGTTGATCGTGTCTGGTAGCGGCGTTGGCTGCCAGCAGGCTGCCGGGTGAAAGGCTGTGCTCCGTCAAAACAGGGCAGAAGTTTCCGCTCGCCCTGTGTCGGTGCATGTCGTTGAGGAAGACTATGACTGAGATTTCAACAGCCGTATCAGCGAAGACTAAGACAGAAACCGGTTTCAGGGGCCAGGAACGTGCAATCGGCATCGTCAAGACACTGCTTCATTTGTCAAAAACGACAGCCAGAATATCGGCGGTTGTGCTGTGCGGCTTCATGTCTGTCGCCCTTGGTGTCGCCGGCCTGTACCTCGGCATCCTGCACCTGGGCGATAATCTTCATGCCGTTGTTCCCGGTGAGCTCTACAGGTCCGCGCAGCCTACCCCTGAGCTGATTGTCGACTATCGAAAAAACTACGGCATCAAAACGATCATCAATCTGCGTGGCGAGAACGTCGGCAGCGACTGGTACGACGCGGAACTCGCCCAAGTCGGGCGGTTGGGCATCGATCTTGTCAATTTCCGCATGTCTGCGAAGCGGGATTTCACGGAGGAGCGTTTGACCGAGCTCGTGGAGGTTCTGCGGAAAGCGGAGAAGCCGATCCTGATCCACTGCGTGTCCGGCTCCGACCGTAGCGGGCTGGTCTCCGCCCTGTATGTCGCGGCGGTGGCGAAGCTTGGAGAGGAAGCGGCCGAGAGCCAGATCTCGTTCCGGTACGGGCACATTCCACTCTGGTTCAGTTCCGCTTATGCCATGACGCGCTCTTTCGAGGCTCTGGAGCCCGCTCTTGGCTTCCATGGTTCATGATCTGGCGCCACATTGTTTCCTCGATCCGGCGCCGGCTTCCTGAGCAGAACAGTTTGCGAAATCCCTGACTTTTAGATGAGAAACTCGTCCGTCACCTGATGGCAAAGAGGGTCCGCCAGCTTGTTCCAGTGGATTGTCAGTACCGTGTCGCAGGCTGGGTATGGCGGGATCGTTCTTCTGATGTTTCTGGAGAACGTCTTCCCACCGATCCCATCCGAACTCATCATGCCACTGGCTGGATTTGCGGCGGCTCAAGGTGACCTGAACATGGCTGGGGTGATCGCCGGCGGGACGATCGGCTCGATCCTGGGCGCCTTGCCCTGGTACTACGCTGGACGATGGGTCGGAAGTGAGCGGCTCAAGCGCCTGGCGGCCCGTCATGGGCGCTGGATGACGGTTTCGCCGACTGACATCGCCACCGCCGAGACATGGTTCAATCGGCATTGCGGCAAGGCCGTGCTGATCGGTCGCCTTATCCCAGCCATCCGCACCCTGATCTCGGTGCCCGCCGGCATTGCACGCATGAGCCTGGGCCGCTTCCTCCTCTTCTCAACGATCGGGACCATCCTGTGGTCCGGCCTGCTGGCCGCGGCGGGCTATGTGCTCGAGAGTCAGTACACCCGGGTTGCCGATTTCATGGATCCCGTCTCCATGATCGTCGTCGCTGTGGTCGTGCTGGGTTACCTGTACCGCCTCGTCACCTACCGCGCTGGGGCGACCGATACGAAGCCGGTGGATTGAGCCATGAGGATCAGGGCTTCCTCCACCCGGATGATGGATCTTTGGTCACGCCTTGGCCGCCATGAGTTCGCCCTGCTCGCGGCGATGCTGGCGCTTGCCGGTGGACTGCTGGGGTTCGCCCTGCTGGCTGACGAAGTCCGGGAGGGCGATACGCGTTCCTTCGACCACGCCGTCATGCTGGCACTCCGAACCACATCCGACCTGGCCGACCCGATCGGCCCGCCCTGGTTTGAAGAGATGGCGCGTGACCTGACCAGCCTCGGCAGTATTACGGTGCTCACCCTGGTCTCGCTCGCAGTCACGGGCTTTCTCATCCTGCGTCGCAAGCATGGCGCCGCCGTGCTGGTACTGACTGCCGTATTCGGCGGGATGCTGCTGAGCACTCTGCTCAAGGCGGGCTTTGAGCGCCCGCGACCGGATCTAGTGCCGCACGCCGTCGTGGTGTTCACGAAAAGCTTTCCGAGTGGGCACGCCATGCTTTCGGCCGTCACCTATCTCACGCTCGGAGCCTTGCTGGCACGTGTGCAGCCCCATCGGCGGGTCAAAGCCTATTTGCTTATCCTCGCCATTCTGCTGACGGTGATGATCGGGGTCAGCCGGGTCTATCTCGGTGTCCACTGGCCGACCGATGTGCTGGCCGGATGGTGTGTCGGAGCGACCTGGGCGATGCTGTGCTGGCTGACGGCGACATGGCTTCAGCGCCAAGGCCATGTCGAGCGGGACGTACAGGAGCCTGAAAACCGGAGATAACTTTAGCAACAGCAACTTGAAAAGCAGGTCGGTTCGGCATTCCGGTAATCAGGAACTATCATGGCTAGCTCAAAAATTAATTGCCCTATCCGGGAGCCTTCGGGTCACATGATGATCGATAAGTCTCCTGATGCAGCCGCGACGGCTGTCGCCGTGCAGCCGTTCCCACTGCAGTTTTCCGTGATTATACCGGTTTACAACGAGGCGGAGAACGTTCTGCCTCTTCTGGGCGAGATTAGGGCGGCGCTGGCGGGGCGCGACGATTACGAAGTGGTCTTTGTGGACGACTGCAGCACCGACGATACGGTTGACCGGCTCGGTCCGGCGTTGGCGGCTTCTCAGACGCGGACACGTCTCGTGCGGCACTCCAGCCGCTGCGGCCAGAGCGCCGCGGTCCGCACGGGCGTGCGTGCCGCGCGGGGCGTCTGGATCGCGACGCTCGACGGCGACGGTCAGAACGATCCGGCCGACATCCCGAACCTGCTGGACCGTGCCTTCATGGAAGGCGGGCCGGAACTGGTTGGCGGGCTACGCCGGAAGCGGCGCGATGTCTGGTCCAAGCGGGCCGCGACCAAAATCGCCAACGGTCTGCGCCAGAAGGTACTGAACGACGGCTGCATGGATACAGGCTGCGGTATCAAGGTGTTCCGGCGTGACGCCTTCCTGGCGCTGCCCTTCTTCGGCGCCATGCACCGGTTCCTGCCGGCCCTGTTTCAGATCCACGGCTACCGTGTCAATCACGTCGAGGTCAATCACCGGCCACGCCGGCGCGGCGTGTCGAAATACGGCAATCTGGGCCGTGCGGCCATTGGGATCGTCGACCTGTTAGGCGTTTACTGGTTGAAGCGCCGTACCAACTTGCCCGCCGCCATTATTGAAAACGGTGTAGAACAGGCTCTATGAGCGGAATGGGTGGAACAATGTTTTCCGTCTGGACGGCAATCGGGTTTCTTGGGCAGGCGCTGTTCTCTATGCGCTTCCTGATCCAGTGGATTCACAGCGAGCGCATCAAGCGCAGCATCGTGCCGGAAGCGTTCTGGTATTTCAGCATCGCCGGCGGAGTTACGTTGCTGATCTATGCGATATACCGGCAGGACCCTGTTTTCATCCTGGGTCAGGCGCTGGGTCTTGTGATCTACATACGCAATATCTGGCTGATCTGGCGTAGTAAGCGCGACAAGGCCGATACCGTCCCCGATGTCGGGAGCGTATCGGCATCGTGAGCGCTGTCAGCACGGATGTGGCCCAGCCAGCCATCGCATGGCCGAAGCAGGCGGGGCTTGCCCTGGTCCTTGCCGTCCTGTCTCTCATGCTTTTCCTGCCCGGCTTCTTCAGCCTGCCGCCGATGGACCGGGATGAAGCCCGTTTCGCGCAGGCGACCCGCCAGATGCTGGAAAGCCGGGATTTCGTCGATATCCGCTTCCAAGACGAAGCGCGCCACAAGAAGCCAATCGGCATCTACTGGATGCAGTCGGCTGCGGTGACGCTGGCGGGAGGGCCGGAGCAGGCCGCCATCTGGGCCTACCGGTTGCCATCCCTGATCGGCGCTGTGCTGGCAGTGCTGCTGACATTCTGGATCGGTAGCACCTTGTTTGGACCGACGGCGGGCTTTCTTGGCGCCGTCATGCTGGCTGGCACTGTCCTGCTGGGGGTCGAGGCGCGCACCGCCAAGACGGACGCGGCCCTGTTCGCCGCTATTCTCGCCGTTCAAGGAGTGCTGGCGGGTCTCTGGCTACGGCGGGACACGCGTGAGGCTCTCGGGCTTGGTCTTATCTTGCTGTTTTGGGCAGCACTCGGCGTTGGTATTCTCCTGAAAGGGCCGATCATCCTGTTGGTCACAGGCGGGACGATCCTGTGGCTGTCGATGGCGATGCGAAGGTTCGGTTGGTTGACTCCGCTCCGGCTAAAGCTTGGGCTGCCAGTTATGCTGGCGATCGTGGCGCCTTGGCTGATCCTCATCACCATCAAGACTCAGGGCGCCTTCTTCGCCGAATCGGTCGGTAACGACATGATGGCCAAGGTGGCGGGTGGGCAGGAAGCCAAGGGTTTCCCGCCCGGTTACTATATCCTGCTGTTCCCTGTTACCTTCTGGCCCTGGTCGCTGGTGGCGCTGCCCGCGATCCGGTGGGTCTGGAACAACCGGCGCGACCCCGCCGTGCTGTTCTGCCTCGCCTGGATCATTCCGGCATGGCTGGTGTTCGAGGTGGTGCCGACGAAGCTGTTCCACTATGTCCTGCCGGTCTACGCGGCATTGGCCCTGCTGACCGCCCGCGCGGCCCTGGATGGTTTCGGCAAGGAGCGGCCCTGGCTGAGGGGTATCGCCACTATCCTGTTCGCCGCGATCACCGTGGCACTGACCGGCGGTATGGCGGCCCTGCCGGTTGCCGTGGAAAAGCGGTTCGATCCGCTGTCGATCCTGCTGGCGCTCGGCACGCTGGCGGTGCTGGCCTTCGGTGTCGTCCTGTTCCGTCGGGGATGGCTGCGGCGTTCCGTCGCAATCTTGACGCTCGGGGCGTTCGGGCTCTATCTGCTCGCTTTCCAGGTGGTGTTCCCCCGGTTGGAAACCATCTGGCTCAGCCCGCGCATTGCTTCAGCCGTCGACCGCGCGCGGCCCTGTTCCGACAGCGTGCTCGTCTCGGTCGGGTTTACCGAACCCAGCCTCATTTTTCTGGTTGGCACCGACACCGTTCTGACTGGCGATGGCGCCGCCGCTGCTCGGCATCTGGCGGAAGATGTTTGTACGCTGGTTTTGGTGGACCAGAATCAGTCAGCAGCATTCCAGGCGGAGATGATGCGGTCCGGGCTCCAGCCGGTGCACCTGCAGACAATCCGTGGTCTGAATTATTCGAGAGGCAAGGACTTGACTCTGTCCTTGTACCGTCGTTGATCCATAACTGAGGCGGTCTTGAGAGGCCGAGCAGCGGGATAAGAACAAAGAAGCGGCATACTCTGTCACTCATCTGAATTCTCAGAAAAATCAGGAGAGTCTGAAATGTGATCGACGATCTTGATCGTCATGGCGTGCAGCACTTCTTCGTGTTTTGTATAGGCTTCCCTAAGACGGCCGAACCGAACGATCTTGCATATCTGATTGAGCGGCTTGTCCAATGCTCGAAATGTCGGCCGATTGATCTCCCGGACAACATCATCAAAGCGATCATCAGGTGCTACGATATAGATCGGGATACTGAGCTGGACTTTGCACGTTTCGTGAGATTGGCAGACCTCAGGCATTGATCCAGAAGAAGCCTTCGGTGGCGATAAACTGGAGGGCCTGATCGAGGGGCATGATGACGGGGCCGAAGTCGCCGGGAGCAGCCCAAGCAGTTCCTCGCCACCACATCACCTGAACCTTGTCGCCGTCGCCGGTTGGGCGCAGGCGGGCAACAGGACCATCGGTGCGCCGGCTGTAGAGCGTGTAGCCGCGGTTGGCGCGGACGACCTCGACACCGCCGCGCGGGAAGGCATAGGCCGCGATGCGGTCGCGCAGGTCGTCGGTTCTGGCCGCCATCGTGATCTCCTGTGCCGGACTGGGTTGCTTGTGCCGGGTTCAACAGGCGGGACAGGAGCTCGGATCATGGTCGGTAGCGTACCGCGCAGCTTGGCCGACTGGATGTGGCCATTCATCTGGTGCTTCCCCGGAGCGACCTGGGACCACGTCCTGGTGCTGGTCAGCGGAGCTTTGCTGAGCCCGGGCCGGCGCACCGTCACGGCGGCGCTGCGCGTCATGGACCTGGACCAGAGCGCGAGCTTTGCCGTTTATCATCGCGTGCTGAGCACCGCCCGCTGGTCGGCCCGGCGCGTGGCCCATCGCCTGCTGGGGCTGCTAGTCGCCGCTTTCGTCCGGGATGGGCCGGTCGTCATCGGTCTCGACGACACGATCGAACGCCGCTGGGGAACGAAGATCAAGGCGCGTGGCATCTACCGGGACCCAGTCCGCTCCAGTCATGGCCACTTTGTCAAAGCGAGTGGTCTGCGCTGGCTGTGTGTCATGCTGCTGGCACCCATTCCGTGGGCCGGCTGCGTCTGGGCGCTGCCGTTCCTGACCATTCTGGCACCGTCCGAACGCTACGCACAGAAGCAGGGTCGGCGGCACAAGAAGCTGACCGACTGGGGCCGTCAGGCGCTGCTCCAGACCGCCCGCTGGTTGCCGGACCGGCGGGTCGTCGCAGTTGCCGACAGCAGCTTCTCGGTCATCGAGTTGCTGCGCTCCGTCAGCCCGCGTCTGGATGTGGTCACCCGGCTGCGGCTCGATGCCGGCCTGTATGAACCGCCCCCAACACGCCACCCTGGGGCCAAGGGCCGCCCGCGCGTCAAAGGGGCACGCCTGCCGACCCTGACCGAGCGGGTGGCTGATCCGACCACGCCGTGGCAGCAGGTCGTGATCCAGGGCTGGTATGGCAAGACGCAGCATCGGCTCGATGTCGCCACCGGCACGGCGCTGTGGCATCACCCCGGCCGACGCGTGCCGATCCGCTGGGTGCTGGTGCGCGACGCCGAGGGAACCAGGGAGCCGCAAGCCTTCCTGTGCACCGACCTTGATGCTGACCCCACGGAAATCCTGGGCTGGTTCGTTCGCAGGTGGCGGGTCGAGGTCACTCTGGCCGAGGTTCGCCGCCACCTCGGCGTCGAGACCCAGCGGCAGTGGTCCGATCTTGCGATCCTGCGCACCACCCCGGCCCTGCTCGGCCTGTTCTCCCTGGTCACCCTCTGGGCTGACCGGATCAAGGGTGAACACGGTGTGCTGCCCGACCGCGTCCGCTGGTATCCCAAAGCTGAGCCAACCTTCAGCGACGCTCTCGCCCTCGTTCGCCGCGAACTCTGGACCTCACCAACTTTCGCAACGTCACCGCATCACCGGGAGAGTGCAAAAAATACCGACAGGCTCCTCAACCGCCTGATAAACGTCGCCTGCAATCCTCCCTAAATCTGCAAAGTCCAGCTGAGGAGCGGCTGCATCACCTGCAAATCCGACATCCTGAGAAGGCCGGAATAGATGGATGTCGTACTTTCGATCTCGAAAGCAGCGACCAAGGCCGATCCCTTCAGCCACATCACGTCAATCTGCCTTACAGTGCTGTGTGTAGCTTCATCCAACCCCAGCGCTGGTAGCGGGTCCAGCAAATCTAATCCATCCTTCAACTTGCCGCCTTTCAGCGGCTTGCCGCGGTCGGATAAGGGAACCCAGACCCCGTACCCCATTTTGATGCCCATCTCAGCGAGAACCCGCTGGATCTCCGAGTGTGGTGTACCTTGAGCGTTTTTGGGATCTTTACTGAGTGTGGCATCCTGCGCCAACGCTGGCGGTTCCTCGACTTCCTTAGGCGGAATGCTGACGCTTCCCAATCTATCCGACTTCGCCATCCACTGAGGTTTACCCGCCTGACTGGGGACGGCTTGATGCTTCGGCTTGATCTGCGCGAACCGGAGCGCCTGTTCGACAATCTGACCATCTGCGTCATCCCAGGTATTCAGCGCCTTCCGTACCCGGTGTCCCCAGCCCGCGTCGAAATCAAATGAGAGCCCCACGATCTCCTTGATTGGCACAGCCGTTTCAGGTGTTAGAAGAACAATCGGCTCGACTGTGATCCTCCAGGGACTGCCTTCATATTTGCCGAACAGCGGCACGTCATCGCGGTAACAATCACCAGTGACCAGTTTCAGGCCCACGAACCTGGAAACACCATGGGCGAGATAACAAAGAATGATATCCCCCACTTTGATCTGCTTTGCCAGATAACCGACCTTCGTCGTAAAACCCGAGAGTGTTGTATAATCCAGAGACTCTTTCCACGTCTGAACCGAATACACTGAAATCCAGTAAGCCATGTGAATCCTTTTTCTCGAAAGTTTCGACCGATAAAGGGGGCACCGTCACGCCGTGGAGAGGGAGCCGAGTGGTAGGGCATTGGACAGCAAACAGGGTGAACTGGGCCAAGTTTCCCGGAGGTCAGTTTGGTTGAATCATGCCGCCATGGCGATATCCCTGAAATGGCGTCTCCCCAAGGCGAGGTAATGAACTCACACCATCTAATGGTCTTCTGCATCGGCATTCTCCCCCTTGTCGTGCATGTATGCACCGTGCTAGTAGTGTGTCATGACACATGACACGCAACACATCAGCATGGAGAATGCCGCTTGAAAATCATTGCCCTTGCCTCTCAAAAGGGTGGAGCTGGAAAGACCACCGCCGCACTGCATCTCAGTGTCGCAGCGAGCCGCGATTATCGCTCCGCCCTTCTCGACCTGGATCCGCAGAAATCCGCTTGGAAATGGCGCCAGATCCGCGAGCACCAGACACCGGAAGTCCGTGCAATCACTCTCGGAGAACTGGATGTGCAGATCGAAACGGCCCGCCTTGGCGGCCTCGATTTCCTATTCATCGACACACCACCCCACACCGACAGCACCAGCATCAAGGCGCTGGAAGTCAGCGATTTCGTGTTGATCCCGGTTCAACCCTCCATGCTGGACGTGCAGGCTGTCTCGAACACCATTCGAATCGTTAAGGTCAATGGCTCCAAAGCGGCAGCGGTCCTTTCCCGCGTACCTCACCAGGGCAATGACGCCAACGACACCGAAGCTGCTCTGTCACGACTTGGCCTTGCCGTGGCGCCGACCCGGATAGGTGATAGAGCAGCGTTCCGCCGCTCTCTGCCAAGCGGTGAGGCCGTGACAGAATACGAGCCGAGGGGTAAAGCAGCGAGCGAAATAGATGCCTTGTGGGCTTGGACTTTGGAGCAAATGCGATGACGACGAAGCGTGTCAGAAAAGGGAGAAGCATCGACGCTCTCATTGCTGAGGAGCTGGAGCAGGGTGAGGCAAGAGCGGCTGACTCGAGCACAGCCGAGACAGTGACAGAAAGCGAGAGGGTTGAGGGCACAGAGGACGCTGATACGGCTGTTCCTCCCTCCCTCAGCGGCCTTGTCTCTCAGGTGCTCCGGCAGCAAGGTATTAATCCCGAAGACGTAGAACACAGCGAGAGACTCCGGGCAGCGCAGATTGCCAGGAGAATTCGTGAGCGTTATAGCGAGTCGGAGTTGCGAAATAGGGGATTGATAGCCGAACAGTCCTATAAGACGGTAACGTTCCGACTGCCCCAAGCCAGGTATGACCGCCTCATCAAAATAGCGGAACGTCGAAGAGGCGGCCTAACCCTACAGCGCATTGCTGTTGAAGCTTTGGAGTTGTGGATGCAGAAGAAGGGATTAGATTTTTAGCCAGAAAATTTAGGGTAGTTTATTTTTGTCCTTGCTAACATAATCCTCGACCATATCGCGGAATCTATCACTAAAGCTTATTTTCTCAGAATCCAGGCGCTCAGATAGTGCCTGGATTTGTTCTTTGTCGAGAGATACGGAGGCAAGCCGCCATAAAAGCTCTGAATTTTTATCTTTAGATTTTGAAGCAATATAAATATCTACAACATCTTCAAAAAAAGCCTGTATTGAGGTGTCATCCTCATTTATCTCTCTCTTAAAGTCTTTTAGTTTTTCGGGTGTCAGAAAGACAGCAGCAAGCCTTCTGCCTTCGCGAGAAGGAGGCGGAACTGACTTTCGACCAGTCTTAGGCACCTCAGTCACTAGCCGACCATGTTTACGCGGTCGTCCGACCTGTTCGTTGTCAGCCATGTCGCTCTTCTCGACCAGTTTGATTGCTTGCATTTATATATGCATCCTATCTATTCCGCTACAGAAACTGTGATCTCCAAAGTTTCCAGCTCACCACTAGCAAGTTCCACGTTCGTTCTTTTCTTGCCAATTTCGACCGTGTAGGTCGAAGGCTTTAGTGAGCCGAAATAAAAGTACCCGTCTGGAGCAACTACAGTATCTGCAACGGTCTCGTCGTTATTGCCTTTGAGGCGAACCACGGCGCCACCGGCAGGAACCCCCGCTTCATTTAACGCCATACCTTCCACCTCACTTACTTCAACGATTGGGAAGGCAATTGTTTCCACCATCCCAGGTCGCAGGACCATCGAATAACCCTCCTGCTGGGGAGAGTACAGAGCATCGCTTAGAGATCCTTGCACGACCGTTAACGGCATGCGCTCGTGGGTTGCCAAGCCGTCAAGCCTAGCGACCCCTTGTACATCCGTCTCAGTGTCGTATCGGCGCCCTCCAACTGCGAATTTGACACCCTCAAGCGGTTCGTCTCCTTTGTCGTACTCCCCATCGGCATTACGGTCAAGGTAGGTAGAGGCAACGACACTTCCAGAGGAGCCTAGGCTTTTGTCCGAAAATCTGACTCCTCCCTGGTACGGGTCCGGCCCGAAGGACGTGCCGAACGTCAACGCAACGCCAACACCGCCCACCGTGCTGTAGAGTGCGGAGACACCCAGACGATAGGCGCCGAAATCGCGGCTGAGGTTGGCAGACGCCCGGAAATCACTGTCTTCCAGGCTGTAACTGATCCGTGGCCGGAACGTCGTGTCTTCGTCCAGGTCGAGGCGGGGAATACTGAGATCGAGGTAATCGACGCCGGCAGACTGCGAGCTATCGCCAGAAAGCATGTAGCCGACAGCCAGGCGCACCGGCACATCCCAAATCCGCCCGCTCGCGGCAACCAGGCCGGCAGTGTCCTGCCGATCATCGACCCACCTATAGCCGATGGAGTTGCTCAGGCTCAGGCCGCCAAGCCGGGTGCTGAGGCGGACTTGCGCCGTGTCGAACTGCCGCCCGCCTTGCATCGTTTCCCGCTCGTATTCGGCAGACACGCCGATGGAAGGCAGAATTTCCCCAAGTCAGAGGGTGCGAGAGATCGCCATTTCAGACGAGGAGGCCAGAGCAGCATTGCCGTAGCCTGAAACAGGACTGTTAAAGCCATTCTGGAACCAGGCATGGGAGAGCCATGGAGAAGCCTGCCAGTTCGGTTACCAAACTGGCACCGGCCCCCAAACCCCCATCCTGATCGACCACGGCATCCAGGCGGATCGATGACCCAAGGACGTTGCCCAGGACGTTCGCCGTGCCGAACAGATGATCCGTCTCGCTGCTTCGGGTGTCCTCATTAGGGATCCAACCGAATCCGGCACCGAGGGACCAGCCTGACGCCACGCCGATCGACACCAACTTCTAATCTCCGCATTCTGTGAAGGTTTGTTTGTGCCGGATTGAGGGCGCCGGCACGACGCCCAGGGCGCCAGGTGCCTACTTCTTCTTGGCCTGGCTGCCTTTCTCTTCCGGTTCATCGACAATGTTGATGCCGAGATCCGATAGGGTTTTGGTCGGTGCGACAGGCTGCGTCTTCTCGTAGACAACCTCAGCCGGCCGAGCCGCCACGTCCGAAGGGCCTTTGATCCGCAAGGCGAATTCCGTGCGACGGCCAGAATCATTCGCATAAGCGGGGTTGCCGCAGGCCGTGTAAATCTGTGCGTCGTAAAGACCCGGCTGGAGATCAACCGGCGTAGCAGGGGCGAGGACGGTGACGCCCTGTGACGACACGGCGTTGCCCCTCAGTTCGGTGCTGAGCACCGTTTCCATGCCGCCAGCCTGCTCAATGCTCAGCTTCACAAAGCAGTCCTCGTAGTGCGGACCTTCACTCGACGCAGGTACGGTCATTTCTACGAAGGGGGCATACCGTCCGCCCTCCTGGATCAGCAGCGATCCATCGAGCGTCATCACCCTCTTGCCGCGACCACTGCCCTCGATCGAATTGACACTGACCGAAGCCTTGTTGACCGGGCGGGCAACCACGGCATCGACAGGCTGTGCCGTCCGATCCGAAGGCATGAGATAGACCTTGCCTAGCCAGCCGCGAGCAACGGCCGTCTGCTTCTCAGGCGCAGCCTTGGCAGCCGGAGCAGCCGGAGCAGGCTTTGCCGGCAATGCTTCCTCTGGAGCCGGCGGCACCTTCAGAGCAGTTTCCATCGCGGCGGCAATCTCCTTCAGCTCGCCAAGGCTCAGCTCGACCTTTGCCGTTTCGCTTTCGCCGGCAGCTTCGCGCTTCGCGATCAGGTCGCGCAGCTCGCCCAGCTCCTGCCGGAGCATTTCAGGGCTGGCGGCAGGGACAACGCCGCTCTGTTCAGCGTAGGCCGGAACCGTCAGAAGCAAGGCGACGGCCGATGCAGCAGCAAGGAGGGCAGATTTTTTCATGCAGTGTTTTCCGTTCATTGTGTCAGTCCACGATCTTCACGCTGTCCAGGGAGCGGGACGGCTTGAGTTGCAGCAATTCGGGCGGAGCCTGATCCCCTGCCGCCTTGGCGGCTGAGTTGGAACCGCCGCGGAAGTCCGGGCCAGGGCCAGGAGCGGCAGCAGGTGCAGGTGCCGCCGCCTGAGCCGGTGCCGGGGGAGGCTTGGGCTTGTCGAAGAAGAAGGGGGCAATCGTCAGGGCGCCGGTGACGCAGACCAGGATGCGGAAGACCTTGCTGCGACGGAACCGGCGGGCGAAGGCCGTGCCAAGGGGCATTGTCTCAGTCATGATCGGCCTCTCAGATTTCACGAATGTCGTCGCGGCGGATCACCGTCAGATCCTCCCGCGACGGGCTGGAGATCCGTGTCAGGCGGGTGGCGTGGTGTTCTCGGGCCTTCTGGACAAGGTTGCGAACGTCGCGGGCATTGCCGAACTGCGCGTCACGGTTCGCATACATCTGCTCCAAGAGCCGGAGCGTGGCGTCTTCGGCCGCCTCATCGAGTTGATAGCTGCTCTTCGCCAGCATGCCCTTGGCGATCGACAGCATTTCCGACGGGTTGTAATCGTCGAACCGGATTTGCCGGGTGAAACGGCTCTTGAGTCCGGGATTGGAGTTGATGAAGTCGAGCATTGGGGCGGTGTAGCCGGCGACGATAACCACCAAGCGCTTGCGGTTCCGCTCCATCGCCTCCAGGAGGGTATCAATCGCCTCTTTGCCAAATTGGTCGCCGTGGCCGTTGACGAGGGTATAAGCCTCATCCACGAACAGCACGCCATCCATCGCCCGTTCGATCACCGCCTTGACCTTCGGGGCTGTATGGCCCTGATACTCCCCGACCAGATCGGCACGGGTGACGGCAACGACATGGCCTTTCCGCAGGTATCCCAGGCCAGCCAGGATCTTGCCCATGCGTTCAGCAATCGTTGTCTTGCCGGTGCCAGGATTGCCGGTGAAAACCATATGCAGGGACGGTGCATCGGCAGCGTCCTCATAGATGCCCATTTCCTCGCGCTGTGCCTGGATCAAGAGCCGAGCCACGAGAGCGCGAACCTCCGTCTTTACATCCGTCAGCCCCGTCATCCGATCCAGCTTGGCAAGCTCCGCCTCCACGCTGTTCGAGTGGTCAGGCTCCGCATAGTCATCCTGCGGCTGGTAGAACTCCGGGCCGTGGGAAGCCGGAGGATCATACTCGGGCTGGAAATGAGCTGGCTGCTCCTGCTGCTCGACATGCGGAGCGTAGATATTGGGGCGCCGTGGAGCGGGCTTCGCCATTTCGTCCAAAAACCCGAGCAGGGCCGGAGGAAGACGGCGAGCTTCATGTAGGGTGCCGAGGGCGACCAAACCCCACAAGCCGACAAGAACCGGCGTGCTGATGCCTCTAACGATTGGCGCGATGGCAGATCCCAGGAATGACAAGGCCCAGAAAACCACCACAACAGCGGCGACGGCTTTCAAAACGAGGCCGAAAAAGCCCGGTGATAGTGGGTGATGGAGCCGATTATCCAAACGTGCCTCCCCGTACTAGAGTATCGTGTGTCTTGTGTCTTCACACTATAATGCATGCATGCACGCTTATCCAGCTTTTTCGCACAGCAGCAGACAGAAAATCATCAACGATCAGACTATTATCCAAAAGAGTAGGGCCGGAGCACTGCCCCGGCCCTCTTCTCCAAGGCTGATTGCCGCGCTACTACTTCGGCTGCGCCTTGTCGTTGTTCTCGCTGCTGTGCTTCGCCGTAGCTCGCGCTCCAGCTACAGCAGCAGCGCCGCCCGTCTTCACAGCGGCAACCATGGCAACGGCAGATCCGACAGCACCGCCGACCGAGACAGGTTCCGGCTCCGACGCACCGCAGGCAACCAGGGCCTTTGCCGTATTCGATATGCTGCTTGCGACAGCAACGGACACAACGGAGGTCACGATGGCCGTACCAAACATCCCGCCGAGCAGCGTGAACAAATCTCCGTTACCAGTGGCGAGTAGGTCCGAGTAGCGACCAAGGAGCTGCTGGATAGAGACAGCGGCCGTTGCATCGAAGCCGGCCACGACCTTGAACCCTTGAGCCATCACGACCCCGCAGAACGCGAAAGCCAGGGTAAAGCCCAGCATGCCCATGCCGTTCTGCACATAGGCGCAGACAACACGCTTGGCGAAAGACCGGGTGAAGGGAAAAACCGCAGCAACGACCGCCATAGGGGTGAAAACCGCCAACAGCATGACCCTGGCAAGGAACAGCGCAATATAGAGAGCCACCAAGCCGCGCAGGACATAGAAGACGACATGCAGGAGCACCGATGCCAGGACGGAGACAATCATGAAGTCGATGTTTGGCAAGCCCAGGTAGGTCTTGGATGAAGTCGATGCGGTCATGATAGCGGACGCCAGGGCGTTACCGATCGCCAGCACGCCGTCAATCGCCGCCATGTTGTGACAGAGCGTGCCGGATACCGAATCCGTCGAGGTGCAGGCGGCGGAGAAGTCTGGCATGCCCGATATGAGAGCCGTGACCCCGGTTCCCCCGACCCCAAGCAGCTCGACGGCGATGCCGATGAACGGGAGCGTCAAGAGAGTATACATCGTCTCCGAAACGCCTTCGTACACATCGCCCTGGAGGATCACCGACGCAGCCAAGGCAAACAGGGCGATTTGAGCGAACTTGTAGAAGTTGACCGGCTGAACCCGGCTGTTGCCCAAGGCCGCCAGCCCCATGACCCGCAGAAAATAGACGACCAACCAGGGAACCAGGATCAGGCCGACGTAAGGGGCGGAAGCGGTCGCCACGACGTTTACCATGTCCGGCACCGTTGTCTCTATGACGCCGGCAACGGCATTGAAGGCCACGCACGGGATACATGTTGCCTGGATCGTGTAGCCACGCTCCGCGGGTCCACCCGTCGCGGTGCTTCGGAAATCGCCCTCAGCAGGAGGCACGACCCCGACCAATCTGCCAGCCGACACGATCATGTCGATCATCCCCGCCTTGGCAGGGAGCGGCGTGACCACAAGGGTCAGCGCCGCTATGAGTGCCGCAACAAACAAAGAAATGCGCGGCAGCCTTGATTTAGAAATAAAACGCATTGCGGATGGCCCTCCAAGGCCCCTCGCAACGCTTTATGCGTACTATTGCAGAACCGCTTTATACCGGTTCCGATAAAGATTTATTCGATCGTGTGCCCCATAGACTTAAGGCCGAGGACCAAAGCCTTCTTTGCTAGCTTCTGCTGGCTTTCCTCAAGCTGGAAAGCCAACGACTTGAACGCTTGCCTCTGCTCAGGCGGCATGCGGATCATCACATAAGGCTGATCCGAGACACGGAGCGGAGGGGAGTCAGACTTTATTTTGTGCATTACCATCTCCATATATGCTTGCATGCATTATGTATGCTGAACGTAAAACGTGTCAAGACACTCAACACTAACATGGTCGATTTTCTCAGAGACTATATGCCTCGACCAAGAACAGTTTTAGCAAAGGTTATGAAAATGATGAGCTGGCTCCGAGAGTTCAGGCGAAAAACGGCTCTATGGGGCCTCACATTTTGGAGGTGGCTAGCCGGAGCAAGGCTTCTATGGTTGGCGATAGGCATCATCGTTCTTGGCTTGACAATCATTGCAATTTGGCCGAGCGAACGTTCTCTTAAGATGGTCGGCATGCTGTTCCAGCTTATCGGCATTATTGTTGTCGTGGTTGATATTCGAGTGCTTGCGAAGGAATGGCTCAGGAGCCTGCCGCTCTACGGCAGGCAAGATCGGACCATCTCCGCGACAGGCGTGATCGGCAAGGCAAAGATTGGCGGCACCGTAGTCACCACCGATCCAGCCGCACCTCTGGAAAGCCGCGTTGCCGCATTGGAAGGCCGATCAACCAGGCTGCACGAGCAACTGGCAAAGGTCGAAGAGAAGCTGGAGGCCAAATCCGATGAAATTGCCCAGGAGACAACTCATCGGCAGAACGCCGATAAGGAGATCCTCGACCGCCTGAAATATGACTCCGAGAAGGTGCTGAAGCTTGGAGCCGCAGGCGCCCTTTTGCTGCTCCCCGGCGTCATCCTAACCACCTTTCCGGTAGAGCTTGCCAACATCATTCTAAGGCTGAAAGCGGCGTGACATGTCCGAAATCCCGATTGACCGGCTCCTTACCGCGCAGGACGACGATGCCTTGATGCGCATCGTTTATGCCTACGGCCTCGATGCCGTCCTCAATGGCCTCTTCGATGAAGGTGTCAGGCTCCAATACACCGATCCCGAACGCGCCGTGGCGTGCGCCGACGTGTTCGGGCGGATCCGGCAAAGGACGATGCCGCGACGGTGAGGAAGGGCTTATCGCGCCTACCGGCGCAGTTCTTCTAAGGGCTTCGCCCTCGCGCCTACAAGCGGAATAGACCGGGCCGTGTCCTCGCTTCGCTGCGG